>Ga0190271_10000099_pt1 | contig 45842 bp, 35 predicted proteins | sample Popmic356T_FD_133747 | JGI IMG/M metagenome (GOLD analysis project Ga0190271, IMG submission 133747) | Populus adjacent soil microbial communities from riparian zone of Weber River, Utah, USA - 356 T | ecosystem: Environmental > Terrestrial > Soil > Riparian zone | place: USA: Utah | collected...
GTGCCTATATCGGTGGTGTCCACCTCTTCCCATTCCGAACAGAGCAGTTAAGCCCACCAGAGCCGATGGTACTGCGGTAACACGTGGGAGAGTAGGTCGGTGCCAGATCTTAAAAAGAAACCCCTCAACAGAAATGTTGGAGGGTTTTCTTGTTTTAATGGCTTTGTGAAGTATATTATTTAAAACTGTTAAAGCATTAAATGGGATTATGCAAAGGTTCTTTTCTTAATGTCCTTAATCCCTTAATGGTAAAGGGGCCATAAATTTTTCTCACCATTAAGGCGTTAAGAAAAGTTAAGGGTTTGCTCCCGCAGATCACGCTGATCTCCGCAGAGGCCATTCCATCATCCATTTTACATCTTACCTGTTTTCCTTCTTCTGTGCCAGCTTAAATAGCCCTGATGGGAGCGGTATCCCTTTTGGGAAAAGATGATTGACCGTTTATGTTAGAATGGTTTCCCAAAAGGATTGAGCGTACAGCAGGACCGAACGCAACCTAAATGCAGAGTAAACTGCGCTCCAAAAAATGAAAGAGATTGTATTAAGAATATTGTAGTAGATGGCTTAAGCGTTCGCTTCTTCCTTAACGGCCAATTGCCCACAAGCGGCATCAATATCTTTACCACGGCTACGGCGGATATTGGTATTAATCCCCTGGCTTTTTAAGTAATTAGAAAAAGCATCGATCTTGTCGCCTTCTGCATTGGTGAAATCGGCGAAAGAAATGGGGTTGTATTCGATCAGATTTACCTTGCAGGGAATATGTTTACAGAATTTAGCTAAATCCATTGCATCAGAGATTTCATCGTTAAAGTGATTAAAAACAATGTATTCGTAAGTTACCGGATTTTTCGTTTTAGCGAAATAGTATTTAAGCGCATCTGCCAATGCTTTTAATGAGTTGGCTTCATTAATGGGCATAATCTCATTACGCTTTTTATCATCAGCTGCATGTAGGGATAATGCAAGATTAAATTTTGCACCATCATCACCTAGTTTCTTGATCATTTTAGCAATACCGGCAGTAGAAACCGTAATGCGCTTATAGCTCATGTTTAAGCCATCAGGAGCAGTAATACGCTCAATCGACTTCAATACATTGGCATAATTTAATAGCGGCTCTCCCATGCCCATATACACAATATTGGTAAGGGGATTGTTATAATTCTGCTTGGCTTGTTTATCAATCAATACTACCTGGTCATAAATCTCATCAGCATTTAAATTACGCTTACGGTCCATATAGCCAGTGGCACAGAACTTACAGGTTAAACTGCAGCCCACCTGCGAACTCACACAAGCAGTCATGCGATCTTCCAGAGGAATTAAAACCCCCTCTACAATATTACCATCTGCTAACCTGAAAGTATTTTTAATGGTATGGTCGTTACTGAACTGAGAGTTGTTAACCTGAACAGCATTAATGGCAAAAGAATCGTCCAAAGCCTTACGAAGATCTTTAGAAAGATTACTCATTTGCTCGAAACTTGTAGCCGATTTTTCCCAAAGCCATTGATATATCTGCTTGGCCCTGAATGCAGGCTGTTGCATTGCTACAAGATGTTGTTGCAATTGAGGTAGATCTAATGCACGGATATCGGTTTTTTTTGCTGTTACCATTTGTTGCAAAGGTACTTAAAAAAGGTGTAAGGCAGAAAGGTAGAAGGTTGAGGGTGCCTGCAAGATGACAAATTTTACAATTAATTAGCTTTATCTTCCTCTGCCTCTTGAGTTTGGCTTGCTTGCAGGCTTGCCTTTTGCTGGTCTCGAATTTCTATTTGTGCTATTACTTTTGCCAGTAGGTTTTGATCCTGAGTGACCTGTCGGTTTTTTGCCTGAAGATTTTTGACCTGAAGATTTCGGTTTGAATGCTTTTTGGGGCTGTTCTTCTCTAAGTTCATGGATTTCCTCCCAGGCATTGGTTTTTTTCTTGCTGGCGCTCTTTGTTTTGGGTTTAGCTTCAGAAGACGAATGTTCGACACTTTTGGTAATCGCTTTCATCTCTTCTTCGGTAAGTTCCCTAAATTCTCCCGTTGGGATACCTTTAAGGCTAATATTCATGATGCGTGTTCGCTCAAGTTTGGTTACTTCATAACCAAAATGCTCACACATTCTTCTAATTTGCCTGTTTAAACCTTGAATTAATATGATATTGAAAACAAAGGTACTGATCTGACGTACTTTGCATTTACGGGTATTTACACCTAAAATTGGAACACCGTTACTCATTTCGAAAATAAAATCTTCGGTAACTGGTTTATTAACGGTAACCAAGTATTCTTTTTCGTGTTTATTCCCTGCCCTTAAAATTTTGTTAACAATATCTCCATTGTTAGTGAGGAAAATCAGACCTGAGGAATCTTTATCCAACCGGCCAATTGGAAAGATCCTTTCACTGTGGTTCACATAATCAACAATATTATCACGTACGCTGCCTTCTGTAGTACTGGTAATCCCTACAGGCTTGTTAAAGGCCAATAGGATGAAATTACTTTCTTCTTTTGGTTCGATATTATGGCCGTTTACCATCACTTTATCGCCTGCAAAAACCTGGTCGCCAACTTTAGCCCTTTTTCCATTGATGAAAACTGTACCCTTTTCGATATAACGGTCTGCTTCACGGCGTGAACATAATCCACTTTCACTGATGAATTTATTTAAACGGGTTGCAGAGTTATTGTTCATACTGCAATTTTACGGAAATAAATCGTGTTATCCATTCTTCATGCTGGCAACAAATGAATCGATTGTGCTTTTAAGTGCGGTTAAAGTTTCCTTGTCGATAATCGATCCTTCATCATTGATTTTCGCTTTAGCAAATGAAATAAGCTGGGGCGATACCCTCGCTTCAATTACTGTTAAAATATCGATGATGGATTGATAGGCTTTCTCGCCCTGAGTTGAAGCAACAAGTGCTAAAACAGGTTTCCCCGAAAATGATGCTGAGCTTACCGTCCAATCGAGGAGGTTTTTTAATGAGCCTGGTAAGCCCATTGCGTATTCTGGTGTAGAGATAATGATTCCATCTGCCTGTTTGATGGTTGAGCGAAGTGCCTCTACAGCCTGTGGTGGATTTTCTTGGTCTAAATCAGGATTGAAATGTGGAATGGACGCGATGGATGAAAAATTTATTACCTCAAACTCTTTATTTAAAAGTCTTGAGATCGCAGTGATGTAAAATGCATTGGTTGATGCTGCTTTAGTGCTTCCGGAGATTGCAAATATTTTTTTCATTGTTAAAAGTAGCAAAGCACATATTGAAAATCAAGGTAGTGTGGTAATCGCGAAGTCATTTCAAAACAGGCTATCGAAACGCAGCAGGTTTCGATAGCTTATTCTGAATGATTAAAAACTAAAAATTTTGGTCATCCGCACTTGGGCCGTAACTGCCTGGGATAGGAATATCAAGTAATCTTAAATAAACACCCAGCTGTGCCCTGTGGTGAGTGGTTTGGCTAAGTGAATGGCGGATGGTTTCATATTTCGAATAATCTGCTAAAATCTGTTTGCCCATACTCAATACCCAGCGGCCATTTAAATCTTGTTCCGTTGCTTTTTCTAATTCTGCTTTTCCCAGCGCATAATTTTTCTCCAGGATTTTAACCAGATCATCCGCATTTTCTACAGGTTGTTCTACATAAGGTGCTGTTTCAAAATCCAGTCCCTCAGTCGTTAAAGCCATTGAAACCCAGCTCGGCAAATCAGCAATATGAACGGCGAGCGATTTCATTTTCATACTTTTTTCGTGCGGTGCCCAGTCAAATTTTTCTACCGGTACAATAGCCAGGAATTTTTTTGTCGTATTAAATTCATCTGCTAATTCTTTCAATAATAATTTAATAATGTCCATATTTTTCAGGTTTGTTTTTTCTATTGTGTGTAATTCCATAAGTAATAGGTTAGCGATGCTCATGATTTTTGGTGTTTGTTTACACAAAGAAAATATGGGCTGCTGACAACCCTATGGCAGTGTGAAAAAAATAATTTTATACGAGGTCATCATTTCGAGCGGAGTCGAGAAATCTATTGAGCATAGATCTTTCCATTTTGGAATTGCAATAGTCGCTGCGCTTCAGTCGAGATGACGAGGATTTTAATTGAATTGAAACGGGGGCTTAATAATTTACAGGAAGCAGATGCATGTAATCGCTCAGCGGCATGTGCTGCGTTTTTTTGAAAGGAATGCCCAGGTTTTTAAGGCAGATAATCCGGGTAAGATTAAAATCACGGTATTCATTCCGGTAATGGCACCAGGCAATTAAATGCCAGCTAAAAGCATAAAAGATTAATCCGATTGGTTCTACCTCTCTTTTGCTTATCTCGTCTTTATTGTTTTTATAATCGAGCTCGATCAGGTTTTTTTCAGCAATAGCGTGTTGAATAAGCGACAGGTACTCGAAGTTAAAATTTAGCCTTTTCGGGATTTGCAATTTAATATGCTGATTTAAGGTTTCGAGCTTTTCTTTCTGACCCGTTTTTAATACGGCCTTTACTTTTGTCAAAGCTGAAGAATAATGCATGCGAATAGAATTGTCAGCAAATCCATTCACTAAACTTTCAACCAGCAGCAGCGCATTGGCTTCGTCCATATTAAAAGAAACAGGTGGCAGAAAATAGCCCTGCACCAGGTAATAACCCTTATACTGCTCAAAACTTACCGGTATCCCTTGTTCACCCAATGCTTTAATATCACGATAAACTGTGCGTATGCTCATGTTAAATCTTTCTGCAATTTTTTCTGCGGTAATGTATTTTCTAGATTGAAGCAGGGTTAAAATTCCGAAAAGTCGGTCGATACGATTCATAGTTTATTTTTTGAGGTGATTAAAATTAAAGTTTTTTAATCTATTTTTCTTGTGGTACGTTATTTGTAAATGATAAATACATATCAATTTTAAAGGTTAAACCGTTATTACAAAGGTTAAACCAATACAATCTAATTAATGGCGGCTGTTATTCAAAAGCGTTTCTTCCGGGCAATAAAAAGTAAAGTGATCATAGGTTTTCTGTTCGCCTGTTTTGCGCTGCTATTGGCATGGGGTATCAGCAAGTTTGCTTTTACCAGGATGCTGAATACTGTGGAAGAAATTTCTGCGCCAAACGACCGGTTAAGGATCGTTAATGATCTTTCGCATAAGATAGCCAGGTTGGATCAATTGCAACGTGATGAAGCTTTTAATAAACAGGGCACCTATAGCTTTCTTAAGGAATCACGTAAATTAAGATCAAGTTTAGATACGCTGCGTAAATTATATCGTGGAGACTCTGCGCAATTGTCGAGGATAAAATCGATCAAAAATTTACTTTCCGATCGCGATAAACAATTTGTGAACTACCTTAAAGTAAGGGAAACACTGGTAAACACCAAATCTTTCTCTGACGAGGTTCAGAAGCTGAATGAGCTGGTGGCTACACGCAGCAGGCAAACAGATAGTGCAGTATTAACTACCGAAACGACCACATCAACCACTACGGTTGCACCTGAAGAAGAACAAAAATCGAGGGGTTTCCTGAGTAAACTTTTTGGGAAAAAGAAATCAGATGTTTATAAAATCATCAACGAAGAATTTAAGGTTAAGCGTGATACTTTAAATGCAAAAGCCGAAGACAGCATCATGAAAAGCATGACGGGGTCGCTAAGGAATATCGAACTGGAACAGCGTCAGAAAAGCCAGAAATTTTTAAAACGGGAGGCTGACTTATCAAGTGCGAGTAACGCCTTAACGGCTAAAATGCTACAGATTTTAAGAGAGGTTGAGGGTGAAGCGGTAGCGCAGGTAGATTTGAATGGTATACAGGCTAAAGAAGTGGTTAACGATGGAATTACACAGATCACTACCATTATCATTATCTTTTTTCTGTTAACGGTTATTCTGCTGTATTTAATTTTAGCAGATATCACCAAAAGCAACAGGTATAGAAAGGCTTTGGAGCTGGCTAAAGATGAAGCAGAATACCATGGTAAAGCGAAGCAGCGGTTCCTTTCAAACATGAGCCATGAGATCAGAACCCCACTGCAGTCTATTTTAGGATACGCCGAACTGATTACCCAGCAGGATGTGCCCAATAAAAAAGATGTAGATGCCATTTATCAGTCTTCCATCCATTTACTTCAGATTGTTAACGAGGTATTAGATTATAACCGGATTATTTCTGGAGAGTTTAGCTTCAATAATCAGGTATTTAATATCAAAAAAGCCTTAGATGAAGTAGTTTCGGTAATGCGGCCACTAGCGGAACAGAAATCACTTCAGTTAAATACAGCACTTGATCTTGCCGATTTGGAGTTTGTAAAGGGGGATGCCTTTAGACTAAAGCAGATTTTATTTAACTTATTGGGTAACGCTGTAAAATTTACCCTTAAAGGTGAAATTAAACTTGCTGTATCTTACAAAAAACAAGGTGAGGATCTTCATTTTCATTTTAACATAAAGGATACGGGAATTGGGTTTGATGAAAAAGATATTCCTAAAATATTTAATGAATTTGAGCAGATAGAATCTCCTGAGAAATATATTATTAACCCGGCTGGTACAGGTTTGGGCCTACCTATTGTTAAGTCTTTGATTGAAACTCAGGGAGGAAGAATTTATGTGAAAAGTAAACCGGGCATTGGTACTACATTTAATATTTACATTAAATATGAAAATACCACTGAGCGTGTAAATGATGCATTAGATTTAGAGCATTATGCAATTGTAAACCCGGGAACGGTTTGGGTAATTGATGATGATAAACTGATTCTCGATTTATGTGGAATGATTTTTCAAAAAAACAAAATCCCTTATACAAGTTTTACCCAGGTAGCAAATATTTTAAATGCAGAACCCGACCCAGATTTAAAGTATGTTTTGGTTGATATGCGGATGCCTGAAATGACAGGTTTCGAATTGTGCCATTTATTAAAAAAGAAACTGCCGCAAAATATTAAATTCTATGCCATTACTGCACAGGTTTTGCCCGAAGAGCGTGAGATGGTTTTGAGTGAAGGTTTTGATGGCCTGATTATGAAACCGTTTAGGGCGGTCGATATTCTTTCGATATTTGATAAAACCGAAGTATTAACAGAACAGCCCGAATTTGATTTTTCTTCCATAGAAAAAATGACTTTTGGTGATCAGGAGATGCTGGAAAAAATCTTAAACCGCTTTAAGCAAGATTCGATCGATGATGCTGCTGAACTCAAAAAACACCTGGATGAAAATGATCAGGATAAAAGCAGGTTATTGGTTCATCGCCTTGCAGGGCGTACGGCACAGATGGGTTCGAAGACATTGGCCAATGCCTTTAGAGTTTTAGAAATAGAAATAGCCGAAAAAGGGTTAACGGAGAATACCAAATCTGAAGTGCTTTTACAGATCGGAAAACTGGATAATTTAATTGCCTTTATGGAAAAAATAGACTACGCCAATGCAGGGTAACTATTCTATCCCGTAGCGTTCCATTTTGGCATAGAGTGTTTTACGATCAATGTTTAAGATTTTAGCAGCTTTTGATTTATTATGTCTCACTTTGATTAACGTTTCTGTAATCAACGCTTTTTCATTCTGCTCGTTAACTGCTTTCAGATCAGATGAATTGCCTGGAGCTGATTGTTGATGGACAGAAATCATCATTTCATCAGGTAATGCACTAATCTGGGCAATATCGCCCGGGCTCAATAAAACCATTCGTTTAATCACATTGCTAAGTTCGCGCAGGTTTCCTGGCCAATCGTAACTCAACAACAATGCTTTCGCTTCAGCAGATACACTTTTAACATTCCGGTCTAAATCGCGGTTTGATAACTGTATAAAGTGATTGATAAACAGTTCTAAATCTCCACCCCTTTCTCTTAATGGCGGAAGCTGAATTTTGAATTCATTTAAACGGTGATATAAATCTTCTCTAAATTCCCCCTGTTGCATGCTGTTGGCCAGATCATCGTTGGTAGCCGTAATGATGCGAACATTAACTGATATTTGTTTGGTACTGCCCAAAGGCTGGATTACTCTTTCCTGTAAAGCCCTAAGCAATTTAATCTGCACTTCGTAGCTTAGGTTACCCACTTCATCCAGAAACAACGTTCCTCCATTGGCTGCTTCAAACTGACCTTTTTTATCATTTAAAGCACCGGTAAAAGCCCCCTTAACATGTCCGAACAATTCGCTGGCGGCTAAATCTTTTGATAAAGCACCACAATCTATGGCTACGAAAGGTTTATCAGCACGTTTGCTTTGTTGGTGAAGGGTTCTGGCTGCAAATTCTTTCCCTGTGCCGCTTTCACCCTGTATAATTACCGACATGTCTGTAGGAGCCACCAAATTAATGTGTTCATACAGTTTATCTGCAATTGCACTTTTTCCTTTTATAAAATCGCTGTTTATTTCTTTTGGTTCAACACTTTTTAAATCCTTTTTAGTTAAAGAATTTTTAATCACCATTAATAACTCATCTGGATTAACTGGCTTGGTAATGTAATCAAACGCACCTAATTGGATAGATTTTACTGCCGTGCGGACATCATTAAAACTGGTCATGATGATTACGGGAATGGAAAGGCCCAGATCACGAAGATGAGTAAGTACTTCAAATCCGGTTCCGTCTGGCAGGCGGTAATCGATTAAAAGTAAATCGAATGTATTGGTTTCAACTTGCTTAAATGATTGCTTAACCTGGGTTACAAGGGTAATTTCGTGACCGTTTTTGGTTAAAAAACCATCAAGTAATTGAGCAAATGTGGTATCGTCTTCTAAAATCAGGATTCTCGCCATGTAACAAAAATAAGAAAAGCCGGACATAATCCGGCTTTCTTATCATAGGTAGATGTAATTATTTGGGTTTTATTGTACGGGCTTACCGTCTTTATCAATTTTAACAGAACCAGTTTCTGCTTCTTTTTTAACATTGATCAGGTAGTATTCCTTTGTTCCTTCTTTAACAGACCAGGCTTCTGTAGCGGTCCATCCTTTGTATGCATCAGATTTTAATGCGGTTGTAACTGGGGCTGGAAGTTCTTCCAATTTAACCGGAGTTTTCACTGCACTGTCTTGAACTGCAACAATAGTAGCATTTTTAATTGTATTTACTTCACTTGCCTGTACTGCTGAGAATCCTGCAAAAGCTAAGAACGCAGCTGATAAAATTAATTTTTTCATGGTATATATTTTTTAGTGATGCGCAACCCGAGGGCTGCGCTTATATTGATTATGCCTTATGGCGTATTTATTTTAAATTATTGAACTGGCTTACCGTCTTTATCAAATTTAAGTGAACCTGTTTCTGCTTCTTTTTTAACATTTACTAAATAATACTCTTTAGTACCTTCTTTAACTGTGAAAGCTTCAGTTGCTGTCCAACCTTTGTAGGTGTCAGATTTTAATGCTGTTGTAATCGGCTCAGGCAGCTCTTCCAATTTAATTGGCGTTTTTACTGCACTATCTTGAACTGCAACAATTGCAGCGTTTTTGATTGTATTTACTTCACTTGCCTGTACTGCTGAGAATCCTGCAAAAGCTAAGAACGCAGCTGATAAAATTAATTTTTTCATGGTATATATATTTTTAGTGATGCGCAACCCGAAGGTTGCGCTTATATTGATTATGCCTGTATGGCGTATTTATTTCTGATTATTGAACTGGTTTACCGTCTTTATCAAATTTAAGTGAACCTGTTTCTGTTTCTTTTTTAACATTTACTAAATAATACTCTTTAGTACCTTCTTTAACAGAGAAAGCTTCAGTTGCTGTCCAACCTTTGTAGGTGTCAGATTTTAATGCTGTTGTAATCGGCTCAGGAAGTTCTTCCAATTTAACTGGCGTTTTCACTGCACTATCTTGAACTGCAACAATTGCAGCATTTTTGATTGGATTTACTTCGTTTGCTTGTACTGCTGTGAATCCTGCGAATGCTAAAGTAGCGGCTAAAATGATCTTTTTCATGATGTTATGTTTTAAATATGATTTGTAACTTTCGTTACTGTTTAAATACTTGTTAATTATGTAGCGTTAATTTTGTATTGATTATTGAACTGGTTTACCGTCTTTATCGATTTTTACCGAACCGGTTTCAGTTTCTTTTTTTATGTTAATTAAATAATACTCTTTAGTACCTTCTTTAACCGACCAAGCTTCTGTAGCGGTCCAGCCTTTGTAGGCATCAGATTTTAATGCGGTTGTTACTGGCTCAGGAAGTTCTTCCAATTTAACCGGAGTTTTCACTGCGCTATCTTGAACTGCAACAATTGCATTAGTTTTAAAATCGTTTACTTCACTTGCTTTTACTGTTGAGAATCCTGCTAATGCTAATACTGTAGCTGCTAAAACGAACTTTTTCATAGTATATATTTTAAAATTTAATTTGTGTAACAATACTTGCTAATGTTTCATAATGATGCCAAACAGACTTTTTTATTTAAGTTATTGATTTGCAGATATTTAATGCTGTGCCAAAGTTTTAATGTTGTGGAGTTTGTCCACACTTTGTGGTGAATGACTACAAGTCTTGCCGTTATTTATGATTAATAACAGATTCTTGTGCCGTAAGATGTTACCATCTGACGGATTTTAAAAATTTCTTCGGGTTAATTAGCTGTTAGATGGTAACATCTGACAGCACACTGAATATTTTCAAAAAAAATAATTTTCAATTTTTGAAAAAAGAAGATTTTTTTCTATCATTGCAGCCCGATTAAAAGCCTCCTTAGCTCAGCTGGTAGAGCAACTGACTTGTAATCAGTAGGTCATTGGTTCGATTCCGATAGGAGGCTCTTTTCTTTCTCAAATTCTAATTTCTTTAGAGTAGTAATTTTCAAAAATGATTTTATTGTCAAAATAGGGTAGCCGTAGAAAAACATTTTATTTGCTCCCCTTATTCCGCTAATTTGCGATATGTTAAAATATTTTTCAGCTGATTGGATCTTTCCTGTTTCAACTCCACCAATTAAAAACGGAGTGGTAGTTGTAAATTCAGATGGCAAAATTGAAGAAGTGTTAACCGGAGAAGATACCGAAAACTTTGATTTGGATATCGTAAAGTATAAAGGAGCAATCGTTCCAGGCTTTATTAATACTCACTGCCATTTAGAATTATCGCATATGTTGAATCAAATCCCTGAGCAAACGGGTTTGGTAGAATTTGTACAACATATTATTAAAAGTAGACAGGGTGATATAGCGGAGATCAAACAGGCAATGTATGCAGCCGACCAGGAAATGTTCGAAAATGGGATTGTAGCCGTTGGCGATATTTCCAATCAAATTTCATCTAAAGAAGTAAAAGAGAAGAGTAAAATCCATTACCACACCTTTATAGAGGCCATGGGTTTTAATCCCGATAGGGCCGTTGCCATAATGGATGATGTAAAGAGAATTAAACAGGATTTTAAACCTCTAAAAACATCTATTGTTCCACATGCACCTTATTCAGTATCTTCAGAATTGTTTAAATTGATTAAAGAGGAAGCCGAAAAGGATAATACCTTTATTAGTGTTCACAATCAGGAAACTGACAACGAAAATGCTTTTTTCGAAAATAAAACAGGTGGTTTTTTAGATCTCTATGAATTTTTAGGACTGGACATCACTTTCTTCGAGCCAACCCATAAAACATCATTACAGAGTTGGCTACCTTATATTAATGCGCAAAAGACATTGTTGGTGCATAACACGGTTTCGAGTAAAGCAGATATTGCCTTTGCAAAAGAACGTAACAATAATTTATATTGGTGCCTTTGCCCTCAGGCCAATTTGTATATCGAAAATGCTTTACCTGATGTTGATCTGTTAATGGATGAAAACGTAAAGATCACCTTGGGAACAGATAGTTTGGCCAGCAACCATCAACTTAATATGCTATCAGAAATGCTCACCTTGCAGAAATGTAAACAGGTTTCTTTTGAAAAACTGTTGAGTTGGGCAACAATAAACGGAGCCGAATTTTTGGAGCTTGATCAACAAATTGGAACAATAGAAGTTGGTAAAAAGCCAGGATTGAATTTAATCCAACTGTCAGCTGATTTTAAAATTGAAAGTGACAAAGTAAAGCGGTTAATTTAAAAGTCTAGGTATACGTGTTATCTCTTTTATCCGTCTTAAAAAAAGTTTTTTAAGGTATAATGTATTCTTGTCTAAGACTTTAATGCCGTTTTACATTTTGATATTAAAATTTTAGAATTTTAAGGCTAAGCTGTTTTTTGTTAATTTAGAATTGTACAGTATTCTCAGAATAATAGATCCTTCTGATTTGCCAACCATTTGTTAAGTAAATTTCCTCATGAATCCAATCTGTAAATTATTCAATATTAAATACCCTATTATCCAGGCCGGGATGGTTTGGTGCAGTGGCTGGAGACTGGCCTCAGCGGTTTCTAATGCAGGTGGCCTGGGCATTATTGGAGCAGGTTCAATGTATCCTGAAGTCTTAAGATTACATATTCAAAAGTGCAAATTGGCAACTCACCAGCCATTTGGTGTCAATATTCCATTGCTCTATCCTAATGTTCAGGAAATTATAGATGTGGTAATTGAAGAGAAGGTAAAAATTGTATTTTCTTCTGCCGGTAACCCTGCAACATGGACCAGTTTTTTAAAAGAAAAGGGTATTACTGTGGTTCACGTAATTGCGAATACAAAATTTGCTATAAAAGCGCAGGAAGCTGGTGTTGATGCGATTGTTGCCGAAGGCTTTGAGGCAGGTGGGCATAATGGGAGGGAAGAAACTACCACCATGTGTTTAATCCCGATAATTAAAGCACTCGTTAATATTCCGGTCATCGCAGCTGGTGGCATCGGGAGTGGTAAAGCCATGCTGGCTGCATTTGCCTTAGGTGCTGATGCCGTTCAAATCGGTTCAGCTTTTGCAGTGGCCGAAGAATCGTCTGCTCATCCGGCATTTAAGCATAAAATTATTGCCGCTAATGAGGGCGATACTAAACTAGCGATGAAAAAACTGGTGCCGGTAAGATTACTGAAGAATGAATTTGCCGATGCTATTGCCAATGCTGAAGCGGACGGAGCAAGCCGGAATGAACTGGCTGACCTTTTGGGCCATGCCAGGGCCAAACATGGAATGTTTGAAGGCGATATGGAAAAGGGCGAACTCGAAATTGGTCAGGTTTCGGCAATGATCAAAGAAATCAAGCCTGCAAGAGTTATTCTTGAAGAAATATGGCAGGAATTTAAAGTAAAAATAGCCGAGCTAGTACAACTGCAAAATAAATTGGATATTTAAATCAACATAACATTTTGCAATTACAAGGCTTATATCACACATCTAAGCTATTTTCAAATGCCTCTCTGTTTTCAGCCTGGTGATCAGATAATCCTTTTTAAACCAGGAATTATTAGCATAATTGAACCTAATAAAAAGCTTCCCATTACTATAAATGGGGACAGAACTAAAAATTTGATAGCCGGATCTGCCAACCAGTATTTAAACGTAAGTGAAACTCCTGTAATTACCAATGGATGGAAAATATAAGTCGAAAAGGCACATCTGGATAGTTTACTCAATAATGGCGATGATTGATTCCACGAATTTTTGCCCAAGCTCAATAAAGCTGTCAGAATCGAAAATCCTATGCATTGCTCCCAAACAGCATACAGCAGCGATTGCCAATGAAAACCGCCTGAATACCAGGTAATAGGCATATTTAGCTTAGCCCTGATTAGAAAGAACAAAGGAAAAAACATCAAACCTATCCATGCAGATCGCCTGAGGCTTTTACCGGTTTTTACAGACAAACCATTAAACCATTGATTTTTATATGCCAATAAACCGATAATAAACATAACAATGTATTGTGGAAAGTGACCTAACTGAAATCCAAATGGTTTAAGGATCCAACCAACCGGAAATACAATCCTAACTAAAAAGGTGAGAATTCCCAGGAAAACAGCAAAAATTAAAATAGTGCCAGTACCAGGTGCTGGTATAGGATTTTTAAATTTAATGGTAATGAGGTGTTTCGCCCCAACATAAAGCAGTGTAAACAGTAATAGGGCAGCAACAAACCAAAGTACTCCAAAATCAATCCAGCTGTGGTACCCTGAAAGATATTGCAGATAGGTAATGTGATTATCCTGTGCGAAATAATAAACCAGGTAACCCAATAATGGCGACAGCACAAAAGAATAAAACAACAATGGGATCCCCAGTCTTAAGATGCGGTCTCCTAAAAATTGCCAGCTGCCTTTTCTATCGTATGATGGTGCCGTAAAGTAGCCCGCAAGTAAGAAAAAAAAGCCCATAAAAAATGATTGGTTCAAGCTTACAAAAATTGTTGATGGTATAATAGCAGCCATTTGAGTTGTTTTTTCAGTATAGTACCATCCACCTGGAGCGCAATACACGATAATAGTATGATGTAATATGACCAACGCTGTTAGAAATATCTTAAGGTTATCAATATAAAATAGTTTGCTGGCTTTTTCTGGAGTGATTTGCTGAAGTAAAATTTTTGATGACATAACAGATGCGTTTCTTTAATGATCAGGCTTGGTTAACCCTTACTTAACGCAAACATACAATGGAAACGACGTAGTTTATTGTCGATGTTACCAGCAGCAAATCTTTGTGATTAACAACTAGGCTAGGTGCTGTGGGGTAAGAAGGAGTTCTTGGTAAAGTGCATTAAACGCAATAATCTGCGACCTTGAAACGGGTACTTGGTCAACCGTATGATCAAAGGAAAGCATGTAGCCCTGGGAGTTTCCGGTTACATTTTTTATATAACGAATATTTACTAGAAAGGCCCTATGGCAACGGAAGAAATTACGATTTGGTAAAAGCTGTGATTCAAATTGTGTTAGGGAAATTCTTTTTAGCGCTATATTTAGCTGGTTATTATTGCAGGTTGCTATCTCAATGTAATTCCCGTCTGCTTTAGCAAAAAGTAAATCATTTAGATCTAAACTGAAATCATCTTGCCTGACCTGGGTTTTGATGTGAATTAAGGTATTGGCTGTATTATTTTCTAATTGAGGAGGTAGCGGTGTAAACTGGAAAATTAGGGAAGAGTCTTTTTTTGAATCAAAATAGAATATCGCCAGCCTCATAAAAAAATACAAAAGTATACCTGCTACAAAACAGTTTCTCACCTCTTCCCATAAATAACGCCATGTCCAATTATTTGGATTTAAGTAAATCAGATCGCGGATCAGGAAATTACATATCCCTGTGGAAAGAAGTAAAATGCCAATATGTGCGTATTCCCATATCAAAGACCAGCTTTTATTTTCAGAATCCTTGGCCCGTAAATGATTTAATGCAATAAAATAAAAATACAGGATTATTGCAGGTAATAATGCATGGAAGCAGCATATTATAATATAGTTAACTTTCTGTTGCGATGCACTAACCTCAAAAGGCTTCAGGAGGATTAAAAATCCGAGGATAACACCAAAAATAACGGAAACGGTTTTAAAAAGATTTTTCTTGCAGTAGCGATTTGGGTAATCAATTTCTTTAAATAAATGCTTTCGGTTGAAATAAATCTTCATTGTAAATGTCCGTTATCAGACTCATCAAATTTATGGAATTTTATGTTAGGTAAATTTGAGACGAGGTGGAAGCTTAGTTCGCTGAATACCATTTTCTAAAATTGATGTGGAATTGGCATATGGTTAGCCAGAATGCAAGGCTCAAAATTTTGCATGCGCAAAGTGCATCAGTTTATGTCTCAGAAAGTGATTTTGTGTAATAAGTTGAATAAGCTTATCGTGCATAAGGCCGAGTCTAAAAATAGTTAGGGTGTAAAATTAGGTCTTGGGACAAATTGACGATTGTGGTGTTGTTCATTAGAATGACTTATGCGACAACAATCATAAGCTTCCAGTTAACGGTATTGGACTTTTTCGAGCAAAGAAACAGTATGAGAGAGGTTTTGGATCATTTTATCTTTAAGTTCGATGGTTTTGTTTTTCTCACTTAGCAGGCTTTTTAGCCTTTTGATCTCTTCTGCTGATGCCTGTGTTTCCTTTTTGCTAAGCTCGGAAAACAGCTTACCCTTTTCATAGTAACTAAAAAAATTGTAGCCCAGGATCTCACTCACATTGGCAAGCAGGGAAACATCAAGGGTAGAACTATTGATGATTTCCTGCGCCTTGATTTTGCTAATGGCCATTTTTTCTGCGAATATGGAAACAGGAATCTCTTTGGTTTTCATTTCCTTCCAGATCATCAATCCTATATGTACACTCATTATCGTCTCCGTTTTAAAATTCAAATTACCTAAATCTTAGCCTATTCCGGAAAAATTAGTGTTAATGATAACCAGTCTAATTATAGTTTTTGGTTTTTCAGATAATTCACCTGTTTTTTATAAAGATTCTGATTGTAAAAAGCAAAGCTAGTATGCAAAGAGTATTGGCAAATAACTTCAACTTTATTTATAATTCATACCCGCAGACTTGGTAGTTCTAATGTAAAACGTGATGGATTTTATAATACTTAGCCGAATAATCGCCTATAGATTCGTTAAGTCAGTTCGGTGCCATTATTCATTTGTTAAAGAATTGTGATAATTCATTTACCTTTGCACCGGTAAACATTTCAACTTTACAACAATAAATGAAACACATCAATATAAAAATAACAGGTAAAGTGCAGGGCGTTGGCTTTAGAGAAACGACTAAAATTATCGCCAACCAAATGATGGTAAATGGTTTTGTAAGGAACGAAAAAGACGGATCGGTTTATATAGAAGCAGAAGGTGAAGAAATCTTTTTGGAGGAATTTGTAAACTGGTGCAATGAAGGACCAGACCGCTCACGTGTAGAAAATGTGGAGGTAAGCGATGGCGAAGTGAAAAACTATCGTAATTTTGAAATCTTTAAAAAGTAACAAGTGTTCTGTATCAAGTAGCAAGATCGCTATCCTTGTATAATCTTGATACCTGATACTTTTATCTCGATACTAAATGTCTGTATATAAAAAGTTTCTTGGGCAAACCATGATTTATGGTATCAGTACCATTTTTTCGAGGTTGTTCAATTTTATTTTAACGCCTGTTTACACGGGTGTTTTCGCTCCTGGTGTTTATGGTGTTTTTACCAAAATGTTCAGTTATGTGTCCATCATCAATCCAATATTGGCTTTTGGGATGGAAACCACCTTTTTCAGGTATTTAAATAAACATGAAGATCGGAAGCAGGAAGTGTACAACAACAGCTTTTTGGTAATCGCTTTTATATCAACCCTGTTTTTAATCACCGCATTAATTTTTTCCGATTATTTAGCCAGATATACTTTAGATGGAAACATCGCCGAATTGGCCAATCAAAAATCTTACATACATTATTTCGCATGGATTTTGTTTGTAGATGCCATCAGTGTAATTCCTTTTGCCAAATTAAGGGCCGATGGAAAGCCATTTAAATATAGCTTAATCAAGTTTCTCAATATAGGTACATTTGTAGGCTTAAATCTGGTGTTCATTTACGTGATCCCATTCCTCATCAAGCACGATATAATGAGCGGATGGTTTACTTCATGGTATAAAGGCCGGTGGGTGGGTTATGTATTCGTAGCCAATTTAATCGCGAGTATCGTCACGCTGCTCATGCTTATCCCACAGTTTTTAGAAATCCAGTTTAAGTTTAGTAAAAGCTTATTTAATAATATGCTGGGCTATAGCTGGCCTGTTCTGGTGGCTAATTTATCGTTTATTATCAATGAAAATTTAGACAAAATTTTATTGGGTAAATACCTGCCGGAAAGTATTGCCAATCATGATGTTGGTATTTATGGAGCTGTATGTAAGCTAGCCATCTTCATTAGTATTTTTAATACGGCTTTTAGGTTAGGTGCCGAACCATTTTTCTTTAGCCATGCTAAAAATGCAAATGCAAAACAAACTTACGCCAACATTTTATATTACTTTGTACTCGCTTTATCCATCCTTTTTGTAGGCTTAACAGCCAATATAGAAATCATCAAATATTTTATCAATTCAAGGTACTGGGTTGGACTCAACGCAGTACCATTTTTGTTGTTCGGTTATGTTTGTTTAGGTATTTATATGAATTTATCAGTATGGTACCGTTTATCCGATCAAACCAGGTACGGCTTATATATTTCTTTGGTTGGCGCTGTTTTCACCATCATCATGAACATTATCCTGATTCCTAAATTCAGTTATATGGGCTCAGCATGGGTATCAATGTTTGCCTATCTCATCATTATGGTTATTTCTTATGTACTTGGACAAAAGCATTACCCTATACCTTATAAACTCAAAGCAATGAGTATTTATATATTGGTTTCTATTGTTATGGTGTATTTATCTTTTTGGGTTTTTAAACGCAACATTTATATTGGAAACGGAATTTTAGTGTTATTTCTCTTAGGTATTTTCTGTTTTGAGAAGGATAATGTAGCGAAAATGCTAAAGAAGTAAATCACTAGAATTAATCATCTAAAATCTCTCACATCTCCAATCTCACATCTAATAAAATGGAAATAAAAATCATCAATACATCCGAACATCCTCTTCCACAATATGAAACTGCACATGCGGCAGGAATGGATTTAAGGGCAGCCATCACAGAAGATATAATACTTAAGCCTTTACAGCGCCTATTGGTGCCAACGGGTTTGTTTATTGAATTGCCAATTGGTTATGAGGCGCAGATCAGGCCAAGAAGCGGCCTGGCCTATAAGCACGGTATTAGCATTGTAAATTCACCAGGCACAATTGATGCCGATTACCGTGGCGAAATAAAAGTTTTATTGGTAAATTTATCAGATACAGATTTTAAAATTGTTGACGGCGATAGGATTGCCCAAATGGTAGTGGCCAAACACGAAACTGTGAGCTGGCAGCCTGTTACAGAACTAGGCGAAACAGCACGCGGCGAAGGTGGTTACGGACATACAGGGAAATAGTCCACAGTCTTAAGTCACAAAATTCCTGAGTCAAAAGCAAATTATTTGGATTGATAAATGAGATGAAATACAAAGTACATTTTCTTGTTGCAGCTACTTTAGTGAGCTTCCAGTCTTTTGGGCAGGGAACGGTTATGCCGGTTGCCAATCGCGACAGCAATATGGTAAAGCAATTGTTTTTTGCAGGTTTGCGGGAGAAAATGTCTGAAAATTATGTCGTTGCTGCTACCAATTTTAATAAAATTATTGGGTTGGACCCTACTAACCATGCTGCCTATTTTGAACTGGCCAATGCAGACCTGCGTTTAGATAAACTCCCGGAAGCTGAAGAGCACATCAAACAGGCAATTAAAATAAATACTGGTAATTTGTGGTACTGGCGTTTACTTGGAGAGATCTATAAACGCACCAATAAAATGCCCGAACTGATCGGGGTATTTAACCAGTTGATCCGTCTCGATCCCGAAAACGATGCCTATTATTTTGACAAAGCCAATGCGCAGTTTTTAGCTAATCAGTTAGATGCAGCAAAAAAGACTTATGATGAAATACAGGTTAAATTCGGTGATTCAAGAGATCTGACGAATGCCAGAAAACGCTTTCAGGCAAATGGAAATGCCACAGAAAGTGATATTGTAAAATTATTGGAAGGCAACCAGGCCGATGTAAAGAACTATTTATATGCTGCAGGCTTGCTTTTGCAGAAGGGGAATGATCAGGAAGCATTAAAGGTGTTAACCAAAGCACAGCAGTTGGAACCCAATAATTTTGAGATTAACCTGGCTTTGGCCGACATTTACCGCAAGCAGAAAAATGACCAGGCAGCATTTTCTTCCTTAAAATTGGCATTTGAAAGCAGTGAAATGCCGCTCAGCGAAAAATTGAAGATCATCGCTGCACTTTTTCCTAATCTTAACCAGGCCCTTGTAGCCAAAAATGTAACTGAACTGAGTAAACTGGTAGCCGAAAAAAATCCCGCTGAAGCAAAGGCATTGGCGCTTTATGGCGATGTGCTTTATCAGCGGAATAATCTGAAAGAAGCATTGGCTCAATATCAGGCTGCTTTAAAACTTAACGAACAGGTTTATGTCGTTTGGGAACAGGTAATCAATATTCAAACCCTGCTAGGGCAATATGTGGAAGCGATAAAAGTTGGCGATGAGGCTTTAAGCATTTATCCCAATCAGGCCAGTTTATATTATTATATGGCTTATGCGCTGTTTAAAACCGGTAAATATGAGCTTGCTCAAAACCATTTGAAAACGTCCTTACAGCTGGATGTGGAGAACAAAAGCCTGCAGGCGCAAATTTATGCACTTCAGGGCGATATCTACATTAATCAGAATAATTTTCCCCTGGCTAAAACAGCTTTCGAAAAAGCAATATCATTGGAGCCCGATAATTACCTCATTATGAATAACTACGCCTTCTATCTGGCGTTAAGAAATGATGAGCTAACAAAAGCATCGAAATATGCGGAAACAGCTGCCAATGCAATGCCTAATAATCCCTCAATTGCAGATACTTATGCCTTCATTCTGTTTAAGCAGCAAAAGTACGACCTGGCAAAAACCTGGATTGAAAAGGCTTTGCAAAACAATAGCAGTAAAAATGGTGTTTACCTGGAGCGATATGGCGATATACTTTTTATGAAAGGTGAAAAGGATGCTGCATTAATCCAATGGCAAAAAGCAAAAGAGGCCGGAAACGGATCAGAAGTATTAATTAAAAAGATAAATGAAAAGAAATATTTTAAATAGTGCAGTCCTGTTAGGAGCTGTAATTTTTGTTTCGGCATGTAAACCTAAAAAAGAAATTGTGGTGGCTCCTCCCACCAAAACGGAAACCAAAACAGATAATTCTAAAGCAGAAGCCTTAACCTTATTAAACAGCAAACAACTTAAGTTTAATACTCTTTCTTTAAAAGCAAAAGCGACTTTAGATATTGCCGGCGATGCAAATGACGTTACCATGAATTTCAAAATGAAAGACAAGGAAACCATTTGGGTAAGCATTACGGCCTTGGGTGGAATGGCAGAGGTGGCAAGGGCTTTGATTACGCCTGATAGCATCAAGATCATGAACCGGATAAAAAGCGAATACCTCAAAAAGCCGTTTAGTTATATTTACAATTTCACTAACAAACAGGTGAATTTTAATACGCTCCAGTCTATTTTAACGGGTAACGCGATGGGTGAGTTTTTAACCGCACAATCGGATGTTAAGCAGGAAAATGGTGTTTGGGTTGTTTCTGGAAGTAAATCGGAGTTAGATTACAAACTGCTTTTTAATACGCTTTTCAAAGTATCGGAAACGAACTTAAATGATGTTAGAAACGGACAGGCATTAAAAGTTACCTATTCCGATTATCAGAAGTTAAATGAATCTTTATTTCCTAGTGCCTTGCAGATCAAAACGCTATCTAAAGCAAAAAAAATAAATATCGACCTTCAATTTGTGAAAATTGATGGCAATGTTCCTGTCGATTTTCCGTTTAATGTACCAAAGAGATTTAAGGTTGTAAAATAGCCCTTCAATTACAGTTAAATATCATGGTTTGCCAAATAGATCTGCTGCATTGCAATAGTCTGTTTGGCAATCTTTGCATTATATGAAGATTAAGTGAAGACGGTTCTGTAATAAGTGATTATGACCTTAGTATCTCAATTTTAAATACTTTTTACTGTAAAATTTTTATACTTTTGGCTTAATGAAGCTACAAAAACTCCTATTTATCCTTTTTTTAAGCGTGTTAACTCTTTCGGCAGTTGCACAAACTGAAAGCCAGCTCAGAAGGAAAAAAGAAGCTATACAACGCGAAATCGAACAGCTTCAGAAGAATTTAAATAAAACTGCCAATGGTAAAAAGCTTACTATACAGCAGATTAATACCATAAATGCCCAGATTAGGTTGCGCCAGGATAAAATTGGTACCATTAACTCTGAAATAAAAAATCTGGATAACCAAATCTCTCAGAACACAAATACCGTACATACATTACAAGGTCAGTTAGGCGATCTTAAAAAAGAGTATGCAGGCATGATCCGATTTGCCCAGCGCAACAGAAATTCGTACGATAAAATGATGTTCATTTTTGCAGCTAAGGATTTTAACCAGGCATATAAACGGATCAAATATTTACAACAGTTTAGTCAATACCGTAAAAAACAGGCTGGATACATTGAAAATACACAGCAGGACCTGAACGGCAAAATTAAAGTGCTGGATAAAACACTCAGAGAAAAAAGCGACTTGTTGAAAGAGCAGGAAAGAGAGCGTGAGCGTTTGGGTAAAGATAAGAGTGAACAATCTGTTGTGTTGAATAAACTTAGTAAGGACGAAAGACAATATAAGCAGGACATTACCAGCCGTAAAAAACAACAGGCGCAGATAGACAGGGCCATTAGCGCTGCAATCCAGCGGGCTATTGAAGAAGCGAGAAGAAAGGCTGCCGAAGAGGCCAGAAGAAAAGCGGCTGAAGAAGCACGGATTGCTGCAGCCAAAGCCAAGGCTGAAAACAAACCGGTACCAACCGCTCCGGCTGCACCTGCAGCCAAAGCGAAATCGACCGGAGAATTGCTTACCGCAACACCAGAGGCAGCGAGATTGTCGGCAGGGTTTGAAAATAACAGGGGAAGGTTACCTTGGCCTGTAGCTACAGGAACAATAACAGAAAGGTTCGGTATGCATAAAATAGACCAGGCAAGTTATACCAACGATGGGGTAGACATTACTACTACCGACGGGGCGCCGGTTAGGGCTGTGTTTGCAGGTAAGGTTGCTGCAGTTCAGGTAATGATGGGTAGAACGGTGGTTTTAATCAACCACGGTGAATACTTTACAGTATATCAGAACCTGAGATCGGTTAGCGTAAGTGTAGGTAATTCTGTCGATACCAAACAAACCATTGGGGTTGTTGCCAATACTGGTGATGATGCGGTTCTGAAGTTTCAGATCAGAAGGGGACAGGCAGCGTTAAACCCTGAAGCCTGGATTAGTAAATAAACTTAAGACAAGTTAAAATGTCTATATTTGTATAAATTATATTAGTGATGTATCAAGGCACGTTATTAGAGTTTTTAAACATGGGTGGATCGGAGATCGTACTCATTTTAGTGGTAGTTCTATTGTTGTTCGGAGGTAAAAAATTACCTGAACTTGCAAGGGGATTAGGGAAAGGGATCAGAGAATTTAAAGATGCCTCTGATGGTGTGAAGCGTGAAATTCACAGAAATATTAATGCTATGGACTTAGATAAAGAAGAAGCGGAAGAAACAGCTGTAAATACCCATAGTCAACGTCATCACCCAACAGAGGAATCGCCTGTTGATGAAAAGGTTGAGTCAAGTGTGCCACATATCGATTTGGCAAAGCCTACGGACGAAAAAATTATAACTGACAAAGAAAAAGTTTAAACAAAAAGGTTATGTTAAATACAACAATAGCAGCAATGCTTGGAACACCAGAAATTATCATTATTGCGGTAGTGGTATTGTTATTATTTGGTGGTAAAAAAATTCCCGAACTGATGAGAGGTTTAGGTAAAGGTGTTAAAGAATTTAAAGATGGTAAAGATGGCGTTGATGGCGAGCACGTAGATCCGTCTAACCGTGATAAAACCGTTTAATTGCAATAATTTTTAGTTTTGAAGAAATACAGCTCTCTTAAGGAGATTCAAACACTCATTTCGCAAAAGCAATTAACTTTACCCGATTTATTAGCTTATTATTTTAAGCAAATTGAACAAAATGAACACCTCAATGCATTTAATGAGGTGTTTTTTTTATCGGCCGAAGTTCAGGCGAAAGCGGTACAGCAGAAAATAGAAGATGGTACTGCGGGTAAACTCGCAGGGATGGTAATTGGTATTAAAGATAATATCTGTTACGAAGGCCATATCGTTACGGCATCATCAAAGATGCTCGAAGGCTTTGTATCTCCATATTCTTCTACAGTTGTGCAACGTTTGTTACAGGAAGATGCCGTTATTATAGGCCGTTTAAACTGTGATGAATTCGCTATGGGCGGCTCCAATGAAACATCATATTATGGGGTTGCTAAAAATGCGGCAAATCCCGAACTTGTTCCGGGTGGATCTTCAGGCGGCTCTGCTGTTGCCGTTCAGGCCGATATGTGTTTGTCTGCCCTGGGTACCGATACTGGTGGTTCGGTAAGACAACCAGCTGCTTTTTGCGGACAGATTGGACTTAAACCAACCTACGGACGTATTTCAAGGTATGGTGTTATTGCTTATGCTTCCTCTTTCGATCAGGTTGGTCCCATTACATCTTCAGTAGAGGATGCTGCTTTGCTCTTACAGGTTTTGGCTGGTGCTGACGATTATGATTCTACCGTTTCTCCTGTTGCAGTACCCGATTATCCTGCTCATTTGAATGAGCGTAAAAAACAAAAAATAGCAGTGTTAAAGGAAACTATTGAGAGCGAAGCCCTTAATCCTGAAATCAAATCTGCTATTTTAAAATCAATCGAACAGCTTAAGGCTGATGGACACGCTGTTGAGTATGTTTCTTTTGATCTGTTGGATTATCTGGTTCCGGCCTATTATATTTTAACAACGGCCGAAGCTTCTTCCAACCTTTCGCGTTACGATGGTGTTCATTACGGACATCGTAATATGGAAGCAAAATCCCTGAATGAACTTTATAAATTATCCCGCGCCGAAGGTTTTGGCGAAGAAGTAAAACGCCGCATCCTTTTGGGTACTTTTGTTTTAAGTGCAGGATATTACGGTGCATATTACCAAAAAGCACAGCAGGTCCGTCGATTGATTAGAGAAAAAATGGATCTTCTGTTTCAGGATTACGATCTTATTCTGTCTCCTGTGGCGCCAACAGCAGCTTTTAAAATTGGTGATCATGTTCAGGACGCAATTGTGATGTACATGGCCGATATTTTTACCGTATTACCTTCTTTAAGCGGAAATCCGGCAATTGCTTTGCCAATAGGCAATAATGCTGCAGGTTTACCGTTAAGTATACAATTTACAGCCAAACATTTTGAGGAAGATAAGCTTCTGGCTTTTTCTCAGGCATTTTTATCATAGTTTTATCGTCATTGCGGGTTACGAAGCAATTTTAATGCAAAAGGCATTATAGTAAGTATGGCAATGGCATTTTATTAACTGTTTTCCAGACGTCGTCTGGAAGGTTCGCAGATTCTTAACTTTCCTTATTGTAGGAGAAAAGGGAATTTGTTTAAAGGTTTGTGAAAATACAAACTACGGTTAATGAAAATTTGAACCAATAGCCCATGATTAAAAAATTACTTTTTGCTTCAATTTGTGCTTGTTTAGGATACGTTTCTTCCTCGTCTGCGCAACAAACACTCAAACTGGATAGTCTTCCGAAGATTCATAACAACATCTTTATCAATACCGATACTGTAGCTGTACCGGTTGTTTCTGAAAACCCATTAACCATGGGGCAGAACTTTATCTACAAGCTCAGGCTGGATTCTATCGCTAAAACGGTACCCCTTCCATACAACGAATACGTTCAGCAGTATATTGATATTTATGCTAAGCGTAAAGATATGTTCGGCAAAATGATCGGCTTATCAAGCTATTACTTCCCGATTTTTGATAAGGCTTTAAAAGACTATAACATTCCGCAGGAAATAAAATATTTAACTATCGTTGAATCGCAGATGAATCCGCATGCGATTTCAAGAGTAGGGGCAACGGGTATCTGGCAGTTTATGTTCGGCACTGGTAAGGCCTATGGGCTAAAGATGGATAATTTCGTAGATGAACGCAAAGATCCTATTCAAGCCAGTTATGCTGCGGCAGCATATTTTAGAGATGCTTTTGAAGAACTTGGCGATTGGCTGTTGGCCATTGCTGCTTATAATTGTGGAAAAGGGAACGTTAATCGTGCTATTGAAAAAGCTGGATCAAGGGATTTTTGGGTAATCAGACAGTTTTTGCCTAAGGAAACCAGAAACTATGTACCGGCATTTATTGCTGCGGTTTATGTGATGAACTATTCCCACAAACATCAGATTACGGCACAGGCTTCGAACATGTTCTTAAAAACTGATACCGTTCAAACTACCCGTTTCGTGTCGCTATCTACACTTGCAAAAGTATTAAATGTTGACGAGGCAGCGATTATGGCCTTAAACCCATCCTACAAGAAAAAGATTGTAAATGGTACAGATGATGAGCCGAAGCGTATTGTGATGCCCAAGTTAAGGGATATCGATTACGCAGGTATTTATGATGTGCTAAACAACCAGGAAGTGGGTTTGAACATGAAAGTGGTGGCTGCCAGTACCGACGATGTAAGAGATTTAAGAAAGAAAAAAACTAGAAATGTATCTACATCTGCTGTGGTGTATCATAAAGTTACCTCAGGACAAAGCTTAACAACTGTTGCCGACAAATACGGTGTAGAAGTACAGGACTTAAGGGTTTGGAACGGTTTAAAAAGCAAAACGCTGGTGCCAGGACAAAGATTAAAGATCTACGCCAAAAATCGTACACCATTAAAAGTACCATCATCATTTTTAAGTTACAAGGTTAAAACCGGCGATACCCTGTCTGAAATTGCAGAGAAATTTGAGGGTGCAACCGTTCAAAGCATCAGAAGAGACAACCGTTTATCAAAAGCAGGGTTGCAAGTTGGGATGATTCTGAAAATTAGCAAGGGATAATACCTTAAACTGAACCATGGTATTTCTTTGATCAAGTATTCCGAAATTGTCTGGTAACAATTGGTTTAATCTATTTGGCGTTACTGGCAGATTAGTTTCGCATCTGGTTTAATTTATGAACAGCTTTTTATTTTAAGCCTCATAAAAAGAATTGTACCTTTGCGGCGTCACTAATAAGTTACTTAATGAGTAATACGAATAGAAAGCAAGATGCGTTGGATTACCACTCGCAGGGCCGTCCCGGAAAGATACAAGTAGTACCTACTAAACCAACAACATCGCAAAGGGATTTAACCCTGGCATACTCTCCAGGAGTTGCAGAGCCTTGTTTAAAAATAGCAAACAATAAAGAGGATGTTTACAAATATACCGCTAAAGGTAATTTAGTTGCAGTAATCAGTAATGGAACAGCCGTTTTGGGGCTGGGCAACATCGGCCCTGAAGCAGGTAAACCGGTAATGGAAGGCAAAGGCCTTCTATTTAAAATCTTCTCCGACATCGATGTATTTGATTTGGAGCTGGATACAGAAAATGTAGATGATTTTGTAAAAATCGTTAAAGCTTTGGAGCCAACTTTCGGAGGGATCAATCTGGAAGATATTAAGGCCCCGGAGTGTTTTGAGATTGAGCGCCGTTTAAAACAGGAGATGAATATTCCTGTAATGCATGATGATCAGCATGGAACAGCCATTATTTCTGGAGCAGCATTATTAAATGCCTGCGAAATTCAAAAAAAGAAAATAGATAAAATCCAGGTTGTGGTGAGTGGCGCTGGTGCTGCTGCAGTTTCCTGCTCTAAAATGTACCTGAGTTTAGGGGTTAAAAAAGAGAATTTGGTGATGTTCGATATCAATGGATTAATTGATATCCACCGTACCGATCTGGATGATATCCGCATGAGCTTTGCGACCACCAGGAAAGGTATTTCTAATATTGGAGAGGCTATGAAAGGGGCTGATGTTTTTATAGGACTTTCAGCAGCAAATGTTATTTCTCCGGATATGTTGGTGGGAATGGCTAAAAACCCAATTGTTTTCGCGATGGCGAATCCAAATCCTGAAATTGCCTATGAAGTGGCAATTAAAACCCGTAAAGATCTGATCATGGCTACAGGTCGTTCTGATTATCCGAACCAGGTGAATAATGTATTGGGTTTTCCTTATATTTTCCGTGGAGCGCTTGATGTTAGGGCAACCAGTATCAATGAAGCTATGAAAATCGCTGCGGTTAGGGCAATTGCCGAACTGGCCAAAAAATCGGTTCCCGAAGCCGTTAACCTGGCCTATAATGCGCGTAATTTAAAATTTGGACGTGATTATATCATTCCAAAACCTGTTGATTTCAGGTTAATTACTGAAGTATCAACTGCAGTAGCAAAAGCTGCAATTGAAAGTGGCGTAGCCAGAAAAATTATTACCGATTGGGATGCCTACAATGAAGAATTAAGGAAACGTTTAGGTTTGGATGATGCCATCATGAGGGCGGTAACTACCAAAGCGAAGATGGATCCAAAACGGGTGGTGTTTGCAGAAGCTGATAACTATAAAATTTTAAAAGCTGCCCAGATTGTAAAAGATGAAAATATCGCCATTCCCATTCTTTTGGGGAATAAAGAGAAGATACAAGCCATTATTGATGAGCATGCGCTCGAGCTTGCGGGAGTAGAAATCATCGATCAGATGCAGAATCCTGAAAAAACTCAGCAATACGCAGAAGCACTTTTCAAAAAACGCCAACGTAAGGGAGTTTCTTCGATGCGCGATGCTACAAAACTATTGAGAGACCGTAACTATTATGGTGCTTCGATGGTTGAATTTGGCGAGGCCGATGCCATGATTTCGGGTCTGACCAAAAATTATGGTGCTACTATTAAACCTGCCCTGCAGGTAATCGGTGTAGAACCAGGCGTTAAGCGCGTTGCAGGTATGTACATGATGATGACCAAAAAAGGTCCTGTTTTCTTTGGCGATACCACTGTAAATGTAGATCCGACTGCAGAAGAGTTGGTTGATATTACGCTGTTGATTGATAAATCTGTTAAACAGTTTAACATCAAACCGCGTATTGCCTTATTATCATATTCAAACTTTGGTTCTAATGATGGGATAACTCCAAACAAAGTAAGGGAAACGGTAAGGCTTCTTCACCAAAATCACCCTGAAATTGTGGTAGATGGAGAAATGCAGGGAAACTTTGCCATCAACAACGAACTGTTGCAAGATAATTTTCCATTTAGCACTCTGGCAGATGCCCCGGCCAACACTTTAGTGTTTCCAAATCTGGAGTCGGGAAACATTGCATACAAATTGTTACAAGAGCTTGGCGGTGCCGAAGCAGTGGGTCCGATCCTGTTAGGATTGAATAAACCTGTTCATATTGTTCAATTAGGCAGTTCTGTACGTGAAATCGTTAATATGGTTACCATAGCTGTTGTAGATGTGCAGGCAAAAGAAGAAATTGCAACATCGAAACGAAAAGGTATATTTGGGAAAACAACTAAAAAGTAATATTACATGTACGCCTATATTGATGGTAGATTGACATTTAAAAACCCAGCCTATGTTGTGGTTGAAGCCGGAGGTATAGGCTATCATATAAACATTTCATTAAATACATACAGCGCTTTAGGCGATGCAGAAAGGTGCAAATTATATACCTGGCTGCATGTAAAAGAAGATGCACATACACTATACGGCTTCGCTGATGAAGGCGAACGCCGTTTATTTTTACATTTAATTTCGGTATCGGGTATCGGACCAAATACAGGCAGGATGATTTTATCCTCCATTACCCCCGTTGAGATTCAAACTGCAATTGTTAAGGCAGATTTGCCACTCATACAGCGGATTAAGGGTCTAGGTGCAAAAACCGCACAACGCCTGGTTTTAGAACTGCAGGATAAGTTAAAAAAAGAAGGTGTTGACTCATTAATTTCTATGCCTCAGCACAATACTGTTAAAGATGAAGCGTTATCAGCACTGGTAATGCTCGGATTCGCCAAACAAACCGCCGAAAAAACCATAGATCAGATATTAAGAGTGACAGAGGGAAGTCTTTCGGTAGAGCAACTAATTAAACAAGCTTTGAAAACTTTATAGATTTAACGCCTTTGAATAGAATATCTACATTTCTGTTTCTCATTCCTCTTTTTTTAATTGCTTCTCAAACCACTTATGCTCAAGTTGTTCCAAGCAAAACGGATACTATTACCCCAAAAAATAATTTTAGTCTACGGGAAAAAGAACGTTTAGGGCTTAGTCCGGCAGTTAATCCATTTTATCCTTCCCCTAGTAATTTAAAGCGTGTTGTAGAATACGATGCAAAAAACAGGCGTTATGTTGTTAAAGAACTCATTGGCGAAAACTTCGTTCTAAACACCCAATACCTTACCATTGATGAGTACCAAAGGCTGGTAAACAGTGAAATAAAAAGAGGTAACTGGCGTAGCATTTCTAATGCTGAAGTGAGCGACTACAGAAGCACCGGCATTATTCCGCAGATCCAAGTAAACAGTAAAGCTTTTGAAAAACTTTTTGGAGGCACAACGATTGATATTCAGCCGCGCGGTGAGGCCGAGCTTACTTTTTTAGGCAGGGTAAATAAAAATGAAAACCCGCTTTTTAACGAAAGACAAAGGGTACAAACCAATTTCGATTTTAACCAAAGGATCCAGATGGACCTGGTTGGAAATATTGGCACCAAGCTAAAAATAAAAAGCAACTATAATACAGAAGCGCAGTTTGATTTTGAAAACCAAATCAAACTGGATTATACAGGCGGTGTAGATGATATTATTCAAAAAATAGAAGCCGGTAACGTGAGTTTGCCTTTAAATACCTCATTGATTACTGGAACACAGGCGCTTTTTGGGATAAAAACACAACTAAAATTCGGGCGTTTAAACGTAACGAGTGTTTATACCCAACAAAAATCACAATCCAGAGAGATTAAAATTACCAATGGGGCACAGCAAAATACCACTACGGTAAATATCGATAGCTACGAAGCCAATAAACACTATTTCCTGTCGCAATATTTTAGAAATAACTATAACAAAAACCTGGCTAACGCACCTATCATTACCTCTCCGATCCAGATTACCAAAATTGAAGTTTGGATTACCAATAAAGCAGGAAATACCACCGACTCCAGAGATGTATTGGGTTTGATGGATTTAGGCGAAAACATTCCTTTTAACAATAATTTAATTACCGGAGGTACTTCTGGTCTGCCGGCAGGAACTACTGCTACTGGTTTCCCACAGCAATCAAACAACTTAATCTCGCAATTAAATGCTTATCAGGGTGGTGCTATCAGGCAGACAAATTCTAATGCCGTCCTTTCTTTCTTCCAAAACACGCCAGCGAATAGTAGCAATACCGATAATTTTGCTAAATTGGTTTATGCAAGGAAGTTAACTGACCGTGAATTCACTTTTCAGCCACAACTGGGTTATTTATCGTTAAACAATCCGCTAAATGCCGATGAGGTTTTAGCAGTTGCCTATCGCTATACCTATAACGGGGTGGAGTATCAGGTGGGTGAGTTTTCTACCGATGTTTCTTTTGATGCGGCTAATCCAAAAGTGCTTTATGCCAAATTGCTAAAGAACGAAACCACTAAGATTCAGCTGCCAACATGGGATCTGATGATGAAAAATATTTATTCTATAGGCGGATATCAGATCAGCAGTCAGAATTTTAAATTGGATATTTATCGTATCGATAACGAAACAGGTGTTGATAATCCGGTAATGACCGAGGGTCAGAATACGGCTAATAAACAGTGGATTGCCCTAACCGAATTCGATCGTTTAAATCAGCAGAATGAGCGGAGACCAGATGGGGTTTTCGATTTCGTGGCTGCAAACAATGCTTTTGGATCTTATTCTACGGCAAGCAATGCCAACCAGGCCAGTATGTTCGGTACGGGCAGCAATGGGCAGACCTCATTGGTTACCAATACCAATTCGGGTTATATCACTATCGATCCGGCAAATGGGAGGATTATTTTTCCTGTGATTGAACCATTTGGTAAAGATCTGGCTGCAAAGTTTTTGCCAAGCGAACAGGCATTAATCAACAAATATACGTTTACCGCGCTTTACGATTCAACACAAACCATTGCCAGGCAGCTGTTTCAAAACCAGAACAGGTATACCATCAAGGTAAACTACCAATCTGATATTTCTTCTGAATTTAGCTTAAATGCCATCAATGTTCCCGAAGGATCGGTAAAGGTTTTTGCAGGAACAATGCCGCTGACTGAAGGAGTCGATTTTACGGTCGATTATCAGGGTGGACGTGTAAGTATCATCAACCAGGCACTTTTGGTATCTGGGCAACCGATTAGAATTACTACAGAAAATAGTGAAACCTTCGGTCTGCAACAACGGTCGCTTTTCGGAACCCGTTTAGATTATCGTGTAAACAATAAACTAAACCTGGGGGGTACGATTATGAACCTGACCGAAAAACCTTTAACACAAAAGGTAAACATTGGCGAAGAACCCATCTCGAATACCATCTGGGGAGCAGATATTAACTATAGTTCACCCTCACGGTTTTTAACAAAACTGGTTGATAAACTTCCTTTTATTTCAACTAAAGCACCATCAAGTGTAACGTTTTACGGTGAATTTGCTCAACTGATACCAGGTCACCCAAGGGCGCTTAATTTTGCCGGTAGTAAAAACGGGGTAAGTTATTTGGATGATTTTGAAGCATCAAGATCGGTAATCGATTTAAAGAGTGCCATTGCCTGGCAACTGTCTGGTACGCCACAGCTTTTCTCAGAGTTTGATAAATCAAATGATTTATCTTATGGTTACAATCGGGCAAGAATTGCATTTTATAATATCGATCCAACTTTTTATAATTCTGCGGCATCTACCACTCCGGCCAATATCAGGGGCAACCGGGGGGAACTTTCCAATCACTATGTGAGAGAGGTAATTGAGCAGGAGGTTTTTCCATTTAAGGAAACGGCAACCGGGCAAGCCTTAAACCTTACCACTTTGGATGTGGCCTTTTATCCAACCGTTAGGGGACCTTATAATTTCCGTACCACTGATTTTAGGCCAGACGGAAGTTTGTTGCAACCGAGAAATAATTGGGGAGGTTTTCAGCGGAAGATCGAAACAAACGATTTTGAAGCTTTAAATGTCGGTTTCATCGAATTTTGGGTAATGGATCCGTTTATTTATAAGCCGAATTCAGCAGGTGGCGATATTTATTTCAACTTGGGGAATATTTCGGAAGATATTCTTAAAGATGGTAGGAAATCATTAGAAAATGGTTTACCGGAAACAAACGATCCTGGCAGATACGATGAAACTGCCTGGGGGCGCGTGCCGAAATTACAACCCGTTGTTCAGGCTTTCGATAATAATGCCAATTCGCGCAGAGCACAGGATGTAGGTTTAGACGGATTATCTGATGCTGATGAAAAAGTAAAATTTGCTGCAGCAATCACTCAGATTAAATCGCAATTAAATGCAACAGCTTCAACTGCTCTTGATGCCGATCCATCATCAGATAATTATACTTATTTCAGGGGGCCGGCATTAGATCAGATTAATGCGGGTATTCTTAAACGTTACGAAAAATATAATGGAACTGAAGGGAACTCTAAAACTTCGCAGCAATCGCAGGAAGAATTAGGGCTTGAAAATTCTGCTTCCACTTCTTTGCCCGATGGGGAAGACATCAACCGCGACAATAACATGACGCAAAGTGATGAGTATTTTCAATATAAAGTTTCGATGCGCCCGGGAGATTTAAATGTTGGACAGAATTTTATTACCGATAAAGTAACATCGCAGGTAAAACTGGCCAATGGAAATACGCAGGCCGTTTCGTGGTATCAATTCAGAATCCCGATTAGCCAATACCAGGACCGGGTAGGTGGTATTCAGGATTTTAAATCTATCCGTTTCTTTAGGATGTTTATGACCAATTTTGCTGATACTGCTGTTATGCGTTTCGCGAAGTTACAATTGATCCGCGGGGAATGGAGAGCGTACAATGCTTTGAACCAGGCCGCACAAGTAATTATCGAGCCATCTTTGCCTGCACTTACGCCTGATAATTCTACTATTGAAGTATCAACAGTGAATATCGAAGAAAATGGAAAACGTTCACCAATTCCGTATGTTACGCCCCCTGGTATTCTTCGTGAGCGTGACTATAGCAATTATCGTGGCGATACCCGTTTAAATGAGCAGTCACTTTCCGTTATCGTAAAATCGTTAAGAGATGGCTATGGTAGAGGCGCATTTAAAACAGCTTATAGCGATTTCAGATCTTACAAACATTTAGAAATGTTTATTCATGCCGAGGCGGTAAATAATCAGATTTTAAATGATAATGATGTTGCTGCATTCCTGAGAATCGGAACCGATAATCAGGACAATTATTATGAATATGTAGTTCCGTTAAAGGTGACCAATCCTGGTACAAGCGATCCTGATGCCATTTGGCCGGAAGCCAACAGAATGGATATTGATTTAGTGCTTTTTCAAAATGCAAAATTAGCCCGTAACGTAGCCAAGCAAGCTAACGGACAACCATGGCCTACAAATGTACCATTTACCTATACCGATGGAACGAGAACGATCGTCGTTAAAGGGCAACCTGATATGAGCAAAGTTAGGGTATATATGGTGGGTGTTAAAAATCCGCTCCGTGCCGCCAATGATGAACGTAATGATGATGGCCTTGATAAAAATGCGCTGGTTTGGTTTAACGAATTAAGATTAACTGAATTCGATGAAAGAGGTGGTTGGGCAGCTACCGGAAGATTGAACTTAAAATTAGCCGATTTTGCTGATGTAAATATTTCCGGAAGTAAATCTACCATCGGTTTTGGTTCGATCGATTCGAAAGTGAGCGAGCGGAACCGGGCAGATAATGTATTGCTTGATGTTTCTTCTGCAATGGAATTAGGTAAGTTTCTGCCGCAAAAATCGGGCGTGAAAATCCCGATGTTTGTGAGTTACTCTAAACAGGTTTCCACTCCGCAATACAATCCAAGGACACCAGATATCGAGCTTAAAAATGCCTTGGAGCAATCTACAAAAGAACAAAAAGATTCGATTTTAAATTTTGCTCAGGATTATACCGTTCGAAGAGGGATAAACTTTACCAATGTTAGAAAAGAACGGACCAATAACAGTAAACCTGTCCGCCTTTGGGATATTGAGAATTTTGCGGCAAGTTATGCTTATACCCAATATAATCATCGCGATTTCATTAATCAAAGCAGTATTCAGAATACCTATAGGGCATCGTTACAGTACAGTTATAGTAAAGAAGCGAAAACGATAGCGCCGTTTGAAAAGATCATAAAATCCAACATGCTGGCCTTATTAAAGGATTTTAATTTCAGTATTTTTCCAAGTGCGATTAATTTCAGGATTGATGTAGACCGCTTATATTCAGAAAATACCTTACGGAATAACGATCCGAATAACACCATCGGACTTTACCAGAGTGGTTATGGTACTACCTTTAACAAAAACTTTACCATGAGCAGGGTTTATGGTATCGCATGGAACCTTACCCGTTCGCTACAGTTAGATTTTAATGCCACAAATTATTCGATTATTGATGAACCGGATGGAAGAATTGACGGCATGAAACGCGATACTGTTTGGCAAAACTTAAAACGATTAGGTCGCACAACCGATTATAATCATAATTTAAACGTTACCTATAATTTGCCAATTGATAAAATACCAGGGCTAAACTGGGTTACCGTAAAAACCCGTTATGGTACCAACTTTAACTGGCAAACCGAACCGCTTTCTACCTTGTTGGATCCAAATATTAACTTGGGTAATACCGTACAAAACAGCAGGACTGTACAGGTTAATCCAACGTTAAACCTGACTACGTTGTACAACAAATTTGGCTTTATCAGGAATGCTGGTAATGATCAGGACGGTAGTAAAGCGAAGAACTTTTTTATTAATATCTTAACCAGTTTAAAAAACGTTAATGCCAGTTTCGTACAAACTAAAGGTATTTTTCTCCCTGGTTATTTGCCAACCACGAAGTATTTCGGTATCGACAATGCAACGGGGGCACCAGGTTTAGGTTTTGCTTTTGGTAGTCAGCGGGATATCAGGGATATAGCTCTGAATAATGGCTGGTTAACAACCGATACGTTACAAAACCAATTGTATGTGAATACTTTAAGAGAGGATTTTCAATTTACCGGTTTACTAGAGCCTTTTAAAGATCTACGGATTACGTTAAAAGCCAATAAAGCACAAACAAGAAATTTCAGCACCAATTTTAGGTATGTGGCCAGCGTATCGTCGTTCGAGAATCTGAGTGCAATTACCACGGGAGATTATAGCGTATCGTACATCGCTTTGGGTACGGCATTTAAAGAAAGCAACTCTACCATTATTTCAGGCCTATTTAATCAGTTTATGGCCAATAGGATAATTATTTCCAGAAGGCTGGGCGCAGAAAACCCAAATTCGGGCGGCATCAATGGAGGTTATGCGGATGGTTACAGTAAGGAGAGCCAGGATGTAATTATCTCTGCTTTTATGGCTGCTTATTCAGGTAAAGATGCAGATAAAACGAAAATGAATGCTTTCCCTAAAATACCGCTTCCAAACTGGAGTCTAACTTATAGCGGTTTGACACGTATTCCTTTTATTGCCGATAAGTTTTCATCTGTCGATATCCGTCACGGCTATCGTTCGGCCTATAATATTAATGGCTTTAATTCATTATTGCGTTACCAGGAAACGAATGGTGCCGTGAGTAGTAGGGATGTAAATAATAACTTTTTACCAGAATACCAGTTTGCTCAGGTAACCATTTCAGAATATTTTTCTCCCTTGGTTGGCGTTGATACGAGGTTTAAAAATAACCTGACCGCTTCTTTCGAATTAAACCGGTCGCGTTTGTTGGGACTTAGCCTATCAAACAGTCAGTTGGCACAATTATCAGAAAATAACATGGTTTTGGGATTGGGTTACCGTACCAATAAATTCCGTTTCCCATTTGGGTGGTTTAAGAGCCTGAAAATGGATAACAACATGGATTTCAAGTTAGATGTAGCTATCCGTGATAATAAAACGGTGATTTATCGTGCCGATGTTACCGAAGCTGAGGTTTCTTCAGGGGCAAAAAATATTACGCTTAGACCAAGTGTAGATTATGTGTTAAACCAGAAGTTTAATGTCAAGTTATTTTACGATTCGAATATTACCAAACCTTATACCTCACAAACTTTTAATACCTCATTTAGTAATTTCGGTTTTAGTTTAAGGTTTACATTGAATTAATAATAAGTGGCTTATACAACAGGTATAGACTTATCCTTTTGCGACGAAAATATTCTGCTGAATACATATGCCGTTAAAAACATAGGTGCATAACTGAACAAGAGGTAATTAAAACTGATGAGATGCATGGCTCCACTGATAAGCAGGTAAAACAGAAAGAGAACAATCGAATGTGCTATCGGCCGGTCATTGATAAATCTTTTATAGCCCAATTTTCCTATCAGGTAATGATTTATCGTTATAACCGCAGCAACTATAGCTATAAAGATAAATAAATGGGTAAAGAGTAGGTTAAAACTAAAGTTATAATTTTGGGGCTTTATAACCATGATTAATCCAATATAGCCGAATCCAATTGCCATTGTTACCGGGACAGAAACAATCAGAGTCGCAAGACATACTTTTAAAGTATAAATTTGTGTGGGTTTCATGTTTGAACCTTAATTTGTTAGGTGAATATAAGGTTTTTACTGAGTCTGTATATCTGTATAATTACTGATTGGGAAGCTATGAACGAAAAGCAGGAGTGAACCTTTTCTGGAAGTTAATTTGCCAGGCATTGCGATATGTGAAAGTAAATTGTATTTTTGGAGCGTAAACGATAGAAATGCTTAAACGCTTGCAGTTATGCCTGCAAGCCTGATAGAGCAACGAACTTAAATAACTTATTTTCAAAATATATAAAATAATGAATTTTCCATCAGAATTAAAGTACACTAAAGACCACGAGTGGGTTAGAGTTGAAGGTAATGAAGCTTATATTGGCGTAACTGATTTTGCGCAACGCGAATTGGGCGATATCGTTTATGTTGATATTAATACTGTAGGTAGCGAGGTAGCTAAAGAAGAAGTTTTTGGTACTGTAGAAGCTGTTAAAACGGTATCTGATTTATATATGCCTGTTACCGGAACAGTATTGGAAGTTAATGCTGAATTAAACGATAACCCGGAACTGGTTAACTCTGATCCTTATGGACAAGGATGGATGGTAAAAGTATCTTTAGCTGATTTAGCTGAAGTAGATGGTTTATTAACAGCAGCAGCTTACCAGGAACTGGTAGGAGCCTAATCTTAATATTTTGTACAAAACACTAAAACAGCAAAAGTGGGCCATTCTTTGGACAGTTGTTGTTTTGGTGTTTTGTAATATGCACATTTCCGATTCTGTTGGAAAAAGTGGTTTTTTCTTCGAAGGTTTTGATAAAATGACCCATATGGGCTTTTTCTTTGTTTTATCTATCCTACTTTTCTATGGTAAAATAAAATACCAGCATACCTACGCTTTCAGAACCCTAACCATTTTTAAGGTTTTACTTGTCAGCGCCATCATCGGCGGCGGAATCGAACTATTACAATGGAAAGTTTTTACCTATCGCTCTGCAGAATGGTGGGATTTTGGCTGTGATATGTTAGGCGCATCAATGGCGGTTTTTAGTTATGTATTGCTCCATAAGTTAAATTTCAATGATAAGAAAAGTTAGCATTATCTGTGTAATCGCGACTATAGGTTTAAGCGGCTGCAGTATTTTTAAAAAGAACTGTAATTGCCCGAAAGTGTATTATAACAGCTATCCTTCTCAGCAAAAATAATTCTCTTACTGATCAATCTTCCTGTTTGATCTGACTACCTTCCTCAGGCTGTATTTAAAATGTTACCAAGCTTTTAACACACCTTAACAAACCTTTCGGCTTTTCTACAGTCTGATAGCTTAGTTTACATTATAATATCTAATTTTTTTGATGAAAAGAAACGTTCAACGGGCAATATTCATTGTTCTTCTATTTTGTGGTTACATCGCCCAGGCTCAAAATACTGGTTCGATAAGCGGAAAAGTAATTAACGCGAAGGATAAAAAACCGGTTGATTTTGCTACAATCGCAATTAAGAGTTTAAAAGATTCGAGTGTTGTGGCGTCTGGTCAAACCGATCCTGATGGAAGCTTTAGCTTTAAAGCAATAGCTCCGGGTAAGTATAGGATTTATTCCGCCTTTTTAGGTTTAAAAACAGCAACCAAAGATATAGAAGTGGCTAAGGCAGCCGTAAATGCCGGTGACATTGCGATGAGCGATGACGGTGTTGATTTAAAGGATGTTAACGTTACCGCAAGCATTCCGGTGGTTGTAAAAACAGATACCATAGAATTTGATGGGAAATCGATCAAGGTTAGAGAGAACGCTGTTGTAGAAGATATGTTGAAAAAACTTCCAGGAGTGGAGGTGGCGAAAGACGGAAGTATTAAAGCACAGGGAGAAACCGTTACGAAGGTTAAAGTGGATGGTAAAGAGTTTTTTGGAACAGATCCCTTATTGGCGACAAAAAATTTACCTGCCGATATGGTAGATAAGATCCAGGTAATTGATGAGATGTCTGAGCAATCTCAATTTTCTGGTGTTGATGACGGTACGAGAAATAAAATCTTAAACATCACAACTAAAGCCGGAATGAAAAAGGGGTATTTTGGAAATAGTACAGTTGGATACGGTACACAGGATCGTTATGATGCAAATTTAAATGTGAACAAGTTCGATAATGACCAGCAATTCAGTTTTATCGGTCAGTTCAATAACGTAAATAAACAGAACTTCGGTCAGGGCAATGGTGTAGGGAATGGTTTTGGTGGCGGTGGCCGTGGTAATTTTGGCGGTGGTGGAAGTGGCACTGGTAGTGGTGGTATTACAACCACAAATGCTGCAGGCTTAAACTTTGCCGATACTTATAAAGATGGTACCCAGATTCAAGGAAGCTACTTTTTTAACAAATCGTCTGTTTCAAACCAACAGACAAGTTTTACTCAAAATTTATTGGGAGACAGGATTACTACCGTTTCGAACAATGCAGATAATAATACTGATCGAATTAACCATAGGTTTAATTTCATGATTGATACCAAGCTGGATTCTTCAACAACGATTAAAATCCAGCCCAATGTATCCTATACCGAAAGTGATGCAACAAACGTAAGCGATTATACCCGAAATTTGATCCAGTCGACAACTGTCGGAGATCAGCGCTATATCAGTAACAGTACCGCGCCAAACATCAGCAATAACCTTTTGGTGCGTAAAAAGTTCAAGAGACGCGGAAGAACATTGTCTCTTAATGTTAACACGAGTATCAATAATAACGATGCCGATAATTATAATTACATATCTGAAACGAATACCATTAACAGTAAGCCAACGGCTAGTTTGATCGATCAGTTGAATAAGGTAAATACAAATTCTATTAATAATACCTCCAGATTGGTATATACAGAACCACTATCTAAAACAACAAGTTTAGAGTTTAACTACCAGAATGGATATAGCCATGACAACCAGGGGCGCCAGGTATTGGATTTCAACTCAGCAAGCGGGCAATATGATCTGGTTAATCTGGATTATAGCAATATTTATGAGAACCAAACTTTAACAAACGCCGCAGGGGTAAGCTTTACAACCAATGAAAAAAAATATAACTGGAACATTGGTTTGGCAGCACAACAAACCAACCGTGAAAACACCAACCTTACAACTGGCTTGGTGAGAACACAAAATTTTATAAACTTAACACCCTCTGCCAATTTCAGGTATAATTTCAGTAACTCCAGACGGTTAAATATCCGCTATAGAGGAACTACCCAACAGCCAACAATCAACCAGATTCAGCCTATTGCCGATAATACGAATACACAAAGTGTTTTTGTTGGTAATCCAAGTTTAAAACCCCAGTTTAACAACAATTTAAGCATCAACTATAACAATTTCGATTTCGCCAAAAGCAGAATGTTCTTCGCTTTTTTAAGTTTGAGTCAAACTTTTAATGCCATTGGTAACAGTAGCCAATTGGTAACTGACGAAAATGATAAGGATTTCGGTAAAATCAGAACGACTTATGTTAATGTTGACGGAGTTTATTCCGGTAATGCAAGCATCAATATGGGGGTTCCAATTTTACCTGAACGTAAATTGACCCTGAATGCATCATTAAATGGAAACTACAACAGGAATGTGAATTTTACCTCGGGTGATAATAATACTACTGATCTGGTAAAAAATATCACGAATTCCTGGTCGGTTACCAACAAATATAATTTTGTAACCAACTTTGATAAGTTTGACCTTACTGGTGGTATTTCCGGTACCTATAACAGGGCAACTTACTCTGCCCAGCCAAACTCAACCACAAACTATTATACGCTAAACCCTAGTTTTGATATCAGTTACTTGTTTCCCGGAAATATCCGTTTAGCGGTAGATTTAGATTATATCAAAAATACAGGCAGGGGTGAAGGATTTAATACCGAGTATACTTTGGTAAATTCTTATATCAGCCGTCAGTTCTTTAAAAACAGGGGCACATTTAAAATTGCAGTTAACGATGCTTTTAACCAAAATCAGGGTATTAGCAGAACCGCAACGAATAATACGATTACAGATTTAAACTATAATGTGTTAAAACGTTATTACATGTTCTCCTTTACTTATTCGTTATCCCGTATCGGTGGAAAAAACATGAGTGGAGATATGCAAATGCCAGGACAGGGAGGTGATGGAGGCCGTCGCATGAGAATGTAATACTTTCCAATGGTCGGTGGCTCACCGACCATCAATATGATAAAAAAGTCTCGGTCTTATCCGGGACTTTTGTATTTATAACTATTCTCTATCGGTTGTTGTCTCAACGATTAACACTCAGAGAATTTCGATACCCACTTTACATTGGTGAATTCGTACCTGAGGAAGCAATTTTTTAAAAACCTTGGCACTTTCAAAGCTGCCGTAAACGATTTTGCTGAACGAAAACCAGGGTGTAAGTCGTACGGCTAACAACAACACTATCCGTGATGAAAGCTACAACGTATTGCGGCGTTATTTTATGTTTTCATTTACCTATTCTTTAAACCGTATGGGCGGTAAAAACCGCATAATAAGAAACGAGGAAGGCGGCAGAGGCCGTGGTGGTAACGGTGGTGGTGGCAGACAACGAAACTAGATCATTTTAGGGTAAAAGCACTGTAATTATATCCATACTCGAGTATCTTATTTGGAATAAATCTAAAGAAAGATTAACTTGCGCCAAATTTAGCACATGAAGCTGTCGCACCTAAAAGTTGGAGAAAAGGGAACAATTGTAGCTTTTACAGATTTAGATATGTCTGTAAAGTTAATGGAGATGGGCTGCTTGCCAGGTGAGGTGGTAGAGGTAGAGCGTTTTGCTCCGCTGGGCGACCCTATGGCAATTCGTGTAGCCGGTTATCAGCTTTGCTTGCGTAAAAGCGAAGCTGATGTTATCATTATTCAATAAAAAAGCTGGGTTTGGATATTAAAGTTGCGTTAGTTGGTAATCCCAATACAGGTAAATCTACTTTATTTAACCGTTTAACAGGGTTAAATCAAAAAATTGGAAATTTTCCAGGTATCACTGTCGATAAGAAAACAGGTTTTACTAAACTTGCTGATGGTAAAGAAGCAGAGATCATCGATTTACCAGGAACATACAGCTTATATCCGAAAAGTGCTGATGAAAGCATCGTTTTTCAAGTACTTGCCGATAAAAAAAACAATAGCCATCCTGATGTTATTGTGCTCATTGCAGATGCTTCTAATTTAAAGCGCAATATGCTTTTGTATTCGCAAGTGGCAGATTTAGGTATCCCAATGATTTTGGCCCTGAATATGATAGACCTTTCTACTAAGCAGGGTATTGAGATTAATCTGGATAAATTGGCTGAAAAACTGGGCATTCAGGTGGTTTCCATTTCTGCAAGGAACAATATCGGAATTGATAAACTGAAACAGGCCATTGCCAATACAAATAAAATTGCCACACAGTTTCAGGATATTGATGTGAATTTTCTGGCTCCGGAAGCGATTAATGCCATAAAATCAAAACTCAATTCTGACAACGATTATTATGCGTTGCAGGTGCTGCATCAGCATGAACACTTAACTTTCTTTACCGAAAAGGAACAGGAGGAAATTGAACAGATAGAACAATCTCACCATTTCGAATCTTCGAAAGTTCAGGCCGCAGAAACTATAGCCAGGTATAAACAGCTCAGCACCATTTTGTCTGATGTGGTTATTGACAGGGGTACAGAAAAGAAATTTTCTTTCAGTGATAAATTAGATGCTATTTTAACCCATAAAATATGGGGATTTGCCATTTTTCTGCTTATTCTTTTTGTAATTTTTAATGCCATATTTGCCTGGTCTTCTTATCCAATGGACTGGATTGAGACTGGTTTTGGTTTTATTACCAGCGTTGGGCACGAATATTTGCCGGCAGGCATGCTTACCGATTTGTTGTTGGATGGTATAATTGCAGGTTTAGGTGGTATTTTTGTTTTTATTCCACAGATTGCAATTCTTTTCGCCTTCATATCCATTTTAGAAGATACGGGTTATATGGCCCGTGTTACCTTTATGATGGATAAAATTATGAGCAAGGTTGGCCTTAACGGTAAATCGGTAGTGCCGATGATTGGTGGTTTAGCCTGTGCTGTTCCATCTATTATGGCTGCCCGGAATATCGAAAACTGGAAGGATAGAATGATTACCATCATGGTTACCCCATTGGTAAGCTGCTCCGCAAGGCTTCCGGTATATATCCTGATTATTTCCTTAATTATCCCTTCGCAAACGGTTTTGGGCGTTTTTAACTTACAGGGTTTAGCATTGATGGTAATGTACCTGGTGGGTATTCTTGCTGCGGTATTGGTGGCCTGGGTAATGAAATTCATTATCAAAACCAAAGAAAGATCTTATTTCATCATGGAACTTCCGGTGTACCGCATGCCAAGGTGGAAAAATGTGTTTTATACCATGTACGAAAAATCGAAAACCTTTGTTTTCGAAGCTGGGAAGGTTATCATCGCCATTTCGATTATTCTTTGGGTAATGGCTTCTTTCGGACCGGGAAACCGCTTTGAAAGCATTGATAAAAAGTATGAGTCTGTTCTTAATGATACGACAAAAAATACAGATCACATTAAAACCTTGGTGGCTACCGAGAAATTGGAAAACTCTTATGTAGGTATTCTTGGCCATTGGATCGAGCCTGCAATTCGCCCTTTGGGTTATGACTGGAAGATTGGTATTGGTTTAATTACCTCTTTTGCTGCCCGCGAAGCCTTTGTGGGTACAATGGCCACTATTTATAGTGTTGATGGCGGGGATGAAGATACCTCGACCATTAGAGAACGTATGTCGGCTTCGGTTAATAACCGAACCGGTTTGCCTGTTTACACTTTTGCTACAGGTATTTCTTTGATGCTTTTTTATGCTTTTGCCATGCAGTGTATGAGCACGGTAGCTATTGTTTATCGTGAAACTAAAGGCTGGAAATGGCCTGTAATTCAATTGGCTTACATGACGGCTATGGCTTATATTGCTGCGCTGGTTGCGTACCAGTTGTTGAAGTAGCTCAATCTTTTCTTGGGGGTGTCATCTTGAGAGTTAATTTATTTTATAAAAATCAGTATAAATAACGGTGGGGTTAAGGAGGTAAATGGTCTCGAAGTTTCGTCATTTCGACCGTAGTGGAGAAATCTTTTAAATTAGTTGAAAGGCATTGTTAAAAAATATTATCATTATTTGGCTTGGGAGAGCAGCACCTGTACAACTATTTTGGTTTTCTCCTGCTTTCCGTTTTATCCCGATGAAACCTGTGAAACAAGCAAGTACACCATAAAAGCAAAAAAAAGTGCTTAAATCGGGATGTTCACTCCAATCAGGTCTAGGTGGCTAGGTCAGTGTTGCTATTTTTGGCTGGATGCTTAACCTGCATAAACCACTATACTATCAATAACCTAATATAATAGTTTTTCCGCGCACCTTTTTAGTCTCACCCTGAGCTGAGCGGAAGGGTCTAGCAAATTGCTATTTATTGGCACAAATCTTTGTTTCTAAACCCGGTAGTAGCGGCAGCCCCCGATTCTTCATCGGGGCTAGAGCGCATAACGGGGCTACTGTTTCCGAAACCCTACTGCACGTTCATTTTCAAATAAAATCATTAAAGGTTTTTACCATATAAGACATATAAGGTCATCCAAGTTCAGGTATGATTACAGAGATTGTGCCCTTCACCTTTTCTGCTTTAGTCTTTCCGCTTACCCTAATTCAATCTGCCGCTTAATGCTTTCTTCTAATGATATTAAAGTCTCCGTACGTTGAATACCATTCACGGCCTGTATTTCTTCGTTTAAAACATGGCGTAAATGATTGGTGTCTCTGCAGATGATTTTGGCAAACATACTGTAGGCACCCGTGGTATAATGCAATTCTACCACTTCTTTAATTTTGCTTAATTGTGCAACCGCATCCTTATACTGGATTCCTTTTTCCAGGTAAATACCTAAAAAGGCGCAAATATCATATCCGGCCTTTTGCGGATCAATGATGAGATGAGAGCCCTTAATAATGCCCATTTCCTGCAGTTTCTTCATCCTAACGTGTATCGTTCCACCTGAAACAATCAGATCTTTAGCGATTTCTGTATAGGGTTTAGTGGCATCCTGCATCAATTGCTTCAGTATATCGATGTCGAGGTTGTCAATTTCTAAATTGGAATTGTCTTTTTTAAGCATATTTTTGAATTATGATAAGCGAATTTACGAATATTTATCAATATTATAAAAATAAAATTAAATGTTTAAAATATTTGCAAGATATTGGTTGTTCCTTTACATTTGTATCAAGCAATTAACAAAAAGGAAACGTTCTTTAAAATTGCTAACATAATGTAGGGTGGTGAAACAGGCAGACACACCTCCTTGTCTCGGTGGTGGAGAATATGGAAAACCGGCAACGGCTAACTACTCCTTGAAGGTTCGATTCCTTCCCCTACAGCTGTTTCAGTTTGCAGTAGCCAGTAAACAGTTAGCAATAACTGATAATTGAAAACTGCTTACTGAATACTTAAAATGTTGGGTGGTGAAATTGGCAGACACGCCTCCTTGTCTCGGTGGTGGGGAATAATGGGACAAACGCAGTTTATTGGGTTGACCACAA
>Ga0190271_10000100_pt1 | contig 45644 bp, 59 predicted proteins | sample Popmic356T_FD_133747 | JGI IMG/M metagenome (GOLD analysis project Ga0190271, IMG submission 133747) | Populus adjacent soil microbial communities from riparian zone of Weber River, Utah, USA - 356 T | ecosystem: Environmental > Terrestrial > Soil > Riparian zone | place: USA: Utah | collected...
CGAGGATCATGGTTCCTTCTTTCCTTGTGTAGGAGTGCCCGTTCCACCGGGATCATCCCGAACAGGGCCAGCCCCGTCAGGAGGAAGGGGATGTCGTGGCCGCTCGTCATCGCTGAGTACACGATGAGGAATACCCCGAGCAAGAACATGATGATCTGCCGAGCCACGTCCAACCAGCCGGGGTCGATCCTCGGGCCAACGTGCCCCGGCTCGTTGTTCAAGGATCACCCCATCACGCGCCGCGCGTACTCGTCGGCACCGTGGCGCAGCCAGTCGTGCCAGTACGACGACGGGTCGGGGGTGAAGCGAGGCAGGTTGGCGTACGGGCCGGTCAGTTCCTCGCCCGACGCCGGGCGCACCGTCGAGCCGACCAGTACCACGTCCCCGTTGGACAGCGTTGCGAGATACATGATTTCCTCTTCATCATCAGGTGGGATCGGGATCGGAGCACCGGCATTGGCCACGTCGCTGCGGAAGCGGTCCATGTCCCACATCGCCGAGCCGTTGGCGTACTTCGACTGTCCCGCTGGGTCGATCTTGCGACCGGGCGCCCACTCGAAGTGGGCATGGAGTTGACCGATGCCGATGTTGTAGGCGGCGAGCAGTGCGGCGCACAGTCGACGATAGGCAGCTTGCTGGACTTCGGGCCACGGCTCACCGGTCCCACCGTTGGCAGCCTCGATGGCGATCGAGCGACTGTTCATCCCGTCGTCCGGTACCAGCCCGCACGGGTCCTTGCCGGTGCCGTTGGTGTTGGCCGCGCCACCAGCGATCACGTAGACCGTGCCGTCGCGCGACAGGTACAGGTTGCCGACCGGTGCATCGGGGTGGCCGTAGGTGCAGTAGTTGACGTCACCCCACGGGTCCGACGACGGGCCGCTGGCAGTGTGGTGCACGATGAGGTGGTTCGGGTAGCCCGAGTCGTACCCACCCGAGCCGCGGGCGCGGTACTGCCACCCGTCGATTTCGACGACGGCCCCGGCGTAACGGCACACATCGGCCAGGTCGGTGAGGTACCTACTGCCCATCGGGCCACATGTCTTCCAGCGCTTGGCGCACGGCATCCACGCGTGACTGGTACTCGGGGGGCACCTCGCCGAGGCGGTCGACGCGTTCGAGCGCCTGCGCGCGGCGTATCTCACGCCGGGGGTCGGGCTCGCTGCCGAGCATGTCGGCCACGGTCCGCTCGAGAACGAGGATGCGATCCTCGAGCCCATCGTCAGCATCGTAGGCATCCTCGGGATCAACATCACCGATCATGACTTCCCCTTCTTGTCCATCTGCCTCAACATCCGACCCATCGCATCGACCTGGTGCTTGCGCTTGACCGTCGTCTTCCTGCCGACCGGCTTGGACCCGTGCTCCTTGGTCCACCGCTCAGCAATCTCGGGGTGGTTGGCGAACATGAACTTGCGCTGCTTCTCACTCTTGAACGGCATCAGGCGGCTGCGACCACGAGAGCGCCAGCGTTATCGACCGTGAGGCGCCAGCGCGATCCGTTGGGTGAACGCAGGATGATGCCCTTGGCGGCGTCGGTGATTTCGATGTCGCTCGCTCCGACCAAGGCGGCCTTGGTGTTGGCGGTGTTGTTGCCCTCGGTCGCGACTTCCTCGATCGCGGCTTGGACGTTGGTCGCTGCCACCGATCCAGCGGGAGCGAACGAGACGGCGGTGGCATCATGGGCGTCGGCAGCCAGCGCGATGTGGTTGGCCAGCGTCTGGCCGCCCCCGGTGGGGCTGGTCAGCCACGCCGCGTCCAACTTCTGCGCGGCTGCTGGTGTCTCGATCAGGAGCCAGTTGCCGGGCGCGGGCGTGGTGCACACCGGCAGTTCAGCGAGGGTCTTGTTGGCCATGCCTCGTCATCCTTTCATGGGCGCGCCGCGAACTGCTGCCTTCTCTGCTCGGCGGCCCGGGCGGTGTCGTTCAGCTGGTAGACCGGCAGGCCCAGCCACCGCAGCATCGACTGCTGCTGCTTGTCCTTGTTGAACTCATCGTTCTCGTTGGGGAACAGGCGCGACGCGACCTGCAGTGGCGGGAACAGCGAGCGCGCCGCATACGCACCACGCTCACCGACCAACGGCAGCCCACCCTCGGGGTTCTTCTGCAGCGAGCCCATTGCCCACAGCGCCGGGGTGAAGGGCAGCATCTTCCAGTCCATCTCTTCGGGCGTGTCGGTGAAGGGCTGCCCGGTGTACAGCTTGCGGTCGGTGACCAACGTCTCGACCGGGACGCGGATCAACGGGTTGACGTTGGACAGCATCCGAGCCGGATCGCTGAGTGTTGCCAGGTCCTGCTGGATGCGGGTGTGCGCCAGGTCGGGCGCCCAATACAGCGAGTCTTCGGTGCCGGGCATCGTGCCACCCGCGGTGAACGCACCCTGCTCCAACCAGTACTCGGGGGTCAACGGATCGGGTTCCTCGCTGACGTTGCGCACGAACGACTGGTACTTCAAGTACACGTTGGGCTTCAACCACATCTGCGAAATCTGCAGCGGGATGTTGCGCGACATGAACGTCCAGAACGGGACGAGCAGCTTGGCCCGCTCATCGAACCGCGAGACCTGCGAGTAGTCGAAATGCAGGCGGGTGACCCGAGTCAGGGCGTCGAACATGTCGTCGCCGCGAGCGATCGAGTCGAGTGCCAACGCCAGACGCACCGGGCCCTCGACCCACTCACCGCTCCACTTCGACAGCTGGGTCAGCGGGTTGTTGAACACGACGTTCGAGCGGGTGGCGCCGACACCACGCTCGGCGAACTGGCCACCAGCACCCGAGCCGAGGGTGGCCGTCATCGCTTCGCCGACCTGGGTCATCCCGCGCGTGCGGTCCCTGCCGCCCAGGTTGTGCTTGATGGCGAACGCCTCGGAGTCCTTGCGATACTCCTTCCAGATCTTGGCCGCCTGCTGAGCACGGATCAGGCCGACACCCTCGGTGGCGTTCATGAACGCAGCCGAGATGGCGTTGCGGATCTGGAACCCCGGCGACATGACGGCGTAGGTCTTGAAGAAGTCGGTGAAGAAGGCGATCGTCCGAGCAATCTCACCGTTCTCGATCTGCTTGTCGATGTTGATCATCGCGTTGCGCAGTTCCTGGGCCACCACGACGCCGGGGCCACCGTCCTTCTTCATGTTCTTGGCGATCTGCGCCCAGCCATCGTCGAGCACGCTCTTGGTGACCTTGACCAGCTTGCCCTTCTTGGCCGCCTGCTTCATCCGCTCGACCTGCTTGATGCCCAGGTCATGCATGAAGATCGCACCGAACTTGTCGTTGGCATCCTGCAGCAGCGTCTCGGCCAGCACCAACGGATCGACTTCCTCGGGCAGCGCAGCCAGCGAGGGACCGATGCCTCCCTCGGGAGCCTTGATGGGGCCGACCTGCCACAGCCGCTCCGTTTCGGCGCCCTCGAGCCGGGCCATCGCCACAGCGGACAGGTCGTCGGTGTAGCGGTTGAGTTCCATCACGTTGCTCGGGTGGTCGCGGCGCAGGATCTTCATGTCGGCCTGCAGCGCGGCACGACGCGACTCGAGCAGGGTCTGACGATCCTTGGCGAAGATGATCGCCTCGCGGGTCTTGACCATCATGTCGTCGATCGCCGCCAACTGCTGGTGGTACGTGTGCTCACCACGCAGGCGAGCCTCCAACGAGGGCTCCCGCATCTGCGCCTGCTGGTAGTCATCGAACTGATTGAGCGCTGTCTCGTGGTATCGCCGGTCGTCGTCCAGGTTGGACAGGATCCGACTCTGCCACTCCGAAATCTCCTTCGTCACCGGCCCGCTCGCCTGCTCCAGCTGCTCCTGCAACTGCTGGGCCTCGGCCTTGCGCGCCCACACTGCTGCCTGCGCGGCGGGGAGCTCGCTCTCGGCGCTGGCGATGTTGGCCAACTCGGTCTGCAGTTCGGCGAGGCGTCGGGTCGCCGCCGTGCGTGCTCCGAGGTACTCCGCTTCCTCACCAGCGAGCACCTTGGCAGCAGCGACCGGGCTCTCCCTGAACAGGTCGCTGTATCCACCGACACCACGCGGCCGGACCTCTCCGGGTCGCAGCCCGACCCTGATCCCAGCCGCCCGGCGCCAGTCGGCCCGAGGCAGGGCACGACCACCGAGCCTGACCTTGGGCGTCGGCCCCATCATCTTCTTGATCGCCGAGATGTGCATCCGGGTGACCGCATTGCGCCGCGTGGCCTGTGCCCGCGGCGCGCCACGCAGCCCTTTGATTTCCTTCAACTTGGGGATCGTGGTCTTGGTCTCGCGCTTGCCGAGGGCCCGAGATGTCCCGTCCAGCTTGGCCAGCTTGCGGTCTAACTCAGCGATCCGGCGATCACGGACGTTGGTATACGTGCCCTCGTTGCCATGGATCTTGTTGGTGATGACCTCGCGCAGTCGTTCCTCGTTCAGCGTGCCACGCGAGCGGTTGTACCCGAGGGTCTCCATGATCCCCAGGTCTTCGCCCCGCTTGATGTTGAACGTCTTGAACGTGTCGATCAGGATCTGGATCTGATCGCTCGACTTGGCCCGAGCGTTGTGCAACGCGGCGTAGGAGATGGCGCGCTTCATCCGCTCGGCCTGGTGGCTGAGGGCGAGCTCGCCACCCTCACCGACCACCTCCGGGTCGGCCCCGGCCATCCAGTCCGGGGGTGCCACCTCTTCGAACCGATGGGTCTCGGTGTTGTAGATCGTCCTGCCGCCGAACTCGTTCTCCAGGTCGCGCGCCATCTTGCCGATGGCTTCCTTGTCGTCACCGAACGCACGACGCAGGAACCCCTCCAGCATGTCGTTGGCCTGCTGGCGGTCGCCCTCGAACATCTCCTGGTAGATGATCCGCAGGAACTCAGCGGTGTCGGGGTCGAAGACCCGCTTCATCAACTCCAGGTCGTCACCCTCGATGGCGCCGGTCTTGCGCTCCAGCATGTTCTTGACCGCCAACATGTCGCCGGTCAGGCCATGTTCCTCCGCCGTGCGCAGCTGCTGGCGCAGCATGACCAGCGCTTCTTCCTGGCCAGCAATCTCACGCTCAATCTCGGTGACCAGGTTGGCCGCGTTGAGAGCAGGCGTGTTGCGCTGCAGCCCTCGTGTGCGGGCGTAGTGCTGGGGCGAGAACTGGTACGCCTCGGGCAGCCTTGTCTCGACGTCCAGGCCCAGCTTCTTGCGATCGGCCTGCACCAATTCGGCCAGCTTCCTGCGCTGGTCGGAGCCGACCTGGCTCATCTTGGTCGGGACGAGGCGAGTCTGCACCTTCTTCTTGGTCGTGGTCTCGATCGGCTGATCGACCTGCCATGTGCTGGGGCCGACGATCATCTCCCGCCGCTGGAGCTCGGTCATCTCGCCGGTCTCGATCGCCTTCAACGCGGCACGCGCGTTGGCGGCCTGCCGAGAGGTGACGGTCGGCGGCGGCGGCTTGTTACCACGCCCCGCCTTGAACGCCCGCGCTGCCCGGCGCTCCCGCTCGAACCGCTGCACCATGTCGCGGTACTCGGCAGGCGACCGGTCGATCGTCACATTTCCGACCCTGACCGTGCGCGCCTTGCCCTCCTTGCCGAGCGGGATGCCCGCTTCGGTCATCAGGCGACGCGCCTTGACCGTGCTCATGTCAGGCAGGGCGGTCAGGGCATGGATCACGTCCATCACCCGAGCCTCTGGAATCTCGGACTCCAAGAACTCGGTGAACGTCATCTCTCCGTTGAGCAGCGCCATCCGCACGTCGGACTGCTGAGTGGCACGTGCCGCCTTGCGCTCCAGGTTCAGCTTCCTGGCAGCCTCGATGTCAGCGATGGACTGCCGAGCCTCGTTGGCCTGCGCCCTGGTGACCGTGCGCACGGGCTTGGACTTGCGACGACCGGCCGTGTAATCACGCACGGCCCGCGTCTCGCGGTTGTACTGGCGCAGCACGTCTTCGTGTGGGTCGGTGCGCTGCATCTGCAACGGGGTGGCCTGCGGGCGGCCCACGGCCAGCGGCCGGTTGCGGCGGTACCGCGCCCGCCGCTTGGCGCCACGCAGCCGCTCCTTACTGGAGGCCTGCCACGCCTCTTCGAACTCGATCCGCCCCCGCAGGTATGCGATGCGCTCATCGGGGGCCATCTGCTCGATGTTCATCAGGTTCCGAGCCTGCGTCTCAGCATTGGTGGCGTTGGCCACGTTCTCGATCAGGTTCGTGAACATGTCGACCATCTGATCGACCTCGGGATCGAGGACTTGCTTGTTCTCCACGACCACCTGATACCGGTCGGCCCGGACCGCCTCGTGCTCAGCATCGACGATGCTGCGCATCACATGGGTGGCCAGGTCGTCGCCTGGCGGAGCACCGGCCTTGACCGCCTTGGCGTAGCGCAAGGTGAACTCGACGTCGCGGCGCAGGCTGGTCTGCAGTTCTTCGAGGCGCTTGCGCGTGTCGGTGGCCGGGAAGGATTTGTAGTTGTCGGCCGCCTTCTCCATCTCGATCGCGTCGGTGACCATCCGATCACGCCACGTGACATCGACGATCGGGTCACCCTTATCGACCAGTCGCTGGGCGACCGCCACCGCCTGCTCGTGGTCCGAGGCGACGGCCCTGGCGCGTGCCTTGATGGTCGGCGAGCCAGTCGTCGTCGACTGCGCCGTGTTGATCGCCAGCTTGATCGGATCGTTCTCCGGGACAGGCGGGCTCCACATCGGGGTCAACTCGGCCCGCTGTTCCCGGATCGCGGTCGGCGTCATCAACGGCTCGCGAGTACGGGCCATCTTCTCGGTCTCGATCTGACGGAGCCGAGCCTGCGCCATCTCTGCGATCTGGGGTGGTTCCAGATCATCGCTGAATTTCAGGACCTGCCGCAGGTTGGCCAGGTCTTCTTCCTGGTCCATCCCCAGGTTGGTCATGCTGGCCAGGTCGATGATGCGACGCAGCTGCTGGCGCTCCACGTCGAGCGGACGGCGTGACGGCAGCTTGCCTTCCAGGGTCTGGCGGATGCGGGCCAGTTCCTTCTGCACCCTCTTGTGCGCCTTACCGCCAGCTTTCAGTTCCGTGGCCCGCTTCATCAGGTCGGTCTGCTGCTTGAGCAGGGAGGCTCGCACCTCGGCGGGGAGCGGAGCCTGCTGCGGGTAGCGGTAGCCGCTGATCTTCTGCTTGGCACGCCTGTGAGCGATCCGCCGTTCCTCGGGGATCATCTTCAACCGCTGCTTGGCGCGCTCGACTTCCTCAGCGTGGCGGCGCAGGGCAGCGGGGTGGGCCCCCGTCCGTGCCTTGGTCTCGAGCAGGGTGTTGAGCTTCGCCTCGGCGGCGCTCAGCCTGGCCGCCGCGGCCTTGGCATCGGGAGCACCCCGGGCAGCGATCTGATCGACCTGGGCCTGGGCCTTGGCGACCCGTCGCCGCGCGTTGTTCTTCATCGCGCCGCGGGGTGCCGCGTCGAACGCCTTCTGCGCTGCCCGCAACTCACGCTCGGCTTCCCGGAGTTCACGCGTGTAGGTCGCCGGGTCGGGGGCCACGCCTTCGACGATGTTGGCAATCTCGCGCTGGTACCGGGCCAGGTCTGCCTGCGCCGTCTGATACTGCAGGCCGGTGATGGTCCCACGACGGGGAGCGTTCGCCGCCGCCGCCTCCTTGCGGAACTTGGCGATCGTGCGCCGCGCCTTGCGCACCCGGCTCGGCCGTTCCTCGATCTGCTTCAACTCGGCCGTGATGCGACGCAGGCGTTCACGCGTGTCCTTCCGTGCACGCGGGCTGCGTTCGACCATCGCCTGCAGGCGGTCACGCTCGCTGCGCAGATCAGCGATCCGATCGGCGCTGACCCTGACCATCTTCTCGGCCTGCTCCACCTCACGCAGCGCGTTCTGATACTGCAACTCCGAGACGGTCCGACGCGTGGCAGCCGGGGCCTCCATCGCGGCCTGCTCGGCCTCGAACTTGGCGATCGTGTTCTTGGCAACTCGCACCCGCTTGCGCAGCGTGGGCAACGACACTCCGCTCGGTGGCACGGTGGCACGCTGGGCCGCCACCCGAGCCTGCTCCATCTCCTTCTGCGCGGCAGCAATCTCTGCCTGCCCCGGGGGCGGCGGCGGCGCCTTCGGGGGTGGCGTCGCGATCATCCGCTCGAGACTCGCCTTCTCGGCGTCGATCGGCGCGTCGACGTACGCCTCCAACTCTTCCTCGTTGAAGGTCCGACCACCGATCGAGTACTCCGGTTCGGTGAACCCGTAGGTCTCGGCGATCCGAGCGCGCCCCCGCTCCAGGTTGTTGGCCAGCCCCTCCTTGGAGGTGATCTGCCCGTGCAGCCAGGCGCGTCTCGCCGCGAGCTCGGGTGAGAGGTTCCCTTCGCGTGTCGACAGGTCGTCGATCGCCTGGTATTCCGCCCAATACTTGTCGGACTCAGCCCTCGCCTCTTCGATGTTCTTGGTGAACGTCTCGTAGCGCTTGACGAGCTCGCGGTCGCGCTCCAACGTCTCGACCATCGGGGCGGGCGGGTTGCCGAGGGGAACGTTGCGCCCGCCGTAGCTGGCGATGAAGGACTCGCTCGGGATGTTCTCCTGGAGAATCTCAGCCTTGCGGGCGGTCACCTCTGCATCGTCGATGCGCTCGAGAATCGCCCGCGCGGTCTCGCGTTCGTGTTCCAGTACCTCGGCATTGGCTCTGATTTCCCTGGCCAGTCGCCTGCGTTCCTTAGCACGCGCCCTGGCCAGCCGACCCTTCTCGGTGTCCTTGAGCGTCTCGCCAATCTCGATCGCGTCGAGGGCGTCGCGCTCCACCTTGTCGAGTTCCACCGCTGCCTCGTCCAGCCGCTTGGTGTACTCAGCGATTTCCTGATTGAACGTCCTGATCAGTTCGCCGCGGTTCGCCTCCACCGTCAGTTCGGAGGCCATCAACTTCTTGACCCGAGCTCTCACGGCGGAGGCCATCGGCAGTTCTTCGAGCGCATCACGCACCGGCTCGGTGATCAACTGCCGCGCACGTCCGGTGCCCGCTGCAGCCTCAGCACGCAACGCGGCGGCGCGCCCTTCCATCCGCTGCAGCAGCGCCTTGTTCTCGGCGAAGGCCATCTTGTTGGCCTTCTGATTGACCTTCTTGGAGTCCGGCACCTGGCGCAACACGCGGGCCTCGTCCGCGTAGGCGGCCATCCCGGACTTCGAGGACAGCAACCGCTGGGCCCGGGCGATGCCACCCACGTCACGGGACAACCCCGAGATGTAGGAGGCCATGATCGACGTCATGTTGTCGTCGAGCATCTTGAACTTGTTCTCGGGGAACGCCAGCGCGAAGGCGGCGTTGATGCCATCAACGGTGTCGGAGTCGATGTAGACCTTGCGACCCTTGACGATGTACGGCTCGTCGCGTGCCTTGAACGTTCGCCTCAGCAGGACGCCCGACTCCTGCTCCATGTCCATGATGTCGATGCCGAACTGATCGTTCAGGTCAGCAGCCAGTTCACCGTCCGAGCGCCACCATCTGCGGGCATCGGGCGTCGGGTTGTGCGGGATCCAGGCCTTGGTGCCGCGCCCCACGCCCGTCGACCGATACACCTCGACGCCCATGTCCTCAGCCATCTCGGCTGCGTTCTCGGCAATCTCGTTCCAGACGGTGCCACCCTGCTCGGCGGCGCGCGTCGCGTTCTGCGCGTCCTCGCCGCGCAGCCCGCGCACCGCCTGACGCTGCTGCTGGACGAACGTCCCGGCGAAGGTCTTGGATGCCATGCGCCGGGCGTTGTCGCTGTCGACCAACTCGGCGGCGGCGGTGGCCGACATGGTGCCGCGCCCGGTGGTCAGCTTGGTGTAGGCATCCTCGAGCCCCTGGGGCGAACGCCAACGATCCAGCTTCCTGGCGATCGGCACCCTCGGGGAACCGGGGATCCTGTTCAGCCCGAGGCGTGCTCCAGCAGCACCGCGGGTGGCGTACCGCGACAGGTTCTCGGTGCCGGGGATGTGCGCCCCGGCGAACCGCACCCCGGTCCGCGGCGCAGCGTTGCCCAGGTCGGATGCGACGCGATTGATATCGGGAGCCAGGTCTCCGTACCCGCGCCCGAGGACACCGATCTTGGCGAGCTCGTCAGGGGTCAGCGCGCTGGTCCCGTACTTACCTGCTCGCTGGGCCACCTCTTCGAACTCCGGGCCCATGCGCGTGAACCGCCGTGCCAGGTTGGCGCGTCCGGCCTTGCCCGCGAACCGCGTGCCCGCTCCGTACCCGCCCGTGATGTACGTGGTCGGGTCGAGCGCCACATCACCGACCAGCCCGGTGAACCGGTTCCCCCACTTGGCATAGGGGCTTCCCTCCGGGATCTGCAACGCGATGTCGCCATACCCGTAATCAGGGCTGGTGACGGCTTCCTTGAATCCCTGATTGGCACGGTCCTCGTCGATGAACTGGAGCAGCTTGGCGGCCGGGATCCGCTCCGAGAGCATGGACTCCCACTTCTCGGGCAGCGCCTTGGCCGCCTCGCCCGCCCCGTACACCATGGCACGACGCGCCATGTCCAACTTGTCGAGCGGGTACAGCAGTGCCTTGGTCACCGGGTTACCGAGCGCAACCCCCAGCCCCTTTTCCCACCACTCGGGCTCTGCGTCCTCTGCCGCCTGCTGTACCTGCTGCTGGTTCCTGCTCCGGGCGGCCGCCCGCTCCAGACGCGACATGCCCGAGACCGGCACGCGGGGCGGCGTCGCAGTACGTCGTGTCGGCGCCAGAGTCGGTGCTCGTGGATAGACCTGCACCCCTCGGCGGGCGGTTGCCTCGTTGATGTCAGAAAGAATCGACAAGTTTCATCTTTTCCAAAAGATGGATTTCACCCGGCAGGGTAGTAACCACCAGGCACGCCACCCGCGATGGCCGCCATCCGCCGTGCCATCATCGTGTCGAGCAGCGGCGTGCGTCCCCTCTGCTCGGCGCGTGTCAGGCGGCCCTTGTTGCGCCAGTAATCCTGGCCGAAGGTCTGCTCGTACTCCTGCTGCCGAGCCTCGGGTGCGATGAGGGCCTTCATCGCATCCTGCTGTGCCTGCAGTCCACGGACCGCGTAATCGGGTGAACCCGGGCGCCCACCAGGGGGCCCCTGCATACGGGGGACACCGCCGATGCTCGGGGTCCCTGCCCTCTTGATCGCTGCCGTCAATGCCGGGTACTGACCACCACCGCCACCGCCACGCTCGGCCTGCTGCGCCTTCATCCCCTGGCGTGCCTGCGACTCCCGGCGTCGCACGTCGTTCTTCTGCGTGTTGATGTCGCTGATGCCCTGCTTGACGTCACCCATCGCCGCATCGCGCGCCATCAACCACTGCACGGGATCGTTGACGCCGCCCGTCTGCTGCTGCCACTCGGGTCCCATCATCTCTTCGATGCTGTAGCGCTGGTCGGGCGAGGGCAGCCCTCGATCGCTCCAGTACTGCGATGCCTTCGAAGGCGTCTCGGTGCGGTTGAACTGCTGGCCGCCCTCTTCGTAGTTGCCGACCGGATCGGTGATGAACTTCGTCTCCAGATCGCGGGCGAACTTGTTGACCTCCGAGCGGTCGACGATCGGCTTGCCATGCAGGTCCATCTTCGGAGCGCCGGTCGTCGGGTCGATCAGCGGGGGCAGCGATGCCATGAACTGTTCGTGGTACTCGTTCGTGGGATCGTTGAGCGCCTCATTGACGAGGCCGACCGCCTCCGATGCCGACTTGCCCGTCAGCATCGTCTCGGCGACGAGACCCTCCCACCCACCACGCTGGGAGTAGGCCTCGATGGCGCGCTTGCCGGGCTGGTCAACGGGCTCCATCTCCACCTCGGGCTGGAACTGCGACAGGTCGAATGCACCAGTGCCCGCCTGCGCCCCCGTCGCCGGGTCCAGCTGGAACGTGTTCATGTTGCGCAGGAATCCCAGCTGATCGGCCTGCATGTCCATGCTCTGATCCAAGTTGCCGTATTCGTCGTACGCCTGCGGGGCGCGGCCGTAGGTGGTATCGAACGCGGACGGGCTCATCCCGCCCTGCGTGAGCAGGTACTGGATGATGGCCATCGTCTGCGGGTCGATGGGCGGCATCACTGGCCTCCTTGCAGCATCGCCATCAACTGCGACAGATCGAGACCGGAGCCACCGCTCGCCGCGATCAACTCGAGGATCGGGGCCAGTTGATTCTGCCGCCACTCATTGCCGGTGGTGGTGTTGTACTGGTTGGCCTGGTTCTGGCCCTGCCAGTTCTGCATCATCTCGTCGCGTTGCAGCTGCTGGCGCATCATGTTGTCCTGGTACGCCCGGTCGTCGGCGCGCTGCTGCCAGTTCTGCTGACCCTGCGCCTGCTGGAAGTCGGCCGCCCCTCGCATCCCGGACGCCGTGGCGTCAATGCCGCGCGCCGCGGTGTTGGCATCCATCGCGACCTGGCCCATGCGTGACTGCTGCGATTGCTGGGCGCCCGCGCCGAGCACACCGAGCAGGTTGGCGAAGCCCTCATCCGAGGTACGCGAGTAGGCGTTCTCGGCGTTGATCGCATCATTGCCCGCCCCGGGCCTGACGCCCGCCTTCTGCATCAGGCTGATCATCGCGTTCTGCACTTGCGGCGAGGCCTGCACGGGTGCGTTGGTGTAGGGATTGATGAAGTTCGCCCCGAGCGTGGAGGCGAGACGGTCGTAACCCGCGGTGTTGGCCGCCTGGTCCTGCGCTGCCGCCGAGCCGACGTTGGTGCGCAGCACATCGTAGGGCTGCGTCGAGAACGGCGTCAGCGGCGTGCCCTCGTAGTCGGGCAGGTCGATCGGGTTGAACCCCATCGACTGCGGACCACGGCCGATCGCGGCCAGCATCGCATTGAGGGTGTCCTGGGTCATCGCTGGTTCACCCGCGCCACCACCACCACCACCACCGCCACGGCCACGACCACCACCCCCCGAGGAAGGCCAGGGCGGGATGGGCGTCCCCGGGGGACCGGGGTTGTCCATGTTCATCCCCTGCGCGAACCAAATGTTCTGCATGTCGCCCTGTGTCGTGTACGGGTTGACCCCGTAGCGGCCCAGCATCGACTGATCCGTGAAGCTCATCGGACGCCGAGGCTGCGGCTGGTTCTGAGCGATGATCGGGCCGTAGGCCCCACGCCCCGTACCAGCGGTCGGACGACGAACCTGATTCTGCGTGTAGTCCGAGCCGTACACGCGGGGCTTCTGATACCGGCGTGCCAACGTGTCGGCGGAACCATAGGTGGGCATCACAAACCTCCGAACAGGGGCCGCAAGGCCTCCAGGTACTGAGCCGATCTGGAGATTTCACGCTGCCGATCCATCTCGATATCAGCCAGCGATCGCGTCTTCCACGAGTTCAGGTCGGCCATGTCCAAGTCGTAGCCCTGCAGCCCCTGGGCCAACTCCTGCCCGGCTCGTGCGTAACCCTGGTTGAAGTCACCAACGTAGTTCTTCATCGAGCGCTGCATCACCCCGCTGTTGACGCCCGGGCCACTCATACCGCGCGGCGCGAACGACGCACCGAACGACGGGAAAGATTTCTTGAATCCCTGACTCATGTCGCTCATTCCGCGCTCGCCGCGCTTCTGCGACAGGAACCGGGTGTAGGAGTTGCGTGCCGCCTTGGACGTGTAGTCCTCTTCGACGCTGCGCCGCTGCGCCTCGTAGGCGCCCATGTCGGGGATCACGAGACTCTCACGATCCAGTTGATGACGATGTACGGCGGCAGGTTGGCGTTGACCGGCGAGACGCCGGTCGGGGTGCTGTTGCCGACGTGCGGCGTCGGGGTGTGGAAGTGGGAGTGGTTTTGATTGGCACCATCGGTACGGCCGCTGATCAGGTGATCGTGTGCTCCGCCCGGATCAGTCGACAACGCCCCCAGGCTTTGGTACGCCGTGTACGGGAAATCGGAACCACCCTGGACCGAGATGCCCCCTCCGAGTCGAGGGGTGTCGTTGACGGTGTGCGAGTGGTTCGGTGCCGCGGCGATGATGGCGATCCCATCGGTCAGGACGTGGTTGTGGTCCTGGTTCTGATTGCCCGAGTAGTTCCCGGTGTGACCGTGCCCGATGTCGTGCACGTGGGTCGGCAGGGCTGCATCCTTGGAGCCACCCACCTCACCGATCACATCGAACGCCGCATCGGTGGTGTTCTGACCGACCGGCACCCGACCGGCGAAGTTGGGCAACTTGAACGTGCTGCCCGCTCCGCCGAATCGGTATGCGAAGGCGGCGAACAGATCCGGGTAGACCGTCGTCGACAGATCGGCGCCGTTGGCGATCGCCCACACGCCACCCGGGACTGCGCTGCCACCGTAGGGCAGGATCACGCCGACCGGCATCACCATGTCCAAGAACCCCTTGCGCACCGCATCGTTGGGGGACACCGGGTCACCGAACAGCTGCAACGGGGCCGCCATCACTGTCGCCCCATCAGTGCGGATCACGTTGTTGTTGACGTACGCCTCGATGCGCGTGTAGTTGGCCTGCACCGGGATCGCGTCGGCGGTCGTGTCGTTGATGATGTCGTAGGCGAGTACCAGGTCAGCCATCTCGAGTCCTATCTGAATCTACGCGCCACGTACTTGAGCACGATGGCATCCACGCCCCACCGACTGAGCGGCAGGTTGGGCCCCTGGAACCGCAGCTGCACCGCCTTGGCCAATCCCAAGGACGAACCGCGCTCGATCACCCCACTCGTCTCAGCCTCGCCCCACAGCGTGCCATCGTTCCAATCGAAGTCGCCCCACAACCCGGAGTCCCCGGCACCGCCCACCTCCACGACATGGACGCGCCGGACCGATTCCTTGTGATCGCGGTACACCTGGACGCGCATCTGATAGTTGAACCCGTACTCGCGCAGGATGTAATCAGGTCGCCGCCACGACTTCTTGCGGGTCGGCCACCCGGCGTCGAACCAGCGTGTGCGGTAGTAGGACTCGGGCATCGTGATCGAGGTGCCGAGCAGCACGATCGTGTCCCCGGCCGGGGTGCCGATCGTGTCGATCAGCGACGGGGAGGCAGCCAGGGCATCAGGGAAGGCGATTTCATCGAACCCGGAGATGTCCGATTCGAGCTCGACCACGGCGGGTACCCCACGAATAGCAGCCATCGGGTACGTGAGCGACCGGGCTCCCTGGAAGTAGGGACCCGGCGCTCCCCCGGCTGACGAGTGCATGACCCACGCTCCCTCGCCAACCTGGGTGTCGAACACGAACGCCGAGACGGTCTCATTCGTCGCGCCGTCGTAGTCCCACGGCACCGACACCCACAACCGGTGCGTGCTGAACCCGAGGTACACCTCGTGGATTTCATTGATTTCGGAGAACGGGATGCGCAGCGGCTCGCTCACCTCCACCGGGTCCTCACCGACGTAGGCATAGATACCGGGCGAGTGGCGCGCGCAGTAGAAGTACACCGCCGTCGATGACTTGGTGATGCCGTGCAGGGCGGTCGCTCCCACCGTGGCAGAAATCTGCACCAGTTGCCACGACGCCGCGTCGTACCCGTAGAGCGCCCACATCGAGTGCTCCTTGAAGATCACCAGGTGATCACGGAACGAGACGATCCCGGTGATGTACGAGCCATCGGCCTGCAGGTCGATGAAATCATCCTCGGCCCATTGCTCGGGGGTGTTGGGGTGCGACCAGCGGATGCGGTTGGGGAAGACCGCCGTACCTTCCTCGATGAAGGCGGCGAACAGGTAACCCGAATGCACCTCGAAGAACTCGGCCGAGGGCAGTCTCGGTGAAGTCTCCACGGTGTAGTCGTCGTTGAAGTTGCCGGGCCCGAGTTGCGCCACGAGTGCCATCGCCCCGGTGCCGGTGCGCTTGGCCGACTGCTCGGTGGCGCCGCACGCCACGTACATCACATCGCCCCACGGGGCGAAGTCAGCCAGGTGCGGCTCAGCGGTGAGGGGGACCCCGGGCAGCACGGCGAATGCCGCGTTGCCGACCGCTGAGTACACCTCCCCCTCGTTGGCGAGGTACAGGACCTGGACCCCGTTGGCCAGAGTGTGGAAGAACGCGTTGCGCGGGTCCCACACTCCGGTTGTGATCGGCGTCAGATCGCGCCGGGTCCAGCCCTCACGCGAGTAGAACCCACCGCGCGGATCAATCTCGATGTTCAGCATCTCCGGTGACTCGTTGTCACTCAGCTGGAATTGATTCTTGCGGAGATTCAGTCCCCCGACGAACTCGACGATGTTGATGGGCTCGAGACGGTTCGGCATCTCACACGTACCAGGTCCCGGTCATCCCTCCGCTCAACACCAGCGGCCGGTTGTAGTGGGGCTGCATGATGGCGTGGCGCTGGGAGTTGATGAGGTTCTGCCACCGCTTCATGTACACGTCCTCGAGGATTTCATCTTCCTGCTGGGCGTAGGCCAGAGCGATCGCGTAGTGGGCCAGCAGGATGTGCAGGCGCGGATCAGCGTCGACTTCGGCGATCGGGTTGGTGCCGTCACCGATCCAGTCGGTCGGCTTGCGGAACCCGCGCAGCGTGTACAGGCGCTCGGTCGTCGGCGGCGGCCACAGGTAGATCAGCCCGCCCCAGATCGAGTAGTAGCCCGGCACCATCCCGGTCCCGTTGGCGTAGTACGCGAACTGCGCCTCACCGAGCTCGTGGGCGATCATCGCCAATGGCTGCTGATACGTCTCCGGGGGCGTGGCCAGCAACGACATGATGTTGGACGCCTGGCAGTCGGCCGGGATGGTGATCATTGCCGTACCCACGGCGTTGCTCACCGGCCACGTGGTCTCGAAGAACGGCCACCGCGTCTCAACGTTGATGGTGCGGTCGTAGCCCTCGCGCAGGTAGCCGTCGACAACGGCGTTGGGCAGTTCCTCCAGATCCACGTCCATCTGGACGCGCACGTAGTTGCGCAGTTCGTCCAGCGTCACGTGGGTTCCTTGGGCAGGAACGCCGCGCTCTTGTCGTTCTTCAACAGCCCGAACGAACGCAGGTGGCCGACGCAGTACTCAGACCCCTTGGCGCGGTTGCCATCGCAGGTGTCCTTGTTGGCCATGCACTTGGCGCCGCGCCCCCTGTAGGGGGCGGTCGAGAACGTCGCCTGCTCCACGTTGGCACCGGCCGAGTTCTGGCGCCCGGTCTGAGACACCGGCTCGCCGACCGTCTTGTACAGCTTCTGGATGTGTGGCTGGTCGGGGTACAACGACCGGAACGGATCAGGCTCGCTCATGGCTCTCCTTGCTGTGTTGGGGGCGAGAGTCGGGCCTCCGCCCCTCGCCCCCAACTCTTGCTCACGGTGCTTCCGAGATGCCCCAGATCTTGAAGTTCCGGCGACGGTTGCGGATCGTCATGTTGCCGTACAGCGTGATGAACGAGTAGCGCGCGTCGATCGACGTCCCAGCGCCGGTGGTGGATGACGGGGTGCCGCCCACGTTCTCACCGAGGCCGCTCGTGAACTTGGTCTGCGCGAAGTTGCGCTGGCTGTGGATCACGAGGGAGACGTACTTCGAGTTGATCCCGAACACCATGCCCGCGGGCACGTCGAAGTCCCAATAGAACGGGACGCCCTTGAACATCAGGTTCTGGAACCCGAGGTTGGCCTTCGACGTGTCGGTGTAGCGGACCTGCGGCGTGAGCGTGGACTCGTAGAACTCGAACGTGCCCTGCCCACCGAACAACGCGTCGATCCGATCCGACCCGGAGTCCGAGGTGGTGTTGTACGCGTTGCGCAGCGCCGCCTCGTAGGACGCCGCGGTGTACGGCGTGGCGGTGGCGTTGACTTCGACCGAGCTCCAGAACCCGTTGGCCGGGTCTGCGGCGGGGTCGATGCCACCGACCATCGTGGTCGAGTCGATCAACGCCTGCAATGAGCCGAAGTCGACGGCAGCGTTGTAGCCAGGGATGGAGCCCCAGATCTGACCCGAGAGCCGGTTCTGCAACGTCTGCTCAGCCTGCGTGACCTTGGCCTCGAGCAGGTTGATGGCGGCGGCCTTGCCATTGTTCTGCGCCTCTTCGAGGCCAGAGATGGCGATCGTGGCGTACAACTGACGCCACGGGAACTGCGCCGCCGAGATGCCCTGCTGCGGGTTGATCGTCAGCTGCTGCCATTCGGTGTACGACCCGGACTCACCTTCGGCGACGAGCAACGGCTCGACAATGGAGATGCCGCCGTCGACGTAACGGACACGGCCCTTCTCCTTGAAGTAGTTGAGACCAGGGCGGGAATCGAACACGTTGTCGGTCAACGTGCTTCTGTAGTTGTGCATCGTGGTCGACAGGAGGTCATCCCATACGGCCGGGTCGTGTGGTCCAGGCGTGAACGCCATCGAGGTGTCCTTTCGGAGTTACCGCGAACGCCCCTCGACTTCCTGTTCCCAGGCAGCCTCGAACGCTTCGCGCAGCGACATCTTGGATTCAGCGGCACCTGGCGGCGTGGCCTGGGTGCTGGGACCCATGCCTCCCTGACTGACGACACGAGCAGCGCTCTGCTTCCCAGCGGTGCGCTTGGCGTCCTCGGCCTGACGCTTCTCGGTCTGCTCGCGCTCGGCGGCAGCCCGGGCCATCAGCTTGTCGAACGCCATGCCCTTGTACACGGTGTCGAAGGACTCGGGGCCGACTCCCATCTGGAGTGCTCGGCTCACGACCTCACGCACCGTGTTGTCGTCAATTTGGTACCTCTGCTGCAATCCTCCGACCGCGTACCTCAGCTGTTCATCGGCCTGCCGTTGGGCCAGCTGCTCCTGCACAGACTGGAATCGAGATTCCATCTGATTCAGACGCTGCTCCAACGGATCGGCGTACGGATCATCCTCGAACTCATCAGGCTGCTGGTATTGCTCGGCGACCTGTTGGGCGTAGTCGACTCCGTACCGACTCGCCAGGAGTTGCAGGGTCTCACGCGGGTTCGCCTCCAACGCACGCTGGAGGGTCAGGGCGTACTGCGCTTCCTGGCGCTGGGCGGCGAGTTCCTGGGTCTTGCGGGTGTAGTCGGCGGTCCGGCTGTACCCACCCAGAGCGTCACTCAGCGTTGTCTCGACATCCTCGCCATCGACTTTGACCCGGACGTATCTCCCGCCCAGATCATCATCAATGTCGAGATACTCACGCTGTTGCGGTTCCTCGGATTGCGTCGCCTCTCCGGTTTCCCCGAACTCATCGGGACCATCGGGGTCATCAGGGGGATCTTGCATCCCCCAACTCTCGTCAGACATTGGAGTCCTCTCGTGGTTGCTCACGTGTCTGGCGGGTATTTATAGCTTGATGATGGCAGCTATTGGGGGATCGCGCCACCACCAGCGCCGCTGCCGCCCATCTGCATCATCAACTGCATGAGTTCTGGCGGCAGTTCGCCGCCCTCGGCACCACCCTGGGCGAACGGATCGGGCGGCATTCCTCCCGGTGGCATCCCCTCGGGCATCTGCTCGGGCGGCATCTGCTCCGCGCCCGGTGGGGCACCTGGGGGGGCACCCTGTTCCCCACCGGGCGGGGTCTGCGGCGTGGCCATGAACGGCCCGGTGTTCTTGATCCCGAACCCGTGCTGCAGCACGTACTGCGCCAACACCGCGGGATTGACGACGCCAGCGCCCACGAACGGGGCCATCGCGTCGACCATCTGCAACGCCGACTGGCGCCGGAAGGATTCGTTCTGCGGTTCGGTCGAACCACCCTCAACCTCGAAGTCGAAGTCCCCAGCGAGGTACTCCTTGTCGTAGTTGATCCAGACTCGAGCCCCGCCCATCGTCACGACGCGGGCCACGTGATCCCCGGTCATGAACTGCTGCATCAGTTGCACGATCCGCGCCGCCACCTCGGCCAGCACGTTCTCGATCTTGGCCAGCTTGTCCTGGGCCCGGGCGTTGGCCGCGTCCTGGATCATCCCCGCCTCGGTGGCGGTGCGGCGAACCTCGGTCTGCGCCCCGCGCTGGTAATCGGACACGCCGCTCACCCGGTCGATATCGGTGCTGATCAACTCCGACTGGTTGTAGAAATCGGGCGGCGTGCCGATCGCCGGGAGAGGGGCAAGGACCTCCCCCGGCGAGCGATCACTGATCACCGGCACCAGCACGTTGTCGATTTCCGACTCCAGCGCCTTCACTCCATCGGCGTCGAACGCGTCCTTCTCGTAGACCCACTTGCGCGCGAACCGCTTGCGGTGGTTCAGCATCTGCGTACGGGTCGCGTTGAGCTCCAGCTGCAGCGACTCGATCGACTCCAACTCACCCATCGGGTAGAAGTTGTCGGGCACCTCGTAGTTGCGCAGCATCACGAACGGACACCCGAAGCTGAACGGGATCGGCCTGGGCTTGATCAGGAACAGATCGCCGGTCGCGGCATCGGAGTTCTGCAGGCTGAACGTGGCGACGGTGTTGCGCTTCAAGTCGTAGAACTCGATGATTTCGCAGAACCCCATCGCCCCCTTGTCGGGGAGCCCGTCGCCATCACGGCCGTCAGCCTGATCCGTCCAGCGCGAGTACGAAGTCGTCGCCACCCGCTTGCGAGCCGTCGCCGAGTAGCGCTCATCGACGCGCACGTCCTGCACGACACGCCAAGTCCGCTGGGCAATCCAGCGCATCTCCTTGGGATGGCGGGCATCCGGGTCCACATACATGTCGAACGGGCTGATGCGTTCGATGAAAGGACGATCGTCGTACACGTGGAGCTCGGATTCCACGTTGCCGTCGACGAGCTCACGATCGTCGATGCCCTCATCGGCCGCGGTCTCCGACTCCACGTCATCGAGTGATGCCTTCTTCTCTTCGGGTGGCTTGATGAACTTGTACCCGCACTTCACCCATCCATGCCCGATCACCAGCCAGTCGTCGACGGCGAGACGGAACTCGGCCTGGTACTTGTGGACCCGCCACAGGTAGTTCAGGATTTCCTCGGTCAAGATCGCCGTCTCAGCGTGCTCGAGTTTGCGAGCGTTGACCACGAAGCGCGGGTTGTTGATCGCCACCGATGGGGCGATCACGTTCTTGGTGGCGAAGGCCAGGTTGATGACGAGGCGATCGTTGGTGTTGATCGCCTTCACCGAGTAGTGACGACCGCGGTACAGGTCGACCATCCGCTTCCACAGGTCGTCGAAATCTTCCTTCTGGCGCCACTTCGACGAGCGCTTCACCTCGTCCTGGCAGAACCGCAGGTACTCGCTCGTCTTCATCCGGCCACCCTCCAGGTACGCCCGGTCTTGATCCCGGCGACCGTCGACTTCGACACTCCGTAACGCACGGCGATCCGGCTGTAGCTCTCGGTGCTGCTACGAATCTCTCGGACCTGTTCGGTGCTCAGCTTGGCACGTGCGTTGCCCTCACCGGACGTATCGTGCAGCCGACCCTTGCTGATGGCATCTTGCATGTTGTCGGTCTGCGACCCAACCGACAGATGGGTGCGCTCGTAACACGATGGCGTGTCGCAGGCGTGCAGGATCACCCTGCCCTCGATCGCCTCCCACCCCAGGTCCTCGGCGATCACCTGGCGATGGACGTACCACGACCGACCACCGAGCGGGTCACGCTTGCCGTACCCGTCCTTGTCGGTAGCGCCGGTCCAGATCAGGCACGGCTTCACGTCCACGTCCCGGTTGGCATCTTCTCCACGTTGGGATCGGTCAGGTCGACGTTGTGCTCGATCCACTCACCGATGGTGCGCTCGTGGAATGCCTCCTTGGTGACGCCACCTCCACCGCGCCACGAGAACCCGATCGAGCGCAGGCCGCACAGGTAGCACACGTCCCACCCGCGCTCGACCTTGATCGGGTACTTGCCGCACCGGCACAGGGGTGCGGCCTCGGTCACTTCTTGTCGTGCGCTTCCTTGGTGGTGAGCGGCGGCGTGGAGATGCCGTGCTCCTTCTCGAACTTGGCGGTCGCCTCTTGGGTCTCGAGGACCTTGGCGGTCTGGGCCTCGTTCTGGCCGACGAGCGAATCGAGTGCGGCCTTGCCTGCTTCGATTTCCTCGTTGAGCGTGTCCTCGGCGAACTGCACCGCGTAATCACGCTGCTCTTGTTCGGCGTCGGTCATCTCGGGATGCGGGAATCGCCCGGTCCCGATTGCTGACTTCGCCTCACTCTTGGACTTGGTGGTTGCCATCATGCTCCTGTCGTGAATTGGTAGGTGTTCGTAGCGCTCGCGTTGCCATACACATCGGCCCCTCTGACTTGAACGAAGATCTGAGTGTTGGCGGGCAGCGTGGAGGCCGGGTCGAAGGTAGCGATCTTGGTCGCCTCGACGTAGGTCAGCGTGCCGGGAACCTCCGCCCCACCCGAGGGCTGGACAGTGATCCCGATCGCCTTGGGGTTCATCGACTCGCTCCACGTCACCACGATGTTGGCGGTACGCGAGACGCCAGTCGCCGACGTAGCCGGAACGTGAGTCTGGGTCGGCATCACCGTCTCCCCGGCCACCGTGGCCTTCACGCCTTCGGGGCCATACCCGTGCCCGATCGGGTACCCGCGCTTATCGGCGCGAGGGATGCGTCCCTTGTGGGTCGAGTAGCGGTTGTTGGCGGTGGCCCACGTCACCGAGTACTGCGTGCGCTTGACCTTGCGGGACTTCTGTTCAACGCGCGTCGTCTTGGCCATGAAGCCTCCCTCACGATTGGTGGCGAGCGTACTGCTTGCCGATCACGGGGGGTGGTACCCGAGCATCCTCCCTGGCGCGCAGTTCCTTGTCCAGCGCCCCCAGCATCTTGCGCTCCATGTAGCCGAACGTGCCGGGCGGCGGCAGCGTCGGTGCCTGGAACTCATGCAGCCACACGTACTTCAACATCTGGACCGCGATCGCCAGGCTGATCACCCGGTCATCCCACGGGGAGCCGTGCATCTTGCCGTCGTCGTCGCGCACGTACGTCAGCAACTCGGCGATCGTTTCCTCGTCGAGCAACTCGAGCCCCCCTCGTAATGAGGATCGCAACTCGTCGATTGCTAAGGGCTTGGTCGCCTGAGATGTGCGCCAGCCCAAGATTTCTGAGCCGTTGGCGATCCGAGTCTTCATGTTGTGCTGGTAGTAGATCGGCCGGTACTGCGCCTGCTGGAGGAACTTCAACGTGGTCAGACCGTGGTTGTTGTTCTCGACGCCGATCAGCGCCTGGTTGTAGTAGCGCCCGAGACGGGCCAGCACCACGCCGCCGAACAGGTCGGGGTCGATGTGGCCGTGCCAGGCGGCGACGACACGCTTGGTCTTGGCCTCGATCACGTGCGCACTCGAGAAGTCACCGAACTCGAGACCGTAGGCAACGTCAGCACCGATCACGTACTTGCCCGCCACGTGGGGATAGGCCCAGATCCGCAGCGGGCCACCATCCTCGACGAGCTCAGGTGCCCTATCACCTTCAAGGAAGCCACGAGTGATCGGTGGCAACACCTCGATCTTGCGCAGCCCCTCCAACTCGAACACCGGGCGACCGGATTTCAGGAAGGCCTCTTCGGGGTCGTTGGGGTACTCCTGCGCCATCTGCCACTCGGGCAGGTCGGCCTTCTTGGCGGCGTACCAGTCCTCGGAGCGATCGCCCGACGACCACGGATGGAACAGCGCCTTCCATCGGTTGGTGCCGTTCTGCGATCCGACCCAGAACTCGTGGAACAGGTTGCCGTACCCGTTGGCGGTCGACAGCACGATCGCTCGGCCACCGAGGTCGACGACCGGCTCGATCGACGACCATGCACCCTCGGGATCGGGGAGGAAGGCGAACTCGTCAACGATCAGCAGGAACACCGACTCGCCACGAGCAGGCTCAGACGCGGACGGCAGCGACTCGATGTAGCCGCCATTGGAGAACTCCATCTTCGTCTGCGTGGACTGCACCACCGGGCCGCGCCACTTCATCCACTCGGGCAGGAACCGGAACCCGTACTTGGCCTTCGACAACAGCTTGATGGCGTCGCGCTCGGTACGGCTGAGCATGATCACCGGGCGATCGGGATAGAAGTACGAGAGCCAGAACGAGAACGTGGCGACCAGCGTCGACAACCCGATCTGACGGGCCTTCAAGATCAGGTTGTACCGGTTACGCAGCCACGAGTCGATCGTCTCGGTCTGGGCCTCGAACAAATCGAACTTGATCCGCCCACGCTCGGGGTGACGGATGTACCAGTACTTCTCGCAGAAGAACGTGAACCCCTCGAGCAGCTTCTCGGGCCCCGAGTCCCACGGCGGCGCGACCCGACGCCAATCCTTCTCATGCAGCAGGTCGTCGAGTGTGTAGTCGCTCATCAGTTCAGCGACTCGTAGACGATCTGCCAGTCGAACCGCGTCCCGTTGACGAACGTCAGCGGTGCGCCCTGCACCATCGAACCATGCACGCCGGTGGCCGACGTTTGCGAGTAGCACGTCAGTGCCGTGGTGGCGGTCAGCACGCACTTGGCGAAGTACAGGCTGCCCGACACGATCTGAATATTGCCGATCGAGTTGGTGGTGATGTCACCCGAGACCGGGAGCGAGAGCGTCAGCGCGCCGGTCCCGAACGTCGATGACGAGCCGAACACGATACGGCCGCGGCAGGCGACCGTGCGCTGGCCGAGCAGCTTGTAGCGCGCGGATACGACCGCATTACCGAGCGCCCAGCCGGTGCCGCTGATTGCCGGGGTCCAGGTCGTCCACGCGTTGTTGATCAGCGTGATATCGCCACCGAGTTCTTCGAGCGCGGTCTGCACGTTGGTGGCAGCGATCGTGGCAGCCGGGGTGAACCCGACCTGGGTGGCCATCCTGGCGACGTTGACCCACGCTCCCGAGGCGCGGGCCTTCAACACGCCGACACCGGAACCCGCCACCTCGTCGGTGTCGAACCACAACTCAGCAGACGGGTTGGTGCCGATCGGGTCGGCGGTCCCGACTTCGACTTCGCTGGCGCCACCACCGGCCGCGGGGGTCACCCACTCGGTATCGAAATCGGTGCCCGAGTTCTTGGCCAACACCTGATCGGTCGCGCCACCGGGCGGCACGCCAGGACCCGTGGCACCAGTCGAACCGGTCGCGCCAGTCGGGCCGGGATCGCCCTGCGGGCCCGGTGGCCCGGTCGATCCGGTGGCACCCGTTGAACCTGTTGCCCCGGTCGCGCCGGTCGGGCCAGTGGGTCCAGGCGGGCCGGTCGGACCAGGCACGCCCTCGGTCGCCACCTCCACGATCGCCGCCTGCACGTTGGTCGCTGCGATGGTGCCGGTAGGGATGAACGACACCGCGCTCGCGTCATGAGCATCGGTGGTGTCGGCGATGTGGGCGTCCACGTCGCCACCACCGCCGCCACCGCCATCAGTCTCCAACACGCTGATCCGACGCACCAGGTCGAAGAACGCCCGGCGTTCAGCATCACGTGCCGGGGGTTGGAACCCGGTCTGGCCCCTAGCGCTTGGCATCCCGTTCAGCCTTCAACTCCGCCGCCCCGAGCGCAATCAGCACGTCCAGTTCCTCGTTGGTCAGCTTGGAGGCATCGTGGCTGACGGCGACGTTGATCTGCCTGGGCTTGATGGCGTCGATCGCCTCCAGGTACAACTTGGCCGCCTGCACATGGTTGCGGGCGTTGCGGTTGCGGGCCACCTCGAACAACGAGTCGAGAACTTCCTTGGCTCGATCGGGCGGCCCGATCACCTCCGTCGCCCGCAGGTTCCAGACCTCCTTGAAATCGGGCTCGGTCTTCCACCGGTTCAGGGTGCGCACCTGCATGTTCATTTCCTTGGCCAGCGCCTGCTGGGACGGGGGCTGACGGGCCGCGGCCGGGGTGCACAGCCACTCGATGAACTTCATCTTGCGCGGGTCGTCCCTGACCTGGGGCAGATGCGACGGCATGGCCAGCATTGTGCCACACCATCTTTTCGAAAAGATGGTTATCCACAGGGCCTGTGGATAAGATGGTGGATATCTTCTTCTTGATTACTGATGATAGATGCAGTATTGTTATCGGTATGGGAAGACCTAGTGCAAACATCAAGCCCGCCGAAGTGAAGATCCCGATCACCGTCCGGTTCCCGTTGTGGTACCGGAACAAGCTGCGCAAGATCGCAGCTGAGGAAGAAGTGACCCTGACCGAGCTCATCATCTCGGCCACCCAAGACAAGTACCCTGCGGTGAAGTGACCCCCACGCAGCTGACCTTGCGTCATCTACGCGAGGAAGGCTGGACCCTGGTCGAAGTTGTCGAGCATTGGAACCCCCATGCCCGACTCCGCCAGGACCTGTTCGGGATGATTGATGTAATCGCCGTGCGCCCGAACGAGACGATGGGCATCCAGACGACGAGCTACTCGAACGTTCCCGCTCGCGTTCGCAAGATCGCCGAGCACCCGAACACACCACACATCCGGGAGGCAGGTTGGACCCTGCGTGTCCACGGATGGCGCAAGGTCAAGAACCGTTGGACGTTAGCGAGGGATGTAGATGTGTCATAGGAAGAATCAACCATGAGTTGCCTGACGATCGACGCCTGGCATGAAGTATTCCAACAACACGCCGTCGCACCTGGAGACATGGGGAAGATGGCCGAAACGTTGGCCCACATCACCGCCATCGTCGGTGACTGCGACACCCCCGTGCGCAAGATCGAACGGATCGAGAAGATGTTCGATCAGATGGCACTCAGAGCGCTGGAGGCAGCAGATGGAACTGGATGAGTTGATCGACGACAGACCGAAGAAGGATTACCGGCGTGCCAACGGGGCGCCGATGGTGTCGGACCCCGAGCGTCCCGACAAGACGCTGCGCTACTCGCGTCCATCCGGGTTCGGCAAGGAACTGGATGACGAGTCGGCGCTGGTGACGTGGAAGATCAACACCGCGATCAAAGGCGTCGCTCACCACCCGGCGCTGCGAGCCAAGATCGTCGCGGCCGGTGACGACAAGCAAGCACTCAAAGATCTGCGCGAAGAGGCAATCAACCTCGGCAAGGGCAACGAGGCCTCCGACATCGGCACCGCCCTGCACGCCATGTCGCAGCGCTACGACGATCCTGACGACGACTGGCAGGCACCCGAACCGTACGCCGCACGCCTAGCGCAGTACCGCGACGTGATCACCATCGCCGGGCTCGAGCCCGAATACGTCGAGGTGCACATGGTCAACGACCCGATGCGCTGCGCGGGCACGGCAGACCGCGTATATCGAACGCAGCGTCCGCTCGTCGTCCCCGATGGCACCATCATCGAGGCTGGCTCGCTGATCATGGGCGACTTGAAGACGGGTAAGTCGTTGGAGTACTCGATCCCAGGGTATGCCGTCCAACTCGCGCTCTATGCCGATGGCGAATTCTACGACATCGAGCACGACAAGCGGATCGCGACCCCGTTCATCGACCCACGCTGGGGCCTGCTCGTGCACCTCCCCGCCGAGGGCAAGACCTGCACGCTGTGGTGGACCGATCTGGAGATTGGGCGCACTGGAGCTCGCCTGGTCAGAGACGTTCGTGCATGGCGCAGGCGCCATGACCACGTACAGAACTTCAACTTCCCCGACGAGCCCCAGGCGTTGTTGGTGACGAGCGAGAGCGTAGACGACACGGAGTACCACACCGGCACCGTGACGCTGGAAGAGATGACGGCCTGGATGCGAGAGCGGATCGCCGCCATCGGCCTCGATCCAAATGGACGCAAGATGCTGCTGCGATTGTGGCCTGCAGGAATCAACCCGATGAAGCATGGCGGGCACACGATGGAACAGTTGGAAGAAATCCACGAAGTCGTGGCGAGCGTGGAGGCGGCGTTGTCGCTCCCGTTCGTCCAAGATCCCCGAGTGAAGTACCACCGGGGCCACCGCAACCAAGACACCAACAAAGCAAAGGAGAATCAACCATGAGTTTCGACCAATCGGTCAACGACTTCTTGATGCAGGGGGGCGGCAAAGCCTTCAAGTTCGAGAAGATCGGCGACAAGTGCTCGGGCGTCATCGAGTCTGCCGAAGTGCGACAGCAGACGAGCATGGAGGGCGAGAAGTTGGAATGGTCAGACGGCAGCCCGCGGATGCAACTCGTCCTCACCGTCAAGACCGAACTGCATGACACCGATGATGATGACGGGATGCGCACCCTCTGGGCGAAGGGAGGGTCCTTCGACATCGCGGAAGGCAGCGGTACCAGCATGAGGAATGCGATCGCTGAGGCCGTCAAGCAGGCTGGCGCGAAGACGTTGGATGCGGGTGATCACCTGCAGGTCGCGCTCGCGGGCTACGGCGTCGCGAAGAGAGGGTATCAATCGCCGAAACTGTATGCCGCGAAGTTCACGAAGGCCGAGAGCTCGGTGAGTGCAGATGACCTGTTCGACTGAGTGCATCGAGTGGCAGGGCTGCCGCCTCCCGGAAGGGTACGGCCAACATCAGGCCCGCCCCCACCGCGGCAAGCTGGCTCACCGCGTTGCCTGGGAATCGGCCTTCGGGCCGATTCCCGAGGGCATGTACGTCTGCCACCACTGCGACAATCCGCCCTGCATCAATATCGACCACCTGTTCCTCGGTACCGCTACCGACAACAACATCGACTGCAACACCAAGGACCGCAGGAATCAGATCAGAGGGGAAACCCACCACAAGGCACGCCTCACCGAGGACGACGTGCGCGCGATCCGCGCCGTCCCTCGCTACCACGGCGTGCTGCGCGACCTGGCCGCAGAGTACGGGGTCTCGGACGCCAACATCAGCCACATCCGCCGCCGCAAGTCATGGAGGCACGTGGCATGAACGACGAACGTCTCTTCGATCCCAACGACTACAAGAGCCGGGATGATCGGGCGGGAGGTACGCGGCAGCGTACCTCCCGCACCGTGACCCGAAACGTCAAGCTGGAACCGATCGAGCAGGGCTGGACGATCCTCGCGTCATCGCGCGGCGTGTCCGGTTTCCAGCACGCGATCAAGGCCTTCATCGGCAACGGGTCGGTCCGCACCCACTGCGACATGGTGGGACGTGCCTTCGACACCCGCGTCGAGTCGTTCGTAGCCGAGCGCTGCGCCTCGTGTGAAGAGGCCCTGCTGTGATGTGCCAAGATGTGAGCTCGTAGCGGGCGGTTCCGCCCAGACCCCGCGACCAGCCGTTGCCGGGTCAACAATCCCACAGGAGGGATCATGTCTACTGTCAACGAGTGGGTCGAGGCCGCACTGGCAAACGACCCCAACGATGAGCACATCTCCGAGGAATGTCTCCGAGCCAAGGAAATCGTGCGGATCGCCGTGTTCTTGGCCCAGATCAGGCGCGGTGAACACACATGTCTGTGCGGCTGGTGCTGGACCACCGTGACGCAGGAGGATGTCGACCGCGCCATCGAACTGTTCCTGAACATCGACGTCGAAACCCGGGACTCGATGTTCATCCAGTCGTCGTGAACGCCGTCCTCGAGACGGCCATCGCCGCCCACCAGGCGGGCGCCTGCCCGATCAGGGCGATGACCGATGGCAGCAAACGGCCACTCGGCAATTGGGCCGAGTGGCAGACCAGGCGCCCAACTCTGGAACAGATCCAGAGTTGGTTCGGCGACGGCCACCCCGGCCTCGGCATCGTGTGCGGAGAGGTGTCCGGGCGCCTGGAGTGCCTGGAAATCGAAGGCCAGGTCATGCGCGAGGTGTGGGCCCCGTTGAAAGAACGCCTCGCACAAGCAGGGCTCCTGGACCTGCTGACGCTGGTGGCCGGTGGCTACGCCGAGGCCTCGCCTTCGGGCGGCGCGCACTTCATCTACCGCATCGGCGGCGAGAGCGAGATGCCGGGCAACACCAAGCTGGCCTCGCGCCCGATCCCGGGTACGTCACAAGTCCAGACGATGATCGAAACCCGCAGCGAGGGCGGGTTCATCGTCGTCGCCCCGTCGAACGGCTCCACCCATCCCTCGGGCGATCCGTGGGTGATGTTGTCGGGCGGCTGGTCGAGCGTGCGCACGATGACCCGCGAGCAGCGCGATGCGGTGGTGCGGATCTGCGAGTCGTTCGACGAGACGCCAGTGATCCCTCCGCCACCGCCGCGGGCGGTTCGGCCCACCACGGGCGGGACGGGGTGGATCGACGCAGCGCTGACGGAGTGGACCGAGGCGAACCCTATCGAGGCCGTGCTGCTGCGCAACGGTTGGCAGTACCTGGAACAGGACGGGTTGGGGCAGCTATATCGACGACCGGGCAAGGACCGCGGCTCGTGCTCGGCGAGGGTCAACCTCAACTCGAGACTGCACGTGTTCAGTACCAGTACGCCGTTCATCGCCGGGGGGCGGGGCACGACGACGTATGACGCGTTGGACGTCGAGCTCACGTACCGCAACGGCCGACCGCCGTCGAGCGACGAACGTGTCGCCGTGTTGCGGGCCGAGACGCAGGCCGCGCCGGACGAGTGGGCGTTCGTCAACGTGACACCGGCTGCGGCCCCACCCACTAGCCAAAACGCAGATGGGGCCGCCAGCACGGCAGTTGGTGTCCACCATCAGGAGGGTGACGAGACCAGCGTAGCTCATCTCGGCATCCCGATGGAGTTCTGGACGGCGCGCCCGTACTTGACCCATATCCGTACCGCCGCTCACGCCGTGTTGCTCCCCCCGGATGCGGTGTGGGGATCGTTCAGCGCGCGCTACGCGACGACGATCCCGAAGACCCTGATGCTGCCCGACATCGTGTCCGGCGAGGCGACCTTCGACTTCATCTCGGTCCTGGTCGCGCCGTCAGGTGGCGGCAAGACGGGGGCGATGAAAACGTCCAAGCGGCTGATGGACCTGGAAGCTGGGATGTACCCCCGGCTGTGGTTCGACCCGCCGCTCGGCTCGGGCGAGGGACTCGTCGACGCGATGCTGGACAAGACGACGATCACCACCGACGAGGGTGACAAGATCACGGCCCAGATCCAGGTCTTCGACGGCGTGCACTTCACGGTCGGCGAGGGCAGCATCCTGTCCGAACTGGCCGGACGCAAGGGCTCCACGATCGCCCAGACCCTGACGTCGGCCTGGTCGGGGGAAGGCCTGGGGTCGACGAACGTGAAGGAGAACCGGCGTTTCATTGCCGCTGGAGACGCTCGCATCACCGTCGTGATGGGGATCCAGACCGCCCTCGGCGGGCCCCTGATCAGCGACTTCGCGGCCGAGTTGGGATTGGCGCAGCGCATTGTGTGGTTCGCCGCCGCCGACCCGGCGATCGCCACCGTGGTGAAGCCGAAATGGCCGGGCCCGGTCGACGTCGACTACCTCGACCCCAACCACTGGACGGCGCGCCACGCGATCAAGGTCCATCCCGAAGTCGAAGCCGAAATCGAAGCCCGCCATCGTCAGGCTCAGGCGCATCCCGAGCTCCACGACCCGCTCGACGGTCATCGCTACCTGTGCCAGGAGAAGCAGGCCGGGATCCTGATGTTCATGGACGGACGGCGCGAGATATCCGTCGAGGATTGGGAACTGGCACGGATGGTGATCGACGCCTCACGCAGGGCACGCAACACGATCCATGAGACGCTGGCGGTCGCGCAGCGCAAGGTGTCAGAGACGCGGACCCTGGCCAGGGTCGGCGAGACCCTCGCTTCGGCCGATGCTTTGACGGCCCGAGCGGTCGACCGGGGCGCTCGAGCGATGGGGCGCAAGGTTCGGTCGATGGAGGGGGCGACGCGGCGCGATCTGTGGCGAGCCCCGGCTGGGCGCGACACGAAGTTGGCGACACGGGAGGAAATGCTTGAGTACGCAATCGCCCGTGGGTGGGTTGTGGATAACTCTGACGGCACGTACGGACCCGGCGATGCGATGCCCGCATAATTGTCGGACTGTCGGACGGTCCGACAGACCCCTCTCGGGCCATCCCCTTACCCAAGTCATTCTAAATGGGGTTTTTAGTACCTATGTGACGCGTTTTCGTTGACGTCGTGTCGGACGGTCCGACTTTTGTCCGACAAATTCCCACAATGCGTGGCCAATCCACTACCTGTGGATAACTCAGACCGAACGAACACTCGTTCCCCGGTTCGGACACCAAATCCGTAGCCCTCTGACACCCCTAGGCGAACACCTGTACCCCTGTTTCTGGCGCGGGACATCATCTGGGAGCTCATCCGCAGCCCCAACATCTATTCCACCCACCAGCCCCCCCGCACCCCCGGGTGGTCGGCGTCCGCCATCACCCATCCCATCCTGGGCCACCGGGCAAGATTCCCGCAGAATACCCGTAGCCAGATGACTGACTTACCCGTTCAAAACCAAAGGGTATCAAGCAAGCAAAGGGCTAGCTGATTGGAACCGTGCGAGGCACGGTTGCACGATTCATCTTTTCCAAAAGATAGAAACTGGAGACAGCAATGGCAAAGGCAAAGACAGACAGCAACGCGGTGGACATCACCGCATTCAAGGCGGCGGTGGTCGCGGTCGACGCGAAGTCCACCGCCATCCGCGACGCGATGGGCAGCGCGCTTCCCGCGCTGATCGTCGCTACGGTCACGATGGGCAAGCTTGTTCCCGCGTTGCTCAAGGGCACACGCGGCAAGTACGCCGCGTTGGTCAAGGGCGGCAAGGCGGAGCACGCCGATCGTCCGCATACCTACGCGACGCTGTCGCTCTGGCTCAAGGGCGAGCACGCGGTCGATGTCGGATACGGCAAGCTGAACGACGCCGATCGTCTCGCGGTCAAGTTCGCCGACGTGACCGACGCGAAGATCCGCGAGCACGTCGCGGCATACGTGACCGCGACGACCGCGGCCGGGAACGATCCGACCTACGCGGGGTACTTCGCGTCAGTGTTCCCGACGCGTGGCGCGGATGCGCCGACCGCGGCATCGGTCAAGGCGAAGTACGACGCGGCCATCACCGCGGCGAACGTCGATTGGTCCGCCCACACGGTCGACGGGATCAAGTTGATCCGCGCCGCCGCCGTCGCCTACTTGGCGATGGACGCGTGGCACGCGGCCCATCCCAAGACCGCCGCCGCAAAGGCGTGGCGCGACGCGCAGACCGCGGCCGCGGCCAAGACCGGCGGCAAGTCCAAGCGCGGCGCCAAGGCGGCCGCATGACATAACCCCTGGTAACCCTGCTTCCCCTACGGGAAGCAGGGTTACTTGTCGTTTTCCCGTGCCGCGTCGTCGCGGCCAAATCTGCGCGTCCGGGGTCGGTTCTCATCTTTTCGAAAAGATGGAATCGCACCTGGTCTCGCACCTCGCGTGCGTTCTGCGCACGCCATCCCAGCCATGTCGCGCCGAGCCAGGCGCCGAGCCATCCCAACCACCTACCAACCCAACCCAACATCAGTCAGGAGACTGCAATGAACATCCCCATCACCTACCTGACCGCGGCCATCGCCGCGCTCAGCCACGACAACGATCCGATCGAGGCCTCGCGGCTCATCCGCCTGGCTCAGATCCACCTCACGAGCGACTTCGTGCATCCTGCGCCCGCCATCCCCGCCACCGTGGAGCCGAGCCAGGCACCCACGTTCTCGCTCGAGCCCTGCCCACCCTTGCGCCGCACGGTGCGTGGCCTCTTGGCGCGTTGGTCATGAAGGGCGTCTGCGAGTATCACCGCTCCAAGCCAGTCATGGCCGAGGTGGAGCGCGTCACCGTGGTCCAGTCCGACCACGGCACCAAGACCATCACCTACACGGTCCTGCGTTGTCCCGACCCAGGCTGCGGCCGCATCCGTGGCACCCGCCGCACCGTCAGCTACGGCGGTGCGTCATGAGGGCCCTGTGCCGTCACCACGTCGAGCGTCCGCGCGACCCGGATGAAGTCCGTGACGCGGACTCGTTCTGGCGCTGGCAGGACATGTTCGTCATGTTCACCCACCACACCGAGGAAGTGCGCCGGGAGGACGAGTCATGACCGACTTCCCGACCCGCCCCTACGGCGTCTCTGACGATGGCATCTTCACCGTGGCCTCGGTCCGCGATGAGATTGCCGATGCCAAGCCATGCCCGATGTGCATGGGCCGTTGGTACTCCAACGGTGGCACATCACACTTCCCAGGTTGCCTGTTCCAGGCCTACCTGGAGCTCGAGCGTCGGCTCGACCACACGCAACGGCAGTTCGACCAGCGCGGTGCCACCATCACCAGCCTCCAGCGCGAGCTCGACCGAACCCAGACTGACCGCGACCGGTACAGGCGGATGATCCGGCGCGGGTTCTGAGTATCCGCTGACGTGGGGATCGTCTCCCTGCGTCAGCACTCCGAGCCATGACTCGGGCAACAACCAATCCCCATCTTTTCGAAAAGATGGACTCACAGAAACCGGAGACCAAGTGAAAACGAACATCAACAGCGACGAATGGACCAAGGTCGACCAAGCCGAGCTCGGCTGGGAGGGTGCGGACATCTACGTCAAGGATGCCGAGATGCCGACGATCGGCATGGTCGTCAACGCCGAAGTCAACAGCCCGGACGGGCGCAGCCCGTTCATGGTGATGTGGATCGGTGACGACATCCTCGTCGCCACCGTGCTGCAGGGTGACCTGATCGGGCGCGTGCTCGGCATCGAGGGCACACCATGAGCGGCGACAAGGTGCCCAAGGCCCGAGTCGGCGATCGTGTCCCCAAGCCGGGGCCCGAGGCCGACCAAGAGCGGGCTGATGCCAAGGCCGACCGCAACCGGGCCAAGGTCGATCAGCATCTCGACCACGAGACGAGGATGGCGAACGAGATGCGAGCCAACCGACCCCGCATCATCTCGGTCCGCTCATGCCAGGATGCGCTGATGGACAACAAGGCTTGCCCTTGTTGCCTGGCCATCAACACCCACCGCTCGGCGTGCTTGTACCGAGCGTTCATGAAGGCCAACGACCAGCAGATGGAGTGTCGACAGGTCGTTGACTCGGCACGGCGGTTCGCATCCGAACTGCTGCGCAACCTGCGCTGAGGCGCAACGCGAAACACCAGGTAGCCCTGCTTCCCCGGAGGGGAGCAGGGTTACCTGTCGTTTTGCCAACGAATTCTCACGGTTGTGTGTTCTGCGACCGCCACCTCACCCACCCCGCTTCGGCCATGCCCGCATCCCGCACGGGGCCTCCTGGGGGAACACCCGCTCGGCCCCAATTCGCCCCACCATCACCCGGTACGCCTCGTCGCTCGTGTCACACGACAACGAGTGGCGACCGATGCGGTAGGCGACGGCACCGAGTGTGCCCGAGCCAGCGAACGGGTCGCAGACACGATCACCGGGGTTGGTGTAGGTCAACAGCAGGCGTTCGAGCAATGCCTCGGGCTTCTGCGTCGGGTACCCGGTGCGCTCGCGCGAGTTGGTTGGCAAGAACCCGACCTGCCACACGTCGGTCTGCATCCGGCCATCGGGATGGAAGCCCTTGCGGTCCTTGACGTTCATCGTCGCGTACGGCTCGCGGATGATGTTGAACGTGCGTGGCTCGCCGTCCTTGCGCCACACGTTGATGACGTCGTGCTTGTTGGCCAGCTTGCGTTGGCCCGCGCCACCCGAGTTGTAGCACCACACAATCTCGGATTCCCACGTGTTGCCCACGTAGTCCTCGAGATGGACCCGCACGTGGGCCGCCGCGTAGGTCCCGAGATGGACCGCCATCACCCCACCCGGGCGGAGGCTGTCCCAACCTCGCTCCAAGCGAGGGATCAGGTAATCCAGGTACCCGGGCAGGTCGGTCCAGGTGTCCGGGAACTCACCCCAATCGCGCTGCGAACAGAACGGAGGATCGCAGTACACCAGCGCGTTGGACCGACCCAAGTCCAAGTCCAAGCAGTCACCCTGCTGAATCTGCATGTCAGGCATACAAAACAGTATCAGTCATCTTTTGGAAAAGAGGAAAACTTGAAACGGAGACCGGAGTACATGGCCGACCTGATCGTCGGCTTCACCTGCCTCATTGCCGCAGTTGCGGTCGTGCTCGTTGCGATGGGGCTCACACCATGAGAGAAGTTCACTGCACGAAGAACACCCCGCATGAAACTCATGCGTGGGGGACGGATTACATCTGTTCTGGCAAGGCATACGTCCGGCGCTCGGAGCAACTCGACAACGAGATTCTCGTACTCGGCGCGGTGTGGATGGCGCTCGAGGACAAGGACGCGTTCGATGTGCTCCCGTTCGTCGCGGAATGGGATGACGTGGCCTACATCGACATTCGTCTGCCGTTCATGAAGTCGGCGTACCGCGTGACCGTCACCCTGCTGCCAGACACGGAAGATGAGCCCGGATGAAATCAATCAGAAAGGAACAGAAATGCCCAGACCATATGCAGACCTGACCGAGCGAGAGTACGACGAATTGCTGCGCAAGGCCGCGGCCCACGACGCGGATGAGGCCGACGTCAAGCGCATCATCAAGTGGTGCATGTACATCCTCGTCGGTGTGATCATCGGGTTCAGCGCAGTCATCATCGTGTGGCGGCTCATCAACCCGCAGTTGAATCTGTACAAGGCCAACACCGAGAAGCAGTCCACGATCGCGGTGAGCAAGGCCAAGCGCGATGCGGCGGTGTTCGAGAAGGAAGCAGCGATCACCCGAGCCGAGGGTGTCGCTGAGGCCAACAAGATCATCGCCAACTCGATCACCGAGGAATACATCCGGTGGCTGTACGTGGATCAACTCGACACGATCGAGGGACAGATCATCTACATCCCCACCGAGGCGGGCATCCCGATCCTCGAAGCGACGCGTGACTCAGCGGTGGCGGGAGGATGATGGAAACAATCAAACAACTGTGGAGGTACCGGTCGTGGTGGTCACGTCACCCGATCATGTACTGGCACAGCGAGCAGTACCGCCGAGCCGTCAACCTCATCGCCCAGATGTTCATTGATGAGGAAATCCCAAGTGGCTCCAAGGTCGGGCTCGTCAACGAACAGGAGGGCATCCTGCTCTACGCGTTCGTGGAGCGTGACGATGACGAACCATGAGTACGGCATCTTCCATCCCGAAACCAATCGGTGGTTGTTCGACTACGACCCCAACTACCTGCCCGCGGATGAGCTCGTTGACTACCCGACCGGGGTCGCGACGTGGACCGACAGCGCGTTGGGGGCGAAGCGGTTCGCGTCCATGATCGACGCCTTCGAGTTCTGGCGTCAGCAATCCACGACGATGCCGTTGCGTCCTGACGGGCAACCGAACCGACCACTCACTCACTACACGATCAGCATCGAGGTACTGAAATGACAACGTGTGCAGATTGCGGCGAAGAGATAGTTGAGCACCGAGGCAAGTGGGCCGTACACAAGCCCGATCATCTCGAGCCCTACGTCTATGCATGTCGCTACGAAATCATCATCGGCGAAGGCGGCGCGCCGATGCTGGTGACTGCCGACTACCACCACATCGAAGGCGAGCAGCAGCGTCTGTTCCGCCACGTCGTGAAGGAGAAGGACGAATGAGTGATGACGAGAAGCACTGGATGATCTGCCTCGCGTTATCCGTGTCGCCCGTGGACCCGAGTGGTGGTTCAGTGGTGCGGTGGTGCTCGGTCTGCGCGACCGAGGTGTGGATATCCGAGAGCGGGATGTCGCTCGGGGAAACCGTGACGCCGATCTGTTGGGACTGTGCGGCCGGGATCCCCCAGCTGCACGACGCCCGCACGATGATCCCCGAGGCGATCCGAGAACAACTGCGCGAGCAGGGGTTCAGCGATGCCGACATCGACTTCCTGTCGCACATCAGCGACAAGTTGCTCATGAAGGAGCGCAAGAAAAGAGAACTATCAACCAATCAGAAGGGAAATCAATGCGAGTAGCAAGTGCCATCGCCCTCATCGAGAACCTGGTCTACAAGCCGGGTTGGGAGATTCTCGTCGAGGATTACACACACCGCTTCGAGGACACGATCTGCGTGACCATGTGCTGCGACACGTACCGCTCCGAGCGGGACCAGGCCGAGCAGGGGTATCCCGAAGCGATCCGCCCGCGGGCCTCGTTCTGCATCCCGGTCGGTGACATCACCGATGACGTCGGGCTGTACCGAGCGTTGCTCAGCAAGATCATCGCCTACGAAACGCACGAGGCGCGGGAGTTCCTGCGCGTCAAGCCGACGATGTGGGCTCCGTTCAATCCGCATCAGACCGCGGCGATGGAGCGGTTCGCCACGACCCCGGCCGAGTGCACCTGCAAGAGCAGCGTGGGCGCCGACCTTGCCTTCGGCATGGTCTGATCCATCTTTTCCAAAAGACAGAAAGGCAATCAATTGACCAATCCCGATTACACCCACATCACTCTGCTCGTGGATCGGACCGGCTCGATGGAGCGGATCCGTGACGATGCCGAGGGCGCCGTCAACGCCTTCATCAACGAGCACAAGAAGGTCACCGATTCCAAGGCATCGTTGCTGTTGATCGACTTCGACGGTGGCTACGGCGATGAGCCCGGCTACCGCGTCATCTACGACGGTGACATTGCTGAGGCACCGACCTACGCGTTGCTGCCGCGGGCCAACACCCCGCTGCGTGACTCGATCATGAAGGCCATCATCGACACCGGCACCAAGCTGGCCAAGATGAATGAGGACATGCGCCCGGGCGCGGTGATCTTTGTCGTCCAGACGGACGGCCAGGAGAACGCCTCGCGCGAGTTCACCCAGGCTCAGGTCATCGAGGCCATCAAGCGCCACGAGGATCAGTTCAAGTGGACGTTCATCTTCCTCGCCACCGGGCCCGACGCGTTCTCCGCCTCGCGGGATTACGTCGGGACCCGGATGATGCAGACCAACACCGTCAGCAACACAGGTGGTGGTACCAGTCACGCTGCATCCACGGCGTATCTCGCCGGGGCGACGGTGGCCCAACGCAAGGGGGCCCGCGAGCCTGATGCGGCCTACGCCGCGGAAGTGGACGACAGGGGCAACGTCGAGGAAGTGGCCCCCGACTAGTGGCTGCACCTGACTACGCGGGCCCGCAACACGCCCCGTGGTTAACGATCGCCTGCCTCATCGCCGCCTACGTACTGATCGTGGTCAGCGTGTGGTGGGGCAGGCATCGTCGGGACGACCACGATGCAGCCGAGTTGGCCAAGCACGCGCAACTCATGAAGGAGATTCGCAACTACGAGCGGGATGAAAGGAACAGTGCATGGGATGAGGCTGATTGAACACGAGGGGTCGCACCTGTTCGAGGTGGGCTCGAGGCGCTGGCTCGCAACCGGCGTGTTCCGCGAGGACCACGAGCTCCACTTCAAGGACCTGACCAGCGACGGGTGGATGCGGTCGCGCGGATGCCGGATCAGATTCGAGACCGGTTGGGAGGTCTCGATCATTTGGGGAAACATGACCTACTCGTCCAACCGCAGTCACCCGTGGCTGTTCCACGACGAAGGGTTGCCCGAGTGGACAGAGGAACCGACCACGGTGGAAATCATGGTCATCAACAGCAAGGGCGAGCAGGCCGATCAGCGAGAAATTGTAATGGGGTGGGTGACCGAAGATGAGATAACCAGGCTGCTCCATCTGCTTGCCGAGTTACCAACAAATGCAACATTCAGTTACGACATGATCAGAGAGGAATGAAGGTGATTCTCCCGCCAGAGATTGACCAAACGCCGAAGGGCAAACGAGTGAAGTTAGTGAGTATCAAGGACCGACACAGATGGCTCGGACCGGGATGTGAGGGCACGGCCGTGGCATGGGCGACGTTCGATATTGGGGGATCGAGCCAACGCACGCTGCAGATCGAGTGGGACCACGGCCCCGACGTATCCCTGATCGAGGGCATCGACGAATGGGAGTGGACCGATGAATGAGCAGCAACGAGAGCGTGAAGCGATCGAGGCACTACGCCTGGCGCAGACGACGATCAAACTCATCTCGGACAACCGAGAGGACACCGAAGCTGCGGCGCGTGCGCTGGCAGTGCTGGTCAGGACCCTCACGCGCGACGAGGCGCTGGCCCTGGCGGTGGTGCTCGCCGCCACGACGGTCAGCGTCACCGAGATGGCGGCGCACGTGATCATCAAGTTCACGTCCGACATGTCCAGCACCGAACCACCGGATTGGGTCGAGCCTCGCATCCGAGAGGACCTGCGGGGGTTCGTCAACAAGGCGATGGACCCGGACTCGCCCAAGGTTCGCAAGATCATGCGCGACATCTTCGAGCAACAGACAAAGGAAAGGGGATCAGATGAATGATGAACATCGCAAAGAGAGGGAACGAGAACTCGAGTCATTGGCGAAGATGTTCTCTGACCGGTACAACATGCTGGTTGACCAGTTGGAACGCACCGGGGATTTGGAGCAATTCGAGCTACTACCGACCATCCAATCACTCGATGAACTGGATGAGTTCAGCCGGACACTCACGACAGGGGAGGTTTTCCAACTGGCGTCCGCACCGGACCGAGCCAACCTCGCCGAGGCACGCTGCGTCATCTCCGACGCGGTGATGCACGCGCGGTCGTTGGACTACGACCGCGCTCGAGAGTCGCTGACCCAGGCGATGCGCAAGCTGATGCGCGTGCGCAACCGCAAGCGAGCCAAGGAACTGATCCCCGAGGTGGAGGAAGCGTTGAACGAGGTGGAGGACATGCTGATCGAAATCATCAGCGTGTTCGAGGCCGCCGAGCGCAGCTTCAACGGGGAGGTGTTCGCCCGGTGAAACGCAGCTTGCTCGTAGACACCCACTACGACCGAGCGGCCAACGCCATCTTCCGCGCGCACACCCTCGGGCATGAAGATGCCTACGTTGGGTGGGACGTGATCGTCGATGGTGACGAGCATGAGTCGGTCTTCGTCTACATGGTGCCGAACCTGGACTCCAATCCACCGGAAGTCGATGTGTACGTCGGGAAAACGGGCGATCCCACCAAGGATGTGCTCGTGGCGGTCGTTACCGCGGTCGCCGAGTGGCCGCCCGACGAGTGACGTGCGTTCTGCGACCGCCACCACATCGAAACGCCCCTAGATCGCCGGGGGCGGGCCGTTAGTCTCCAGGCCCGTTCCCGGCACGGTCCCATCTTTTCGAAAAGATGAGAACCAAGGCCATAAGCGAGCCGGGCAAGCCAGCACGCAGTTGGAGCAGGCGCTCGCTCCCCCCATGCCTCGGGGCCGGGACATGGGGGGGGATTGCCCGAAACAATCAAACCAACCATCAGGAAGGCAATACGCAATATGCCAGTACAACCCAAGAAATCAGGATTGGTGGCGAAGCAGAACGAGGTGCTCCGAGAGCAACTCGACCGCTTGGCCGAAATCGGTGGGAAGTTGACCACCGAGGACGACATCGTGTTCGAGGGCACGAAGTTCATCATTCCTGCCGCCCTCAAACTCCCGGAGGCTGTTCGCATCCTCTCCAAGCGCGCTGACGACGAAGAGAGCATCATCAAGTTCTCTCGGGTCTACACGTTCCGTCCGTACGACGGCGCGCACGCCACGATGCTGGCGATCCGCCAGTGCTTCGGCTTCACACAAGGCAAGACGATCCGCACGTTCTTCGGCGATCAGCCCCCGCAGCTGATCGACGTGCAGACCGGCATCGACACCAGGGCCGCCGTGCCGTGGGGAGCGATGGTCATCCCTGGATTGCAGGATGCGGTCCTGCACCTGTTGGCGCAGCACAACGAAGAGTTGGGCCAGGTGTTCGCCGTCAGCGTCCAGTGTCGACGCAAGGACCGGTTCTCGATCGAGGGCCTGTTCATCGTCATCCAGGACATCCTCGAAACGAACTCCATCTATCGCGGCAAGGCGATCGACGGGGCCGAGACGCCGGGGTTCCTCGACGTGTCGGCGGTGGACTTCGAGGATGTGGTGTACACCAAGGAAGTGATGCAGCAGTTGGAGACGTTGGTGTGGTCTCCGATCAAGCACGCCGAGCAGTTGGCGGCGCTCCGCATGGGCGGCAAGCGCACGACGCTGCTCGAGGGGACGTTCGGCACGGGCAAGACCCTCGCCGCGTACCTCACCGCCAAGGTGGCAATCGAGAACGGCTACACCTTCATCATGTGTCGTCCTGGGAAGGACGACCCGTTCCAGGTGCTGATGACGGCGCGGATGTACCAGCCCGCGGTCGTGTTCATCGAGGATGTTGACACCTTCACCGGGCCCGGCGCTGACCGGGACGCGGTGACCAAGGTGCTCGACGTCACCGATGGCATGGCGACCAAGGGGTTGCGTCTCAACCTGGTGATGACCACCAACCACGCCGAGTTGATCCACAAGGGCATGATCCGGCCGGGCCGACTGGATGGCATCATCCATATCGGCTTCATGGACCGTGAGGGCGTGGAGCGGCTTGCGAAGCGGGTGATCGGGTCGAAGCTGGACCCGGACACCAACTTCGACGAGGTGTTCAAGGCGATGGAGGGCTACACGCCCGCCTTCGTCAAGGAGGCCTTCGACCGCGCGGTTCGCTACTCGATCGCTCGCAACGACGGACGGTTGGGGCCGTTGTCGACCGAGGATTTGGTCGGTGGAGCGAACGGGTTGCGTGACCATCACATGCTGATGGAGGGGGCGTCCGAGATTCGGTCGCTGCCGGGTCTCGACGGCAAGTTCGCCGAGCTCATCACGAATGCCGCCGACGAAGCGCTGCGACGCCGCGTTGACGGGGCTGAGATTTACGACGACGACAGCAACTACTTCGGTCGCATCGTGATCGACAGCTAGATCGGGGTAGTCGTCGGGGCTGTTCGCAACTGTCCCGGCTGGCCCCCTGCGGAGATTGCCCTCCGCGGGGGGCCACCCCTCTTTTCCAAAAGATCAACTTACTCAGGAGGAATATACGCATTATGAACAAAGACGAAATGTTGGAGCATCTACACAAGATGCTCGATATGGCTCAGACGACCAAGCAGGAGATGGTCGATGAGCATCACGCGCAGGCCGATCTGCCACCCGTGTTGTGGTACGTGGGCAAGGATGGCCAGCACTCGACGATGCTGCTCAACCGGTGTCCGTTTCACGATCACACGCCGCCCGAGATACTTGGCATCACGCTGGTTGACGAGTACGCCGAGTACGGCAAGCCAGTGTTGATCACGGTGGGCAGCGAGGGCTTCGTTGACGTGGCTGACGAGGAAACGGGCCAGATGTCGGTGGAGGTTGCGCGTGGCGAGTTGGTCAAGGACTTCATGGAGAACCCGGCCTCGAAGATCCGCGAGGCTGTGTTCATCGCCGTCTGCCAGGACGACATGGTGGGTGGTACCGAGATGGTGCAGATCACCGCGCCGTTCACCTACGACGACGGGTTGCGGGTGGTGTGGCACGATCGCCTCGTCTACGCCGACGATGACGAGTTCATGTGTGGCGGCGAGTTGTCGGACGTGATGCGCAACGCCTTCACCACCGGCGAGGAACAGTGGGCCGAGATGGTCGACGCGCGCCACAAGATGAAGGCGCTCGACCTGATCCGCGGCGCACTCGAGTGGCCCACGCGGGAGGAAGTCGGCGAATGGACTGCGTGCACTGACGAGGAAGTGACCGAGGAACTGGTCTCCATCGAGAACAACGGACTCGACGTGACTGCTCAGGTCAGGGAACTCTTTGCCGAACTCAACTCGACGTTCGCCGAGCACATCGAGCGCGCTGACCTGGTGTGGGATGGCACGCAGTCGTTCGGGATCGGGATCAAGATGATGGAGCCCGGCTTCGAGCAGGACCCGCCCGATCCCCCGGACTTCTTGCCGCGGCTGATCAAGATGCTGCAGGACTCCGGGGTCGTCGACGACTTGGAGAAGATCCCGGTCAAGCACGGCATCTTCCACGCGATGAGGACGTTCGCATTCAGAGAGGAAATCGAAGAGACCCTCGGAAGGGAGGAAGGCAATGAGCCTGACAGCGAATGAAGTTGGGGCAACGTTCCCTGACAACGAGCTCGCCCAGGTAGTGAAAGCCCTGGGTATCCGGGTCGACTCGCTCACGAACAAGATGAAGCGGGTCGATGGATATCAGAAAGGCCTCGCACTCGCTGAGTGTGAGGATTGCATCGCCGCGCTCGATCGAGCACGGCGCGAGTTGCTCAGCCGCATGGCTGGCTAAATCAGGAGGAATCAATCATTCATGGCAACAGACTTTGATATTTCAACCATCAACTCATGGCGCCACCACGACGCCGCCTTCGTAGTGCTACTTGCGTACGCCTGCGGATGGACCATCCACCCCAACTCATCCGGTTCGCTGCGGATGTTCTCGCAAGACGGCACGCAAGTCACGGTGCCCGACAACACCAGCTTGAACATCAACGTGTTCCGCTCGTGGGTCGGCAAGGTGTGGCGCCATCGTCGCACCACCGTGTCGCCCAAGGCTTTCGAGGAACTCGTCGGCAAGTCCAAGATCGACCGACCACACGTGAAGATCGCGTGGACGGCGACCGCACTCGAGCCACCGACCCCGCTGCCCGAGACGACCGCACACGACGACGACCAAGCAGCAGCAGAAATCATCGCCGCCACGCTGGATGAGCGGGACGATGCCGCGCACCGGCAGGCAGCTGATGCTGTAGCTGCCCTGGTGGACGGGCCAGCAGAGGAAAGCTGGGTCAAGGGGGAGGCGAAGGCACTCGAGGTTCTCGAGCGCACGATGTATCCACCCGCTGACGGCAACCGCCACGGCAAGATCCGCAAGCAGGGACTCAACCGCTACCGGAAGAACTCCAAGTACGGCGGAGAGCACGTCAGCGAGCACGTCGTGCGGCGCGAGTGGTCGGACGGGTTCATCGACTTCGCCTGCGCGGACTGCGGCCACGTCAGCAAGTCGCCCTCGGGCATCGGCGGGCACCGCGTCACGCACGGGGACCCGGCAGCCAAGGCAGCCAAGGGCATCCAGACCAAGCGGCGCAAGGCCGCACTCGCTGCCCAAGAGCAGGCTCGGATCGACGAGAAGGCAGCCAAGGCCGAGAGGGTGGAGGCGGCAGCTGAGACTGACGATCCGATCCTGCCACCACCACCGGCCCTCGCGGTCGAGGCACCCGAGGTTCGGCTGGCTCAGATCGCACGCCTGGTGTTCCCGTCGATGCAGCAGCGCGTCGAGGCACTGATGGCTGAGCGGGATGCGGCCATCGCCCGAGCCGAGAAGGCTGAGGGTGACCTGGATGCACTGCGCGACCTGCTCGGAGCACGGAAGTGAAGCGTGACCAGTCCGACCTGATCCTCGGCATCATCCTCGTCTGCGTGATCGCCACCGTGATGTGGTGGGTGTTCGCGTGAAGGGGCCACTCGATCTGGGACTGTTCACCTTCAAGAAGTCCACCGTCAGGTACCACGTCTACACCCACATCCAGTTGGGGTACGACGTGTACGTGCCCAAAGCCACGCTGTCATGCGAGCAGCCACCCGACATGGTGCGCTTCACGCTGGAGTCACAAGATGATGAGTGACACGATCTGGCTGCGCAAGGCTCGCCGTACCCAGCGAACCAACCACTTCATGCGGTGGTTCTACCTGACCAACATCGCCTTCAACGTGGTGCTGTCCTACGTTGGCCGCGTGCCGTGGATATCACGGCTCGCAGCCCTCATCCTGCTCGTTGCGCTTGTCGTCAACGAACTCATGATCCAGAAGCTCGACCAGGCAATGAGGGAGGTGAGCATGAGCATGGAGCCAGACCCCGAGGTCCCGGAGACCGAAGAAGAGGGAACCGAGGAAGACGACAAGCAGCCCGACGAATAGCATCGGGGAACCCATCACCACACCCCGTCCCGGGGAACCGGGACGGGGTTTTCTTTTGCCCAAAATCAGGTTCAGGTCACGAAGAACGCCAGTGCCATGCAGGCCAGGCCCGCGGCGCTCAGCATCCTCGGGGCGCGGTGCGCTGGGATGATCCAGAACAACACAGCAGCCACGACGAACACGATGAACGCGATCAACATCAAGGCTTCGGCCAGGTCTGCCTTCCCATCAGTCATGGTGGCGAGGATCATGGTTCCTTCTTTCCTTGTGTAGGAGTGCCCGTTCCACCGGGATCATCCCGAACAGGGCCAGCCCCGTCAGGAGGAAGGGGATGTCGTGGCCGCTCGTCATCGCTGAGTACACG
>Ga0190271_10000101_pt1 | contig 45603 bp, 34 predicted proteins | sample Popmic356T_FD_133747 | JGI IMG/M metagenome (GOLD analysis project Ga0190271, IMG submission 133747) | Populus adjacent soil microbial communities from riparian zone of Weber River, Utah, USA - 356 T | ecosystem: Environmental > Terrestrial > Soil > Riparian zone | place: USA: Utah | collected...
CTCGAACGTCGTCGTGAGCGCCGCCTGCGAACTGTTGCCCACGTAGACATCGAACGTCGTTTCGTCTTGCACCCACGCGTGCTTCGCGCTGGTCCAGTGGGAAAGCTCTGCGGGTGTCAGCGTGAAGCGAACCGTGCGTGTCTCACCTGGATTGAGCGTCACGCGCTGGAACCCCTTGAGCTCCCGCACGGGCCTCGCCGAGCTGCCGTGTCGCTGATGTATATAGAGTTGGGCCACTTCGTCGGCCGCACGGCTCCCGGTGTTGCGCACGTCCACGCTGACCGGCATCGACTCGCCCGGCGCAACCATCGACCTATCTACCTTCAGGTTCGAGAACTCGAAGGTCGAATAGCTGAGTCCAAAGCCGAACGGATACATGGGTGAGCCGGGTTCGTTCTGATAACGCTGGTCTGCCGTCTTGGGTTGATGCGAGGTCAGTTGCGCATACGGCAGCGGAATCTGGCCCAAACTGCGCGGCCAGTTGTAAGGCAGTTTTCCGCCCGGCGACACTCCACCGAACAGCAGATTGGCAACGGCGGTGCCGCCCTGCGTGCCGGGGTACCAGATGTTCATCAACGCACCCGGCTTGGTGTTTTTGAGATCCAGCGGACGCGCCGTCATGAGCAGAACCACGACTGGTTTGCCGGTGGCGATCACAGCATCAAGCAACTCCTGCTGGCGGCCAGGCAGATCGAGCGATGAGCGCGAAGCCAGCTCACCGATCATGTTCTGTGCCTCGCCCAATACCAGCACCGTCACGTCGGAAGCCTTCGACAGCGCAACGGCGCGCGGCAACTCGCTGGCATCGTCGACCTCCGCGCGCTTTGCGGCACCCCCCGGCATCGAGTCGAAGAAGGTGGGATTAAAGCGCACCGGCATCGTGACGCCTGGCGAATAGTCGACGCGCACACTGTTGCCGGCGTTGGCCTTGATGCCCGCAAGGACCGTGACCGTTTCGTTGAGATCATGCGCGAACACCCACGGACCCAGCGTGTCGCGCGCCGAGTCGGCGAGCGGACCGATCACGGCGATGGACTTGATCTTGGTGCGGTCGAGCGGCAGCAGGCCACCTTCGTTACGCAACAGCACCGCGGTGCGTTCGGCCGCCGTACGCGACACCACGCGATGCTGCGGGTCCGCGAGCACGCGCTTCACCAGCTTGAGATCGGCGTAGGGCTTCTCGAACAGGCCCATACGGATCTTCGCTTCGAGAACACGACGCACTGCGGTGTCGAGCTCTGCCATCGTGATCCTGCCGCCCGCCAGAGATTGCGGCAGCATCTTGTATACGGATGGCGCGCCGAACGGCGGCGACATCTCCATGTCGACGCCGGCCTGAAGCGCACGAACGCCCGCATCAGCCGCGCTGCTCGCAAACTCGTGCGTCAGCAGGTCGTGCGCCGAGCCTGCGTCAGTCACGACGAAACCCTTGAAGCCCCATTCCTTGCGCAGTACGTCGGTCAGGAGCCAGCGATTGCCAGTGGCCGGCACGCCGTTCAAGCCCATGTAGGCACTCATGATGTTGCCCGCGCCCGCGTCGATCGCCGCCTTGAAGGGCGGTAGATAGGTATTCCACAACTCGCTGTCGGAAAGGTCCACTTCGTCGTAGTCGCGTCCACCCAGCGCGGCGCCGTAACCGGCGAAATGCTTCGGCCCGGAGATGAGGTGGCCGGGGCTGCCGAGGTAGTCACCCTGAAACCCGCGAACCTGCGCGGCGGCCATCGCCGCGCCCAGATAGGGATCTTCGCCGGCACTTTCGATGATGCGTCCCCAACGCGGATCGCGCGCGATGTCGACCATGGGCGCGAATGTCCAATGCAGACCGGAAGCGCGCGCTTCGGCCGCGGCGACTCTCTGGCCGTCTTCGGCGACTTTGGGATCCCAGCTCGCCGCAACAGCGATCGGCACCGGCATGATGGTGCGAAGTCCATGGATCACATCGAATGCGAACAGCAACGGAATTTTCAGGCGCGTCTTCTCGACCGCGATGTGCTGAAGGCGATCGATTTCCGCCGGGTCGGTCACAAAAAGCAATGAGCCCGCACGGCCCGCAGCCACTTCGGCCTGAACACTCTCCGATTGCCCCGGGATGAAAGCGATATTGAAGTACTGAGTGATCTGTCCGGCCTTCTCCTCCGGCGTCATCTTCGCAATCAGCGCGTCGGCGCGGGCGCGGACTTCTGCATCGGGCAGCGGCTTGGCTGCGGCTGGTTGCGCAGACTGCACATTCGCTACGGCAAAAAACGCCAGGGCGACCGCCACGGCTGTGCCGCGGCGCGTTCTACGAAGCAATTGAAGGCTCATTGATGTTGTCTCCTGCTCAATGTTGCTGCTCAGGGCGGACTGGCCGGCGGTGCCGCGTCGATTTCCGCGCCCCACGGATCTTTCTGTGCAACTGCGTTGCCACTGTCGGTGAAGTCGACGAGCACATCGTTAGCGCGGCTGAAACGCGGCCAGTCAGTCAGCCCGGCGCCATTTGGATTGCCGGTCCGTGCGAAGTTCACCAGGTATGCCGAGATGGTCTTGCCCATCGCGTTGTCGCGGGCGGTGGTCTTCTCCGCGTACTTGATCGCCTGCGTGTTGAAGAAAAACGGAATGTCGGTCGCGTGTTGCGCGCCCTGCTCACCAAGCGATTCGGCGACATATGAGAAGCGGTAGGCATACACCGGCACGCCGTGCTCTGCGATAGCAGTCGAAATGATGCGGGCGCCCCCGACCATAAAACCAGTCTTGCCGCCAAAGTCCGCGTTGGTGGCGCCAATCATCATCGGAACTTTGGGGAAGCGCCCCGTGCGAAACGCGTCGCCCGCGTCAACCGCGACGTTGCCGTCGACGAAAGGACTGGAGAACGAGCGTGGACCCGGCGCGAACAGCGCCGACATGTTCAACCCGCTGGTGATTTCTTCTGCGCTCAGCGCACGCAACTTCGCGAGCGCATCGGGATCATCGGCGGCAATGCCCTTGGAAGCAGCGAACTCGACACCGACCTTCTCGATCGCCGCGGGGTCGGCTCCGCCCATCGCGATGCCATTGCCGCCCGACATCACCACAGCTTTGTGAAACAGACCTCGCGCAAGTGGCGAAGTAACGAGCGTGAGAACCGACATGCCGCCGGCGCTCTCACCAACAATGGTCACGTTGTCGGGATCACCGCCGAATGCCGCTATGTTGTTGTGTACCCAGTTGAGAGCGGCGATCTGGTCCATGTAGCCGTAGTTGCCGAGCCTTCCCTGGTCCGCGTTCTCCTTTGTGAGTTGCGGATGCGCGAAAGTACCGAAGCGGCCGACGCGATAGTTGGCGCTGAACACCAGCACGCCCTGCTTCGCCAGGTTCGCGCCCGAATACGTGGGTGGCGACGCACCCCCGTTCACGAAGCCACCACCGTAAATCCAGAAGAGCACCGGCAGCTTTTTCGCGGCACGAGCTGGACGCCAGACATTGGCATACAGGCAGTCTTCGGCCGGTGTCGTGCCAAGCGGCGCTGCGTCGCTCGGAAATGGCGACTGCATGCAGTCGTGAGCGTACTGCGTGGCATCACGAACGCCCTGCCATGCAGCTGGCGGCTGCGGCGCTCGCCAGCGGTTGGCTCCAACGGGTGGCGCGGCAAACGGAATGCCCTTCCAGCTCGACACACCCGCAGCTTCGATGCCGCGAAGTTTGCCGCTATCTACTGTAACTACCTTGGTAGCGGCAAGCGCCGCAGTCGTCGTTAGCGCCATGACCGCGACCAGCGTCACGATGACTCGATCCCTGATGCTCATCATCTTTCTCCGGGTATGCAGGCGTGTCGCTGGATACGGCCCAATCACGCTCCCCCGCCGGTCGTCGGGTGGATCGAAGAGATGATCCTGAAATCCTTGAAGTACCCTTCGGTCCCGACATCGACATACAGCCCGATTGTCCCCGCTTTCGACGTGCCCTTCATCTTGTTGACGATGAAGGATGGGTACCTGGCATCATTCAGGTAGAGCTCCGCCTTTTCGCCTGTGACGTGAATGCGCATCGTGATCCATTCTTCCAGGCCAATATCCGCATAGGTTTCGTAGAGGCCAGGCGCTTCCTTGCGCAAATCCGCGAACTTGAACCCCGGATATGCGAAGTACTGTACCGCGTGATTCCTCATGGCCTGGATGTTCGAGCGCCCGCAATTGGGTCGAAGGTAGATGGACTCAAATGCCGAGTCATCCTGCTTCGCCCGGAAATACACACCAATGAACCCCTGGGCGCGTGGCATCGGAGGCGGCTCTTGAACACGGGCGAATACCTTCACCTCAAAGATGCCATCCCTGAACTCAAAGCCCTTGAGTTTGAGGTAGTGACGGTCGTCTACCGTTTCCACTTCCCGGTTGATGTCATAGGGGAAAGCCTTGAGGTCACGCTCGACCCTGAGCACTTGCTCGCCGCGGAAGTTGACGACGGCTGCCTTGACGTTGACCGTCTCGAATTTGCGTCCTTCCCACTCTATGGTTTCGGCGGAAGCTTGAGACGCAAGCACCACACTCAAGAGAAATATAGTAACGAGTTGTAGCATGATCTTTTCCTTTTCTAATGATGGCCGCTTCGCGGCGACGTGAAGTCCCAATTCACGCATCGGCCAGAGCTCTGATCATTTCAGGACTTCCCTGGACGGCTGTGCGCTGCATGTGATGCAAGACGGCTCGCAAACCACCGAGTTCCTCGCCGCCACCCGCGCGACCTGGCCCACCGTGCACGAGACCAGGAAGTGGAGAACCATGCCCTGTCGAAAACCGCGAAGCGGCTTCGTTTACGACAAGGATCCGGCCATGCTGGCTGGAAAGTTCCGCTGTCATCGCGCGTGCGGACTGCAGATCCGCAGTGAAGATCGAGCACACAAGACTGCCGCCTCCCCGGTTCGCAATGGCTACCGCGTCACTCACGTCTTCATACGGCATCAAGGTACAGACTGGACCGAATGCCTCGATGCTGTGTACGGCCACCGCACGATCCGGGCGTCGACACAGCAGCAAGGTTGGCGGTATGAAAGCACCTTTTGATCCGTCTGCTCCCACCGGCACCGGACTCGAGGGATCACCGGTAAGCAATTCGGTCTCGGTCCTGAGCAAAGCCACTTGATCGAGTACGTCATCGCGCTGTTCGAGCCCCACTACCGGGCCCATTTGCACATCGTCTCGGCGCGGATCGCCAAAGACAATTGCGGTGAACGCAGAGTGAAGAGCCTCACTCGCGGCCGCCAGATGTTGCTTCGGGACTATGGCTCTCCGGATCGCGGTGCAGCGCTGCCCGGCCTTCAGGGTCATCTCCCGCGCGACTTCGCTGATGAATAGTTCGAACTCGCGGCTTCCTGGCTTCGCCTCCGGGCCCAGCAAGCAGGCATTCAGCGAGTCCGTTTCGGCGGAGAATCGCGTTGAATTCTCGATCAGCGCCGTCACACGGCGAATCTTGCGCGCGGTCATCGCCGAGCCGGTAAATGCCACGGAGTCATCGCTGCGGACATGATCCAGGAGATCGCCGAGACTTCCGCAGATCAACTGAAGGACGCCCTCTGGCAAGAGTCCGGACTCGAGAATCTGGTGAACCAGATGGCAGGTCACAAAGCATGTTGGCGTTGCGGGCTTCACAATGACCGCTGTGCCCGCGAGTAGCGCCGGCGCGAATTTTTCCAGCATTCCCCAAACAGGAAAGTTGTACGCGTTGATCTGCACAGCTGCCCCGCGCCGGGACGTGCAGACATGCTGACCCATGAACTCCCCGCCCTTCGACAGGCTCTCCGGCACGCCTTCTATATAGAGTCGGCCATTGGGAAGGTCCTTGATCGCGCGGCTCGCATAAGAGAACAACACGCCGAGGCCACCGTCCACATCGAGAATGCTGTCTGCCTTGGTCGCACCGGTCGATGTGGAAAGCGTGAAAAGCTCCTGTTTGCGTTCGCTCAGAAATTTCGCAAGACCTTTCAGCAGTCCTGCGCGCTCATGAAACGTCATTTCTTGTAGCGCCCGGCTCCCGCTGTTGCGGGCATGCGCCAGCACGTCACTGCCACTGAAGGCGGGCGAGCCGAACTCCGCAACTACATCGGCGGTCGTCGCATCTCGAAGCGTGCGGCGCGCGCCTTGACCGGATACCCATCGTCCGCACAAGTAGCTTTCAACGATCTGCATGGAACTACCTCTTCTCTGCGAAAGCCAATACCGATTCCCGGTAACGCGCTGTTTTGCCCAAATCACGCTGAAAGTGCGCTTCGAGCAAAAGTTGTTGTTCCAGTGTGTTGTCGAAGGTCTCATTCAAGAGCTGCTTCGATCGCCGCAAGGCATCCGGCGAGAACGACTTCAATTGCGCGGCAATAGAATCGACGGTCTGCGCAAGCTGTGCGTCGTCGACGCATTTCCAGATGAGTCCCATTCGTTCGGCGTCTTCAGCGGTGGTCCGTTCCGCGAGCATCATCAATGCGCAAGCCCGTGCTCGACCAGCGAGGCGCGGAAGGAACCATGTGCCACCGCAATCCGGGACGAGTCCTACCTTTCCGAACGACTGCACGAAGCTTGCAGACCGCGCAGCGATGACGATGTCGCACGCAAGAGCGATGCTCGCGCCCGCCCCTGCTGCAATGCCATTCACTGCTGCGATGACAGGAACCGGCAACGCTCTCAATCGAAGGATCAAGGGCGCGTACCACTGCTCTAACGATATGCCCAGGTCAACTTCACCCGCGCGCAACATGCTCGCGCGTTCATTGAGATCTTGTCCCGCGCAAAAGGCTCGCCCCGCACCGGACAACACCAGCACCCGAAGACCGCCATCCTCCTCGAGCCTCGTGAGGATGGCACTCAATTCTTCATGCATTGTTAGCGTAATGCTGTTCAGCTGTGACGGGCGGTTCAGCGTGACTCTCCCGACGTCGCCGTGTCTCTCGAAAAGTACGGGGGAGTCGCTCATGCAGACCGCCCTCCTGGCCGCTTCCGCAAATCGAAGAGACTGGTGACGACGAGATCGAGCACCTCCTGTGCGCGCTGGTTGACCAACAACCATCGCCAGCGCAAGACGCCCGTCCTGCCCGAGGCCGAGTGCGTGGTCTCGATGAACTGCACACGCATTCGCAAAGCGTCTCCGGGACGCACAGGTTGAAGCCACTTCAGTTGCTCGATGCCCGGGGATCCCATGGATTCAGATCCGGCCAACACGTGGGTAGCAACCAACCGCATTGCGATTCCGCAGGTATGAAATCCGCTCGCGATGAGCCCACCCCAATGTGAGCCTGCTGCCGCCGCTCTATCCAGGTGAAACGGCTGCGGATCGAAGCGGCGAGCGAAGTCGAGAATCTCTTCTTCAGAGACTTCATATGAGCCGAACTCGAGTTCTGCGCCGGACTGGAATTCAGCGAATCTCATGACCAGCTCAATACGTTTCGACGTGGAGGCGGTTTTGCTCGAGCATTCGCGGACGCATGCTCGCCCAATCGCGGCCCTGGTCGCGGCAGATATCGCGCAACGCGTCGTCCACGCCCTGCTCCATGTCCTTCAGGCCACAGACGAAGACGTACGCGTCCTCATCAACCAGAAGATCGACGACGCGATCCGCGCGTTGTCGAATCAGGTCCTGGACATGTTGTTTGGGTTTTCCTGGGACGCGGGAGAAGGCCAGGTTCACATCGATGAATTCCTTCGGCAATCTCGCCAACGGCCCGAAATACGGCAACTCTTCGGGCGTGCGGGCACCGAAGAACAACATGAGGCGGCCACCTTCGTTCGCGGAAGAATTCCGGCGGCGCCATTCCGTCATCGCGCGCATGGGGGCAGACCCGGTCCCCGTGCAAATCATCAGGATCGAAGAGCCCACATGGTTGGGCATCAGAAAGTTTTCGCCGTAGGGACCCACGAGTCGAACTTCGTCTCCGACCTTCAGGTCACACATGTAGTTGGACCCGGCTCCCGCCACGGCGTGGCCGTCGTGATCTACCGTTACCCGCTTCACGGTCAGCGAAATATTGTTGTAGTTGGGCCGCTCGCCATTGCGAGGACTCGCAATTGAATACAGTCGCACGCGATGTGCACGTCCGTGTGAATCAGTTCCCGGTGGTAGCACACCCACGGTTTGTCCTTCCAGAACCGGGAACACGGTATCTCCAAGGTCGAGGACGATATGGCGGATGTCGTTTTCCGCCCCCTCGCTGGTCAGACGGAGATTTCCGGAGACAGTCGCCACTGCGGGTTGGGAAAGCCCAAACAGATTTACTTGTGGTTTGCCAGCCGACCAGGGTGCGGAACTGTTTCCGCCAAGTCCTTCAGAAGCGAGCGCGGTCAGCCTGGTGACTTCTTCAGGAATATCGCTCGCCAGCTCAGTTTCCAGAGGCACCTGAGCCGGGAGTGAATCCCACGTCAGTTGCTCCTCGACTGAGTACGCCTTGCTTTTGAGCACCTGCCTCCAGTTGTCGATCGCCCCTGTCGGACAAGGTGAAATGCAGGCACCGCATGCGTTGCACAAGTCGAACCTGACCACATAGTTTCGATCATCGTGCGTGACCGCGCCGACCGGACATGTTGCTTCGCAGGTGTTGCAGCGAATGCAGATCTCCGGGTCGATCAGATGTTGGCGCGCGACCCTGTCCTCAGCAACGGCCATGCTGGACTGCTCAGGCGAACCGCACGTACTGAAAACTCGCGGGCTGTCTGTTGACGCCGACTTGCGGCGGCGCAATCCAGTTCGCGAACTTTTCGGGCTCGACGACTCGACGCATCAAAGACTGCACGTAGTTGCGATCGCTTTCCGTCGGCAACCAACCAGACGAACTCGCCTCCCATTCGGCAGCCGAGATCACTTGACCCGATGGCGAGATCTTCAGGCCTGCGAGTGGGCCTATCTGCCGATGAAACGCCTTGTGGGGCAGATAAAAGGAAAAATCGATGCCTTGCTTTTGAATGATGCGATTCCAGCGATTAACGCCGGCCTGCGAATCCTTCATGAAATCGTCCCGAAGGCGCTCGTTGAGTGCGTTCAGGGCAGGAGCGTCACTCTCCCGCAATTGACCTCCATCGACCGCCAGCACCTGGTAGCTCATATCCTTCAGTAGATGGTCATCTGCCTGTTTGGACTCTTCGTAGCGGCCCTTGAGACCCGTGGTATAGAACGTTGCTGCGTTCGACGAAACATCCGAGCCGAACAAGTCCACGGTGACACTGGAATGGAAATTGATATACCGCTGGATTGTCGGAAGATCGATGACGCCTAACCGCCGAAGGCGTTCCGGATCGTCGGTCTTTTCTTCCGCCATCACCTCGCACGTCCTCTGGATGGTGCGTGCGACACCCGATTCACCGACGAACATGTGGTGTGCTTCTTCCGTCAGCATGAAGCGAGTCGTGCGAGCCAGGGGATCGAATGCGGATTCCGCGAGCGCAGCGAGCTGAAACTTTCCGTCGCGATCGGTGAAATAGGTGAACATGAAGAACGAAAGCCAGTCGGGTGTGCGTTCGTTGAAGGCGGTCAGAATTCGTGGGTTGTCAGCGTCTCCCGATCGCCGCTGCAACAGTGCCTCTGCCTCCTCGCGACCATCGCGGCCAAAATGCCTGTGCAACAGATAGACCATCGCCCACAGGTGCCGGCCCTCTTCGACGTTTACCTGAAACAGGTTGCGCAGGTCATATAGCGACGGCGCCGTCAGACCCAGGTGTCGCTGCTGTTCGACGGATGCAGGCTCCGTATCGCCCTGCGTCACGATGATCCGGCGCAGATTGGCGCGATACTCGCCGGGCACTTCCTGCCAGACGGGCTGACCCTGGTGATCGCCAAACGAGATTCTCCGATCCTTCTCGGCGGGATTGAGGAAAATCCCCCATCGGTAGTCCGGCATTTTGACGTAGTCGAAGTGCGCCCAGCCTGAAGGCTCGACACTGACCGCCGTGCGCAGATAAACATCGAACTGACTCGATCCTTCTGGCCCCATGTCTTGCCACCAGCTCAGGAATTCCGGCTGCCAATGCTCGAGTGCGCGTTGCAGGGTCTTGTCGCTGGCGAGATTCACGTTGTTGGGAATCGTCTCGTTATAGTTGATGCTCATGGCTACACGCGTTCCCAGTTGAACCTGGCCTTCTTTCCACTACCGAAGACTTTCAGTGCACCCGCCTCGCCGATTGCGTTGGGGCGGATGAAGATCCAGTTCTGCCAAGCAGAAAGCCTGCCAAATACCCGCGTGACAGGATTTTCACGAGAACCGAATCGAAGATTCGCTTCCATGCCGGTCAACGCGTCGGGTGACAAACTGGCTCTCTCCTCGATCGCAATCCGAACTTCGTCGTTCCAGTCGAGCGAGTCCGGGGCGGCGGTGACAAGTCCCAACGCCGATGCCGCGACAGCATCAAGTGATTTGCCCATGGAGCCTTGAATACGCTCCAGCGCTTCGGTGTCTTCGTAGAATCGTGCCGAGAGCCGACTCAAGCCAGCCACCGTCGGATAAGTGCCGAAGTTCGACTTCGTCAAAACCATCTGGGGTGCGCGTGCATCACCAGGCATCGAGAGCATGTAGATACGATCTGCCGCGAGCGCCACTTCAAGCAATGTGCCAACGAAGCATGTGTCCTGGTCTACGAGTGCAAACAATGTCCGCGAGGTGACCTCGAGCCTTGCCAGAGTGCGCCTCCACATGCCGACAACTTCGCGAACAAACCAGTTGTCGGTGAAGGTGGCCATCACGTGGTCCATCTCGAGCATTTTTCGGGAATCGCCCGTGGCTTTCAGAATCCAGGTCCCGAGCTCGAGCTCGTTGGTGCGCAATGTGAGAATTGCGTCATCGAGCTCGCGGGCCGTGACCAATGGCCACCAATCCGAACCGGCGCAGGTGATGGAATCGAGGGAATCCGGTTGCAAACCACTTGGCGCCGCAATCGTGATTGTCGCGGTACGCGCGGTTCTGTCGAAACGAACGCTGACGTTCGAGTAGGTATATCCCTTGTCGCTGACATTTCTAACCAGGGGCTTGAGTTTGACGCCCACTGCGTTCAATGGCCGATCGCTGCCGGCGGCAAGTTCAATCGCACGCTCTTTTACCGCAGAGGCGAATGTCTGCTTCTTCTCGAAGGAATCGATCAGGTTCCAATCTTTCGCGCGTTGCGCTTTGATGCCCTCAAACAATGTGCAGAAAATGTCTGCGTGATCGCGACGCACCTTGCGCTTGTCAGTGACTCGAGTCAGCCCACCGGTGCCAGGAAGGACACCCAGCAACGGCACTTCAGGCAAACTGACGGCCGAAGCGCGATCGTCGACGAGCCAGATCTCATCGCAAGCAAGCGCGAGCTCATACCCGCCTCCCGCGGTCGTGCCGTTGCAGGCGGCGATGAACTTCAACCCCGAGTAGCGACTCGAATCCTCCATGCCGTTACGAGTCTCGTTCGTGAACTTGCAGAAGTTCACCTTCCACGCGTGTGAAGAGAGCCCCAGCATGAAAATGTTGGCACCCGAACAGAAAATGCGATCGCGACCGCTCGTCACGACAACGCTGCGGATCTCCGGATGCTCGAACCGTATGCGCTGCAATGCATCGTGCAGTTCGATATCCACGCCAAGGTCGTAGGAATTCAGTTTGAGCTTGTAACCCGGACGCAACCCTCCTTCCTCGTCCACGTTCATCTCGAGCGTGGCCACCGGACCGTCAAACGACAGCTTCCAGTGCCGATAGCGATCAGGATCCACATCGAAGGTCACAAAATCCGAAGCGCGCAAGTGCTTTTCCAGTGGCGCGGGTTCCGCCATACAGAATTCCTCTGAATACTTTTACGTGGGGTGCAGCACGCAGGCGCGCCGCAGAATCGCGAAACTTTTTTCGATCGACTTTCCGGTCGTATCAACGGTCCGGTCGGCCTGTGCATACAGGTTCTCTCGTGACGCAAGAATCTCTTTGAGGTCTTGCATCGCTTGCTGCCTTCCTCGCATCGGTCGCGTATCACCTTGCGCCTGCACCCGAGCCATGTGTTCTGCCGGGGAAGCCTTGATCCACACCGTGAAGCAGTTCGACTTCAGCAGTTGCAGAGTCTGCGGTTCCGTGACAGCGCCGCCGCCAACGCAGACCACGACATCTCGTTGGCTCTGCACGATCTTCTCCAGCGCCAGCCGTTCGAGTCTTCGATAGACCGGCTGGCCATACAGGAGAAATACCTCGGCCAAATCCATTCCCGCTTCTGCTTCGATCTCGCGATCGAGTTCGATGAAGCCGCGGTGCAGTTCGCTCGCCAGTGCGAGGCCCAGCGTGCTCTTGCCAGCGCCGCGCAGGCCTGTCAGGGCGATTCGCTTATGCCTGATCGCCTGCTCTCCACCAAATCGTTCGATGAGGTGGTTCATGGCGTCGCCGAGCCGGTCCGCAGGCAGGCTGTCGACGAATCGCCGGATGAGCTGCCGTTCCTGCGGCTGATCGATGTCGAGCAAATCCGCAATTTGTAATCGGAGCGCGGACCCCACACGGCGGAGGACGATGCTCGATGCATTTCCCGCACCTGTCTCGAGCTGCGCCAGGTAGCGCTCGGAGACATCCGAGAGTTCAGCGAGCGCTTTTCGTGACAGTCCCCGGTCGACTCGTGCCGCGCGAATTCGTCGACCTACGAGCTTCAGGTACTCCAGGTCAGGCGGTTCGCTTGTCACAGCAGTCGCCTCCGCGGTCCATACGTCGGCCTGTCTCGGCTGGCTTTCCATGGATGCGTTATAGCGCCCTCTGCTGTTCACTGACAATGCAATATAGTGCAGCTTCAATCGTCGACAAGATCCTCGGCCGTTCGAGGCAGCAGAAATGGCGCGAACTCAGGCTGTAGCGGTCTCGATCAGCCGGATAAGCGCCTTGAGGCTTTGCTCAGGCGTCTTTTTCGAGGTGTTCAGCTGCAGGTCCGCCTTTCGATAAAACAGCTCACGTGCCTTGAGGATCGATCGCAAGTCCTTCATTGCGACCTTGCTCTGCGCAATCGGCCGAAGGTCGCCCTGCTTTATGACACGCTGCATGTGCTCCTGGGGCGTCGCCTTGAGCCACACCGTCATTGTGGTTTCGAGCAGCAGATCGAGGGCCTCCGCGTCTGTCGCCAGGCCACCACCGATCTCGATCACCGCCCGGTTGTGACTTGCCAAGACCTTCTTGAGACAGTCGCGCTCATACTGCAGGTATCCCGAGTGACCACGCAGGTCGAGAATCTGCGCCACGCTGCCTCCGTATTCCTTTTCCACTTCGCGATCGAGCACCACGAACGGAACTCTCAGGTGCCTGGCGAGCGCGGCTCCAAGCGTGGATTTTCCGGCTCCACGCAGTCCAATGAGAGCGACGTAGCCTCGCGTATCGACGCGGGCACGACCGAACCGGCTGGCAATGAATCGGCGAACCTCACCCAGTTCCTGTGGTGAAAGGCGGTTGAGCGTCTGGACGATCAGCTTCTGCTCGAGAGGTCTCGCGATGGAATCTTCGATGAGGCTTGGAACCGAGACACCCATGGCGTGGGCAATCTGCCGAAGCAGGATGATCGATGGATTTCCCACCCCGGCCTCAAGGTGCGCCAGGAATCGTTGCGAAACGCCGGAATGCTTGGCGAGGGACTGCCGGGTCATCCCGTGTTGCGCGCGGCTGGCACGCAATCTCTCGCCGAGCCCCTGCAGGTATGTCGCGGCACCTGGCGCCGCCGTGCGGCGCTTTCCGATTTTTCGAGGCATCTGCTCCCGCTCTCGTAACTCGCCACCGGGGTACGCACTATAGTGCGTGTACGCTTTCCCCGCAGGGCCGTATATTGGGGGCAACTCAGTCCGGCGCTCCCCATGCACCAAGAAGTTTTCCAATCACTGATCGCCGAGATCACCGGCGCTATCGCCAATCGATCACTCGACTCGAATCTCGAAGCAGAATTGAATCGTTCGATGCCGCCTGGCAGCCCGCAATTTCAGGCGATCTTCGATGCCTGCCAGGCGGCCATCGCCGGCGGCTGGATGTGCAACCGTGAAGCCGGCGGGATCAAGTACGGGCGCGTACTCAAGCCCGGTCCCGGCACCCAGGGCTTCAGCGTCGATGTCGTCGACATGCAAGACGTCGTCGGTCCCCATCATCGACACCCCCATGGTGAAGTCGATCTGATCATGCCCTTGACCCCAGGCGCCAAGTTCGATGGACGAGGTGCTGGATGGTGCGTCTATGGAGCTGACAGCGCTCATCACCCCACGGTTACCGAAGGACGGGCATTGATTCTCTATCTTCTCCCCGAAGGAAAGATTGAGTTCACCCAGGTGCCCGGCACTCGTTAGCCACGTAACTCGACCATCTCTCGCAGCTTGAACCGCTGAATTTTTCCCGTTGCCGTCTTCGGCAAGTCGCTGACTATCTCGATCCAGCGGGGATACTTGTACGGCGCAAGCCGGCGTTTGACGTGCTGGCGCAGTTCTTCGGCGATCTCGTTCGAGCTGGATTTGCCCGGCTTCAAGACCACGAACGCCATGGGCTTGATCAAATGCTCTGGATCCTCCCGGCCAATCACTGCCGCTTCGAGAACAGAGTCATGCTCAATAAGCGTCGACTCAACCTCGATGGGAGACACGTAAAATCCGCCGACCTTGAGCATGTCATCGCTACGGCCTTCGTAGACGAAGTAGCCGTCTTCCAACTGGCGATATTTGTCTCCGCTTCGCATCCATTCGCCCTGAAAGGTGTTGCACGATCGCGATCGACTGTTCCAGTACATCAGTGCGCAACTCGGGCCCTTGATCTGCAACTCTCCAGTCTGATTGGGTGGTAACGGCTTGTTGTCCTGATCCACGACGCGTACCTGATAGCCCGGCACCGCCTTCCCCGTTGTTCCGTAGCGCACTTCACCTGGGCGATTCGAAAGGAAGATGTGCAACATCTCGGTCGACCCGATTCCGTCGAGAATGTCGACGTCGAAATGCTTGCTCCAGCGCTTGCCGACCTCTTCCGGTAGAGCTTCTCCCGCGGAGACACAACGACGAAGTCGCAGTCGGTGCGCTTCCGGGAGGGCGGGATTTGCCAGCAATGCAGCATAGGCGGTCGGAACCGTGCAAAAAACCGTGGGCTGATATTGAACCAACCTGCCGACAATCGCTGCGGGCGTGGGCCTTTCCGCCATCAGAATCGCCGTTGCACCCACGGCAAGCGGGAAGGACAAGGAATTCCCAAGCCCGTATGCAAACGGGAGCTTCGACGCGGAAAACACCACATCGCCTTGTTCGATCCCAACGATGCCGCGTGCGTAATATTCAGCCGTCTGTATCAGGCTCGAATGCACGTGGACGGTGCCTTTCGGCGAACCAGTAGACCCCGACGAATAGAGCCAGAAGCACATGTCGTCTCTGGTAGTTGGGGCTGGCTCGTAGGTAGAGCCAGACTCCGCCAGTAGTTTGTCCATCGAGACGTACGGCCCGCTCGGCCCGCCGGACACGATAGTGCGCTGCAGGAATCGCGCTTGCCGAATGACGGGCTCGAGAGCAGCCAACAACGGCGCGGAGACAACCAGCGAGCATGCGCGACTGTCTTCCAGCATGAATTCAATATCGCTCGGAGGCAGCATCGTGTTGACGGCGATCGGGATAACCCCGGCCTTGATGCAACCCAGAAAGGCGACCGGAAAATCGATGGAATCGACCAGGTAGAGCAGGACGCGCTGCTCCATGGTCACCTCGAGAGCCCCGAGTGCATTTGCGAAACGGTCGACGCGAAGCGCCAGCTCGGCGTAACTGTACGACCCGTTGTCGTCTATGTACGCAATCTTCTGCGCACGGCCGGCGCGCAAATTGCGTTCAATCAGGTCGTACGCAGCATTGTATTCACGCGGTATTTCGACGCGTGGCGGCGAGACAGAATGATCCGCTGAACTGAGGGCGGGCCGGTGTCGCATGATCTGGAACCTAACTATGACTTATACGCGAAAGGGTGAGCCCCCTGCCGGGGCTCACCCACCTAGCCGCGACCCGTGCCGTCAGATCAGAGCCTGAACCTCACGCCCGCGGTGTAGTAGCGACCAAGCACGTCGTCGCCAGATACTGCCGGATACGAGAACGCGGGCGTTCCCGAGGTTCCGGACGTGAGATAGAGAGGCGGATCTTCGTCGAAGAGATTTTGCACGGAGAGGAACAACTCGATGTTGCGGTCGCTGCCGAGCTTCCCTGCCAGAGTCAGATCCGTGTATGCGACCGACGAGACGTCCGGGATGTCATAGACCAGGCTCGGATTGGTGTCCCACTTCAACGAGGATCTCCACCGCTCCTGCAGATCGACCGACCACCTTTCGGTGTTGTACGAGAGGAATGCCCCTAACCGCCACTCGGCGACACCACCCGTCGCCTGAATGGCAGCGACACCTGCTGCATCCATCTCAGGCAGTCCTGGAGCAAGCGTGGTCGACAACTCCGGCTGATAGCTCACTAGACCGCGCACTGAGAAGCGGCCCGGGCCAGCCGAGAATGCATAGTTGATTTCGGCGTCGATTCCCCACGTCTTGATTTCCGAGGCATTCAACGACTGCAATCTGACGAGCGTCGGAGCATTTGCAGTCGACGTATTAGAGAACGGCAACGGACGCTCGTACAGTCCGCAGAAGGAGCTGGTGCCGCCGCTGTCCTCGCACACCTGTTGAATGGAAGGGAGTCGACCGTCGATTGAGGCGATCGCATCTTTGATCTCGATGCTGTAGTAGTCGATCGTCATGTAGAGATCGGGAATGCTGTCCGGCCGAAAGACGGCGCCCACGGTAAGGGTATCCGCCTCTTCAGGAAACAGTTCATCGTTGCCAGAAGTTTCAGTGGGAACAATGCCGTTAAACCCTGTATGCAGATCCTGGTAGCCGCTGGTTGCGGCCGAGACCGGCTGATACAGCTGGAAAAGGCTGGGCGCACGAATATCGCGCGACCGCGTCGCGCGCAGCCGGAGGCCGTCTTTGATCTCCCAATCCGAGCCCACCTTCCAGGTGGTAACCGAACCACTGGTGGAGTAGTCGGTAAATCGCGCTGCCCCGTTGACACTGAGTGATCGGGCGGCAGCCGCGTCCTTCAAGAGAGGGAAGTCGAATTCCACCGCAACTTCCGCGACGTCATCACTCACGGAAATCGGGTCGATTTGCGCCGTCCCAATGTAAGGAGTGACACCGGGAGTGCAGTCGAAACGCAGGCCCGTGCAATCCGCCGTCACGCTTGTGGGCCAGTCCGTTGTGACATCGAGCGAAGTCTCGCGGTACTCGCCGCTCAGAGCCAATTGCACGGGGCCGGCCCAGTTGTCATACAAAGTTCCGCTGAAGCTCACCTCGAAATTGTCGAGCGTGTATTGCGGACGGTTGTAGACAGTGCCGAGCACGTAGTCGAGTCCTGCAGCCTGACTTTCCGCAGTGGTTCCAAAAGGATTCAGTGGGACGCACCCAGGATGGGAGCCAGGATTCGTCAACGTGGCGCGGCAAACGATGTTTCCCGTGGCGGCTCCACCGGCGAACTCACCCGCATCCACCGCATCGAGTGCTGCGGAGAGATTGCCCTGAATCCATTGGGCCTGATCCGTGTTGAAGGTGGTGCTTACACCGTGCTGATAAAACGCACCCCAGTTGAAGCGACCGGCCTTGCCATTCAATCCCGTTGCGGCACTCCAGTTCTCAGTCTCGCTGTGCACGATGAACTGTTGACCATCCCACACGCGGGCGAAGGGGAGCGGTCCGGTGAACCCTTCATCGACGAGCTGATCGCGCATAGCCTGCGACAGGAATGCATTCTCATATGTAATCAAGTGCGGAAAGATGACGACAGGATAGAAGTTGTTTTCGTTCTTCGACTCGGCATACATGCCCTGGACGAACCAGTTCAGGTTCTCAGTGAAGTCGAAGTCGACTCGGGCGAATGCCTGGTCAGTGGTCAGATCGGCGGTGAGGGAAGATCCAGCGCCGTAGAATCCATCGCCGCCACTCTCCAGTGTCCCACCCTCCGGGGTTCCGTGATTGAACGGCCCTGGCACACCGGGCGCAACGAACGTCTGGCCCGCGAACGAGCTGCAAAACGCGGGCGGGCAAGCGAGGATGGAGCCGGCCATCGAAAACGCGCCATTGCGGGCGTTCTCGATCAACCGGAAAGGATCCGCATCCGAGCCAGTACCGGCCACCGCGTACACGCGTTGCCCCGCGGGCCGTGCGAATTTGTCATCGATACCTTCCTGTTCAAAGTGCTCGAAGCTGGCGAGGAAGTGTCCCCTTTCGGCCATGAAACCGGTGCCAAAGGCCGCCGCTGCCCGCCAGGAGTTGGCATCGTCTTCGGTGGAAGTACCGCCCTGCGTGACGGCTTTTACTCCCTGGAAGTCCTTGTCGAGGACGAAGTTGATAACGCCGGATACCGCGTCGGAACCGTAGACGGCGGACGCGCCGCCGGTCACTACGTCAACGCGCTCCAGCAAAATCTGGGGGATGACGTTGGTATCGACGGCACCGGTGTAACTCGTGGGCGGCACCCGGTGACCGTCAAACAAGACGAGGTTGCGCTGAATACCGACGCCGCGAAGGTTCAGAAAGTTTCCGGTGAAGTTGTCAGTCACATTGTTCAGGTTCGCTGTTGTCCGCGATCCTGAGAATGTCGGCAGTTTGTTGAGGGCGTCAGGAATGTTGGATGGGCTCGTCTTGAGAACGACATCCGGCGACACAATCGTGACTGGGTTGGCAAGTTCGTCTCCGCGGATTGCGAGACGTGTGCCGGTAACGACGACCTCTTCCAGGGCTTCTGCAATTTCACCGTCAGTCGTGTTGTTCGTGCCGGCATTTTGCGCCTGGGCGATCGCCGACAGAGTCAATGCACTCACACCGACAAGCCGCCGCGTTTTGCGGTAAACCATGAATCATCCCCCCAATGGCCGTTAGAAAATATCTGAACCGACGATGCGTGACCCTTTCTCGGCAAGGCAGCGCAGCAAGCTACACATGCAATATAGTTCCACTGCCGTCCACGAGGACCACGTCATACTTCGGGGGCCATGATTCGCCGCCGGCGGTCATTCGCCAATATCGTTCTCGAAATCTTGCACATCACTGGCATGAATGACGCGACGCATGTGGATGCGGCAATATCGCCGGCAGCCCGACGAAACCAGGCAGCGACTCCACCTGCGCGATTGGGCAGAGGGTCGGTGAACAAGTCTTTCTTCGCAGTGGCCGATGGTCGCCGGCTTGAATGTGAATGGTTCATGCCGGAGGCGTCCGGGCCTGAACCTGATTCGACAATAGTCATGCTGCACGAAGGCCTGGGTTCACTTTCAATGTGGAAAGGCTTTCCGGCACATCTCGCCGCGATGTCACGGACGCGCGTACTGGCCTATTCCAGGTACGGATACGGCAAGTCTGAGGTTCTCGCCGGTCGCCGGGATGCTCTTTCGATGCATGAGCACGAAGCGCTCGTTGTACTTCCCGAGCTACTGGAGAAACTTGGGATCGCCAAGCCAACCCTCTTTGGCCACAGCGATGGCGCGTCGATCGCGCTGATAAACGCGGCGTCCACGAATAGTCGAGCAGACGCCCTTATCGTCCTTGCGCCTCACGTATATGTGGAGCCGATGTGTCTCGAGGCCATACGTGCCGCCAGGCACGCCTATCTGTCCACAAGCCTGCGCGCGAAGTTGGCTAGATATCATGAAGATCCCGACTCCGCATTCTGGGGATGGAACGATCTTTGGCTCGATCCGGCGTTCCCGGAGTGGAACATCAGGAGCCAACTGCCCCGAATCGCCTGCCCCATCCTTGCGATCCAGGGTTATCAAGACGAATACGGAACGATGGCGCAGCTCGACACCCTCGCTCGTGCTCGTCCTGGTACCACCGTACTGAAGCTCGAGAATTGCGGACATTCACCACATCGCGATCAGCCAGAAAAGGTTCTGGATGCGGTCACTGATTTTCTTGCCACCACACACATGCATGCGAGGGACGATGCCTTCATTCGTTGAATATGAAGTGCACGGCACGGTTGCGGTGGCGACGCTCAGAAATCCACCCGTCAATGGATTGGGCCTGGCCCTTCGAGAAGGAATTGTTGCCGCTGTCGCGCGCGCTTCCGAAGACCCGGGAGTCGCGGCAATCGTCCTGATTGGCGGCGAACGCGCGTTCTCGGGTGGCGCCGATGTGCGCGAACTGAACACCCCAAGAGCTGCGCAAGAGCCGCAACTTCGCACGGTCATTTGCCGGATTGAGGAATCCTCGAAGCCGGTCATCGCCGCGATCAGTGGCGCCTGCATGGGGGGCGGCCTCGAACTCGCACTGGCATGTCATTTTCGAGTTTCGACGAGCGACGCAGCCATCGCGATGCCAGAGGTCAAGCTCGGGTTGATACCCGGCGCCGGCGGCACCCAGCGACTGCCGCGCGTCGTGGGACTCAGGCGGGCCATCGACATGATCACGACTGGCGACACCGTTGCGGCCAAGGATCTCGCGCAGACTGCGCTGTTCGATGAAATCGTGACCGCCGACGTGCGTCCGTCTGCGATTGCCTTTGCGAACAGGATCGTGCGCGAAAACAGGCCCCTCAAACGCCTGCGCGACATGGCACCACCTGTCGACGGTGCCGACAGGATCATCGCTGAATCGTGCACGCGCATGATTCCAGGATCCTTGCACTTGCCTGCGCCAATGCGAGGCCTGGAAGCTGTCGCGGCCTCCGTCGCTTTGCCATTTGATGACGGCTTGCGACGAGAGCGGGGGCATTTCGAGTGGTTGATGAACACCCCGCAGTCGCGCGCGCTGCGTTACGTGTTCTCGGCCGAGCGAGCGTTGGGAAAGATACCCGGCATTCCGGAAGACACGGCTCCAAGAGTGATCGAGCAGGTCGGTGTAGTTGGTGCCGGCACGATGGGAAGTGGCATAGCGATGACTTTCCTGAATGCCAGACTGCCTGTGTGCATGCTCGAGACATCGCAGGAAGCGCTCGGTCGTGGAGTCGCAAACATACTCAAGACTTACGAGCGATCCGTCGAACGCGGGACTCTCGAGCGAGGTGAACTCGAAGCCCGCATGGCTCTCTTGCAGCCGACACTGAGCCAAGACGACCTTCAAGGATGCGACCTGATCGTCGAAGCAGTCTTCGAGAGTATGGAGGTCAAACTAAAGGTCTTTGCCCAACTGGATGCGATTGCAAAACCCGGCGCCATTCTCGCGAGCAATACCTCTTCGCTGGACCTCAACCGCATTGCGGCTTCCACCCGGCGAGCGCCAGACGTAGTCGGCCTGCATTTCTTCAGTCCTGCTCATGTGATGCGCCTGCTGGAGATCGTGAGAGGTGATAAGACTGCGAACGACGCGATCGTGACCAGCGTGCAGCTCGCAAAACGCATCAGAAAGATCGCCGTTGTCGCCGGTGTGTGCGACGGCTTCATTGGCAACCGCATGCTGCATGCTTATCAGGCCGTAGCCGAAGGCCTCGTCGTGAAAGGAGCGTCTCCCCAACAGGTTGACGCCGCTCTGGAAGCATTCGGAATGGCAATGGGTCCATTTCGAGTCGGTGATCTCGCTGGTCTGGATATCGGCTGGGCAATTCGAAAGCATCGAGCCAGCCTGAATGCAGCCCCGGCAATTCCCAGAATCGCCGATCGACTCTGTGAGGCCGGACGTTTTGGTCAGAAAACTGGCGCGGGTTGGTATCGCTACGTGGATGGTTCACGGACTCCAATTCCAGACCCAGTGACGACTCAGGCCATTGAATCCTTCCGCCGCGAACGCGGCGTGTCGACCAGAGACGTAAGCGACGACGAGATCGTTGCAAAGTGCATGTACACGCTGATCAACGAAGGCGCGCGAATCCTCGAGGAAGGGATTGCGTCGCGCGCCTCCGACATCGACATCGTGTGGCTGAATGGATATGGCTTTCCGAGGCATCGCGGCGGGCCGATGCACTATGCAAACGAACTGGGCTTGCCTCAGATAGTCAATTCGCTCGTGAATTTCGCGGCCGAGGGACATCAAAGCGGACGCTGGGCGCCCGCACCTCTGCTCATTGACCTCGCCACTCAGGGAAGGGACTTCGCCTCATGAAGCCTGTTGAAGCATTCATCTGCGATGGAGTGCGCACACCTTTCGGCCGGTATGCTGGCGCGCTCGCCAGCGTTCGTGCCGATGATCTCGCCGCAGTGACGCTGCGTGCCCTGGTGGCGCGTAATCCGGGTATCGACTGGACACGTGTCGATGACATCTACCTCGGTTGTGCCAATCAAGCCGGCGAAGACAACCGAAACGTCGCGCGGATGGCTGCACTGCTCGCAGGCCTCCCGACGGAAGTTCCCGGGACAACCATCAACAGACTTTGCGGATCGAGCCTGGATGCCATGGCTATCGCCGCGCGGGCGATCGGCAGCGGAGAAGCGGAACTCGTTGTCGCCGGTGGCGTGGAAAGCATGACACGCGCACCGTTCGTGATGGGAAAGGTGGAGTCCGCCTTTGGACGCACAGCCAAAATGGAAGATACGACCATGGGCTGGCGCTTCGTCAATCCCGCGCTTGATGCCCGCGTCGGCGTGGAGACGATGCCGCAGACTGCCGAGAATCTGGTGAGCCAACGCGGCATTTCGCGAGTCGATCAGGACGCTTTTGCGCTTCGAAGCCAACGCCGTTTCGCCGCTGCCCAAGCGCGCGGATTCTTCGAGCACGAGGTCACGCCTGTCACGATTGCCCGATCCAGGGGTGAGAACCAGATAGTCAGACTTGACGAACAGCCTCGTGCGGAGACTTCGCTGGAAGCACTCGCCAAACTGAAGCCGGTCGTGCGCCCGGACGGAACAGTCACCGCCGGCAACTCCTCTTCACTTAACGATGGCGCAGCGGCGGTCCTGATTGCGAGTGCGGCAGCCGCAACGCGCTACCACCTGACGCCCCGCGCCCGTATCCTCGGAAGTGCTGTCGCGGGCGTTCCGCCAAGAATCATGGGAATTGGCCCGGTACCCGCCACACGCAAACTGCTCGAACGCGCCGGCTTGAGCCTCGCGGACATCGACGTCATCGAATTGAACGAGGCATTTGCTGCGCAAGCATTGGCGGTGTTGCGGGACTTCGGGCTACCGGACGACACCGAACAAGTGAATCCGAATGGCGGAGCAATTGCCGTTGGCCACCCTTTGGGAGCCAGTGGCGCGCGCCTGGCGATCACTGCCCTCAATCAGCTCGAGTCCACGAGCGGGCGTCGGGCGCTCTGCACGATGTGCGTCGGCGTCGGACAAGGCATCGCGCTGCTTCTGGAACGCGTAAGCTGAAGTGGATAGATAAGGGGGTGTTATGGCCAAGCCTGTCTGGGCTCGGGAAGTTTCTCTCGACGATCTACACCTGCATTCGAAAGGTTCGTTCTCCGATCTGCTGGGCATCGAGTTCACGATGATCGGCGCGGACTTCATCGAAGCCCGACTGAAAGTGGAACCCCGCCTGCACCAGCCCTTTGGGATCCTGCACGGAGGAGTTTCGGTAGCACTGGCTGAAACCATAGGCAGTGTCGCCGCCACCTGTGCGGTCGACATACAACGTTTTCGCTGCGTGGGCCAGGCAATCACTGCAAATCATCTGCGCCCGGTATCGAGTGGATACCTGCATGCACGCGCTTCGCCATTCAGCATCGAGGAGCGCAGTCAGGTGTGGGGCATCGATATTCGAGACGACTCCGGATCCCTGACGTGCGTGTGCCGCCTCACGATGGCGGTCATCTCCCGATAGCACTGCGCCCGCACGTCTGTGCGGCGCTCGATCAGTTCGGCGATTCACACCGGTAGCTGGCTGCGCTGGTTACGGAGCCGTTGCCACGATACTTGATCTTCATGGGGTATATGCACGCTGGCATCGTCACGCTACCGTCGCGAGAGCCGAGTGCTACTTCGGATGGCGCGGAGCCTCTCTCCACCCAATTCACCAGCAGGTTGAAGAACTGATCTTGCCCTGGAAGTGGCACACGGTCAGGAGAAACGGACGGACCTGAAAGACCGCTGACCGAACCAACCCCAGCGCAATGTCCCATCCCTGGCACGAAATACAGGCGAGAGAATTGTTTGGCTTCTGCTTCGCCTCCCACCGACTTGGTCATCCGGTCGAAATAGTTGGCAGAGCCTTCTGGCGGGATGAGTTCGTCGGCGAGGCCATGATAAGAAATGATCTTCGCTTTGCGGTCACGAGCCTTGCGCAGATCGGGATTGTCGGTGTTGATGTCGCCAAAGGCCGTCTGCATATCGACGCCTCGATTATAGGCATCGTCGAGCTGCAGGTAGGTCAACTCCTTCCAGCGATCCTTACCGTCGCCACGCGCATTCTTGAACCAAGGCGTTGCATACGACACATCCTGGAGCTCGAGAGCCACCATGTCCGTTGCAATTGGGAAGGGGCCGAGAAATGGCGGAGTCGTGCTTTCTCCCGCAAGGTAGAGAAGATTAGTGCCGCGCTTCAGGCCCCACCACCGATGTTGCTCGCTCGACAGTTCCGATCTGGTCGCATTGTCATCTACGGGGTCGGGAACTGTTCCGCTGGATGTCTGCCCATACCAGATCTTGTTCACGACCCGAGCCTCGCCGATGGTCACGCATGCGGCGTGCGTGCTTGCACCTGCCACACCGTTTCCAACCTCCCCTTTGCACAGAACCGACGCATCTCTCGAGGGGTCGTATTTGCATTGCGCGGCATCGAGGATGAATCCGAGGTGCTGACCACCCACGACATCGCACGCACTCACCGCGGCGGCGCTCACGTGGTTCAGCTTGTCTACCTTTATCGTGCGTCCCAGGTCACGCTGCATGACCACCTGTGGAAACAGTTCGGCGGTAATGAAACGCGACCAATTTATTGCGGGCGCGCCAATCAGGTAGCCGTCGTAGTACTCGGGGTGCTCCTGCGCCATCTTGTATCCCTGGCGTCCACCAGTCGAACATCCTTCCCAATAGGAAAACGCCGGTGGTTCGCCGTAGTAGGCCTGGACCAAAGCCCGTGTCTTGATGGCGAGCTCGTGCAGACTTCTATCGGCGAAATCATTCCACAGTTCCCGATTTGCACTCCCATCTTCACGAATGGTGAAAGCACCCGTCTCCACCGAGTGTCCCGTGTCAGTAGTGCCAACTGCATACCCGGAAGCGGCACTTAGCGCGGCGCTGGCATTGCCAATGTAAGCCGTAAACGAATGTTTGCCACCCGCCCAACCTCCTCCGCCAACATTGCGAATGCGCTTGTTCCAAATTGTCGGCGCGGGGAGCCAAACCTCAATGCCAATGCCTGCAGAAGTCGATGGCGCTCCTGAGGTTCCGGCACTACCAGGGCCGACGATCATTTTGACCAGGCAGAGATCCTGAGGAGCTTGCGGAGGCGCAGGATCCGGAGAAGTTTCTGGCAGCGCCAGCGGTTCTCCCTTTCGAAATGGTTTTACGAACACAACGCTGGTGTTTTCATCCGGCTTGAAGGCCGCCTTCATGCTGCCGTCGCAGGCGAGCGCGACTCGCCCTGCAATGCCGGACTCCTTCGAGCCGACAGGAGCCTGACTTGCAGAGCAGGAAATCAGAGCGAGTATCGCAACCAGGAGTGCGCCGCTTGCCGCCGAACCAGGAGATCTCGTACTGCGCATGCCGAGGCTAACTATCGCCGTCCTTCGATCTAGACTGGATACTGCTGCGAAGCAGGTTCGATGGTGATCCACTTCAATTCCGTGAATTCATCGATGACTGCCCGGCCATCAAATCGACCGTAGCCGCTGTCCTTCGTGCCACCGTACGGCGCCTGCGCTTCATTCTGCACTGTCGAGCCATTGATGTGGCAGGACCCCGTATCGATATGGAGCGCAACATTCAGTGCCCGGGTTACATCACGGCCAAACACGGCGGATGACAATCCGTAAGCGGTGTCATTGGCTGCGGCGATCGCCGCCGCATCACCCTTCACACGCACGATGGTGGTGATGGGACCAAACGTCTCCTCGTCGTGGATTTTCATTCCAGGCGTGACGTAGTCAACGATGGTGGCCGGCATGGTGGCGCCATCGGCGTATCCACCACAGGCCAGCTTGGCACCCTTGGAAAGTGCGTCGTCGATCAGCGCATTCAGCCTCGGCCCCGACGCTTTCGAAACCATCGGGCCAATGACACATCCGCCGTTCTTCATCGGATCGCCCGCGGGAAGCTCTTTGGCGCGGGCCGCGAACTTCGCGACAAATTGATCGGCAATACTCGCATCGACAACAATTCTTTCGGTCGACATGCAAATCTGGCCTTGATACAGGAATGATCCGAATACGGCCGACTTCACGGCTTCATCGATATCCGCATCCGCAAGAATGACCAGCGGTGATTTGCCTCCCAACTCGAGAAGGCAGCGCTTGAGATGTTGCGCGGCTTTCACGGCGATGATCCGGCCGACGCGCGTCGACCCCGTGAAGTTGATTCGCCGGATCGCCTTGTGCGCGATGAGCGCGTCGATCACTTCCGGCGCTTCCTGGGGCGAATTGGTCATGAGGTTCAAAACGCCGGGCGGAAGTCCCGCCTCGACGAGCGCCTCCGCTACCAGCGAATGTGTACGCGGGCTGCTTTCAGAGGCGCGGAACACTACGGTATTACCGCACACAATCGGATAAGCGATGGCGCGCGCCGCCAGCACCACCGGGCCGTTCCACGGAACGATGCTCAGGATCACGCCGACCGGCTGTCGAACTGTCATCGAAAGCGCGCCGGGTTTGTCCGTCGGGATCGTCTCTCCCTGTATCTGCGTTGCCAACGAGGCTGCCTCGCGGAAGAGGTTGGCCGCAAGGAAAACGTTGAAGCCCGCCCATAAGTTCGAGGCGCCCACTTCTGCCGCCATTGCTTCGATGAACTGGGGAGTCTTCTTCTCGAGGATGTCGGCTGCTTTCAGAAGCACCGCCCGGCGCTCGGTCGGAGTCGAACGACGCCAGCTCTGGAATGCCACGTGCGCCGACTCCGCCGCATTTGCGGCGTCCGCAACGCCACCGGCAGCCGCACGTGTGACGAGCTCGTTAGTCGTTGGATGGCGGCGTTCAAACGTCCCGCCATTCACGGCGGCACGCCACTGGTTATCGATCAGGAGCTGGGTTTCCATGACTGTTCCTCGAACTGTTCAAGACATTGGTGATCTCGTGCGCCTCACTGACGCCGGGATCAGGTGCTCTTCGTGAGAATCTCGGCCATGCGCTCACCGATGAGAACGCAGCTGGCCATCGTTGCCACAGAAGCGATGCGAGGCATGATGGAACTGTCGGCGATGCGAAGATTCTTCGTGCCGTTCACTCGCAGCTGAGCATCCACCACGGCCTTCGAATCCTTCCCCATCCGGCAGGTGCCCGCCTGGTGAAAGTACGTCGTTGCGCCATTGCGCACGAAATCGTCCATCGCCGCGCCCGTGAGTTTCTGTCCGGGCGCGACTTCGCGTTTCACGAAAGGTCGCATGACAGAAGAATTGCCGATCTCGCGCGCGAGTTCTATTCCAATGGCCAGCGCCTTTGCGTCATCGGGATGACTCAGGAACTGCGCATCGACAACCGGACGGTCTGCCGGATTTGATGAACGTAGCTTGACGACACCACGGCTCTTCGGCGCGACGAGCCCGGCGCACAGCGCCCAGCTCGTCGGCGGTGGCGAGTACTGCTTGGCAACGACTTCGCTCGCATAGGGTAGTTCGATCTGCACCAGGTTTACGTCCGGCGAGGCCAGGTCCGCGCGACTTTTCACGAAGCCCGACGCGTTGGCGGCACTGTTGCGATGAGCAATGTGCTCGTTGGGCTCCCAGATACAGCCGCCGTGCAGCAGGTGGTCCTGGAAATTGCGCCCGACCTCGGGCGAATTCACCAAGGTCTTGATGCCGAGGGCTTTCAGTTGCGCCTTGTCGCCGATGCCGCTCAGCATGAGCAGCTTCGGCGTGTTGATGCCACCCGAGCAAAGGATGACTTCCGATTTCGCACTCACGCGCAGCGTGGCATCACCGCGCTTCAGTTCCACGCCCGTGGCGCGTGTTCCGGAGAAAGTCACCCGATCGACATGACTCTTTACCAGCAACGTGACGTTAGGCTTGCCAAGCACCGGATACAAATAGGAACGTGCGATGCTCTGGCGCCGCCCATCACGAATGATCTGGTTCATCAGCGCAAATCCGCCCGACCCTTCCTCACGCGCACCATTCAAGTCATCCAGCACCGGATAGCCCAGGGAACGACATGCCTCGAGCATTGCGGGGGCTGCCGGGTGTGGATCGTGCGCGGGCTGGCACCATACAGGCCCACCTTTGCCGCGATATCGAACGTTCGGAGCACCTTGCCAATCCTCGACTCGACGATAGATGGAGAGCCCGTGCTCGTATCCCCATTTCGGATCGCCGCTCTGCTCTGCCCAATATTCCAGGTCGTTCTTGAACGGCCTCGCCCAGATGGTCGCGTTGATGCTGCTGCCGCCGCCGACCACCTTGCCCATGTGTTCCGGAATGGCGCGATTGTTAGTTGCGGTCCCCGCCGAAGCGACGTCTTGCCAGTCCCGTTCAGTGCCGAGATTGGTGAACCAGACACGCGGATCTGCAACTGAAGGCGCAGTGTCCCAATCGCCGGCTTCAATGACCAAAATGCTGGCGTCGCTCTTGGCCGCGAGGCGCCCGACCATCGTCGACCCGGCGCTGCCGGTACCCACGACGATGTAGTCGTAAGCAGGAAGGAGTGACTTCGTGCGCTGATCCTGGTTTGCGCGAATCGCGTCGAGTTCGTCCGCGATCGCTCGCAGGCTCGTGGCGGACAAACCGACAGCGGCCGCGACACCGGCGGCTGCGCGCAGAAAAGTGCGGCGATCAATCCGGCCGATGGCGAGCGCCTTCTCGAGACGCTGGAGCATGTCCCAGCCAGCCTCACGCTGGATGTCGGGCGTTCTTGTCATCGCGTTCCCCCCGGATGTCGACTCCGGCCATGGTCTGCCCCGCCGCATCATTCGTCGATATAGCGGGTGGAATGTGATCCATTACTGGCAGTGATAATGACAGGTGCCGCCGCTCTGGCAGCATCGTCCCTCCTATATCTATGAAGGCCGGGGGCTCAGTGCGTGCTCGACTCACGAAAATGACGATTGCCTGCGGGTTCCTTCTCGCCAGCTCTCTGCCAGTCATGGCGCAAGTCCCTGAGACGCGCGTCGCTCAAGGAACGCTCGTCGGCAAGAAGGCGGGCGAAGTCAGCGTGTATCTGGGCATTCCATACGCTGCACCGCCAATTGGGCCGAATCGATGGAAGCCGCCGCTGCCCGCCGAAAGTTGGCAAGGAGTGCGAAAGGCGGTTCGTTTCGCATCAAGTTGCCAGCAACCCATCACGCCCGATGGATTTGGTCCATGGAGCCGGGAATACGTGGTGAGCAGCGGGGAGGTCAGTGAAGATTGCCTTTTCCTCAATATCTGGACGCCAGCGCGCACTTCGAAAGAACGGGTGCCGGTTCTGTTCTGGATTCACGGCGGTGGCTTTTCTTCGGGTTCCGGATCAGTGCCTATCTATGACGGCGCGCGGCTGGCCAGCCGAGGAATTGTGGTTGTCAATGTCAACTATCGAGTCGGCGTGTATGGATTTCTCGCGCATCCTGAGCTGACGGCGGAAAGTCCGGTGCATGCTTCGGGAAACTATGGACTCATGGATCAGGCCGAAGCTCTTCGCTGGGTACGCGCCAACATAAAGGCATTCGGCGGTGATCCGGCTCAGGTCACGATCGCGGGCCAGTCCGCCGGCGCCGCCAGTGTTCACCTACTGATCGCAAGTCCACGAGTCGAAGGCTTGTTCGCTCGAGCTATTGCCCAGAGTGGTTCCGGCATGGGCATTCCCGTTCCTGCGCGGGCCGTCGCGGAGGCAACAGGCCAGGCACTCAGCGATGTATCCAACGAGAAACTTTCCGTGCGGCAATTGCGAAATCTGACAGCCGCTGAACTCGATGCGCGCGTTGCGAAGATGCCGCCGTCAGGTCCACTGGGACTGCGCTTCCTCCCAATCATCGATGGTTTGTTTGTTCCCGATGCCAGCTACGTAGACAAGAACACGAACGACACACCCATTCTGACAGGAATGACCGCCAACGAGATAACGGGCCTCAATCCCACGTTCGGCAAGACGACGGTTGCTGACTTCAATACACAGCTTACGAAAACCTATGGGCCCATGGCTCCGAAGTTCGCGGCTCTGTACCCGGCAAAGACCGACGCGGAAGCCGTCACGGCATTTGAATCACACGCGCGCGATCGGGGGCTGGCGGCCACCTATTTCTGGGCGAAGGAGCGCTTGAAGAATACACGCCATCCTATCTACACCTATTTGTGGACCCATCCTGAACCCGGCCCGGAGGCGGCGCACTACAAGGCATTCCACTCATCGGAAATACCCTATGTGTTCGACACACTCCATGCCGCAGAACGGCCTTTCACCGCCAGCGACGATGAGCTGGCCACGATGCTGGGTAACTACTGGCTGAACTTCGTGAAACGTGGGGACCCCAATGGAAAGAACCTGGGCCGTTGGCCAAGATTCTCATTGACCGGCGATGCGGCCATGGAGCTGGGAAGCGACACGAAGCCACGGCCGACATTGCCATCTGACCGAATCGCCGCCTTTGAGCAGTACGTGAAAAGCGGCGGCCAACTCGGGTTGTTCAATTAGCCGACCGACAAGCCAAAGTGCCATCACTCGCGGCGCGTCGACAACAGGGGGACGCATCGACCACACCGCGAGTGACGCACGGGGCACGGGACGGGCCGTGCCCAAACTTTCAGAAGCGATATCCCATTCTCAATCCATAAGTGCGCGGTTCACCCAATGACACCGTTCCATTGTTGAGACCCGGGAATGCCACGGAAATCGCCGCGGTGCCGAGGGTGACTTCATCCTCGAGGTTCTTGCCGAACGCTTCGACGTACCAGGTGTTGTCGTTGGCGTGATAGCCGATGCTCACGTCGCTCTTGGTGAAGCTGGGCTGCCGGAATTGCGCCACCAGTGCACTCGAGAGCACGAAGTATTCATCCACGTAGCGGCTATGAACATCGAACACGACCTTGGCGCCACTGCTCAGGGGTACGGTGTGCGCGTAGCCCAGCGAAACAGTCCACTCCGGCGAGCGATTGAGACGCTCTCCAGCGAAGTTCACGCCCGGGACAATCGCGTAGTCGGTGTACCGGGCGTCCAGCCAGTTGACCCCGGCATCGATTCGATTGCGTTCGTTGGGCTGGATCTGCGCCTCCAGCTCCACGCCGTCAACCTCAGCTTCACCGGCATTGGTTGTGACCTGAACCGGACCGCCACCGAAGTTGGAAATCTGACTTAGCTGCAGATCCGTGTAGTTGTAATGGAAATACGCGGCAAAGATTCGCGCCATGTTCCCCAGTTCCGTTCGCAGTCCGAGTTCGTAGGCAGTCAGCTCTTCAGGGTCGTAGAACAACGCTTCAGGACTGACCGGAGCATTGCAATTAGTCTCACCGGCAAGACAGCCATCATTGAAGCCGCCGGCCTTGTATCCCGACGACGCATTCGCGTAGAGAAGTGTTTTATCCGCAAGGTCGACTTCCAGGCCTGCCCTCCAGGTCGTCTTCTCGTAACTCACCGCTGCCTCGTTCAGGGAATCCGGCGCCGGATTGGCGGGACTTGCCGTGAAATCGAGCGGCTCGTCCAGGGTTCGATGAGAAATCGACGCGCCGACTCGCGACTTGTCGTCTTCGGTGTAGCGCACGCCGGCGGTCAAGCGGAACCGGTCGGTCACACTGAACGTCCCCTGGCCGAAAACTGCGCGCGACTCCGAATTGGTCGGGTCCTGCGGGAAGCCGTACACGTATCCATCATCGCCAGGATTCGGCGCGACCAGGCCCAACAGCGCCAGCATGATTCCCGACGTCTCTTTGAAATAGTAAGCGCCGGCCTGGAAGTCCACTCGGTCACCGTCGAACGCGACGCGCAGCTCATGGGAATTCTGGTCGTACGAACCCGTGAACAGCGCTGGCACCGTGATGTGTACATCGGGTGCGGGCGAACCGAAGTAGAACGGGAACTGCTCGTCGCGCTCGAACTCGCGGTAAGAGCCCAGATAGGTCAGCGTCGTTGCGTCGGACAAGTTCCAGTTGAACTCGGCCATGACGCCCCACGTGTCGTTATCAGTTTCGAACGAGCGCACATCGGTATATGTGAGCCTGCGCCGATCCTCGGAGCTCCCGCCGATGTACCGCGGATCGACGCCGCGCGCCCCGGGCGCCGGCGGGGCCAACGGAACCTCGTACAGGTTCGAGAGCGTGGCCGAACTGAAAGTGTCCTCGCGCCAGAAGTCACCTTCCATCTGGCTGAAGTCACCCCGCAGCACCAATTCTGTCGACTCACTGAACTTGAACGAGGCGCTGAGCCGCGCCGAGAGATTCTCCTTTGGCGGCTCGCTGCCGAAGCCGTTGTCCGGATTCTCGATGAGGTAGGTATCGCGCTTGTCGTAGTTGATCGCGGCGCGCAAGGCGACTGCATCGCTGACCGGGACGTTCACCATTCCGGTGATCTGCTGCGTACTGAAGTCGCCGAAAGCGGCATTGAGCGACGCGCTGAATTCATCCTCTGGCCGCGCCGAGATGACATTGATCAAGCCAGCCGTGGTGTTCCGCCCATACAAAGTGCCCTGTGGCCCACGGACCACTTCCGTTCGCTCCAGATCGAAGAACGAAACTTCCTGTGCCTGAGGACGCGCGAGATAGATGCCATCCACCAGAAATGCCGCGGAAGGATCACCCTTCTCGGTGTTGTCCGTGCTGGAGACACCACGGATTGTCACTTGCAAACCGTTGGCGCGATCGATCGACAGTCCCGGAATACGATCTGCCAGTTCGGTCGGGTTGGTGATACCGGCGGAGATCAATGCATCGCCGCCGATCACCGAAACGGCCACCGGCGTCTTGGAGAGTTCGGATTCGGTCCTGTTCGCCGTGACGATGATTTCCTCGAGAAGCGACACAGAAGGATCTTCCTGGGCGGACACAGTGTTCGAAACCGCTAGTGCGATCGCGGAGCCGGTGACGGCGATCCACCTTTTCTGCCGACAATTCCTTTCAAACCTCATACATTGCCCCCCAGTTCATGCTTGGAAATTGAAATCCAGTCGCCGGTTGTCGATGCGTCCGCGCAACACTGGAGACATCGTCTACCTACTCGGGGGAGTTGGTCGATAAAGTGGAAGTAATGTCGGGCATTTCCGGCAGTGATGGGAGCGCTACTTTCGGTTGCCTCATCACGGGGTGTAATGAAAAACATTCGGGCAATCCGCTTGGCGCAGCGGATTTAGAGGGCGATGATGGCGCGCGCGCGAAACACTGGGCGGAAGCGCAGCGGGGGAATATTGATGAGCATCCGTGCACGGCGATCTTGTGTGGCCACTCGTTCGGCGATTGCATTTTGTTGCTTTTTGGCAAGTGCAGCCGAAACTGCTGATGCGCCGGCGGTGCCGCACGTCCTGGACTACTACAAGCTGGCGCCCGGCTTCGTCGCAGAGAAGAAGAACGACCTCGGCTTTGCCGTCGGCTACTCAGCGCCGAATCGCTGGGGTGAATACACCGCATACCTCATGGCCACGAATGCGTCGGGCCAGCGTACCTGGCGTATCGAGCAGTATCAGGAACTCCCCGGCGCCGGTTTTTGGCAAGGCTCGAGCATGTACTTGCTCGAAGGCACAAGACAGGCGTTGCTAGTCGATACTGCACAGCCATCGAAGAACAAGATCGGCGTCAATGATTTGAAGACCGTCGTCCGATATCTGCTCGGTCACGAAAACAATGGCGACGCAAGATCGAATCCCGTCGATTTCGTCGTGGCGAATACCCACAACCATCCGGACCATATCGGCGAGAACCCGCTGATGAGGGATCGTACGGTTTACTACATGGATGGTGACTGGCCGCAGAACGCGCCTGCCAACTACGTGCCCATCCGGGAGAACGGCGGCCCCACGAAGAACGGAAATGGCACGGCGGTTGGTGAGATAGACCTTGGCAATCGCATGATTCGCGCGGTCGCGCTTCCGCCGCACACACCCGGCTCCACGGCGTACCTGGATGCCGCTAACAAGATGCTGATCACCGGAGATGCGATGGGCTCGGGCTGGCCGTGGCTCCATTGGGCCGCAATTGCAGAATACGCCACCGCCATGGATCGCATCGCGGCCATCACCCGCGACATTCCCGACATCTCGGTGCTGCCCGCTCACTTCTACCAGGTTGCCGCGTACGGCCGTCGCGATGGTCCGCTCGGCTATCAGTACATTCTCGATCAGAAGGCCAGCGCGCACGGCATCGTACGCGGCACTCTCGAGGGTGAGCCATATTTCGTAGTCGGCCCGACTGCCTACTGGGGCGGCACGGGCAGTGCCAGGCTGACGTATTCCCTCGCTCAAGTTGACACGCCCAACACGGCGCCTGCCGTGAACTATCGTTCCGTTCGTATTCCCGGCACCTCGTGGAAGCGCGAATGGGTGGGTGACCCTGCCCATTCCAAGGTGTTCAAAATCCGAAGCGAAATGCACCTCATCCGCGGCGCAAGTGGAAACGTGCTGTATCTCCTTGCGGGTTCTCGGTCCGCACTGTTGATCGGCACCGGCTCAGGCGAGCCGGGACTTGCTGATCTCGTGAAGCGATTGGCAGCGGGCAGACCGTTGGAAGCAGTCACCCTTTCCGATCGACCTTCGCAGACCGGCGGCCTGAAGCAGCTCGCGATGGCAAGACATCGGAAGCTGACTGTCGGTGCCACGATTGATCTGGGCGTGGATGCCGGCGGCGGACAGGTGCGTCTCGAAGCGCAGGAGACCAGCGCCGGCAATTTCACGCTGCTGTCGGTCGGCGATCGAACGCTGTTCGCATCCGACGCGACCGCGATACAAGAAGCGTCACCAGCCTGGCGCCAGGAAACTGAAGGACGTTACGACCTGGTGTACACCGCTACCAGTGATCGGTGGTTCGCTGCGCCGGACGCGGTGGCGACGAAACAGTAGCCCGGACCGTTGATCCCGGCGGTTCGGTCAAGGTTGTACTTCTGAAATGAGTTCGAGGAACGTGCTCACAATCTTGTCCTCCGCGCATCCGGGCTTGAGACGTGAGCCGATGACCTGGAATGTCAGATGGGATCCGGCTTCGTTCGAATAGATGTAGCCGGAATTGGCGATGCCGTTGGCGAGCGTCGTCAACATCAGCCGACTGACCGGCGCTTCGCGCTTGAGCCGCAAGCCGATCTCGCTATAGATCTCTCCGTTGATCGATGCGATGTAGATCTCTCCGATTCGCAAAACACGCAATTCAAGTACGACTGGTGCGCCGTCGGTATACGGAGGAAGGTGGCCTTCTCTCACCGGATTGTCGCGATCGGTCCGGTCGCGGCCTGGGCACTCAATGCTTGCGCCAGCGCCGCGGAGCCCGACACTCCCAGACTTCGACTGGATGTCGTAACGCATCGTATTGAGTGCCGTCTCGCCAATCACCGCGCCCATGGCGCTGACAAGTTCACTCTGGTCGCGAATCGCAGCCTCGTACGCGGGCAGGCGATCCGCCGGTACGGCGGTCTTCAGACCTTCGGTCAAGCGGATACTGGCGTTTCGTTCTCGCGCCATTTCAAGCCACGGCGCGGGCCTCGAGATTCGTCTGTCGTTCGCCGTCGGAACCCCAGCTCTCGTCTCGACCAGTTTGTACAGCGGGCGTGTCAAGAACGGATTCTGGTCACCGGATGCGCCCTGCACGAAGATCGTCACCATGTCCGGACCGTATCGCCTCTCGACGTAGCGGGAAGCTTCTCCCGGAACATCCGCGCTTACGACACCCGAAAGGTAAAAGGAGATGGGGTGCAGCGCATAACTCATGTACACGCCGATCGGAAGATCGTCTTCGCCGAGCAGTTCGAGAACGGCCAAAGTCTTGTCTGAGATGCCTTGGATGTTTGGACCCTGCAGCCATTGGTTTTCGGAGTAGAGGTCACGATTGACATTCAGGTAGACGTTCGTGGTTCCGAAACCAATTCGCGCCGGTCGCAATCTCGCCGCGGCCTTCTTCACCGAATCTACGATCGCATTCTCGACTTGTTTGGCTCCCGGCTCTCCGCCTGCTTCGATCCCATGCGTCGATCCGCTGTGAGTGTGAGTGGCGGAGATCACGATGTTTGTCTTCGGGCATCCGGTCGAACTGACTATCCGGGTTGTCGCAGCGTCGACTGCCTCGTTGCCGATCATCCCCTGATCCAAACCGACCAACACCGCGCAAGTCGTGCCGGTCTTGATCACAAGCGCGCGCGCGTACAGGTGATCGCGAATTCTGTCCCCGGGTCTCAATGCGCTTTCCGGAGGCGTGATGTCGATACTCGCCGCGCCTGCGCGCAGCGCGCTCGTTTCATCCTTCTGCGCGTGAGCTCCCGCTGGCGAAGTTGAAATGAGCGCAGGTATAAGAAGCATGGGAAAGAGCTTTATCAAGCGTGTGAATCCTCTCGAGAAGTCCGACTGCGCCCGCCAAGCATTCGGATCACAGGCTCGACAAAGAAGCTCCGGAGGCCGTTGTGTGGATTGCGTTCACCGAGCTCGTCTTCATTCAGACCCCAACGCCACGTCTCGTCCTTTTTGGGCAAGTACAACGTGCCGAACAGCCAGTCGAAGATGTAGCCAGCGCCGGCCAGATTCACATCTCTGTGACGCACCTCGGCGCTGTGGTGCACCTGGTGCATGATCGGGGAACCGATCAGGATGTCGAGAACCTTGCCGTACCGAACCGGAATATGGAGGTGATCGATCGAGCGGAAGCCGGCCAGTACATAAACGAGGTTGTACCAAAAGATGGTTGCTGCGGTTTCTGACAGGAGCTTCGCGCCGGTGAAATAAAGCGCGATGCCGATTCCGGCCGCGGCTCCCAGCACCCGAGTTGCGCCATTCAAGAAAATCTCGAGCGGATGGCTGCGCAGGAAGGCGAACAAGTTTGGAGATTCGGCTGAGTGATGAGCACGATGGAGTGCCCATAGACACGGAACTTTGTGGAATGCCAGGTGACCCGTGTATTGGCCAATTCCGATACCCAGGTAAAAGCCCAGAAACTGGAGCAAGACGGAAGCCCATACGGCGTCGACCGTATTCACTCCAGGTCCAAAGAGTTGCGCAAGGATCTCGTAGGCACCTATGCCAATAGTCAGTGCGGCGAGCACTACGCACACTTCATAGATCGGAATTACGAGTAGCCCGTTTATCAGCCAGACTTTCAGATCCAGCTTTGCAGATGTTGTTGTGTAGTGCTCCTTCGGAAACAGGAATCTCATCCAGCCGGAAAACGTGCGATCTGCAATCCGCGGTCGCACAACAACAAAGTAGAAGATTGATCCTGTAATCAGGATGCCGAAGGCAACCAACGGAAGGCTGAGCAACAGATCCGCGTATGCACCTCGCAGCGCCGCGAACAATTGCTCTGTTGCGCTGCTTTCCGCCATCCCCGCTCCACTGCACGCATCCGGTGGCACATGGTCTGCCCCCATGGAGAACCCGTCGATGCAGTGGAAGGAATGTTATCTATCAGTACGGGTGATGCTCGATTCGCGAGGATCACCGAAAACTCACTTCACCTTGACGCTGGGGCCTGTCCCGAACAATTCGAAGACCACGCCACGCAACCATTGATTGGCCATGGATCTGTGCGCCTTGGCGTGCCAGAACACATTGATGGCGATTTCCGGCAAGCGAACTGGATGAGGCAAGTAGGCAAGTTCGAAGGGCTCGGCAAGGTGTATTGCCAAACGCTCAGGGACCGTAGCTACGAGATCGGTGCTACGCAGGATGTGCCCGACTCCAACGAAGTGTGGAACAGTGAGCCGGACAAGCCGGTCAATGCCGCTGCGTTTCATGAGTGAGTCGATGGCGCCATGCCCGGTTCCGGCGGAGACGACGACAAGGTGCTCCGCTGTACGAAACTCGGCGAGGGACATCTTCTTCTTGTCCAGGCGATGGTTCTTGCGAAACAGGCAGACATAACGCTGCCGGAAGAGTTGTCGCTGGAAAAATCCCGCCTTTAACTGCGGCAAGAGTCCGATCGCGAGATCGACCCTGCCCGACTCCATGTCGTCCTTCAGGTTCGCGGTGGCATTACGAACCGTGCTCAACATGACGCCGGGTGCTTCGCGGCTGAGCCGGTCGACCAGAGTTGGAAGAAAAACAATCTCGCCGATATCCGTCATGCCGATGGTCATGGACTGCTTCGTGGCCGCCGGATCGAACTGTGTCTGCTGGTTCAAGCCGCTGTGAATCATCGCCAGGGCGTAGCCGATCGATTCACCCAGTTGCTCGGCGAGCGGTGTGGGCACCATGCCCGCGGGGGTGCGCAGGAACAGCTCATTGCCGAATATCCGCCGCATCTTGGCGAGAGAGTTGCTGACGGCGGGCTGCGTGAGACCCAGGTTTTCCGCTACCCGCGACACCCGGCGCTCGGTCATGAGCTGCTGAAACACGACCAGTAGATTGAGATCAATCTGGTTCAGTTCCATCGGCGACCACCATCACCACTCGTGATAATAAACATTCAAGAGATTCTATTGGCTGATTCTGAACGCGGCCCGATGATGTGCGCAACTCGACTGCGCCGCAACCGAATCATTGAATGGAAGTCAGGATACAGCCCCTCAACCGAGTGATTCGCGTCGAGCCCGGAGCAAACCTGCTCGAGTCGTTGCGGGCCGCTCAGGTGCCGATGTCGTACTCGTGCATGGCAGGACGCTGTGGCACCTGTCGCTGCAAGGTGCTGGACGGCGAAGTCCTGGACAGCGGACGCGAACAGCAGAGTCCGCTCGAACCGCGCGACTGCTATGTGCTGGCCTGTCGAACCTACATCACGCAGTCGTGCACGATTCAAATTCCGGAGCCCGACGAAATCGTCGTGCATCCGGCTCGAATTGCCAAGGCCACGGTTATTGCTATTGAAGAACACGCACACGACGTGCGACGACTGGTTCTAAAGGCGTCGAAACCTATAGAGCACTCTCCCGGTCAATACGTACAACTTCAGTTCACGCCGGATCACATTCGACCGTATTCGATGGCCGGTATCTCGGGCGATGAGTATCTGGAATTTCACATTCGCCTCGTGCCGGGCGGACGCGTCACCAGCTACATCGCCAATGAACTGAAGGTTGGACACTCAATACGACTGACCGGGCCACTCGGCATCGCGTACTTGCGACGCAAACACGTCGGCCCGATGTTGTGCGTCGCCGGTGGGACGGGGCTCGCGCCAATTCTTTCGATCGTGCGGGGCGCACTCGCCGACGGCATGACGAACCCCATTCATCTGTACTTCGGGGTCCGCTCACAACGCGATCTATACGGGGTCGAGTGGCTGACACAACTGTCGCGCCAGCATCCATCGCTGAAGGTCCACGTGGTCATCACGTCCGGAGGTGACGCGCGCACTCAGCGGTGCGGTCTCGTAACCGAAGCGATCGAAGCGGATTTCGTCAATTTGAATGGCTGGCGGGCTTACCTGTGTGGCTCGCCGCCGATGGTCGAAGCCGCGACGGTTGTGGCGCGTCAGAGAGGAATCTCCCCCGATCACATCTACGCCGACGCCTTCTATCCCCAAGGTACCTGAGGACCCTTCCATGACCCCAGCACCTTCCAAGAACGAAGTTTCAGCCGCCCGCCGGGATTTTTACGATCGGATCGCGTCTCGCAACATGACGCCGCTGTGGGAAGTGCTTGCATCGTTGGTGCCCACCCAACCACAACCATCGGCGCAAGCAGCAATCTGGAAATATGCAGAGCTCCGCGAGCAGGTAATGGAAGCGGGTCGATTGATCTCGGCGGAGGAAGCCGAGCGCCGCGTTCTCATCCTCGAGAATCCCGGACTGCGCGGACAGTCGTGCATCACCCAGTCTTTGTATGCGGGACTGCAACTCATCCTGCCGGGCGAGGTTGCTCCTGCCCATCGCCATTCGCAGTCCGCATTGCGATTGGTGCTCGACGGTGAAGGTGCTTACACGGCCGTGGATGGCGAACGCACGACGATGCGCCGTGGCGATTTCATCATTACTCCGGCCTGGACCTGGCACGACCATGGCAATCCAGGCAAGGAACCTGTGGTCTGGCTCGACGGCCTGGACATTCCGATAGTTCGATTTCTCGCCGCTGGATTCGCCGAGAAAAGCGAGAGCAAGTCCCAGCAGACTGGACGTCCCGAGGGTGACGCGCTCGCGAGATACGGAACCAACATGGTTCCCTACGACTACTCCCCAAAGCCGACGGATCCCACTCGAGTCTTCGTTTATCCGTATGTGCGCACGCGCTCCGCGCTGAGCGCCATTGCACACGGGGAGCCAGATCCTCATCACGGCTTCAAACTTCGCTACGTCAATCCGGCGACAGGGGCGTCTCCAATGCCAACCATCGGCGCCTTCGCGCAGCTACTGCCCGCCGGATTCGTCACGCACCCCTGTCGATCCACGGACAGCACTGTGCTCGTCTGCCTGGAAGGCGAAGGTGTCGCGAATGTGGGAAAAGAAACCTGGCAATTCCAGCAGAACGACGTCTTCGTTGTGCCGTCGTGGCAGCCGCTCCAGATTCATTCTTCGCGCCAATCAATCATGTTCGGTTTCTCTGATCGTCCAGTCCAGCAGGCATTGGGACTCTGGCGTGAACAACCGTCGCCCCCTTCTGCCTTGTAAGGAAACTTCAAATGAAGCTCGCATTCGAAGCCCCCGTGTTGCACACACTCACCGTCGCTGGCCGCCAGGAGCGAATTCCGGTGAACCGCGTGTTCTGCGTCGGCCGAAACTACGCGGCGCACGCGCGCGAAATGGGCAAGGACCCGGATCGTGAGCCGCCGTTCTTCTTCATGAAGCCCGCCTCAGCCGTGGTCGATGCGGCAAACCCGGTGCGGCTGAAATATCCGCCGAAAACGCAGAACTATCACCACGAAATCGAGCTTGTCGTCGTCATCGCATCGGGCGCCCGTGACGTCGCCATCCGGGATGCGCTCAACCACGTCTATGGATACGCCGTCGGTCTCGACATGACGCGGCGTGATCTCCAATTGCAGGCCCGCGATCAAGGTCGCCCTTGGGAGTTCGGCAAATCGTTCAGCCAATCCGCGCCGATCGGTTCGGTATATCGGGCTGAGGACATCGGCCACCCGGGCACTTCGGACATAGCTGTCGAGGTCAACGGCAAGACGAAGCAGTCCTCGAACATCTCCAAGATGATCTGGTCGGTCGAGGAAAGCATCTCCTATCTATCCCAGTACGAAGCTCTGGAGCCCGGAGATGTGCTTTTCACTGGAACGCCCGAAGGTGTCGGCCCGGTCGTTCCCGGCGACTCACTGCGCGGCTCGATCGCAGGCCTCGGTGAAATTTCGGTCTCGATAATCGACTGATCGCGTTGTCGCTCGGGTAGAGGGGAAAATCATGAGTGAAAGCTCAACTGTCTTTCCGGATCTTCCGCACTGGGAGGGAGACGGGACGCATCGCATTCCGTTTCTCGCGTACACCAGCGAAGACATCTACAAGCGCGAGCTCGAGCGGTTGTTCTACAAAGGCCACTGGTGCTACGTCGGTCTCGAGGCCGAGGTTCCCAATCCAGGCGACTTCATACGCACCGCAATTGGCGAGCGGTCGGTGATCATGGCGCGGGATACGAGCGGCGATATCCACGTGGTTGAAAACGTGTGCGCTCATCGAGGCATGCGGTTCTGCCGGGAACGGCATGGCAATCGCAAGGAGTTCGTTTGCCCCTACCACCAATGGACTTACACACTCGGTGGTGATCTTCAGGGCCTTCCGTTCCGCCGCGGCCTGAAGCAGGACGGCAAGGTTCTGGGCGGCATGCCCCCGGATTTCAATACCGCTGAGCATGGCCTGACGAAGCTCAAGGTCGCGCGGCGCGGCGGTGTCGTGTTCGCTTCGTTCGATGCCCAGGTCGAAGCTTTCGAGTCGTACCTGGGGCCAACGATCCTGCACTACTTCGACCGGATGTTCAGCGGTCGAAAACTTCGCGTTCTCGGTTACAACCGTCAGCGCATTCCAGGCAACTGGAAACTGATGCAGGAAAACATAAAGGACCCCTATCACCCTGGCTTGCTGCACACCTGGTTTGTCACGTTTGGACTCTGGCGCGCCGACAACAAGTCCCAGCTCAAGATGGACGAGCACCGCCGCCACGCGGCAATGATCTCGACCCGCGGCAATCAGGGACGCAGCGCCGAGCAGGTGACCCAGGTCTCGAGCTTCAAGGAAAGCATGCAGCTCCACGATCCGAGTTTTCTCGACGTGGTGCCGGAACCGTGGTGGAACGGCCCGACCGTCGTAATGACCACGATCTTTCCCAGCGTGATCCTGCAACAGCAGATCAACAGCATTTCAACGCGACAGATCCAGCCCCGCGGCCATGGGGCATTCGATTTTGTCTGGACTCACTTCGGATTCGAAGACGACGACGAGGCAATGACGCAGCGCCGCTTGCGCCAGGCCAATCTTTTCGGCCCCGCCGGTTTCGTCTCGGCCGACGACGGCGAGGTCATCGAGTTCTCGCAACAGAGTTTCGAAAGCAAGCCGTTCCACCGGTCGCTCGCGGAAATGGGTGGAAAGGGCACTGAGGACACCGAGCACATGGTGAGCGAGACGCTCATCCGCGGGATGTACCGCTACTGGCGCAGCGTCATGGAAGACCGCAAATGAGCGCGGTGATAAGCGCGGACGATTGGGTCGAGCTGAACCGGCTCTACGCGGCCTACGCCAGCGCCGTGGACGGCGGGGATTGGGATGCCTGGCCAGAGTTTTTCACCGACGAGGGCATCTACCGCCTCCAGCCGAGAGAGAACTTCGAGCGCGGGCTGCCGCTCGCAACGCTCTCGTTCAAGGGAAAGGGAATGCTCAAGGATCGCGTGTACGGCATAAAAGAAACGCTGTTCCACGATCCTTACTACCAGCGTCACGTCACCGGCGCACCTCTCGTGCACAGCGCAGATGCGGGGAAAATCGAATCCGAAGCTAACTACGCGGTTTTCCGCACCAAGCTTTCTGAACCAACCATGGTGTTCAACGTGGGTCGTTACATCGACATCGTTGCCCGAACACCTGCGGGACTCAGGTTTGCGTCGAGATCCTGCATCTATGACAGCGAGCTCATCCCCAACTCAATCATCTATCCGATCTGAGGCGAAACGTGGCAAGCGAGAAGTGGGTAGACGTCATTGGCGTGGAAGAGCTGCCCGAAGCGGACGTCGTCGGTGTCGACGTCAACGGACGCGACGTCGCGCTCCATACGGTTGGCGGCAAGGTGTACGCCACGGACAACATCTGCACTCATGGCCACGCAAGACTTTGCGACGGCTTTCTGGAAGGTACCGAGATCGAGTGCCCGTTGCACCAGGGAAAGTTCGACGTCCGGGACGGGAAGCCCTTGTGCGCGCCCGCAACCGAACCGTTGCGGACCTATGAAACGAAGATCGAAGGCGCGCGTGTCTTCGTCCGCATCGGTTAGTGGACTTCGGGGTTCAAATGAAACTCTACGGATTCTTTCGCAGCGGCACCTCTCACCGCCTGCGCATCGCCCTGAATCTCAAGAACCTCAGCTATGAGCAGGTGGCTGTCGATTTGCGTCGCGACGAACACCAGATGGCGCAATTCAGTGCGATCAATCCGCAGCGCCTGGTGCCGGCGCTCGACGTGGAAGGTCACATCCTTACGCAGTCCCCCGCCATCATCGAGTGGCTTGAGGAGCGATACCCCGACCCGCCGTTGCTGCCGGCAGATCCCTGGCAGCGCGCCGAAATGCGGGCACTCGCGGCGATCATCGGCTGCGACATCCATCCGATCAACAACAAGCGCGTGCTCGAGCGCTTGCGCCACAGCTTCGGCGCCAACGAAGCCGCAGTCAACGAGTGGTGTGGGTTGTGGATCTCAGCCGGGTTCGATGCGTTCGAAGCGCTGCTTCGCGCACGTGGCAGGAAAGGTCTCTTTTCATTCGGAGAAGCGCCAACGCTCGCGGATGTGTACCTCATCCCGCAGATGGAGAGCTCACGGCGCTTCAAGGTGGACGTCTCGCGTTGGCCCCGCCTTTGTGAGATCGAGAGTGCTTGCTCCGAACTCGATGCATTCCGGCGTGCTGCCCCGGCTGCTCAGGCTGATGCCATATGAGCGTCACCAAAGTGGATGTGAATGCGGTTTTGGACGGATCACGGTTCCGTGGACTGCCGCTCGTGGTAATGGCGTTTGCAGCGTGCATCACGATCCTCGACGGCTTCGACATTCAGATCATGGGCCTTGCGTCACCGGCGCTCGCCCGCGACTGGGGAATCGAGCGACCCGCACTGGTGCCAGCCTTCGCCGCTGCTCTCATTGGAATGGCCGTCGGTGGCTTCATCCTCGGCGCCGTTGGCGATCGGTATGGTCGCCGGCCCGCCATTCTGGCGAGCGTACTGATCTTCGCCATTGGCACCTTGGCGACCAAGTGGGTACCGGACGTCCCCACGCTCATCGCGCTACGCTTTCTCACTGGTGTGGGTTTGGGTGGTGCACTGCCAAATGCGACCGCGCTCATGTCCGAATTCGCACCGCCGCGATTCCGTGGGCAGGCGATCGCCGCAACGATCATTGGCGTGCCGATCGGAGGAATGCTCGGCGCCGTGATTGCGGCGCAAGTCGTTCCGATTTTCGGCTGGCGAATCCTGTTTGCGATTGGCGGCATCCTGCCGCTCGTGGCCCTGATCGGAATCTACTTTGCACTGCCCGAGTCCGCGCGTTTCCTTGCCGCCTATCCGGGCCGCCGAGCCGAGCTCGCGCGCATTCTGAATCGCGTCGTGGGTGCCGAGCGGTTCAGTGCAACCCAAGACTTTTCGGTTGGTGTATCAGCCCCCATCCATCATGTGGGGCCGGGCGTGCTCCTTTCTCGCACCCTGTGGCGGGATACAACCGCGCTGTGGCTTGCGTTCATCACCAATCTCTTCGCTGTTTACTGCTTTTATAACTGGGCGCCCGTTGTCTTCACCGGATTCGGCATGGACATGCCAACTGCTCTACGAGCGCTGTTCGTGTTCAACGCCGCAGGAGTCATTGGTTCATTGGCTGCGTCATGGCTCATCGCGAGAGCGGGATCACGCTGGATCCAGGCGGGCCTGGGTGTCGTCGCGATTCTCAGTCTTCTCTTCGTTCGCAGCATGCTCGATGGATCCGGCGGGCGGAATTCAATCGCGATCCTCAGTGCCATCGGCGTCGCGGGCTTCTGCATCGTCGCCATACAGGTGACGCTGTTCAGCGTCGCCGCGCATGTATACCCAACTCATTGCCGCGCTGCCGGTGTTGGCTGGGCGCAGGGCGTCGGACGGTTCGGCGGTGTGCTGAGCGCATTCGCAGGCGCGATGTTTGTTGGCACCAGCTTTTTCATGGGCATCGCAGCCACGCTCGCTCTCACGGTAGCCGCGATTCTCGTTCTCAGAAATCACCTTTCACCCGTTTTCATGCGTGATGACAAACAAGCCACGGACTTGGGACGCGTTCGGTAGGCAAGTGGGTCATTGCAACAACAACGACGATATGTAGAACACTAATGGGGAGATAGAAATGTTCAAGAAAGCCTCGAGGGCAACTCGCGCAGGCGTCCTTGCGCTGGGTTGTTCCGTCATGGTTTGTAAGTTGGCAATTGCTCAGACCGATCCGAGTCAGCCCGGGTCCGACGCCGGTCTCGAGGAAGTC
>Ga0190271_10000102_pt1 | contig 45101 bp, 60 predicted proteins | sample Popmic356T_FD_133747 | JGI IMG/M metagenome (GOLD analysis project Ga0190271, IMG submission 133747) | Populus adjacent soil microbial communities from riparian zone of Weber River, Utah, USA - 356 T | ecosystem: Environmental > Terrestrial > Soil > Riparian zone | place: USA: Utah | collected...
AATTTATCTTTCTGCGCCTGGATTTCGGCAGGTTCCATCCCACCACTTATGTAGGCTGGCCCATATTCGGCGAGCGCTCGCATTAACAAATCTTTGGTGTAGCGATGAACATACGGAACGACAACCTTTCCACTTACTTCCTCGATGATTTCTTTTACGAGGTTAAATCGGGGGTTCTCCTCAGCGGGTACCAACTCTTGGATTGTCCCATCCTCTTTGATTATGAACCCGGATTGGATTTGAGCCAGCTTTATGTACTTCGTTATAAAGGCGTCGACCGCCACGTTTTCGTTCTCGTTGAGCCATAAAACGAAATCATCTTCCATAGCCTTATATTGTTGGGCTAATTTCGGTGGCAGGATGTATTGCCGCGAAGTGTACATCTTGGGTGGCAAATCTGTCCAGTCTTTCTTGGACGCCCGGAAGATGTACTTTTCAATCGTGGCGGCGAGCAATTCTTCGTTTTGGGTACCGACCACCTTCTTGCCCTTGAAACCACCCATCCGACAGAACGTAGTCTTGAATGGGAAAAATCGACTGCTAACAGCACCTATTGCTCTCATTTGCGCCCAAAGATCATGCGGACCTTGGGTAACGGGCTTGCCAGACAATATACGGGTATATTTCACCCATCCGGCCATCATAAGTGCCGCTTTGGTTTGCTGGCTGTTGTATGTCTTGATCTGAATGCTCTCATCGAATACCATCACACAATTTCGGTCAGTCACAAATTTGGCGATGTATTCTTGCGTGGCGTTCTTGCGGATCGCTTCGTAATTCACAATTAGAACTGGGGGTTGCTTGTATAACTGATTCATAAATCTGGTGTTGTCGTAATCCGCCCCCGAATTATAAATGTGGGGGTGAACATTGATGCCGTGCTTTTGAATTTCGTCTACCCAGCCCGCTTTGAACGAATTGGGACAGATAACCACCATCCGGGTAGCCATCTTATCTCGCACCATTTCGGTAAATTCGGTAAGTACCGTCAATGTTTTTCCCAGGCCCATTTCCATGTAGAAGGCATACCCCAGCTTTCCACACGACGCTTCGAGTGCCTTCTTTTGTACTTCTAGTAGTCCCATTTTTCCCTCATTTTGAGCGGTGACTCGTTATACTCACGGCGAATGTATACCTCGTTGTGGATGTGTTGCTCCATTCGAGTCATCCAGGTGTCGCCATATACTTCTTCGAGCCACTTGCAGTCTTCTTCATCCAGATTTAGCGTTACTTTCCTGATCCCCATGTTTCACACCCTCCAAGCGCAGCGCCACGTAAGCAAGAAATGCAAAGTTAGCTATATCTGCTAATTCCATAAATGTATTTAAGTCCAATCTATCCTTATGTATTTGACTTTCGAACTCTACTACTTCGTCAACCAGTAAGTCCATAATTTCGTGAAGGTTAGCTTTGGTCGGCGTTTCCTTCCACGAATTTTTGTCCAATTTAATAATCATCTTTATAAAGAAGTCTTGGAGGAACGAATGGTACGATCGCAACGAATCGGGGACTTGAACAATAATGTTAGTCGGCATCTGACCCCTCCAACATTCGTATATCTGTGATCTTCGACCCTTCTCCAATGATGATCGCGCAGCGTTTATCCATGTTGTCCATCGCATCTTGGATACCCTCTATTAGCCTCATTTTTTGGCTGTTCTTCTGGAGGTAGTCCAGATGACTAATAAACACAAAATCCGGGTCGTTGGCGTGGCAGGCATCGTAGAATTGATGCATTGAAAAGTTAGCCACTCGTCGGATTCGCTGCGTCACCGTGGTTAACTCGGGTTCTACCCTTAGTTCGCCCCAAGTCATTTCAGACTGATCAGAATACCAGTCCCCACTAGAATGACCGTCCACGTTGCCCACTCGAATAGGAAAAGTACGGATTGCCATATAGGTGCGCGCAAGATGACGCGGAGCAATTCGAGCATCAGCCAATCCCTGCATTACGGTACATTCGCGACTGGTGACTTTGGGGTAGAACTCGGAGTTGATCCCAAGACTGAACCCCTGCGACACTTCCATGAAATAAGAGTTGCGATCTGGCTTCAATCGATGATCTTGTACCACTACATTCTTCGCTATGCTCCCTAGCGAATTGCGGGCGATCGCACTCGGTTCTCTCCGGATTTTCCGGACGAGCGCCTCTCCCGTTCCGCTCCGCGTCCCAGCAACTTCGGCGATCGGCCCTGTTTCTTCGAGCAGTTTATCTTCATCTGTAATGACCGCGGCATTGGGGTGTACGAATACCCGTAGTTCGGGGTATTTTTCGGCCTCCATTTTGAGAATTTCGCGGTCAATGATCGCCCCTGCGGATAAATAAACTGGGATGTGGTAATTTTTCAGCGAAAGGTACACGCTGAATGTGGGCAGCTGTTTGAGCACGTGCTTGTCGTCGCCGTTGTAGAAGGTGTGCCCGCTATTCGGTCCCCCGCTATAAATAGATCCGGAGAAGTAACCAGTCATCGCCGAATCGAGCGCCTGTTGAGCAAGCCATGCCGAAAGTGCCCCCTTGCCGGTGGAGCCGAATTGACCGTCCACAACACAGTGGACTCCTTTATTTTTGAACAGGTCCATTGCTCTGTTTCCTTTCGTCATGAAGCATGGCAGCAAGTGCAGTGTAACCAGCAGCATCAACGAAATTATCTTCGGAGTATCCGTACACCGAACGAACCATTTTCGTCAGCGCCATCATTTGAGCCACGTCGAATGGGCGCAGCCTTAGATCGCCTTGGACGGTGAAGGAATGGTTGATATAAGAACTCCACAAGTCGGCAACCATTTGAAATGACCGTTCGGTATCGCCGTGGTCTTTCAGACGCTGGCGAATAGCATCGCCTGCGTCGAGCAGCACCTTCTCGGATTGACTTAGATCAGTCATGTTTAACCTTTCTGTGCGTAGTAGTATTTCACTAGTTGATCGTAGAATGGAACTTCCGTGGTAGTTACCGAGAAGCATTCCCGGTAATCTATTTTCTTAGCTGGTTTGTGGAAGTAATAATTCCCCTCACGCCAACCAATCATGACAGGAATTACATGTTTATCGACAGCACCGACATTTTGAATGCGAATTAATTCGACGTACTGTCGCTCAGAAGGACCGAACTCAGTGGCCCTAATCATCTTCACTTCGGCCATAAACACTGGTAGATCGTAGGGAATGAGGATCACGTCGAATATCCCCACTCCGTATTGATCCTCGATGCGGCGAGCATAGCCCCCGCCTTCCACCATGGATTTCACCATGGCGCGCTTAACGTCAGCCTCCGTTTTCATCTAGTCCTGCCTGATTGAACCACCATTCTGTAACGGTGATCAGTTTGTTCTCCCCGGCACCTTGATCTTCGATGCTGACTGTCTGCGATTTGGGCAGCCAAACGTCACGTAGCTTTCCCATCGTGGGGTGAATGAGGTAAGCTTTCGCAGTTGTAACTTCGATGGATGCTTCGATAAGCACGGTAGGGTCACCCTCACGATACGGCATTTTAACACACTCCTGCTGTCCTGTCAAGTACCCCTATGGGCAAACGTTTATATTTCCTCGACTATTCGTCGTAGCGGTCTAGCTTGTCACCGTAGGAAGCTCGTGCCCAATCCTTACCGGAACCTAGGCCAAACGGGATGGGTACGTTGAGTTCAAGTTTTTGAGCTACGGATTCGATGGCTTTGATAATTTCATTGGGTGGGTGCCCAGGATTGCGCTGCCACAATAAGCTGTCGTGGATAGTAAGTAACATTTGAAAATCATTGGGGTAAGCGTCCTCGTACATGCAGGCTTCCAGGATGCATAACTTAATGTGCTCTCCTCCCACGTTCTGGATAATTCGTGAAACAGCACGGTAGGAAAATCTTGGGTCATCCAAATACGCGCGTCGACCCAGTATAGTCTTGACATATCCTCGCCTCCGAAATACATGGACGGCGGTGTCCTGGAATTCCTTGATTTTAGGGAAGGCGTCGGTTAGGAAGGCGGAGTGAGCGGCTCGCGCCTTTTCCAGTGGCCAACGCATGTGCCCCGCGAGGGTGGGAGGGGACATCATGGTTAACATCCCCATCGCCATTCGCTTAGCAGTTTCACGGTCTAGTCCCAAGACCTGGGAAGCTCGATCGTGAATGTCCATTGTCCCGCTTCGGTATCCATCGGTGAGAACAGGGTCGCCCGAATAGTGAGTGAAGAGTCGAGGTTCCTGTTGCTTTGCGTCTGCCTCTTCAATAACGAATCCTTCGTCTGGGACCACCAAACGTCTAACAACTCTTCCAACGTCGATGTTTCGTTTTGGGAACGCTTGGAGGTTTGGTTCGCTGCACGAGAATCTGACACCTGCGACTCCATAATCGTCCGATTTGGACTGGTTGAGGATGGGGTGAACCCGCCCATTAACATTGTGGGTGTCAATAAGTGGGGTAATAAAGCTGTCGCGTGCCTTTTCAAGTCGTCTGACTGAAAGGATAGCCTGCCCGATGTCGTTAGTTTCCAGCCACTTTTCCGTGAACGAAAACGCGTTGTTATCCGTTCGCGCGAATTTTTCATCGGTGTAACCATTCATTCGGTAGAGTTGCTCGACTGCTTTGGGGGATCGCGCATTAAATCCGGGAACAAAGACCTTACTAGACTCAGCAATTGCCCCGTTAACATCGCTGACAACTTTACCGGCGTATTCGGGATCGATTTTGAGACCCCGATTATGGATACGCGCGACATAGGGTATAAGGTTGCACTCCAATCTCCAGCTTCGTCGCAAGTCATCCGCATCCAAAATCCGCTGCTGTGCATGATATAACTCCAAAGTTGAAATGCCGTCGCCTGTGGCGTAATCGACGACTACGGGGTGGTCGCCTTCTAATCGCCAGAACTTACCCATCTGCTTTCGGTCTGGTAATCCGCCGAAACGCCTGGCCAACTCGGCGTAGACTTCAGCCCCTTTCTTGGGAGCGACACCGCGCCGAATGCAACATTCCTCTAGCCCATAACCCTGATTTATATCGCTGATGATCGCTTCATTGATCATCGTATCTTCTAGTGGGTGGCGAGGAACAATACCATGGCGATAGCAAATACGGAGATCAAAACCGATATTGTGCCCAACAGTACGTAAATGAAGCCGTCCCCGGTCCGCAAATGCACGCGCGAGTTCTTGCTCAAAATCTTCCGCATTGGGTATGTTTCCTCCTGCTTCGTGGCGAACTGGGATGTAGATCGAAAACTCACGATTGGTGATTACATAACCGCAAATTTTGTCCTTCACCGTCAGGCCGGTGGTTTCGGTATCGAATGCTATGGTATCGGGGTGGACACGAACAATGTCCAGCGCCAACTGTGGGTTAATGCACTGCTTCACTTTACTTCCTCAAATAGCCCCTGGAACTCGTCGTCGGTAAACCAGCAAGGATCGCCGTCTAAGTTACGAACTATCCATTCGCCATATTCAATCGATTGCTTGCCTGAACTACGCTTAAGGAGCATTATGCCGTTTGTAAATTCGGTATAACGCATCACCCAAGGGGGCCGTTTATGACCAGCTTGATACTGCCAAGCCTCATGAACAGCACCCCTTAGGCGAACGCGCATCAGAACTTACCGGCTGTCTCTTCGTTGATCGTCTTGCCGGTGCTACTCTTGTCAAAGACGGGTTCATCCTCCGTCTCGTCGTTTGCTATCCAGCCACCCTGTCCAAATCGGTTGTACAATTCGGCGCACATGTCAGCTTGCTCTTTGTCGGCGAATCCCAACCCCGTGTAGGCGAAATTGAAGTAGGGACCCTCAGCGCCCTTTTGCTGAACCGAGCCGATTGAGTACACCTGAACATAGTGGGGCACCGGCTTGGAATCAATCCGCGACAGCAACTGCTGCATCGGCTTGACGCTGGAGCGGGTATTGATAATCAGCGAGGGGCTGAGTTCCGGGAAGTCCACCAAGAACCACATCATATTGTAGGTGAGACTTGCCGCTGGGGGCGAATTGTTATCCCCCGGAATTGAAGTGCCGAACTGGTCCAGTCTGGATTCGGCTACCGTATCCTTCGTGAGGTAGACTACCTCCTTGGGCGACCCTTTGGGCTTCACTCGGAACTCCGCATTCGGCGGGTCCCAGTGGATTCCGTCCATCGCGCGGGCCAAGATACCCCGATCGTCATTTCGCGGTGCCCAGAGCACGTAGGACTTGCGAATTAGGAGCGGGATGGCCTTGAGCGCTGGCCCAAGGTTTTGTTGCGCGACGGTGTGCCAGAACTGTCCCGCTTTGGCTTCCGGGAAGTCCTGTAGCTCCGGCGAAATGGCCTGGATCAGTTTGATCCGGGGTATGATTCGGTCGGAGGAATCGACGTTGCCGATGCTGGCCTTCTGGAAGTGTCGCAGGTGATCAGGAACCTGGGAGTTGGTGTTTGCTACGTCAGTGCTACTCATGTTCGATAGTCCTTTGTGCGTTGAAGCCTGTTTGCTCGTTGTGGTGTCGTATTAAGTGACAGTTAGCGCAGAGCACGTCACACTTTTCAAGTTCTTTTTTCAAGCGGTTTATGCCATTGCGACAGTGCATGTTTATAACGTACTTTTCTTTACCGTCGCGGTGATGGAATTGCAACACAATCGGATTGGATATGCCGCAATCTACGCACTTACTGTTACGCCGCACAGTTTCTAGATATTTTCTAGCCTCTATGCGGCGATTGGTTCGCCACGCCTTGTTAGTTTCTGGTAGTCCCTTTGCCATCACTTGGCTTTTGTGATCGAAGTGTAGGTCATTATATTGGTGGCAAAAGTTGGAGCGGGGAGTTCAGTCCCCTCGTTGTTTAGCTCCTTGGCGAGCGCCCCGAGAGTTTGGGCGTTCACAGTCTCTTGAATGACTCCTCCGTGACCATTCCCGCGCAGCCATTCGAACCCGGACTGCTTGTCGGGCATAGAAGCGGACCAGCGCGTCCCAAGGGATACCCTGCCGACTCCTTCGATGGTGATGGTTCTGATCCCCGCGTTCCGCATCGCATCGGGAACCAACTCGCGGGACATGCGCTCTTCGATCTGAGCGAGTGCCTCGCGGGATTCCTTGATGAGGCCAGTCACTTGGCGGAGTTTGTCGTAGTGTTTGATCACTTGGACGTGATCGTTGGTGGACACTACTTCGTTAGTCTCGTTCCTGATCTCTTCGGCGAGAACCGAGAGTCTTCCACACACAGCTGTTAGGTCGAACAGAGTCTTCATATGCATCGCTATCTCGCTTCACCGGCTGCTTGATCGCTGCCGTACAGATAGTGTAGCACACCGCGCGGGTGCTGTCAACCCCCTTTAAATATGGTGATGGCCAACCGGTTGCCCGATTGGCCATCCCGCAACAGCTTTGGGACTGGGGAGCCTTAGGCTGCTGCGGTTTGGGGATTCTCCGCCGCCTTCTCTGCCGCCTTCGCCGCCGCCCCTGTGAGGGTGGGTTTCGGCAGATTGATCTCGACTTCGACTCCATCCAAACCAACGGCCTTGCCGTTCTTGCGAACGAACGTCGCCAGCATGTTTCGAAGCGTCATGCGAGCGCGGCCTTCGGCACCGTGCCGCTTCTCAGCGACCTGGCCCTTGTAGTGCTCCACCTTCTCCTGCGCAACGCCGTTCTTCTCGCACAGTTCGAAGAATGCATCGAACGAGAAGTTGCCGTCCCGAACGCATTGCTCCTTGATGAACACCGCGAGAGGGTCGTCGCCGCCGTTCTTGTATCGACCGGCGTACTTCGACGGCACGATGGACTTGGTGGTCTTCGTTTCGACATTGCCCTGTAGGGCTTCCGTCATGTCAGCTGAGTCACTCATTACGCTCTCCTCTGGTTATGTGGGTCCGCACCCATCGGGGCATTAAAGCACACCGACCGCCGCCTGTCAACCCCCTTTGAATATCTATACGCGTAAACGGGATGATAAGCTACCCTTCCACGGCGAGGCACCTATAAGTGGCGATTCGTTCTTACCGAAGTCATCTTCCACGAATACGAACCTGGGTTCCAGCGTGACGCCGATAGATAGCCCGAACATTTCGGCTGTGGTGCCTATCTTGTACTTAAATCGATAGAATTTATTGTTGCCCGATGTCCAAACCTCGATAAGCCCAGCCCCTGTAAATTCATCGAAGACGTGGCGCGGCTGAACAAAGCGAATACGCATAGACTCACAGGTATCGGCAACTCGCTTGTTAAATTCGTGCATAGTGAACGGTGCCGAAAGGTCTAGGTCTTCCCAGATGCGTCCTTCCTCAATGATATTCTTCGCCACGCGGCGAGCGTAGGACATATTGGACTCGACGATGTGGCTATCAGTTCCGCTGGATAGAGATATATTTTCGATGGCGTGGCGGCTAACTGGCATCGTATTAAATATGTGCATGAAGTGCTCTTTCACATCCATTCGGCGAATGAATACTAAGAACTCGTCAAAGAATGGCTTAAGAGTGACGGCCCAATTACGGAAGTCTACATCATTCATCCCCTTAAACTCTTTGTCATAAGTCTTGAGATAGAACAGCGCGCGGTCCTGCATGTTCTGCTGGCCGATGTTCATGTCGAATTTGTTGGACGCAAATATAACTCGAGCAAAAATTCGATAGGTGCGCGCCGACATAAACTTCTCCGCCCCGCCGAGGCGATCGGCTCGGATCAATTTCTTAATTTCGTCCGTGCTGCTCTCACTGTAGAATTTTGCTTCGTCAATGAATACGAACATCTTGTTGATAAATGGCTCCACAGAGAACGCACCTTCCAATATTTTGGGTGAGGCGGATCCCCATTGGTTTTGAAACAACTGCTCCAGGAATATATTCCCAAAGAATGACTTCCCGACTCCTTGCCCGCCAACAAAGACAGGAGCCACCTGCTGCTTCTGGCCAGGATTCTGTACAGTCCAAGCGATCCACTGTTTGAGCCATGCTATTTGCTCCTTATTATCCTGTGTAAGATAGGCGAATAACTGATCCATCATAGAAGTACACTTAGTGATCAACGTTTCGTCGATGTGTTGGGTTGGTAAAATGGGCCAGCCCCGCCACGTATTGAATATGGTCAAGGTACCGGATTCGCTATCTTGGTCGTCCGGGATAATTCCTCCCGATCTGGATAGTCTAAAAATCGCGCCTGGCTGGAAGTCCGGATATAAGTCTCGACCGCCAATACGCCGTCGCAATGGAGAAGATTCAAACATCTTAAACACCGGCCGCATCTTGCCAGCCACTTCCATAAGGTCGTTGCGGTGGCGACGGTCGAGTGCGGCTCCATCGTGGACGAAGTTGGAAATACTATAGAACCGGTCACGGTCAATGTATAAGTCATCCGTTTCGTCGTAAATGTAACGATCCGCCATCCTAGTAAGGGGTGATACATCGACACCTGGCATAAAAACTGTCCGCAGAGCGAGCATGGATTCTGTACCAATCTCGGCTTCAAGCGCGGGCCATCCAGGTATCTTAGCATCGGGGTTATTCTCCAACTTCTTCAACGCATCGCGGAAAATACGCTTCCGCATCCATACTTCTTTATCGCCCATTTCGGCGCAGAGAAATTCCAGCATAGATTCGGCAGTTTCTGGCGTGCCGATTGGACAGAAGGTACCTTGCCCTATCCCCTCATTCTCGTTGATCCCTATACTTTCACGTACGAGGCGAGCGAGCCACCCCGCTACTTTGCCAGCGAATTGCTGCCGGGTTCCTTCAATCCAATGAGGTTGCATTATATAAAGAAACGTGCCGAATGCGATACCAGTGATTAAATTGGAATAAGACGTTTTGCGCGGCGTAGTCGCTGCAATTTCGCCCACAAATGAAGCGGGGTTGCCCCCCTCGGCATACCATACACTAATGTCATAAGCACCCGATTTTTCTTTGTGGATGTATATCGACCCCGGCATGACGGTCTGTCGAGATTCTTTGACCGCATTGGGACTTGTTTCTGGTATCGGTCCCATCGAACGCAGCTCGCTCTTAAACCGCTTCCCTTCGATCTTAAATTCATTGGGTTCGAACTCCTTTAACGTGTCGTAGTTGTTAAGATCCAATTCGTTCAGCTGCACCATTATGTGAGAAGGCACGCCCTTCGACATGCGCCCAAATGCGAACCGTGTGTCTATGCTGAGGAATTTGAACGCCGATATAATGGCTCGGTTATAGCGCGGGTCTTCTGCGTCTATGTCTACGTCGAGCCAACCGAATTGCAGATTGAAGCCCAGATTGAGAACCCGCATGTCGGGATTATCAATCCATTCTTGAAGATTGGTATCTCTGAATTTTTTCTTGTGCCAGTCAGAAGTAAATGGATTTTTGCCGGACATCTGCAGGAAAACTGCGCCGACTTGGATAAAATTATTGTTTATTTGAGCGGTTATCGATCTCTGTTGGTTAATTGTCTTTTCGTCGACGTCATTTAATGCAAATCCGCCCTTGATGGCTTCCATTCGGAATTCCCCTCCCCGAACAACTGCGGCGAGGAGGCTGGCCTGCCTTGTTCCTCGCCGCAGCTTAGATGCGCCGGGGATTGCGCAGTCTTGAGTATACCACGCCGGGGGCGGGCTGTCAAGATATTAAGCAACGTTCAGGGTATTCTAATTCGTTTTTTCCCGCGGTCCTTTTTTCCGCACGATGCAGAACAATAAACTTGGGTAGGATCACGTGTAATAAATTCTTTCCAACATTTTGGACATCTTATTTCACGAGGTTCCCATTTAGGTACTCTTTTTCCATTTGGGTCGGTTACCATCTTATAATAAGGCTGGTTAGGCATTTTCCTCTCCTCACTTAGTTGAGCCGCGCGGGCAGGTGCCGGTGCGGTCACTGACTGACCGCTACATGGGTACCTGACCCACACCGCACAGCGCACGGCGTACCGTACGCCGTGTCACGGCGTATCACTCGGTGGGCTGCCCAGCCCCGCGCGCAGGCGGCCACAGGGGCTTAGGTTTGTATTTGTTTACTGCCTCTTCGACCCACTCTGTGCTCAGCTGATAATGATCGGGCATGGTGCCCTTAGGCATCAAGATAACCCCATCTTGATCCCGCACCTTGCGCGCCAGCAAGTTTCGCCCCGTCATGCGAAGGCGTCCTTGCCACCCTTTATTGGTGCGGTTGTACTTGGTAAGATGGACTCCATTCGCCGCGCAGATCGCCTCGAATAGCTCAATATTCGTACCCGCTTTATTGGAGCAGAGATTATTGAGCAATTCGGCTAATTCGTCACCGCAATGGGTGGGGTGCCCATATTCGGAGTACTTCGCGCGGTAACGGTTGGTTATAATAGAACCTGGGCCTTTCGGTCTCGCCACTTCTAGTTCGTGTTCATCGGCGGCAGCATCCCATTCTGCATTCCACCGGTTGAAATCCAGGTCGTCTTCTTCCATGTAGGGGCATTCCCCCGCCATGTACCCTTCTTTATAAGCGATAGCTCCGTCAGTGGGAACTCCGTTTATGGATGTTTCTCTCATGTGCGTCTCCTATATGTTCAAGTATATCATACTGAGCGCACCGTGTCAATCCCCATTTCGTTACCTACACCAGTTTATCAGTTATGTCGTTAAGCATGGCCAAATAGCAAGCCATACTAGTTTTAAGACTGTCAGGGCCTCCTGCCGTAAACCATCCATCGGGGAAATCACTGTCCAAATCTTGATAATACCAGCCTGACTTCTCTACATTGTGGCTACCAGCTTCAATCCAGCTGATTCGAACACGATGAACGTAAGTACAATTCTTACCCTGCACCATGCGAAGGCCAGCTTTTCCATTAGCGTATTTATTATTTTCGGAGTTATTCATATCTGCCGATCGAAATGACATAGCACGAAATATTAGGTCATCATTTAAATACTTGGCACGGAATTTTTCTTTCCCCAACATAGTTTCTTCTCGGCGAACATTCTTATAATGTGGCGAAGTAGCTGTATAAATGTGAGTAATAGTGCGGCGATCTACCTTATACATCTTAGCCAAAACTTCACACGTTATCCCCGCACGATATAGTGCTAGCGCTTCGCATCGCTCATAGAACAATAATTTGGGTGCAAATTTACTTTTATCGCCCACACCCAAAAAATTCAAAAGTGCAATTCCTTCTTCTAGCGATTTTCGATTTTGATCTTTAAACTTATCAAATACTTCCTTTACTGAAGCATCCTCAGTCAAACCTTCGCGAATTAGCATTCTCCGGAGTACCTCACGGTACTCCGGGTCCATAAATTCTATAACTTCGCGTGCTGTTTCATTCATGATAGCCTCTTGGTTGGGTTGTGATCCACTTGCTTGTCAAGGGAGATTTCATCCCCCTTGTTGTACCCGGTGCGGTAAGAACCCATTTGGCGGCGTTCCTCCTCAGCGGTCATCTTGCGCGGGCGACGTTTGGATTCCTTATCCCAGTATTCGTCGCTCCGACGCTTGCGCTCCGCATCCTCCTTCTTGCGGCGAGCTTTGGCCTCTTCTGGGTGAGCGGCATCCCATTCGGCTTGACGTCGCATTTCCTCAGCGGCTGCCTTTTCCGCTGCCGCTTGTCGTGCCTCACGCTCCTTGCGACGCCGCGCCGAAGTACCAGGAGGGTCACCGTAAAGGTGATCGTTGTTCAGGTCCTCTTCGGTGTTGATCACGTCACTTAGGACCAGCGCGTTCTCGGTGAATATCCCAGCGGACGCATTCGCCTCGCGTTCCTTCTTGATACGGGCCTCTTCTTCCCGCAGACGGTCGATTCGGATAGTGTAGAGGCGAGTAATTAGCCGATTCGCCACCCCCTCCCGAAATGCGATAGCCTCCTTGATGAAGATCGACCGACCGGGGCGATTTTCGTGCACCCAACGCCGCGCGAGGCGCTCCGTTGCCTCCTGCAGGTAATTCGCCATGACTTGCGTGGCGATTACGTTAGCCTTGGAACCGAGCACTTCGTGCTGGTATTGCTGCCCAGCCTTTGTGCCCTTGTAGTACCAATACTTGCAGAAGTTGAGTTGCGCGACTTGGTACCACAATTCACGCTGCCACGTGTAAAGCCCGCCTCGCAGGATTTGTTTGTCGCGCGGGGCGAACGTGTTGTGAGCCTTGTTGACGATTGCCATGTCGAGGTTGTAAGCCTCGAGCAGTTCGCGCGCTTTGTTGGCAGCTGCTTCCGCCTGGTGCTCGTTGTCGTTGTTATTCGCCAACGCAAGGAGCTTGCGCACCTTGTCGATCACCGCCTCGGTCTTGGCGTCGAATTGGATGTCGGTGTGAATGTTCATTCCACGTCCTCCTTGGGGAACATCGCAGCCCAAGCGGACGGTGTAATACCAGACAGGAGGAACTCGCGATCCTCGTCGCTCAGCAGCGGGAACTCATTTTGCACGATGTCCACCTTTCCGTAGAACTTGCGGTGGAGATAGCTCGCGATTTGCATCGCGGTGTATTCGGACTTGATGATGTGGCTCGCCAACTTACCAAACATTGTGGGGCGAGTTACGATGCACGAGCCATCTTCTAGCTCATTCACCGTGATGTCCTTGTCGATGATGATTATCATTGCTCCGTTCTCCCATGGGACCATCCCACGCGGATATTAAAACACACGGCGCGTATTGGGTCAATCCATCTTCCTAGGAACGATCATGATGTCTACCTTCGTCCCCGGCTCTAGGTTAGTTGGCCGTTCGTTTCCAACGCAAAGCGATTCGTAGCTGCCAGCGAAATGGACATACCAACCAATAGGCACCACTTCGGTAATTATACTATCCGAATGGGGGTCCTTCCTAGTATGGGCAATTTTTGTTTTGTGCTCTAGTCGAACCACCGTGGTGGGGATACGGTAAATGACGTTGGACATCAATTCTTCTTTCTATTTCGCTCATCTGTTACAACGGTGTCGGGACCTATAAATTGGTCTATTTGTTTTGTGATGGTGTCAACATCCTTACCAATAAACACCACCACATCTACATCGTCGAAATTTCGGTGAAAAGGAAGCCCCTTTTGCATTCGTTTAACATTTTCTTCTTCTAACCCGATAACAATTAGCCTACCGGCTCTCATTATAACAGCCATTTATTTCTCCTAAAGGGGACCCCGGCAGGCTAGAACTTGGAGGGTTCCTCCTGCCGGGGCGGCTGGGTCGAACGGAGCGGAACTACCCAGCCAATCTAAATTAAGAAGCAAGCTCCATTAGGTACTTGAACTGGTCGTTTCTAAGCAAGTCGCCGTGCGGCATTACCACCAGCGGCTTGAATCCATTCCATCCTGGACAGGAGCAGAACCAACCCTTGGCCAGTAACGTGTCATCGAATTCGTCTCGTTCCGCATCCGACATGATTTCGGCGACGGTCAGCGAAATGTCAACGAACAAGAACGTGGCAATGGGCGTGTTGCCACGCATCTTTACCGTGTAGATGTCGAACCGCATGCCCATTGTGTCAGCCCATTGCGTCATGCATTCGGCTCTGACGCTATTTGTTCGAGAACATCCGCGAGGTTAGTGTCCAGTTCCACTTCGTCCACGTAGTTCAATTCAGCGCAGTCGACGGATTCCCACTCGTCCTTCCAATCCTCGTAGTGGGAACCAGCCTCAGTTTCGCTCCACTCAGTGCCCTTCTCGCCTGTATACTCCTCCATCGCGTCGGTTATGTCTTGGGTAAATTCGTGTACTTTGGTCATCAGTTCGTTGTATTCGTTAACTTTCCTGTTCAGCTTGCCGCTGATCAGGTTGTTCACTTCGTCGCGCGCGTTGTTTAGTTCTGTTTCTGCCATCCGCACTTCGGCAGTCAGATTCGCCAATTGCTCGATCTGTTCGTTGCTTAGTTTCTTCATAGTTCCTCCTCATTGATTGGTTCGTACGCACCCTCGGGGATAGTGAACTGGGGCAACCCAAGCTTTTTCTTTTCTTGGTTCGCCCATTCAACGCACGTCTTACAAATTGGTTGCTTCTCCGCATCGGGAGTGAGGCGAATGGATGGAACCTTGTGCGGGTTGAATCCAAACACCGCTTCGCACCGAACGCACGATGCCATCATAAGTGCGTATCCCATCAGTCGTCTCCTAGCCAAATACCTAGCGCGGCGATTACCACCTGCGCTGCGATTACGCCGATCACCACGTTCATATGCGCAAGCGCCCACAGGCTTAGCAGGTAGAGGAGAATGGCCCCTATACCGAAACACATCACCCACGACACAACCGTTGCCATGAATTCAATTTCGCGCACCGATCGCATTACGAATTTGGCTAGGTGTTCGCCGCTATCTTCGCTCATCGCTTGCATCTCCATCTTCTGCCGTAATGAACCTTGCGCATGCCGTGTCGCTGGCAAAGGTCCAAATGTCGACGACGGACGCTTACAGTCGCCCTTACAGTTTTAAGCACGTTAGTTCGTGCTGTCGCCGGTTCTTGAATTGGTTGACCCACCACTTTCACCGGGATTTCGGTTATGTGTGGGAAGTGCCACCGCTCAGCGAATGGGTGCTGGGGTTCCATTGGAATCTGGCGTATCGTTTCGGTCTTCACCATCCTGGGTTTGATTTCCGGGGTTGGTGCGGTTGACACAGCCAAAAGGGAGGCGGCAAACGGTGCCGCCCCCAACGCGCCGAGGATGTAGCGAAGTGTCACTTCTTGACCGAAATGAGATCAAGGCCGTAGCCGTTGTAAATCGGCTCACCGATTACGAGGTAGTTTTTCGTCCCCGGTTCGGGATGGATAAGAGACTTGGGAGGCCCCCACTTCTTCTCCATCGCCCCTGCGCGCGCGAACATCTCCGTGCTCGCGTAGATTTCGCCTGATTCGGTGCCGTCAAGGTGCTTGAATACGTAAGTTGCCATTTCGTTGCTCCGTTTCGCCCGCCACCGGGCACGGGGGTATTAAAGCACAGCGCCGCGTAGCTGTCAATCCCCCCTCATACGAAGCTGATTACGTGGTCGGAATATCGAAGGGGGGTTGACGCCGCGACCACGGCGTGTTTTAATATGCGAGTTGGCCCGGTGGCGGGCGTAGCGAACAGCGAATAGGAGCATAAGATGGCTAAGCGCAAGGCAAAGCAGAAGACGGCGGCAGAGATCGAGGCGATCGAAGCTGATCGGGTTGCGGCGCACGAACCGGTAGTTGGTCCGAACGTCCAAACCAGCGTGTTCCCTGACAAGGTGGCGCTCGAGGATGTGAGCGAAATGACAACCGAACAGGCGGAAGCTCACGCCCGCGTGGAAGAGACGTTCAGCCCCGCCAAGGCCGAGCTGCAGGAATTGGAGACGGCGGAGCGGGAAGAAGAGGCGGCGCTTGCCGAGGTAGAAGAGGAGGCCAAGCTTCCCAATTCGGTGGTGGCGGAGAAATTCAAGCTGAAGTACATCGAAAATGCAAAGGTGCTCGGGGTGGCGGGCAAGGCGGCCAAACGGTCGAACTGGGACTGGCTCGCCCAGGAAATCGCGGCAGAGTGCCTCAAGGAGAAGGAGAAGATCGACATCGCCGAATTCCAGGACCTGTTGGAACTGAACGGCGTGGACTATTCGCGCTGGACCAACCGAAATAAAGGGTGGGAAGGCAGGTTCAGAATGACTGGGCGGGTTGCGCTACAGAAGGTAGTGGCCAACAATCGGAGGTTGGTGAAGAAGATGAGCGAGAGCATTCCGCCCGAGGCGTGGGTGGAGCGGTTCAAGACGAAAGCCTAAGTCAAATACAGAGGAGCCGCCCCGGCGATGAACCGGGGCGGCTTTTTCGTGCGTGCTATTTGTCCTCTATGACTTCGTATTCGCGCTCCAGAAGCTCACGGACTTCTGCTGGGTCCTCGCCTTGGTTGATTAGTTCCTTGGCCCGCGCCATAAGGCGGGGGATTCGCCCCCAGCCCACGGACTTCCATACGACTTCGCCGTTATCAAATGAGATCAGAATGGCTGGTTTGCTCATCACTCTTCTTCCTCTACGAATGCTGGAATTATTGTCCAAAGGCCGCTATCGAAACGACCCGTCCGTTTGGTGCCCCAAAGAAGATTGGCCTCGGGGATTCCTGTTATTCTCGTTGCTTCTGCTGCATTTTCGCATCGGTAAACTGCAGCGAATTCGCCATATTCCGGGTCGTTGCCATGCCGAATGGCAAGATAAGTGGTCACTACACTCCACCTTTCTGATTGAGATTACGCTTGTTGACTTCGTTCTCGATCACCGAAACGATGCCCCATTCGTCATCTTCCTCGGCGATTCGCGTCGCCTCTTCCCAAGCGTATTTCAGATCCTCGTCGGTCATTCGCTTTGGGTCGTAGTGATAACACTGGAGTTCTTCGATCTCCTCGGGGTTCTCATGGCGAATGGCGGAGATTTGGAAGATCGGTTCGCCCGGCTTGTAATCACCGAATGAATCAAGGTGGTCGATGTTCTGGATTGTGTTGCCTTCTAGGCCGATTTGCGTGTCGCCCCAGTTCAGCAGCGAATGCTCAGGGGAACGGGATTCGCACCAGTCTTGTGCGTCCTCGACGAATTCGAATGTGGCCTTTGCCACTTCGTCCCATTTGTGGTTGTATTCGTGTGCGACTACTCGTTTCGTCATGTTCTGTGCTCCGTTCGTCAGCGAAATCCGCCGGGGGGCGGCCCGCACGGACAGTAAAGCACGGCGCGCGGCTTGTGTCAAGTATGCTTACCATTCAAGGATTGTGGAAGCTGGAGTAGGGCCGTAGGTGCGTGTAACGGTACGCAAAGAATAGCGAATTGGGAGGTGGGAACACGACCTTACCTACGCTACTCCATGGCTACGGCCCTTTACTAACTCACCAGGTAGGAGGTTGTACGTGGGCGGTGAGGGGGGGGGGGCAATAACGCTATTGTAAACCATACCGGGGAGCGGGGGGGGACGTTTCGGGGCCTGGGCGAGTTCGTAAACGGCCGTATGTAGGGACTTGCGTATGCCTCCTCGCGCTTCGATCGCGTCGCTTCGGTCACTTCATTTTCGCTGCGCGCGTTGCGAAACGTTTACGAGTGGGCAGCCGCCCATCCTTTCGCTATGCGCGTTGCGAAACGTTTCAATTGCCGTATGTTCACAGGCATAGTTCCACACCCCGCGCAGCTTTCGCCGCGCGGGGTTCGCTATTTTGCTATACCAAGCGCTTCGCTAGTTCGGGCTGACCCAGAACCAGAAGCACCACGCGGCACAAACAAACCAGAAGCCAATAGGAATCATTTCCATTTCGTCTCTCCTTGTTGAAACGTTTCAACTTGCCGAAGAGAGCGAGCGGGGCTTGCGCCCCGCTCTGTCTCCTCAGTTCTGGAACTTCGCCACCCACTCGGCGGGTGCCATGAACTCGTCGCCATCCACGATCAGGAAGCCCTGGGCCGCCACGACCCGCTGGAGGGCGAGCCGCCCTGTCATCCGGAAGCGCCCTTCCCAGCCCTTGCTCCGGTTCGTCCAGCGGCTCCAGTCCACGCCGTTCGCCGTGAGGATCGCCTCGAACTTGGCGATGTCGATCTTCCCGTCCGGCCCGTTGCACTCGCCTGCGAGGCTCTTGGCCAGCCAGTCCCAAGTCGAGCGCTGCGCCACCTTGCTCGCGTGGCCGTTCTCTCTGGCGCGGTCCGCGTACTTCTGCTTGTAGGCGTTCTTCACCACGGACCGCTTCCGGTCCAAGTCCGCCGCGACGTCGGGATGGAGAGCCGGGCCATATTCGGCATCCATCGGATCCGCGTGCAGGGCCGGGCCATATTCGTCGTTCATCATCGTCGTGCTCCGTTCGCTCCGGCTGGGGCCGCCTCCCGCCTCGGGAGGCCGATCGCCGCCGCCATCGCTCGAGTACAATACCACGCCGCGATTGCGCGGTCCATGTGGTGCGATGTCGCATGATCGGTCCTATCCTAGGACTTCTGTCCTACAACTATGTTTCCTATCTTACAACCGCGAGTTTCAAAGCTCCCCCACCCTTCAACTCGACATGTCGAGTTGAAGGGGGACCCGTTCTCGGCGTGCAACGATTGTAAATCTGCGTATGGGTGTACCTGGAAAAATACTTGACGCGCGGCGCTCGATGTGCTATACTCCTACCATGGGATGTGAAGTGTGCAATTTTGTAGGAAATGTATTTAAGGATCATTGTCACGTGTCATATAAATTTCGCGGAATGTTATGTAATAGATGTAATGTAACATTAAGTAATTACAATGATGACCCAACTATGCTTAGGGCTAAAGCGGACAGTTTAAGGAAAGAAGCAGATATTTTAATTTCCCAGATCACAGATTCTACTCTCCATTTTCGATTACAAAAAACTATTGCAGATCAAAAATTAATCCGTGCAGAAATTATAGATGGGTTGGCAAAATATATGGAATGTAATATCCCCACTTGACACTACCCGCGCGCCGTGCTATAATATCCTCCCATCATTTCGGAGGATAAAAATGGCTGGCCCATTCGATGACCTGATTGGTGAACTACAACCCGGACAGAAGGGTTGGCTCCCGCTAGATAGTTCCGGTTCCCCCACCGGACCTGCTACTATTTCGCCTCCTCCGGGTCCGGATGCGAAAGCATGTAGCGTCATGGCGGTTATCCCGTCGGACCCAGTTGACCCAGAAGAGCATTTGTTGGTTTCTTCGTCCGGCGCTCCTTTAGATCCTCCTCTCAATTCGAATATAGATAGAAGAGTCGGAGGTGTAGATACTCCCGAACCTCCCCCTCCCATTTCGCTGACGGCGCTCCTCCCGAACACAGCAGAATGTCACTCCGCTGACTTTGAGCTTTCGGTGAAGGGTAATAACTTTACAAACCAGTCGGTGATCGTGTTCAACGGCTACGAAGAACCGACCGATTTCATTGATGCGCAAACAATCGGAACAGGGGTGAAGCCGTCACTTTTTGTGGTGCCAGCGTCGGTGCCATGCTTCGTGCGCGATGGGGAGCAAGAGACAGACCCCATCAACTTCGAATTTACAGCCCCGGCAAGACGAAGCAGAGAAGAAGATACACGCCGAAGGCGCTAACGAATACTATACTATTCGCTGCATAACTTGACGCGTAGCCGCGCGCGTGCTATGCTGCCGAAGTGCGCACCCATACCCAACAGGAGATATAATTCGCCATGGCAACCTCCCCGCAGACCCCAGAGCAGCAGAAGGCCCAGGAGCAGAAGCAGAAGGCCGAGCAGGAGCGCAAAGAGCGCGAACAGCGAGCAGGATCGCGGCCCGCTGGTTCTGTCGTTTCGGCTGGTGCGGCTTCCACCTACAATATGGCGGGTGGGGCTTCTTCCGACCAGATCCCGCTCACCGATCCCAGAGGCGACAGATTCTTGACCCGCGACGAAATCAAAGAACTCGCCGGAGACACCCTTCCTGGGGAAGTCGGCTGGCTGAAGCTGGATGAGAACGGCACGCCGGTAGAACCGGTGACCAAAGACAACCCGTTCCAAGTTGCCGAGGAACCCGAGAAATTCGCTCGCGTCATCGGAGCGCCGCAGCACCAATACGACGAAATCGTGACACCCTCCGGAGCGCCGGTCACGAAGTTTATGAACCCCGATCCGGCTCTCTGGGACGAAGGAATGCTCGCGCGCAACCCGATCCCGGAAGAGACGGAACAACAGAAAAAGTTCAAAGCGCCGCTCGGCGCGCCGGTTGTAAACCAACCGGTAACTGTCTAAATTTCGCTGATGTCAGATGATGACTCCATTCCGAGCGACTTGGTGGCACTTCCCACCATGCCGTATTCGGAAAGGCCGTCCGACCTACCGCTCGACCCGGAAGAGTGTCGGACGGCTTTATGGATGTCATCCGGGAATGTAACAGAAGCGGCGAAGCTACTCAAATGTACTTCTATTCGGCTACGTTCGTTTGTTAAAAAGTCGGCATACCTTACTGCGGAAATGCAGGAAGCAGCCGACAGAATGGTGGACATAGCCGAATCGAATGTACTCGATGCTTTAACGGACGAGCAGGACCCTTCTAGACGCGACACCATGTCGCGGTTCGTTCTGACCAACATCGGGAAGTCGAAGGGATGGGGCCAGACTACTGCCGCTGGTATTTCGGTTAAGAACAGCGCGGGCGGAACTATCGTCGTGCAATGGGCAACAGGTGAGACTTTTGGACATCCCTCAGAAGAACGGTCCGAAATGATTGATGTAACTCCGGAGGATAAAGTAGCGTGAGTTACACTTTAAAAAGACATAACGATAAATGGACCCCCGAACCTAACACAGGGTGTTATATTTGGACGGGGTATACAACTGGAACGCGCGGAGCGCGGCCAAATGTTCGCGTGGGTGGAAGAGGTGGCAAGAATAAATATGTGGCACGCCTTGTATGCGAAGAAACTTATGGACCACCATTCGATGGTGCTGAAGCGGCGCACAAAGGTGTATGTGTTGGAAATTTGTGTGTGAATCCCGATCATATGTATTGGGCGACACGCAGTCAAAACGAAATGGACAAATCACCAGAAATGCGGAAACGTATTTCGTTGATGGGAGTCACAGCTACCAACAAAGTATTGGGGATAAAATATGAGTCAAAATCAGACGCGGCCTGAAATGGTCGATTCCCATTCGGATAGGCGCACCGACAACAATTCACTTCGCCACCAGTATCGTATTCTGGACGAGCAGGAAAAGGCGGACATGGTGGAAATCAAGGACGCCGGACTGGCATTCTTGAAAATGCTCGATCGGTTCGACGAGTCCCGCGAAATGAGCCTCGCGCGCACCAAACTGGAAGAGGCAGTCATGTGGGCGGTGAAGAGCATCACAAGATGAGCTTACCACTGTTTGTGGCTATCATTTCGGCGGTGGCAGTTGTCATCACCTTAATGTTGACACAAGCAGCGACACAATCCCCCATTCTTTGTATGAGTTCCGAGACGCGCGAAAAATCACGTGAACTCATGTTTGCGGGTATTGATAGAGCGTTGGAGTCCCACACAATTCACATGTTCGACGGGTGGATGAAAGATCCTTCCACGCAGCCCAAGCGCGCCAATACGGGAATGCACAACGCAGTTAGTGCGTATATTGGGATACGATCAAACATCTCTAAATGGAATCCGCCGCTGTGTCATGGAGAGAATCCATGACATATTATTTCGACCGTCAAACATACTTCGATACAGTCCGTCCAATGTTCGGGGAACTTTCCCAAGAACAGATAAACGGTCAGAATTACCTCCTAAATTTTTTCGAAAAACAGCCCCAAACTATCCTGGATTTGAGATACCCCGCCTACGAATTAGCAACCACGAAGCACGAGACTGCTTCTACTATGTTGCCAATCGAAGAATACGGAAAGGGTGAAGGGCAGCCTTACGGCGAGCCACATCCCGAGACGGGACAAACTTACTACGGTCGCGGCGATGTGCAGCTTACTTGGTATGAGAACTACCTTTACGCGGATCAGATGCTAGGATTTGAAAGCGAGGATTCGCTGGTCTGGTTCCCGGATAACGCGCTCAAGCCTAACGTAGCGGCAAGAATAATGGATCGCGGCATGCGCGAAGGGTGGTTCCGCAACGGGCACGATCTGTACAGATACTTTAACGAAGAAATTGACGATCCGTTCAACGCGCGAGAAATTATTAATGGGGACAAAGATATTTACCCGGAATGGGCGGGTGGGGATAATATTGGAACAATTATAGCTAAATATCACGAGACTTTTCGGAAGGCCCTTACCGTTTCGCTAGTGCAATCCCCAGTTAAGCCATTTATAGTGCGCGTCATTGTTCCCAAGGGAGTTCAAGTAGTCATCGAAGAAGGAATCGGGTAATGGGCGCAAACATATGGTTCTGGCTGATCTACGTTCTGGTCGGCGTCTTCGGCGTCTTCGGAATGAACCCGTGGAGGCCAGCCCCCTATAACTGGGCACCATTCGGTTCGTGGATCGTTCTGTTCATTCTGGTGGGCATTCTTGGGCTACAAGTCTTCGGGAGTCCAATTCGCTAATGTTAGCAGCAGAAGTACAACAGGAACCTCCGCGGATAACGATTCCTTACGTGCCGCGCGAGCATTTTAAATCGTTGCACGCGAGTACAAAACGATGGATATTCTGTGTAGCCCACAGGCGTGCGGGAAAAACAGTCGCGCTGTGCAATCAGGTGATCCGAAAGGCTCTAGAGAACAAGAGGGTATTCCCACCGCCTCGATATGCTTATATTGGCCCTTCCTTCGCCCAAGCGAAAGATCTTGTGTGGGGGTACTACAAGCACTATACAGAGCCATTGCCGAACCGAAAGGTAGTGGAAGGTGACCTCCAAATTGTACTATCCAATGGAGCGATGGTCAACCTTTACGGAGGAAGTGCCGCCTATGAGCGAATGCGTGGTCTCTACTTTGACGGAGTGGTTGCGGACGAATACCCGCTCCTCAATCCATCTATGCTTGGATCAGTCATCCGTCCTTGCTTGGCGGACTACCAAGGCTGGGCTGTTATATCTGGTACTTCGGCCGGAGACGACCACTTCCACGATCTTAAAAAGCGAGCCGAAAAAGAAATAGAATACTGGGAGATGTATTCCATCCCCGTGACGGAAACCGACGCGCTGCTTGAAGACGAAGTGCGCGAAATGCGCAAGGATATGACGGCGGACGAGTTCGCACGCGAAATGATGTGCAGCTTCGATGCGCCGATAGAAGGGAGCTATTACGGGGAAGTTCTTAACGAAATTTCGCTGGCGGGGCAAGTCACCGGAGTTCCGTATGACCCCAACGCACTTGTCTTTACCGCTTGGGACCTCGGAATCGACGACGAGACGGTCATTTGGTTTTTACAACGTTGCGGGCGCGAACTACACGTTATTGATTTCTTGCAGAACACGGGTAAGGGACTCGAGTTCTACGTGGCGCAAATCAAAAGCAAGCCTTACGCTTACGGGTGCCACGTTCTCCCGCACGACATCAAGGCGCGTGAGTTGGGGACAGGGGTATCGCGCAAGGAAGTTTTGGACGCGATGCTGCCAAACATATTCGTGTGCCCGAGCCATACGGTGGAAGACGGTATATCCGCCACGCGCGCGAACCTCCGAATGATGTGGTTTGATAAGGTTCGCTGCGAAGCGGGATTGATGGCGCTGCGTAATTACCATAAGACAGCTGCTGGGAAACCACTCCATAACTGGGCTTCGCACCCCGCCGATGCTATGCGAATTGGCTGCGTGGCCATTAATATGATTTCACCAATGATCGGCGGCACCAACGTAATTGGAATTGGGTCTGGAGCGCTTAAGCGCAATCTCAAGCGCATGAACAATGCGCCTAGGAGTTATCGATGAATTATATGAGCCCTCGTCTGGACGCAGTGGAAGAGATCCCAAATGAACGCCTATTTGATAATGGCGTTGTGGGTGGGCAGCTGGGTGTTCAGACCGATCCTGAGACGGAACCGGACGAGACGGTGTATGCCGCAACTGTTCGGGCGATGATCGATGATGCCAAAGCGTTTGAAGAGGATGTTCTTTCGCCTGACCGAGAGGATAATTTAAAATATTTCTACGGCGAGTGGCCCACTCCAGAAGGTGAGGGGAAGTCAGAGGCGGTATCCACTGATTTTCGGGATACTGTGATGGCCATTCTACCATCCTTGATGCGGATTTTTACTTCTACGGAGCACGTATGTAATTGCTCGCCGAATTACGAGGGCCAGGAGGAAATGGCCAAGCAATGCACAGATTATCTTAATTATATTTTGTGGGAGGACAATCCCGGCTTCCTAATCCTCCATGATATCGTGAAGGACGCTTTGCGCTGCAAGACGGGCGTTGTGCGTTGGTGGACCGATAACGACGAGGAGGTAACCGAGCAGGAATACTACAATATTACCCCCGAGCAGTTCCAATATGTTATTAGCGAGAATCCGACTGTTAAAGTGCTGAAACAAGACCCCGATCCACAAAATCCGGGCATTATTCAATGTCTCCGAGTGCGTTTCGTTAAGTCGAAGCCACTTACACGCATTATGTCGGTACCTCTCGATGAGTTCCGAGTATCTCGAAAGGCGAAGGACGTTGATAGTGCGCCTTTGATTGGTCACGATCAAATTGTTAACGTGTCCGAGTTGGTTGAACAGGGCTACACTCTGGCAGAATTGGCCGATCATATGGGGGCAACGTCAGATAATTACTCCACCGATCGTCTCTTCCGCAACCGGGGGCTGGATCAGGGGGATTTGACCGATGCCTGGGATGTTCGCTACGGTTGTTACTTCATCCGAATTGACAAAGATGGCGATGGAATCGCTGAACTCCGCGAAATACATACTATCGGCGATAATCATCATGTTTTGTACGATGAGGTTGTTCAGCACGCCAATTTCGCTGTTTGGTGTCCTGATCCTGAACCTCATACTTTGGTTGGTGATACTCCAGCTGATCTTGTGAAGGACATCCAAGTAATTAAGACTAATATGCTTCGTGGTTCTTTGGATTCCCTCGCACAGTCGATCTGGCCCCGAACAGTTTTCAACCAGACCGTGACCAATACCGACGATGTTCTGAACGACGAAATCGGCGCTCCAATTCGCACCACCGCCGATCCGGCTTCTGCGGTAATGTCGATTACGCACCAATTCGTCGGCCAGCCTGTCTTCCAGATGTTTCAGATCATGGAGGGGCTGCGACAATCCCGTACGGGTATTTCGGATGCCTCTAAAGGTGTTGATCCTCGTGCTCTGCAGTCTACTAACGTTACTGGTATTGATGCGATCGTGCAGGGTGCACAAGAGCGTATCGAGTTGTGTGCCCGAATTCTCGCTGAAACCGGAATGAAGCAGATGTTTAAGGGGCTGCTTCGCGAGATTGTGAACAACCCCAATCAGGAGCGAATGATCCAGCTTCGCGGTAAGTGGACGAACGTCAACCCGTCTACGTTTGATCCGACTATGCGCATTTCGGTTAACCCGACCCTCGGGAAGGGTTCCGACATGACTCGTCTCATGGTGTTACAAGACGTTAAAGCTACTCAAACCGCCGTTATGCAGCAATTCGGTGTCGAGAATCCGCTTTGCGGTGTCATGGAGTTTCGGAATACTCTCACCGATATTCTCGCGATAGCGAATGTCAAAAATGTGGGACGGTACTACAAGGAGATCACGCCGGAAGTCATCCAGAAGATCGCGTCAACCCCGAAAGAGCCGGACGCGGCAACTCTCCTCGCTAAGTCTGAAATGGAGAAAAACCGGGTTAAGATGGCGACTGAGATTTCTAAGTCTAATTTTGCTGATCGTAAACTCCGGGTGGATGACGACTTCCGCCGGGACGAAATGGTCGTCAAAGGCCTCCTCGACGCGGCCAAAATCGAAGCGCAATTCGCGGCGGATGTTGATGAAGAAGGGTTCAAGGCAGAAAATACCCCTTCCTCCGCCATCAACCCCCCGCCTCCTCCATTGACCACACCTGATTTCGAACAAATGCTGGGACAAGCCAATGCTGGACCAACCGAACCCGTTTCCACCGAACAACCACCCCTCCCACCGACTCAGTGATTACGAAGTAGACGAGAAGGCGTCAGAAGCTCAGTCTCTGTTGGATAGCCCAGTGTTTCGGGGTGCACTTAATGAAGTATATTCTAGGGCCGTTCAGACCCTGCTGAATGCCGATGTCGGTAGCTTGACAGCTAGCACGGCCCATGCTACTATGAAGTCTATTACCGACGTGCAGAAGCAACTAGAACAATACGTCGCGGACCGCAAAATGCGTCAGAAATTTAGTAAGGGTGAGAAGAATGGCTGATACTCCTTTCGAGCAGGCTGCTCAGGCATTTGACGCTGTAATTAGCACGGACGTCGACAAGGCACCTGCGAAGAACGGGAAAGTTACCTCTACTGGCCCGCAGGATGAAATATTTCGAAATGTGGGGGAAGTAGAGGTCGACGATGAAAGCCCTGCGAAGGGCGGCGGCGATGACGATGACCCAGAGGAGGCACTTTATGGCAAAAAAGTTCAGGCCAAAGCCGATCCAAGGAATCCTCGCAAAGGAGAAGGGGAAGATAGCGACGGCGACGATGACGAATCAGATGGGGATAACGCCGACGTCGATGAAGATGATCCCGATGGAGGCGTCGACGCTGAAACGGAGGAAGAAGCCGCTCTTCTCGGGCGGAAGGTAGAAGTAACCGTCGACGGGGAGCCAGAAGAAGTAACAATCAAAGAGGCTCTCGAAGGCTACGTTCGCACCAAGACATTCCATCAGCGGATGAATCAATTGGACGAGGCTAAAAAGATTGTTCGCCGCGCCGCCGCCGATGCTGTCCACAATTTCGAATACTCCCGGAACATCGCCAGTGAGATGGAAGCTCACATGGAAACGATGATACCGAAGGAACCGAATTGGGACGAAGAATTCCAGAAAGATCCCGCGCGGGCGCGCGAACTACAACGTTATTATGAAAAGGCCAACACATTCCGCGCTGAGTTGCGCGGCAAGATGACCGAGACTATGCGGCAGCAGCAACAATTGAATCAGACTCAACTGGCTGCTTTCGCTGAAGAAGAGAGTCAGAAATTCGAACAGGAGAACCGAAAGAATTGGTCAGACCCAAAGAGGAAGGCTAAAGACTTGCATTCTATGCGCAAGACTGGTTTGTCCTCCGGGTTCACTGAGGAAGAGTTGTCGCAAGTTTACGACAGCAGGATGCTCAAAGTCCTTCTCAAAGCATCTAAGTATGACCGAATGATGGCTGCAAAGCCCAAGCCATTTGTTCGCGCGCAAGCGAAGCCGATACCTCCGGGAGCGGGAAGTGCTAAACAGCGCACGGCTCAAAGGGGAGATAGCTCGGCGATGAAGAGGCTCAACCGCACCGGCAGCCTTGAAGATGCTGCTGAGGTGTTTACCCAAATCATCGCAAGAGGTTAACCCATGGCACAGATTGCTGGTGCTTATAGCACCTACGCTGCGAAAGGCAACCGCGAAGACCTTTCGAACTCCATCTACAACATCGATCCGTTCGACACTCCGATCATGTCGATGTCTCGTCGCCGCAACGCAAAGAATCGGACTTTCGATTGGCAGACCGAGAATCTGCCCGCCGTTGATCCGAATAACGCCCAGATCGAAGGTTTCGAGCTGATTCGATCCACGGCAACTCCTACGGTTCGTTTGACGAACGTCGCGCAGATTTCGAAGCGCGATGCGACCGTCACCGGATCGCAGGAAGCCGCCGACTCAGCTGGTAAAGGGTCGGAAATGGGCCATCAGATGGCAATGTCTTCCAAGGTCCTTAAGTCGGACATGGAATCCATCATGTCGTCTCGGCAAGCTCGTGATGACGGTGCCGATCCGAATACCCCCCGCAAGACCGAAGCTATCGGACATTGGCTCGGCCGTGCGAAGGATAAACTCGGAGTCGCAGCCGGTGCCGTTATCGGCGTTACCGCTGGCCTTCCGGTTCTGGCTACCGACGCTTTCGCTGCCGTCGCTGGTGCTTCTCAGGTGGCTCTCACCGAACAGATGATCGGTGACGCGATGCAGAAGGCGTACACCAACGGTGCCAATCCGGACAATCTCATCGTTCCTCCAGGTATCAAGCGAACGATTAGCACCTTCGAAGGGCGCGGCATTTCACAGGTGCTCGTCGGCAAGACGGAAGTGGTGGCGACGGTCGACATCATTGCCACCGATTTCGGTCGCGTCAAGGCCATGCCTTCTCGGTGGATGCCGCTGGACGTCGGCTACATTCTCGACGCAGACTTCCTCGCCACGGCTTTCTATCGGAATTTCCGCAGCCACCAGATCGCCAAGATCGGCGATGCGGAGACGCGTATGATTCTGGCAGAGTGGGGCGTCGAGATGCGCAACCCGATTGCACATATCATGCTCAACGGCATCAAGCAGGGTGCAGTTATCACCACTTTGGTGAACCCGGCTGCTCTCGAAGCTTCTCGCACTCCGCATAGCCCAGACGTCACAACGTCTGATGCGAAGCCGCATCCGCATCAGCGATAACTTCCACGACCCTTGACTTACCGCGCTCCGAAAGGGGCGCGGTTTTTATAGGAGAGTGTTATGCCTTCTAAGACACAGAAGCAGGCGCGGACGATGGCTGCTGCGGCGCACAACCCGCAGTTCGCAAAGAAGGTTGGAATTCCGACCAAAGTGGCAAAAGAATTCAATCGGGCGGATCAGAAGCGCGGCAAGTTCAAAAAGAAATAACGGAATGCCTGCCATAACTTGACACGGAACTCAGGGTGTGCTACCATGGCAGAACGTAAAGTGGTGTACCGAGACGATGGTGCTATAAAGCGCACGATGGTCTGGGAGGATGACCAACCTGAGACTATTCACGTCTATACGGAGCAGGACCTAACACAAGCTATCGAAAATAATAAAATAATGGCAGAATTGCACCCTAAACAAAGCAACAATAAGTTAGTTGCTAGAGGGGTGCCCGTCCACGTATACGAAAAGTCCGTACTAGAAGATTGGGACGAGCAAGATTGGGCACGCTGGCTCAACGATCCTGATAATAGGGCATTTCGAGTGTGGCCGGGACGGGTGTAATGCCATTTCTTTCTGATAAATGTGAAGAAATCCGGAATTGGCTCGCAATTGGGGACGATGTGTACCCCAATCCGGTTGTAACCGGCTGGATTCGTATGGCGGAAGAGTATTTATCCACCGCTCTGCGCGTCAAGCATATGGTCCAAATCGACACCCAAAATGTAGCATTTGAACGGGTTCCTTTGCCACTAGACTGGCAGGAAATTCGGCTCGTTCGTGTGCTTCCTTCCGGCGGGGTTTATCGATATCAGACCCCGGATGCATTTTATAACCCAGAATTTGAAGAACCCCCCGCAGCGCCTTTCCCTGGTAGAAAGAAACGGTACACCATTTTGGGAAATTACCTCATTCTTGGCGAAATTGATGGCACGGTTGGTACTACCATCGAAATGACTTATTACCAAGACATTCCTCCGTTGACTGAGGAATTTAATAATTGGATTAATCATTATCACTCTACTGTCTACACCTTGAAGATCCTCCACATCGCCTCTTTGTACGCCATTGAAGATCAAAGGAGTGGCGTTTGGAATAACGAAGTGGGGCAGTTGATCATGGGGATGAATGCGCGACACCAAATTGACAAGGCTAGTGGTTCTACTCTGGCTGCAGTCAGGCGAAAGTCGTTCGGATGATATTCGGCGGCAGGCCGTACAGTCTACACAAGTATGGTCGTAATTCATACGATCATTGGAGTGTTATTGACCACTGGGCTCCTATTCTAATCGATCCGCCAATTGGTCCTTGGATCCCCGTTCCTCTTCCAGTTGACCCTTGGGTGCCGGTCGTAGAACCGCCAACGTGGAATTGAAATGGCAGACGGACTTACCCCTCATTTAGGATTGACGAAGCCAGACGTTGGCGGCTCGGACGATACTTGGGGCGAGAAGCTAAATTCTAATTTCGACATATTAGACACTGTTATTGGTGAAGGAGGGGGAGGAACAGGCGGAACAGGTCCAGCGGGACCTGCGGGACCAGCGGGACCACAAGGACCGATGGGGCCAACAGGACCTGCAGGACCACAAGGATCTACGGGAGCACCGGGATCACCGGGAGCACCGGGAGCAACAGGACCAGCGGGACCAATAGGACCAACAGGGTCACCGGGATCACCGGGGGCAACAGGACCACAAGGACCGCAGGGAACACCTGGGACAACAGGATTAACGGGAGAACAAGGACCGCCGGGATCACCGGGATCACCGGGATTGGAAGGACCAACAGGACCAGCGGGACCTCAGGGCGAACCAGGGGCAACAGGACCGGAAGGACCATCGGGACCGGAAGGATCAGAGGGGCCACAAGGGCCAGCGGGGGTAGCAGGACCAACAGGACCGGAAGGGCCAGAAGGACCGGAAGGGCCAGCGGGCGCGGATAGCGTTGTTCCGGGTCCAGCAGGACCCGCAGGACCAACAGGACCGGCTGGTGCAGATAGCACAGTACCGGGTCCGACAGGGCCGGAAGGACCGGAAGGACCGGCGGGACCAACAGGACCGGCGGGACCGCAAGGCGAGCAGGGTATTCCTGGTCCTTCAGGTAGCGGTGCTGGCGATGTTACTGGTCCTGCGAGCGCTGTTGCGGATCGCATTGCAGTATACAGCGGAACTACCGGCAAGGTCATTAAGGATGGCGGCGCGCTTATAGCCGATCTTGCTACGGCGGCGTCCGTTTCCGGCAAGCAAAATTCCGACGCTACGTTGACCGCTCTTGCTGGGTTGGATGCCACGGCGGGATTGGTCGAACAGACGGGGGCCGACGCTTTCGCTAAACGCGCTTTGGGCGTTGGCGCGACAACATCTGTGCCAACACGCGCAGATGCCGACGCGCGTTATGCACCTATTTCCGTTACCGGCAACGTCGCAGGTCCGGCCAGCGCGGTAAATAATCGCATTGCCGTATTCAACGGAACGACTGGCAAGATAATTCAGGACGGCGGCAGCGCGATTGCCGATCTAGCAACCACGGCGTCTATTCCTCTACCCGCGACTGTTGCGCCTCTTATGGACGGCGTTGCGGCTGTTGGCACCACTACTAAGTACGCGCGGGAAGATCACAAGCATCCGAGCGATACCGCCAAACTCGACACGTCTCATGCGGGAACTGGCGGCACGGCTCACGCTAACGTAATTGCGGCGGGCGCTGCCGGTTTCATGACGGGCGCGGATAAGACGAAGCTCGATGGCATCGCGACAGGTGCCAATAATTACGTTCATCCGACCGGCGACGGCAATTTGCATGTCCCGGCGAACAGCACCACGAATGCAAACGAATTTCTGAAGGCTGGCGGAACCGCTGGCGTCTACACTTGGGAGCTTGTAACCAAGACAGACGTTGGTTTGTCGAACGTCGATAATACCAGCGATGCGCTCAAGCCAATTTCGACGGCTACACAAACAGCGCTGAATGGCAAGGCTCCGACCGTTCATACTCATATTTGGACTGATATTACCGACAAGCCAACTACATTTACGCCTACCGCACATAATCATGTCGCATCGGATGTAAACAGCGGCACCTTCGACATCGCGCGCATTCCGGTCGCGACCAGCGGTACTTCTAATACAACACAAGTAGTGCGCGCCGATGATAGTCGCCTGAGCGATGCCCGAACGCCGATAACGCATAATCATACTGTCGCACAAATTACTGACATTGCGTCGACCTATGCCCCTATTGTGCATTCGCACACGGCGGCGAATATAACTGACTTCCAGGAAGCGGTTGAGGACCGCATCGGATCTACTATTATTGCTGGCACCAACATCACGGTAAGCTATGATGATGGCACCGGCAAGGTGACGATCAACTCTACGGGAGGCGGCGGCGGAGCGTCAATCACGATCAGCGATACTCCTCCGGGGTCTCCGGTAGCAGGATCACTCTGGTGGGAAAGCGATAGCGGCGCGCTTTTTATCTACTTCAACGATGGTACGTCATCGCAGTGGGTTAGCGCCGGGGTTACTGGACCCCAAGGTGCCGCCGGTCCGACTGATTGGAACTTGATCACCAACAAGCCAACTTGGACGACTTCAACCTTAGCCCCGTCCGGTGGTATTGATGGCGATGTTTGGTATCAGGTAGTGTAATGGCAACGACACTTTACATCCGCGACACTGTTACTGCTCAAGCAGATAGCGGCACGGCTTACGAAGACATTCTCACGACGGCGGGGGCGTCGGCGACGACCAAGGACGCCAACACAACTGCGAGCGGCACCGAAATTGCACTGGGACAATGGATCACCGGACGTATTCCGGCTGGGGGTGTGGCGGCGCTTGGCACTATTACGCTCAACCTTTACGGCTTAGAAAGCAATACGGCGGCGAATGCTACTTTTGGCGTGCGGGCTTATCGGCGCACGGCGGCTGGAGTCGAGACAGAAATGATCTCGACCGGCAGGGTCAACGATAACGTCGAGTTGACCGCCTCCGTGACCCTAATGAACTGGGTTGCTACGCCGAATCAAAATAGAGCGTTTGCCGAGAACGACCGCATCGTTGTTAAGCTCTTTGCTTCTAACTTCGGCACGATGGGCAACGGACGTACTGTTACGCTCAACTATAACAACGGTACCGGCACTCCTGCGGGATCAAACATCGTTCTCGCCGACACTATCGCCTTTAAAGCAGAGCCGACATACACCTGGGTAAAGCATGTCGGGGTGTGGAAGAAAACAACGGTTCATGCGAAGCACGTAGGAATATGGAAGCCAGCAACGTCGTTCGTTAAGAGCGGCGGAGTATGGAAACAAGCCTGAAAGAAGCAACAATGTACGATTTTCCGCTCAGTCCCGTGCTCGATCAGATTTCTAACGGATACCGGTGGAATGGTTATGCATGGGTGCCGCCCGATACCAAGGTAGTTCGCTACGATGTGGCGCAGACCCTAACCGTTGCGGAGACGCAACAGGCTCGCACCAATATCTACGCCGCCCCGTTCGACGCGATGGCCTATAATAACATTCTAATAAATGGTGCGATGGAAATTAGTCAAGAGTTTGGGATTACCACAGTAAATGCTACAAATGGTGCAGATAAGCGTGTCATAGATAGATGGAGGGTATGGACGGATGGTGGACAGGTTTTGAACTTTGCGCAGCAGACTACAATTAACCTTCCTAATGGATTTCCGGCTGCGTTGCAAATGACCGTCGCTACCGCGAATGCTTCGCCAACTGCTACTCATCATGCGAGTATTTACCAAGCCATCCAAGGGAATCGCATTGCTCACTTGGCGTGGGGAACAGTGAACGCACAACCAATTACTATTGGATTCTGGTTTTGGGCCTTTAGCGCTGGCACCTATTCTGGTGCAATAACTAACGCCGCTGGAACTCGTTGCTATCCGTATTCGTTCACGGCATCAGCATCCGTCTGGGAATACAAAACGATTACAATTCCTGGTGAAACCACTGGAACGTGGGCAAAAGATAATAGCATCGCAGCATACTTATATTTCAATTACATGTGTAGTACGACATATGGGGGTACGGCAGGAGCGTGGACCACTGCAAATAAAATTGGAGTTTCAGGTCTTACAAACGGTGTCGTCAATACGTCACAGGCATTTCTGATTACTGGCGTTGTTATTATCCCAGGGATTCAGGCCCCTTCCGCTGCTCAATCAACGTTGATTGTTCGCCCGTATTATGAAGAGTTAATACTCTGCCAGGGAAGTTACCAAAAATATACAGAATGGATTCTCGGTGGGAATACCATAGGAGGGACTCCTATTTATGGGGATTTCGCCATTTTCCCCATGACAATAGCACCCGCGTTTTTCGTTAACACGTTCGTTTACAGCAATTGTAGTGGCCTTACTGCTAACGCAGCGTTTTCAAATCATGTTCGAGTTGCAATGCTTATCACTTCAACAGGATACGGGTATGCAACATTTAATGCAGCTGTAGATTTGGGGATATGATGGCAGAATATCAACTCACCGCTACCGATGCTGTGATCCGTACAGAGGATCAAGCATATATCCCGAACGACCCCGCAAATATGTATTGGGTTGAATACCAGGAATGGCTAGAAGAGGGCAACACACCCGATCCTTACGTCGAACCAGAGCCGGTGCCACCGACGCCCGCGCCTGAGACAACGGTACTCTACGACCACGAGAACCGACTGCGCGCTATCGAAGGCGAGCCGCCGCTTAGTCTCGCGGATTTCGTTGATAAGATGAAGGGTAAGTAGGATGGTTGATACGATCACTGCTAATTTGGCGCTAATTAAGCCTGAAGTGGGCGCATCCGCCGATACTTGGGGCATCAAGCTCAATGGTAACTTCGACATCATAGATCAGAAAGTAGTCCGCAATACTATTCAGTGGACGGTAACTCCCGGCGATGATAACCCAGCGAGCGCGGCTGGCCACTTCTTGATTAAACGGTTTAACAACGCTGGCGTAGAATCTGGTACTCCCCTTTACATTGAGCGACAAACTGGCGACGTTGTACTTGAAAATAATTTGTGGTTGGGTAATGAAGCGTCCATGATTTCGTGTTATGCTATTGAGTGTACTACCATAAACACCTATGGTGAGGCTATTACATCCGGACATATCAATGCTACCGGGAATATCACAGCAACTGGAACCATTACTGCTAATGGGAACATTAATTCTGCTACATCTGTTGTAGCGGCGAATGTACACTCTACCGGCAACGTTCATGCGGTTGGAACTCATACTGGAGCAGCGGTTTCAGTTACTGGCCATATTGCAGGCAATACTCTTTCATCCAATGGTGCTACATTTAATGGTACTTCGACCTTCAATACGATGAGTGGTTCTTCAATGACCGCCACTACTTATGGTGGCACTAATATGGGGCTTGGTGGCGCTTTTTCTAGTAATACTGTTGTAGCAAATAGTGTTCAATCTAATGGCAACGTTCATGCGGTTGGAACTCATACCGGAGGGGCAGTTTCAGTTTCTGGCGATATTTTAGGGGCTAATCTTCGAACAACAGGGGCTGCTTTCGTTCACGGCAGCGTTGTATATCTAGAAGCGACTAATACCCGTTACCTTCATTGGAACGGCAGCGCTTATCTTTTGCCGGGTGGTCACTTACACACTGCAGCCGGTCGCCTTTGGGGTGCCAGCGATTTCGGCGTACCAGACCCGGCTGGAACGGCAGCAAGTTATTATACTACCCTTAGGAATGAGATATTTGCCGGTTTTGTGCAGGACTTGCGCTGGATAGATGCCGGAACTATAACCGCAGTTGCCAATGCCGGTGAGACAGGTGTATCTGGAACAGCAGTAACCACTCTAAATGTGACATTGGTTGGACCCACCCCTGTTGTGTCGGCTAGAGTTAGACATATGCAAAGACTCGTGAATGGTGTTTGGTACACAGCGGGGTGGGCATCGTGAAAATAATTGACCACGGCGAATGGAATACGTATAATCCGACTAGAAAAATTATGGATGCCCCGCCTGGAAGTTTATTTATTAGACGTAAGAGTGACAAAAAGGATTGGTACGAATACGTAGCTTCCAATCCGTTCAAGGAGGATACCATTAAGATTAATTGTAGGCTCCAGGTAATGGGTGCTAAATTGGAGAAGGGGTGGGTTGCAGCTGCCTGTACTCGCGATGCAACTATGCTATTTCCTATTCAATCCATAGTATTGGAATTGGAGGATGTCAATTCGAAAGACCCACAGAAGGATTTTCAAGGCAAAATTTACGACCCCGAAACTAAAACATTCAGTGAAAAACGAGCGTTCGAATGATACCTATCGAATTCCCAGCGGGAATTACTACTCTGCTGTCCAAGACGGCCAAGACGGCTAATTGGCATGACGGCAGTCTTATGCGTTGGGATGATGGGGTTACTCTGCGCCCAGTGCTCGGCTGGGAGCAAATTCCTTATCCTACTCCTTTTGCTTCGCGAGTACGAGCTATTCATCGCTGGACGGCCATGTCGGGTATATTGTACACCGCTTATCTGTGTGAGTCCCATTGCTACATAGATACGGGCGGTACCTTATTTGATGCAACGCCCGTCGATGGATTAACAGCATTAACTGGCACTTTGGGGGGTTACGGTGAACAAAACTACAGTGCAGAAAATTATGGGGATGCGCGGTCCGGTATATCTACCCTCGTTAAATTTTCTCCCGCTTGGTCCATAAATAACTGGGGCGAAGATTTATTGTTTATGGTTAGTTACGATGGTAGATTGCTTAGATGGAAACCATCTGAACCAACTACCAAAGCATCGGTTGTTGCGGGCGCTCCAATTAATAATCGACAATTCGTGGTTACTCCGCAGCATCATTGTATACTATTCCAAATGGGTGGTAATCAGGCTGATTTGGGGTGGTGCAGCGAAGAAGATATTGAAGACTGGAACTTTTCCAGTCTGGTAAATACCGCCGGAATGTACACGGTTGATCCATTTGCCCCTATTGTAGCCGCACATTCGTCTTCAGTGGGTGTTTCTGTTCATTCTCCTGCGATGACACACTTCCTAGATTATATTGGCCTTCCGTACATATATCGAATTAGGCCAATTGGTAAAATTCCGATCCCGATCAGCGCCGCCTCTATGTCTTCTATCCCGGAAGGTATAGTCTGGATTTCGGTTGAAGGATTTTGGATGTATAATGGCTCCACGGCGGACACAATTACGTGTCCATTGTGGGATGTCATTGCGGCTAGAATGGACTTTGAGAGAACTGTCCGTGAATCCCATTCGGTGAACTTGCTCGCTAAGGGTGAAATATGGTGGTTCTGGGTAGATATAAACTATGGTTTGGAACCCACACGTTATGTCGCGCTAGATTATCGCGGCAAGATATGGATGGGTGGGTATTTGACTCGCACTTGCGGTAACACGTATGCTAATGATAGATATCCTATTATGTCGGATGGAACAAAAGTATGGAAACATGAAACTGGATATGTGTATCCAGAAGTTATATGGCAACCATACTTGGAATCCCAAAACATCACCATAAACGGCGGAGAGAGTTTTAGCACAATTACCAAAATATTACCGGACATAGCGGGCGATAAAACTGCCTTAGCATTTGCGTTGGTGACGAGGAATGACCGCAGCGATTATTCGACCGAGACATACGGAACGTACAGAACTGTTAACAAACACGGGTGGGTTGATTTCAGAGAGACAGCGCGGGATTTTCGCCTTTACATCGAAATGACAAGAAGTGCAGAATGGAGTACAGTTGGTCCCATTATATTCGATATTAAAGAGCGGGGCAAAAAATGAGAGTCCCCAATCTTAAAGATTTGGAGCTAACTAAATATCTCACCGAATGGGATAGAGAGATGGAGCGGATACGGAGGGATTCTATTAGTGCTATCGGAGGCAACCGATCCCTTCTCTTATATTCGCCCAATAAGAGTGTGTTTGAAGTAACGGTGGCCGACGATGGGACGTTGGTTATAACGAAAGTAGCTGGATGAACATAACCGACCCCGTAATGGTTGACAAGATGCGCCGCGCGCTGAAGGTTGGCGGGGATTTATTCAGCTTGGATGACATCGAATCCGGATTGACGTCCGGGGATTTGCAAGGTCATGTGGAAGGCGATACGTGGGCTATCACACAAGTACATCAATGGCCGCGCAAGAAAGCGGTCAACGTGTTATTCGTGGTAGGGACACTTGAGAACTCGGTTAAGTTAGAAAATAAACTAGAAGCATGGGCCAAAGAACAAGGTGCTACTCTCCTTACCGCCGTTGGACGCGGAGGATGGTGGTCGTTTAGAACTCCAGGGTGGAAAATAGTGGGCAACCTCTATTCCAAGGTGATATAATGAGTAGCGGCGGATCAACACCAGCAGTAACCAATCAGATTAACAAGGTTGAGCTACCCGAATGGGTAAATCAAGCTTCGCAATCTAACTATCAGCTTGCTACGGATATTGCTAATCGGCCTTTGGAGCAATACAGCGGCCCGACAGTCGCTGGCCAAGACCCTATGACGTTGCAAGCAAATAAGCTGATTAGTAGCAACGTGGGTTCGCTGGATCCTTACTACAAACAAATAATGGACATGCTTGGGCTGTCCACAAACGCGATCAATACGGGGGCTAGTTACTCCTCTCGGGCGGCTGGCTTAAATACCGACGCCGCCGGAATTCAGCAGGGCGTTACTGGGCTGCTGGGTAAGGCTGAAGGGGCATTGGACCAGACTGGTGCGGGAATTGCCGACGCTAGCGCAGCATTCGGTAGGGCAGGCTCTACTTTCGATGACGCCAGCAACATTTTTAGGGGAACCACCGGCCCGTTGGATATTACCAGGTATCTTAATCCTTACACTGACGAAGTAGAAAGTAGAGCCATCGCCAATGCTAATACGGCGTTGGATCAGCGCCTGCTAAGCACTACCGACGCGGCTCGGAAGGCGGGCGCATTTGGTGGCTCTCGTCATGGCATCCAAAGTGGCGTTACGGCGGCTGAGGGTGTCCGGAGTATTGGCGACTTGTCTGCTTTGCTACGGAAGGCTGGCATTGATTTCGCTACCGACACCGCCATTAAAGACCGGGCGGGTATTCAAGCGGGCGCGTCCGGGATGTTGGGCGCGGGTTCTGGCCAAATTAATGTTGGCCAGGGTTATTTGGGGGGTGTTGGAGCGCTACAGAATACGGCAGCCGGATACGGAAATGTTGCTGGCAGGACGCTCGACCAAGCATCCGGAATTAATGCTTCCGCTGCTGGTCTAAACAACGCCGCTTCTGGAATGCTGAACGCTGCTACGGGTTATGGCAATGTCGCTACCGGAGTGGGCAACGCTGCTACCGGAGTTATGAACGCGCAGAATAGAGATATCGGTGCCCTAGCTTCTGCCGGAGCGGCTAATACAGCATCCGCGCAAGCTCAAATTGACGCTGCGATGAGGCAGTTTTACGAGAAACGAGACTACCCAATCGAAGGTCTCAATACTCGTCTGGCCGCATTGGGTATGTCGCCGTACGGCAAGACCGAAACCAGCAACAAGACCGCTACCTCTGAAGATAAAGGACCGGATTGGGCCTCCATCCTTCTCGGCGGCGCGAAGATCGGTTCCCAAATGTGGATGGCTTCGGATCGGGGGATGAAGACGGACATCGAGAGGATTTCGGATGGTCCGGTTCCGATGTACGCTTATCGGTACAAGAAAGACCCCAAGACCTACCCGAAGGTGGTCGGTCCAATGGCGCAGGATATCGAAAAATACCGACCGAAATCGGTTAAGAAGATTGGCAAGCGAAAGGTTATCGACATCAACAACTTGATGGAATCGTTGGCCTAATGCCTACATATCAAGAACGCGTCAGACAGGCTATCGATACCCACGTGCCTCCGCACTTGCGGGCGTACTTTTATCAGATGACGGCGAAGGAGTCCCCGACCGGGAAGGATTCGCCAACTGGTGCTCAAGGCCCGCTTCAGTTTACGCGCGGAACCGGTAAATCGTACGGATTGGTGGGTCCGCAAGGAGATGTTCGTCGAGACATCGACGCCAATATTAAAGCCGGAGTCCCGCTAACATTAGACAATGCAGCAATTTTACGCAAACGTCTCGGGCGCGAGCCGACTTTTTCTGAGTTGGCTCTGGCGCATCAGCAGGGGGCTTCGACAGCGGGCAATATGCTTACTGGCGCGGGCAACGCTCCGGCTAAGAATTTGGCTGTCAACAATATCAATCCGAATTTGCCTCCTCAAGCGGCGGCGGAGAAAATCATGAATTACTATGGCTTCGACAAACGGCCGGGAATGACCCTTAATTCGGCTTCTCCTATGTTTGACCCAAATGCCCCTGGGGCATTCGCGCCGCCCGCACAAGGGGCTGTCCCATTCGCTGCGGGATTCCAGCCTCCGGGATTGTCGTTGGCTTCTAATCCCGCTGCGGCAGCTGCTCCGGCTAGTTTCGCTGAGCGAATGCTGAGTGGAGCTAACAACCCAAATAATAAGGGTACCCCGTTTGCCAATACCTTTGAGGGATTGGGCGATATTCAGAAGGGCATCAGTCCGAAAGCTCCGGCTGCCAACGACATGAACACCATTGCGCCATCTTCGCTGGGCGCAAGCGTCGGACAGCAGCAAGCAGCGATGAGTCCGATAGCACAGAATATACTTACGCAGATGATCCAACAGATGCAACAAAGGCGTGGCGTCAGATGAATATCGCCGATCTGATTCTTGCTCTTAAGCAGGGCGAGGACCCAAACGCGGCCATTTTGGCCTCGATACAAGCGCCTGCTCCCGGTGGGGGCGCGTTTCCGGCTGTCCAACCTCCGGGTGATGATGTTGCTCCAATTCCAGCGGCTTCGGTGCCTCCGCCACCGGCTCCTGCCGCTGCTCCGCCAGCTACGGGCATCCCTCCTGCCCTAGCGGCGATGGCCGGTGTGGGTAGCCCCAAACCGCCTGCACCGGCTCCCGCCTCGACCGCGCCCCAAGGCGTAGCTACGCCGATCACGAATCCTGCTCCTGCGCAGGAAATGCCGCGCATTATGCAGTCGCCACCTGATCTGTCTAACATGTACATCGAATTGATTAAAAATAATCAGAACGCGGCGGCGCTTGACTCCGGAATGAGCTTAATCGCGGCTGGCTTCTCTAAGTATCCTGAAATTCGGTCTGGTCTTATCGCCGCAGCTGGCAATCAGGCCGGTAAGCAGAATTTAACGTCTCAGGATATTGTAAACCTTCAGGGTTTGCGAATGAAGAATCAGGCTCTCCAAATTCGACAGGCAGCGAAAGCTGGCCTGATGAAACAGTACGGATTGAGCCGCGATACTGTGGATTATTTGGACACCAATGACAAACTTGACGAAGTAATCAAGCATCGCGAAACCGGTACTCTGCAAGTTGTAACCAATGGTGATACCGGCCAGGTTTCGTTGTGGAACAGCAACACTCACAGGAAAATCGCCGATGTTGGTGGGCCGAAGCCGGAGGAAGGCGAATACGTTGATACTCCGGAAGGTCGTCGCTTGATGAGCAAGCGGACCGGTCAGCCAATGGGCGAGGCTGTTGGCGCAAAGCCGGAGGAAGGTGAATACGTTGACACCCCGGAAGGTCGCCGCTTGATGAGCAAGCGGACCGGTCAGCCAATGGGCGAGGCTGTTGGTCGTCTTTCCACCGAGGATGAGCGGACATTCGCTGATATCAATGCTGGTCGCAGAGCAGCTGGTAAACCCGAAGTTACGCGTGAAGAGTATATCACTACGATCAAGCGCGATCCGCGAGCAGCCGCAAACGAACAAGATGTGCTCAATTTGGCCGCGATCAATAAGGGTCGCGATCCAGATAAACAGATGACGATGGAACACTATCTTACGAAGGTAAAGTCGAGAGGTACAACCGTCAATGTTGGGCCACAAGGCCAGCAATTCCCGGCACCCGATGCGGGGCACGACTATAAGCGAAATGAAGATGGTACAGTATGGGTAAACCCGGATACCAAGCTGCCTGAACAAGTTCCAATTCCTGGAAGTATGGGAGGGGATAAAGCTACTTCGGCAGCAATGGGTGCCAAGAAGCTGACCCGCGAGGAGACCGAAGCTCAAGAAAAGAAGAATAAGGCGCGATGGAATCAAGTCAGAACTTCTAGCACCGTTATTGACGCTACAGATCGAGCGCTTGGACTGGTGGATAAGCCTGGAGCAACTGGTGTTCTTGCTCCAATGTCTAGAATGCTGGGATTTATCGGCGGTAAACCATCGGATGACTATGACTCTGCGGTTAGCACTATCAAAGCAAATACAGCCTTTGCTGAGTTGCAACGATTACGCGATGCTTCTGTTGGTGGCGCGAGCGGACTTGGTAGCGTCACAGACTTCGAGCAAAAAATGTTGACAGATGCTATAACCGATCTTCGCTCCATGCAAAGTACTCCAAGCGCTGAAAAAGCTCTAATTCGAGTTAAGGCCATGTTCAAAACGTTGCTAGAACAACGATTTGAGGAAAAGCCTGGGGAAGACGCCAAATCCAAATTCGATGCTGCCCTTAAAAAGAATGAGGATGAACTAACTGTTGAACAGGCTAATAAAACTAAGGCGGGTCCTCGCACCTTCAAGAATATTACGGTGAGGGAGAAATAGAATGACTGATTTTGATTTTGATGTGGGGGACAAGGTTTATACAGTCAGGGATGTTCCCGATTTCGAAACGGCACAGAAGCAGTTTAATGCATATCGCCAGCAAGAAGTATCGGAAGCAGGAAGGAAGCAATTTGAAGAAGCCCCTTGGTGGGGTAAATTAGGAATGGCCGGTAGCGACATGCTACGTTCTGGCATTGATACTGTATCGCTTGGCGGCGCTGATGCGATGGCAGATTACATGGCCGGTAACAATGAACAACGAATGCTTACTAAAGCCGCAAAAGAACGGGCAGGGTGGGCTGGAACTGCTGGGGATGTTGTAGCTGCGACTGCTATGTTTCCCACCGCAGTTCCTAAAGTGGTAGGCATGGTAGGTGGCGGTCCCGGTGTCCGCGCGTTGACGGCAGGCGGGACAGCAGCGGCTGAGGGTGGTACTATGGGTGCTATCAACGCTGCGACGCACGATCAGGACCCAATGGCCGGTGCTGGAATTGGTGGTATAACAGGCGTCCTAGGTCAAGCAGCTGGCGGGATTGTTAACAAAGGTAAGCGAGTTTGGGACGAACTCAATATCCCCGCAGTTGGGAAGGTTGGTAAGACATTCGAGGCCCCCACATACAATATTCTCAAATTGCCCAAGGGGGCGGATAAAATGACTAAGGTAAACGTTGCCGCTGCAAAGGCGGAACAGAGAGCTAAGAGTAATAAGGAAGACCCTCTTGCTCTACAAGACGCTTACGCCAGCCAGTTTTCTAAACTGCAAGCATCCCCAGGATTTAAAAAGGAATTCAACAAAGCCGAGAAGGAACAGATCGAAAAAATAATCAAGGGTGACTTCGGCACCAATACGTCGCGGCAGCTTAGCAGCGTAGTTGGCAATCCATGGGTAGCAGCAAGTTCAGGTCCTATGGTTGGACTACCCCTACTTACCGCTGGTAGATCGCTGAAATCACTGTCCAGCGGCGGAACCGAAGAGGCCGTCCGAGACTTACGCCGCACGATGTACGGTGTTGATAAATTTAAGGGGCCGTTATCGCCGGAATGGATTAAGCGGATGCGGCAGGGTTCGCGAGTATTGGGTCAAGAGTTATATAATGACTGATGAAGAACTTAAAAAATTCTATCAGCAACATTTTGATAAACTTCCGTGGTACGGAAAGTTAGGAACTGCTGCCGCCGATGTTGCCCGAACTTTCACGGATGACCTTACATTTGGTTTAGCTGATCGCGGAATGAGTATGATGACTGGTCGTAACGAACCAGCCATTACTAAAGCTATTCGCGCTAGAATGGGTCATGCTGATTTACCCGGAGCGTTCGGTGCAGGGATGCTCACACCTTCTGCTGTCCCCAGTATGGTTGGCCGCGTTGGTGGGGGTCCTGCTACCCGACACGCCGTCGGCCTGCTCGGCGGGGCCGGTGAGGGTGCGTTGCAAGGAGCGGCATATGCTGCTGGTCATGGCGAGGACATGAAACAGGGGGCTACAACTGGGGCTATTGCTGCGCCACTTGCACACGGCTTAACCGCTGGGTTGAACAAGGCTACTAACACTATTTCAAATAAAATTAAGGGGGTTAGCGACAAACTTCCGCCTCCCCACATTGGAAATGTAAAGGGGTACGAAGCAGAATTTACTCCTCCCCCCGGATATACCGATGATTTCACAAAATCACGTGAAGGTCACATGACCTTCTCTAAGGATAAAAATGATTGGGTAAGCAGACCCGGAACCGAAAATTATCCCCGTTATTGGGAATACCCCGATACACACGAAATGACCCCTAAGGCGATGATAGAATCAGCAGCCCAAGCAGCGCATGGGGCTGGGGGTAAACCCCATCATTATATGCTTGAATTTCAAAGTTTGAAAGATGACATAGACGCTAATGCTGTTAGAGATTTCTCCCCCGAAGAATATAAAGTCCTTGAGAAAGCATTAAGTCCTACTCACGGCGACTTCTTACCCCATATGTTGGCCGATGCGGCAGAAAGACCGTTGGCTGGGATGAAACTTAGCGCTGGCATTCCACCAGAGATTCCAATGGCTACACCCATCATGAAAGCAGCAGATTGGGCAGTTGGTAAAAATATGATGGAACCAATAGAAGCTGCGCGACGTTACGCTATTGACTTACCAGAAATCCCTAGCGTTCTTTCGCCAATCCTGCAAGGTCGATTATCTAAGGGGATGCGACGTGGGATTATTTCGAGCATTGATAATGAAGAGAATTTTTAAAGTATGAAAATACGGCCTGTGCTATGCTCTCTTTGGCCTGCAATGCTTGCGTTATGCGACGATCTAACGCTGTCCCCCAAACATCTACATACAGGCAACTTTCCGCTGTCTGCCCATGGCGGTGAATACGATCCTCGATCTGGCTTCTGTCGTCCAGAGAGTACGAATTTTCTGCGAATATCATTGTGCTGCACAGATCGTCCGACAGTGGACCGCCTAGAAGTGTGTGACCGTATTTGGCCGCGCGACTTTGCGCTAGAATCACCCGACACCCGCTGTATTTATTGAATTTATCTTTCTGCGCCTGGATTTCGGCAGGTTCCATCCCACCACTTATGTAGGCTGGCCCATATTCGGCGAGCGCTCGCATTAACAAATCTTTGGTGTAGCGATGAACATACGGAACGACA
>Ga0190271_10000103_pt1 | contig 45079 bp, 38 predicted proteins | sample Popmic356T_FD_133747 | JGI IMG/M metagenome (GOLD analysis project Ga0190271, IMG submission 133747) | Populus adjacent soil microbial communities from riparian zone of Weber River, Utah, USA - 356 T | ecosystem: Environmental > Terrestrial > Soil > Riparian zone | place: USA: Utah | collected...
AATGATTTGATATAACGCAACATTTCGTGTTCCGAGTGGTGCGAGTTAAAAATTGGATGTGTTAAATAAGCCGAAGTACGTTGTAAAGCAGCTGGGATAACGGTTTCTACATTCTCTACCACCTCAACCTGATCTGCTGCGATAGCTTTAACCTTTGCAAAGATTTTAGCGATTAAAGCTACATCTTCGAAAGTGCTGGTTTCGTCGAACGAAATGGTTGCTACGTTACCAACATAGTTTAAGTTGATTTCGTTATCAATACATCCAGAATGGATACCGCCTTTTAAATCGCCTAAATCGAAACGAATGGTGTCGAAATAAGCAGAATTTAACTGCTCAAAACCTAAACCTTTTAAAGTAGAGGCTAAACTGATAGCCAAACCGTGTGTACGTTCTGCAATGGCTTTTAATCCTTTCGGACCATGGTAAGCAGCATAAAAACCAGCCATAATGGCCAATAATGCCTGTGCGGTACAGATGTTTGATGTTGCTTTATCTCTACGGATGTGCTGCTCGCGGGTTTGCAAAGCCATACGTAAAGCGTAATCGCCATGGCTATCAATGGTTACACCAATAATACGACCCGGGATATTACGTTTATATTCTTCTTTAGTTGCAAAAAATGCAGCGTGCGGCCCACCAAAACCCATTGGGATACCTAAACGCTGTGTTGTACCTACTACCACATCAGCTCCCCACTCGCCTGGAGGCGTTAACAAGGTTAAACTTAAAATATCGGCAACTACTGTTAATTTAATATTTTGGCTGTGTAATGCAGATGCGAAGGCTGCATAATCGAAAACTTCACCGTTTCCTGCCGGATATTGAACAATTGCGCCGAAAAATTCTTCAGTAGCAGTGAAATCTAAATGACTTCCGATAACCAGTTCAATACCATAAGGATTAGCACGTGTTTTTAAAATATCGATCGTTTGAGGAAAAACAAGTTCGGAAACGAAGAATTTTTTAGCTGCCTGATTTTTACGCAAACTATATTGCATAAACATCGCTTCAGCAGCAGCGGTACCTTCATCCAATAAAGATGCATTGGCAATTTCCATTCCGGTTAAATCGATAACCATCGTTTGGAAATTTAATAAAGCCTGTAAACGGCCCTGTGCAATTTCTGCCTGGTACGGCGTATATTGTGTGTACCATCCTGGGTTTTCGAATACGTTACGTAAAATTACACCCGGGGTAATGGTATCATAATAACCCTGACCGATAAAGCTTTTGAAAACTTTATTCAACAATGAAGTTTGTTTTAAAGCACCAAGATATTCAGTTTCTGATTTTGCTGCAGGCAAATTTAAAGGCTGTTTTAACCTAATTGCCGTCGGGACAGTTTGTTCAATCAGCTCATCAATAGAATTTACGCCAACAGTTTGCAACATTTCGACTGTATCTGCCTCATTTGGTGCAATATGACGATTTTGAAAATCTTCCTTGTAGTGGATATTTAAGCTCATGCGGTATGAATAATAAATTTGCGTGCAAAGGTAGCAAAAACGAAGCTGTATTTCACTATCAATCAGTGTAAAAAAGGCGTCTTATTTATACTTAAAAGCTACAAAATAGATAGATTTTATTAGCAAAAGCCAGGACAAACGTTTATTCAATTTTAAGCCAATATTTTGATTATTTGAAAGCGGTGGTTGTTCTAAAATTTATTTTGTCGCTATGGTTAACTTAAATCTTTTTGCATCAGTTGATCCGAATCAATAAGCAGCTGCAACGTAAAATATTAGCTACCAAAGCAAACGAAAAAAGCATTTTCTTAAATTTGAAAAGCATTTACCTACCCTATGCCCTTTTATGTCAACTTGCAAAAATAACGTCGCACTTTTAGTTCACGCCTGCGATAGTTATGAATTTCTTTATAAAGGTTTTGATTACACTTTCTCAGAAAACTGGGATTTTAAAATACCATGCAATTATTATTTCGCTACAGAAGAAAGAACCGCAGATGTGAGCGGCTTCGCAAACATCAAATCGGGCAAAGGCGAATGGGCTGATCGGCTGGTAACGCTTTTAAGCAATTTAGATGAAGAGTATATACTCTACTTCCAGGAAGATATGTGGTTAAGCAAACCTGTAAATCCTAAGTTCTTTACAGCACTGTTCGAACAGGCAATTGAAAACGATTGGCAACAGGTTAAACTCCATAGTTCTGGCGTTTACAAAACTAAAGAAACCACTAATTTTATTGAAGGATTTAATATTGCGGAGATCGATAATGATGCATCACTTTTTTTAATGTCGCACCAGATTACTCTTTGGAAAAAAGATTTTCTGCTTGCGCAACTTTATAAAAAAGAACATCCCTGGAGGAATGAGCGTAAAGGTACTAAGAGATTGAAAAAATTAAACCCGCTTATTCTTCATGCCGATTATTTTGCAGAAAACGGAGCAGAGCAAAACAACAACAATAGAAATCCATCGGAACGGAGCGAGTATTACGCAGTTTCATTTAACAGCACCCTAAATCACAATGCTGTCCGGTTTATCGAGGTGTTAAAGTTGGGTAGCCAACCTCAAAAAGATTACGCTGCAGAACTACTAAACCATTACGACAACAATTTAACCCATAACGGTAAGGAAAGACCTAAAAAAGAAGATTTGTTTAAAAAGCTTAAAACCTTTATTCAAAAAAGTCTGGGCAGTTAATTTTTTATATCTATTAAGATTTTGGAAAGCAGTGGCTGTGCTAAAACTTAAGTGTGCTCCCGCCATTCGCTGCAATCTTTTTGAGATCCTATCAGCTTATTCCAGGTTGCTGCAAACAAAAAGGATTTTCGCTTCTGTCGGGTTTAAAAACGAAGGCACTATAAGAAACAAAGGTTGCAGGGCGCAATATGCATTCCGTATTTATCTTTGATCTTTCAGCTTGAGTCTTTTTCTTACTTCTGCACCTTCCATCCTTCATCTTTACTCAACTTTAATTTATAAGTTTTGGTAATGAAGTTGCTGTTTTTATCGGCGTCTTTATCAAATGGCTCAAAATCGGTCGTATTCATTTTAAGCGACACCGTCACTTTTGCTGTGCTTGAGTTTACCTGCGCAAAATCAACTGGTTTCTCGTCTGATAAAACATACTCTACCACTTTTACAGTAGCCTTGTCGCCATCCTGTTTCAACACCAACGGACTTGCTTTATCGGTTAAAGTGATCTGATAAACGTAACTGCTATCTTTCGAAAGAAATTTCTTTTTGGCTTCTTTTAAACTTAAGGTAACCAAACCTTTGCTGGCCAAAGATTTATATTTCCCCAGTTCGAACATATCGTTTGTACTGTTAAATTTCATCTCCCCAAATTTAAACCTCGTGGTTTTATATTCCGGATTGGCCTTTAAATAACTGGTTATCACTTCAGCTGCCTCATCCTGATTGATGGTGGTTTTGGTTTTACATCCGGCTAAGCCGATAATGATCAGGGATAAAATATAAATGGTAAGTTTTTTCATGTGTAAATGCTTTATGCTTTTTAAAGATATTTAATTTTTTGACATACAACTAATATAAACCACAGAGTGTACTAAGTTTTCACAGAGAAAACAGAGACCTCTGGGCATACTACTTCTTTAAGTGTAAAAAATAATAGCCCGGCTTTGTGCCCTCTGTGCCTTCACTCTATGTACTTTGTGGTAAAAACGAGATTATTTCTTTAGATATTTTAAATTCGGTAAAACCATTGCCGATAAAATTACCACAACGCCAACCCACCTTAAAAACGAAACCTGCTCTTGAAGCACAAAACCAGCCATCATTACTGCAACCGGTAATTCTGCAGCGCTTAATATCGAACTTATGGCAGTACCAATTCTGGGCACGCCTTCTGCGTAAAATAAAGGCGGAATTACCGTACCGAAAACTGAGATAATCAATCCCCATTTCAATAAACTTCCACACAAAGCACCATTAAACAAAAATGCTGGCGGGAAGATGATGAAAATCAATATACAGGAACCAGTAATCATCAAGGCACTTTTCTTTAGAGGAGCATATTCATTTCCGATTCTACCACTCAATAATAAAAAGCCCGCATAGCAAAGTGCAGCTAATAAACCGAAACCAATCCCTTTTAAATCCATACTTCCGATGCTGGTTTCGACCATTCCACTGGCTAAAACTGTACCGCCCAGAACCAGTAAAATAGCGGCTAATTGTAAGCCGGCAGGTTTCTTTTTAAAAATGAGGTATTCCATTAAAATACTCATCCAGATAAACTGCATCAATAAAATAATCGCTACCGAATTGGGTACCAGCTTTACACACTGATAATAAAAGATGCTCACCAAGCCCGTACAGGTTCCTGCGATTATCATTTTCCACCAAGGTGTTTTAGCCGGAACCACTTTAGCCTTATAAGCTGCTGTTCTACTTTGGAAGAAAAATAACACCCATAAAATTACCGCTCCAAAAAAAGCCTGTGCACCGGTTACATCGCCCAGCGTATAACCTTCGTGGTAAGCGAGTTTTACAAAAGTAGAAAGGATACCAAAACTACAGGCACCAAAAAAAACAAGGAGAATTCCTTTTAACATATTTATATTATCTAACCACAGAGAAAAAGAGTTTTTCACCGAGTACACAGAGGCTCTGTTTCTCTGTGCACTTCTTAGTGTGCTTTGTGGTTAAAAACTAAGCTAATTGTCGTAAATAATTCTGGATCGTAGTTTCCAGCCCCAGATAAAGTGCATCGCTAATTAACGCGTGACCGATTGAAACTTCTAACAAACCTGGTATGCTCTGTGCAAAATAATGCAGGTTGTGTAAATCAAGATCGTGACCGGCATTAATTCCCAAACCTAATTTGTTGGCGTGGTGTGCTGCCGCAATATAATTCACCACGGCCTTTTCGCGATCGGCAAAATAGTTATGGGCATAAGCCTCTGTGTACAATTCAATGCGGTCTGTTCCGGTTTCAGCCGCGCCTTCAACCATTTCTACAACCGGATCAACAAAAATAGAAACGCGGATGCCTTCCTTTTGAAAAACAGCTACCATTTCTTTCAGGTAATCTTTATGTTTGATGGTATCCCAACCATGGTTCGAAGTAATCTGACCCTCCGCATCGGGTACCAAAGTAACCTGGGCAGGCTTGTTGGCCAAAACCAGATCAACAAATTTATCTTCTTTGCAATTTCCTTCAATATTAAATTCTGTCGCAATAACGGCTTTTAAATCGTATACATCCTGATAGCGGATATGGCGTTCATCAGGGCGTGGGTGTACCGTAATTCCCTGCGCACCGTAACGTTCGCAATCTAATGCAACCTTAACCAGATCAGGATTATTACCTCCGCGACTGTTGCGAAGTGTAGCAATTTTATTGATATTAACCGATAACTTTGTCATGAAGCAAAGATAAGGCTTTGCCTTTGTTAATCTTAAACCTTAAAAAAATTTGACTTTTTTTTGCTCATATTTGCTTTCTGTAAATGAACTTAAAAGATACAACCCTATATAAATTCCTGATCGTTTTACTTGCAATTGCGAGTATACCAGCACTTTTTGGCGGCGTGATGGAGCCTGATGGCGCATTGTATGCTTCCATGTCCAAAAACATTATCCTGTTCAAAGATTGGTTTAATCTTTACGGCCGTGGGGCCGACTGGCTGGATAAACCCCACCTCACTTTTTGGATTTCTGCCGCGTCCTTTAAAATTTTCGGAATATCTTCATTTGCCTATAAATTACCATCATTTCTATTCGGTTTATTGGGTGCATGGTATTTATACAAGTTAGCTAAAGATATATACGATGAAAAAACCGGGTTAATCAGTGCGGTAATTTTTCTGAGTGCCTTACATATCATCACCTCTACTTTTGATGTTAGGGCCGAAATTTACATTACAACTTTCACGTTAGCATCTATTTACCATTACTATAAGGCACATCAAAATTCTTTCTGGCACCTAGTAGCAGGTTCATTTTTTGCGGCCTGTGCAATATTAATCAAAGGAATTTTTGTATTGATTCCTGTATTTGCAGGCTTTATTATCTACTGGTTGTTTACAAAACAGTACCATCAGCTTTTAAAACCAAAATGGTATATCGCCATCCTTTTGATTTTTGTTTTTATTACCCCTGAGTTGTATTCGCTCTATACGCAATTCGATCTGCATCCCGAAAAAATTGTTTTTGAAAGGACTGGCGTTTCAGGCTTAAAGTTTTTCTTTTGGGACAGTCAGTTTGGAAGGTTTTTCAACAATGGCCCAATTAAAGGCAAAGGGGATATTTCGTTTTTTCTACACACTACCCTTTGGGCATTCCTTCCCTGGTCTGTACTATTTTATACGGCAGTAGTAAATCTGTTTAAAAGAAAAAATAGAATTGCTTTAGCTCCTGAAAGCATTATGATCTGGGCAAGTGCAGCGGTTACTTTTCTGATCTTTTCCCTTTCTAAATTTCAGTTGCCGCATTACATCCTGATCATCTTTCCCCAGTTTTCAATCATAACTGCCTTGTACCTAAGGAAGCTTGACAGCAAAGGCTTAAAAATCTTTTTCATTATACAGAACATCATTTTCATATTGGTTATTGCTCTGCTTTCTGCACTTGCTTATTTCTTTGGTTTTGAAAACCCATATTTAATTATTGGGGTCCTGATTGTTATTCTCGCCATCTCTTTCTTACTATTTAAAGGCATTTTATTGGAAACCATCATTACCAGAAGTGCATTTTTATCTGTGGGATTAATGATATTTCTATTCATTTTTTTCTACCCTGCCCTTTTAAAATATCAATCGGGAATGCAGGCAGGTAATTGGTTAAAGCAAAATTATCCAACTGCTAAACCTGCAGTATTAAACTACATAGATGCGTTCTCATTTGATTTTTATGCCCCGGGAGAAGTAAAATATCTGCATAATTATAGTGATCTCGACAAATCAAAGCATCTAAAAGACTTGGTTATATATATACCGGAACAGGAACTGGCAAAACTAAAAAGCGAGTACAATGCTGAAATTTTAAAATCGTTTGAATACTTTCATACTACGAAACTGACGGGTAAATTTTTAAATGCCAAAACACGTCCACAGGTTTTAGAAAATTTTTATCTGGTTAAAATACATTAACATGGATTTATTCTTCCGCATCTTAAAATTTGGATTAACGGGTTTCCTCGGGATGGCGATAGATTTCGGCGCGACATGGCTGTGCAAAGAGAAAATCAAGATCAATAAGTACATTGCTAATGCCATTGGTTTTACTTTAGCCGTAACCAATAATTATCTCATTAACCGGATATGGACATTCGAAAGTACCAACACCCATTGGGCAACTGAATTCAGTAAATTTTTAGTGGTGAGTTTAATCGGCTTGGGTTTAAACACCTTCATCATTTACCTATTCCATCAAAGGAAAAACGGAACCAACTTTTATGTGGCGAAGTTTTTTGCGATTGTAATTGTTTTTGTTTGGAATTTCTTGGCGAATATGTTATTTACTTTTAGGTAAGTTTTCACCATTAAGGGCATTAAAGAAATTCGAATGAATTAAGCTTCGTTATTATTTTGACCACCTTAGTCACCTGAGAGCATTTAAGTTTAATGATGCAGGAGAACTCACCTTAACTTTCTTAACTTCTTAATGATAAAAAAATATCACCATTAAGGGATGAAGGACACTAAGAAAAAAATAGAATGATTGCTGCAGGATCTATGCAATTCGCACAACTCAATAAGCCACCTAAGAAACATTTTTACCAACAAAATATATCACAACAAGCCATATTAATCCTTTAATCAGGAAGAATAAAAACCCAACCAGCCCCACCCGCTTAAACCATAATTTTGCTTTTTCTTTGTTCATGGCGATGTTTGTAAAGATAACGGATTTGCGTTAAATTAGAAAGATTTTAAATAAGGAAATATGAAATTATCTAAACGTTTGCTCATCACTATTTTTTGCAGCTGCTTTTTCTGCATTCAAATTTTTGCGCAAAATTTTGAAGACATTAAACGCTACAAGGTAAGTTATGCTCTGGCAACACGTACTAATGAGAAGTTGATTGCACTTAGAAGTTTTTCGGCAAATAACCATAAATATCTATTGCTGGTGAATCCTGAAACTTTAGATACTAAAGTAGATCTGTCCAGTAATTATGCCACAAGCAGCTTAAAGCTCCAAAATGTATTAGCGATTTTTAAAAATACGGCTTATATAAAATCAATCGAAGCCGCAGCCGCTAAAGATCTGCAGTTACAAAATGCGGGGATCGACCACGCCATTCCGAATGAAAAGGGAATTACCTTAACGATCGATCTTTGTCCTTCGCATAAGGCTTTAGACCGGATTATCTTCCAATCAGTTTTCGACGAATTTAAAAAGATAGAGCTGCCCGCCCCGCTTGCGGTTTCCGTTTCAGGTAAATGGATGCTAAAACATCAGGATGACCTGAATTGGTTAAAAAGTTTAGTAGAGAAAAAAGAATTGAATATTACCTGGGTAAACCATACTTATAACCATCAGGTAAATAAACTGCCATTAGCCGAAAATTTTCTGTTGGCTCCTGGAACCAATTTAGATGTAGAAGTACTGGAAAACGAAAAATTAATGTTAAAAAACGGCTTAACCCCTTCGGTATTTTTCCGTTTTCCGGGATTGGTATCAGACAAGGCAATAGTCGCAAAAATTGAAGCTTACGGATTAATCCCTATTGGAAGCGATGCCTGGCTGGCCAAAGGACAGCAACCTAATGCAGGCAGCATTGTACTGATCCATGGCAACGGGAATGAAGAAATTGGTGTAAAAGATTTTATCCAGTTGCTAAAAACGAAACAAGCTGATGTGAAGAATAAACAATGGTTGCTTTTCGATTTGAGAGAGGGTTTGGAAAAGGAATTTGAATAATTTATCTCATTTTTAACCGCAAAGGACGCTAAGAAAGGCGCAGAGTTCACAAAGATCGCACAATAAATTGACCACAAACGCACAAAGAACACAAGGTTGGGTTCAGACCGTTTTTAAATCAAACTTAGCGGCACTTTGCTTTCTTTGCGGTAAACCCACTATTTTTTAACTGGCAATAACTTTATTTCTTTTGCTTTAAAGCGGTTGTTTACGATTTCGCCGGTAACTTCTGCTTTACTTACTGCATTGCAAAAACCATGTTTACCATGGGCATCGCCAAAATCATCAATGCCTTTACCATCTACAAAATAAGGTTTGCCATCAATTTTAACTGCCAATTCGCAATCTTTACCTTTCATTTTAAACTGACATTCGCCACAGGCAATATCGACCACCTGTTTGGTTACCACTTTTGCAGTCGCAGTTTTTTGAGGTGTGGTTTGGGCATTTACAGCAACTGAAAATACACCAAGTAAAAAGGCAAATACTAACTTTTTCATTATTTGAGTTTTGTCAAATTTAGGATTTCAGCGTTAAAAGAACTACAAACTTTATAAAATAAACCTGATAGAAATGGAAATCCTTTTTGTTGTCATTCTGAGCGTAGTCGAAGAACAACAAAAGATTGGAATGAATAGCAGGGCTGATGCATCCGAAGAGCACTGAACGTACGTTTTCAAAAAAACACAAGGACACCCCGCCTTACAGGCACCTCTCTCTGGGAGTGGGCAATAAAAAAGGGATATGCAAATCTGCACATCCCTCTTCGTAATATCGACTTCAGACTTTATACTGAAGACTCAGGACTAATACCTGTATGTATCTGCCTTGAAAGGACCTTCAACCGGTACGCCGATATAATCAGCTTGGTGTTGATCCAAAACATCTAATTCTACACCGATTTTTTCTAAGTGTAAACGGGCAACTTTTTCGTCTAAATGTTTAGGCAAAGTATATACTTTGTTTTCGTAAGCACCAGTGTTTGTCCAAAGCTCTAACTGAGCCAAAGTTTGGTTGGTAAACGAGTTACTCATTACAAAACTTGGGTGACCAGTTGCACAACCTAAGTTAACCAAACGACCTTCAGCAAGAACGATTACGTCTTTACCATCAATGGTATATTTATCAACCTGAGGTTTAATTTCAACTTTGGTATCGCCATAAGCACCGTTTAACCAAGCCATATCGATTTCGTTATCGAAGTGACCGATGTTACAAACAATCGCTTTATCTTTTAATGCTCTGAAATGTTGCTCACGAACAATATCACAGTTACCAGTAGTCGTAACTACAATATCAGCTTCTTTAATAGCTGTAGCTAATTTTTTAACTTCGTAACCTTCCATTGCAGCCTGTAAAGCACAGATTGGGTCAATTTCAGTAACAATAACACGTACACCTTGTGAGCTTAACGATTCTGCTGAACCTTTACCCACATCGCCATAACCACAAACAACAGCTACTTTACCAGCCATCATTACGTCAGTAGCACGACGGATCGCATCAACCAATGATTCACGACAACCGTATTTGTTATCGAATTTAGATTTAGTAACTGAATCGTTAACGTTAATTGCAGGTAAGTGCAATGTTCCGTTTTTCATTCTTTCGTATAAACGGTGAACACCAGTTGTAGTTTCTTCTGATAAACCTTTAATTGCTGCAATCAGCTCAGGGTATTTATCAAAAACCATATTGGTTAAATCGCCACCGTCATCCAAAATCATGTTTAATGGTTGTTGCTCCGGACCGAAGTGTAAAGTTTGCTCAATACACCAGTCGAATTCTTCTTCGTTTAAACCTTTCCAGGCATAAACCTGAATACCCGCAGCAGCAATTGCAGCAGCAGCGTGATCTTGTGTGGAGAAAATATTGCAAGATGACCAGGTAACTTCAGCACCAAGGGCCACTAATGTTTCGATTAATACAGCCGTTTGGATGGTCATGTGCAGACAACCTGCAATACGCGCACCTTTTAACGGTTGTGTTGGACCGAATTCTTTACGTAAACTCATTAAACCTGGCATTTCTGCTTCGGCTAATCCGATTTCTTTACGGCCCCATTCTGCCAGTGAAATGTCCTTAACTTTGTAAGGGATATAGGTTGTCTCTACTGATGACATAATTATTTGTTTTTAAATGTGATGCAAAGTTACGGCATCCCTTTGTGAAAGCCAAATAATTAAAAGAGCAAGCTGGTTTGAGGATTGTAAAATAGTGATGCGATTCTTTATACCCAATTTGAAAACTTCATGTCTTATTTATTATTTTGGAAAGCAAGTCCTGTAATTCTTAGCTCAGCTTCGGCCCTGCCATACATTATAGCTCCGATGAATCCCGATGTAAAATCGGGACGGAGGCTGTCATTTCTGTCAGGTTTAGATTAATCAGGTCCCGCGGTATGTGCTCCTAAAGAAGTCAAGTTTGACATGGCAAGGTGCATATTAAAAACTTGACTTCTTTTAAAATCTCTAAAAAATCAAAATAAAACTTTGATATCCAGCTAATTATTTCTTAAATTGTTACAACCAAATTAAACTTTATGAAAAGCGTAAAACACTTACTCGATACCAAACAGGTCATCATTATCTCCGTATCAGAAAATATTTCTGTTCTGGATGCCTTAAAAGTAATGACAGAAAAAAATATCAGCGCCGTATTGGTGATGGAAGACCAGCAACTTCGTGGCATTTTCACCGAACGCGATTATGCCCGAAAAATCATCCTGCAAGGGAAATCATCAAAAGATACCCTGATTAAAGAAGCCATGACAGCTAACCCCATTACCATCAAGTTTAGCGACAGTATTGATCATTGCATGGAACTGATGACCGATAAACACATCCGTCATTTACCAATTGTAGAAAACGACGAAGTAAAAGGAATGGTATCCATCGGTGATGTGGTAAAATTTATTATTGCCGATCAAAAACAGACCATTTCGCAATTGGAAAGTTATATTAGCGGATAGTGCTGATTGGGGTAATGCTCTTGTATTAAATCTTTTTGCGCCAGGATTCAGCCGGGAAATCTTTTAAGGCAGTTCTCGTAAAGACTTCTCCACAACAGTCGAAACGACGAATTGTCTTACGTGAATTAACTGTATAAAATCTGTGCAATCTCTTAATCTGTGTAATCACCCGCGAAGCGAATCTATCCAATCATTACTTCCATCTCCACTCACCAGCAATACTCAAAGGCTCCTTTAAGTTCTGCGATTCTAAAAAAGCCCTTAACTCTTCTTCGCCCTGAACACCTACCGGGATTTTCGGTGTATTGGCTAATGCATAAGTTAACATGGCACTGTAGCGTACCGTATTTTTAAGTTCCTGCTCGTCAACCAGTTTAAAGCTATCGCCATCAGAATGGTAAAAGGGTCCGGAATTATTTGGCAATTTTCCTCCAAAACCACCTCCGGTAGGAATACCTGCTAACATAAATGGCTGATGATCGCTGTGTAAACCTGCACCAGCATTAAACAGGTTTTTAAAGCCTGTATCAATCTTTACAATATCAGCTCCCCAGGATGTAAAAAGGTCTTTCATTTCAGCTCGTGAAGTAGAGAAACCTTTCGGATCGTTGGTCATATCGTAGTTCAGCATAAACTTCACCTGGTTTAAGGTTCCGTCTTTTTTAGACTGGTCGATATAAGCTTTAGATCCCAACAAACCTTGCTCCTCGCCCATAAATAATACAAATTCTACTGTCTGTTTGGTTTTTAAATTCAGTTTTTTAAACGTCCGTGCCATATCCATAATGGCGAAAGAGCCGATTCCATTGTCGATAGCACCAGTTGCCAAATCCCAGCTATCCAAATGTCCACCAACTACAATTTTATCTTTCGGCAGTTCCGTTCCTTTAAAGGTAGCCACTACATTGCGGGCTTTGATCAAACCCGAAAAATTCGTCATGGCAATATGCGCTGTTTGTGGCTGCGATTTAATTTTGTCTTTCAAAGCCATTCCATCTTCCAAACCGATACAAACTGCAGGTATTGGGATCAGTTTACCCGTTACCGAAGCAGTTCCGGTTAAAAGCACACCATCTTTTACCGTATTGATAATGATTACACCAATGGCGCCATATTTTGTGGCAATAGCAGTCTTTTCAGAACGGTGCAAGGATTTTGTCCCCAGTGAAGAACCAGGCAACACGCCCAGATAAATCAATGCAATTTTACCTTTAAACTTTTCAGGACTGGCCTGATAATCTGCTTCCAATCCATTACCAGCATCTACAATTTCACCTGTAACATCCGCACTTACCGGCGAATGCGCCAGTGTAACGGACTTCATTTTGGTCAGACTATTTTTATTGGAACCAATTTCTACATTGATCGTTTTTCTTGCCCAGCTTTCTACTTCAAATGGTTGAAATTTCAACTCACAGCCGTAAGATTTTAATAAATCGAAAGCATATTGCTCGGCCTTTGCTCCATTTGCAGAGCCAGTTAAACGGTGACCGATGGTTTCAGTTTCATATTTTAGAGTTTGATAAGCTTTTGAGTTTTGCTGTACCTCGGTATTGATTTTGGCAAAAACATCGCCAAATTTATCTTGTGCATTGGCAAACAAAGTGGTGCAAAGAAGGGCAGTGGAGAAAAGGTATTTCATTAGGTTTAGTTATATCTGCTGAAAGTACAAATTTTAGATAGAGATTGCCAGCTGTAACGTTTATTTTGCTTTAGTTTTCTTTACCGCAAGAAAAGATTAGCAATCTTTTCCCCATGCACAACCTTGCCTCGGCTCACCGCCGCCGATGGGCTCTTTCTTTTCTCTTGATAGAAAAGAAACAAAAGATCAAGGCTTGCATCCTTTCTTGTAAAAAACTACAAAAATCTCAATTGCGGCAGTCTATAGGCTCTGTCCTAACCTCATTGCCAACACACTCACTCAAACACTGCCTTGGTCTGTGGAAGTATTGGTGAAACTGCAAAGGTTTTTGTGCTTTTTCCTACGAAAATCTGCTAGGCCACATAGAAAAGTGCAGTTACCCCACTTAGTACTTTACAAAGTAAAAACTTAAATGTACTCAGGTGACTTAGGTGGTTAAAATAATTTTAGCAAAATGTTTTAGATGGTAAACTAAGGTTTTAAATGCACCTTTTTCTTCGGGAAAACCAACGAAGCCACAATACTGATCACTAAGATGCTTAAAATCACAATCAGTGAATGTTCAGTGGTAAATCCCCATTTCTCCAAATAAATATGCCCTAACATTTTTACACCGATAAAAGCCAGTAAAAAAGCTAAACCTGTTTTTAGATAATGGAATTTATGGATAATATTTACCAGTAAAAAGAACATAGACCGCAAGCCCATGATGGCAAAAATATTAGAGAAAAATACAATATAAGGATCTTTTGTAACCGCAAAAATGGCTGGAATGGAATCCACAGCAAATAAAAGATCGGTAAATTCGACAATCAACAACACCAAAAACAATGGCGTAACCATTCTTTTATGGTCTATTTTAACAAAGAAGTTTTTACCCTCGTATTTTGGATGAATGGAAAATATTTTTGAAGCCCATTTTACCACCGGATGGTTTTCCGGGTCAATTTTATCATCTCCCTCCTTGCTGAAAAACATCTTCACGCCAGTAAATACCAGGAAAGCACCAAAAACATAAAGTATCCAGGCAAATTTTGTAATTAATGCAGCTCCTACAAAAATGAAGATGAAACGCATAATGATTGCACCCAATATCCCCCAGAACAATACCCGGTGATAATATTTTTCTTCAACTGCAAAGGCTGAAAAAATGAGTACGATAACAAAGATATTATCTACCGAAAGCGCATACTCAATTACGTAACCTGTTAAAAACTCCAGTCCGAGGTTTTGCTTATAAACCGCCAAACTACCTTCAAAATCGCCCAGAACCAGTTTAATATGATGTTGATGTTTGGTTACAATCTCTTGCAGGTGGGCAAAATCCTTAATTCCGTGCAGCTGGTGCCCTTCAGTCAGCAGGATAAAATAAAAGCCGATGGCCAGGGCCACCATAATTAAACTCATTACCCCCGCTTGTTTTAAACTCACTACATGCTCTTTCCTGCTAAAAAGACCAAGGTCTAAAGCAAGAATCAGTACAATAAAAAGAAGAAAACCTAAGCTAAAAAGTAATTCGTTACCCATTATTTTTTACGTTCAGTGGTATAGAGTACAAGTTGTTCTAAACCTGTCCTGGCTTCACCTGCATCAAAACTGTGCAGAATATCAAATGCTTGATTCTGGTACTCCAACATTTTCTCATTGGCATAATACACACCTTGGTGCGCATTTACAAAATCAATAATCTGTTGTATTTTAACCGGATCGTCCTGATGGTTTTTCACCAGGTTGATCATTTTCTTGCGTTCTGTTTTCTCGGCTTTATTTAAGGCATAAATTAATGGCAAGGTTACTTTCTTCTCCTTAATATCAATACCCAAAGGTTTGCCAACATCATCAGTTCCAAAATCGAAAGTATCATCCTTAATCTGAAAGGCAATCCCAACTTTTTCGCCAAACAGACGCATTTTTTCTATTGTTTCATCACTCGCACCTGCAGAAGCAGCACCCGCAGCACAACAAGAAGCAATTAAAGAAGCGGTTTTCTGTCGGATCACATCAAAATATAAATCTTCCGAAATGTCCATCCTCCGTACCTTTTCTACCTGCAGAAGTTCTCCTTCACTCATCTGTTTCACCGCCTCCGATACAATTTGTAACAATCGGTGTTCATTATTGTTTACCGAAAGTAATAATCCTTTAGCCAATAAGTAATCTCCAACCAAAACGGCAATTTTATTTTTCCATAAAGCATTGATGGAGAAAAAGCCACGGCGTTCATAAGCATTGTCTACCACATCATCATGTACCAAAGTGGCCGTGTGTAAAAGCTCTACCAAAGCAGCTCCACGGTGGGTTGATTCTGTAATTCCACCACACAGTTTAGCCGCAAAAAATACGAACATCGGCCGCATTTGTTTGCCTTTTTGCTTTACAATATAATGGGTAATCCTATCCAGCAACGGTGCGTCGCTATGCATAGATTCTTTAAAGGTCTTTTCAAACGCTTTAATATCAGCAGCTATAGGTGTTTTTATCTGTTCGATTCCCGGCATTAAGTCGAAAAATTTTGATTGCAAACTTAAGCTAATTTCCCATAAAAAGGTAATCTGCGATCTTATTATTAAGGATTTGAAAAGCAAAGGATAGCAATCTTTAACATCTTTGCTCCTGCTATTGCCCATAGTCCTCGCCCTCATGCTTCGGACTGTGGGCTATTTGGCGCTATCAGGTTTAACATGATGGGGCAGTGCAGGTAAAAAGGCCCCTCAAAGCGATAATTAATTCCCCTAAAAATTAGCTTTATTTAAATTCAAATTTTACATTTAAACCAATATTTAATGGCATGAAAAAACGCTACAAAGTAATTATTGGCCTTTCGGCATTCATTATTGCTGGTTATTTATTAGGACCAAAACCTAAAAAACCAGTATTTAGTGAAGAGCTGACCAAAGTGCCCGATCTGGAAGACCTGGACGGTTATGTAGCCAGTATCGAATCCATGCATAAAATCAAACCCGGCAACGAAGCTGAAATTGTATGGGCCGATAGCCTTCACCAGCAAACCGAATATGCTGTTGTGTATTTACATGGTTTTTCGGCATCAAAAACAGAAGGCAACCCGGTACACTTAAATTTAGCCAAGCAATTACACGCCAATTTATACCTTGCCCGCCTGGCCGATCACGGAATTGATACCCTGGCACCCATGCAATATTTTACAACCGACCGCCTTTGGGAAACCAGCAAACAGGCCTATGCCATTGGTAAAAAACTGGGCAAAAAAGTAATTTTAGTGGGTACCTCTACCGGCGGCACCGTGGCTTTAAAATTAGCAGCAACCTATCCAGAAATTAACAGTTTGATTTTAATGTCGCCAAATGTGGCCATCAACGATAAAAATGCCTGGCTTTTAAACAACCCCTGGGGCTTACAGATTGCCCGTAAAGTAGTAGGCGGCGACGAACGTAAAGTAGACGACCGCACCGACGAATACAAAAAATACTGGTACACCAATTACCGGCTAGAATCGTTGGTAGAACTGGAAGAATTTATTGAAAGCAGCATGCTCAAACCAACCTTTAAAAAGGTAAAACAACCTGTTTTACTGCTTTATTATTATAAAAATGAGCTGGAACAGGATCCGGTGGTTAAGGTTGATGCCATGCTAAAAATGTTCGATGAACTGGGTACGGCTGATAATTTAAAGAGAAAAGTAGCTATACCCAATGCAGGTAACCACGTAATGGGATCACATATTACTTCGAAGGATTTGCCGGGTGTGGAAACTGCTATTGAAAGTTTTGTAGAAAGTACACTGAAGGTTCCTGTTTATTGATTTAATAGAAACTTAATGCTGAGAGATCAGTTTTTAATCCAAAAATATTGAAGTGGAGATGTCCAATCGCAAGAAGTCGTCATTTCGAGCGGAGTGCAATACAGTCGAGAACCTGAAGGCTCTGCGAAGCAAAATCTGTCCAAATAGATCTCTCCATTTCGCTGCGCTTCAGTCGAGATGACGATCGTTGTAATTAACCCTGAATTTAGTATAGACTTACGAAGTTATTCCATCGCTAACCCCAAGGCCAAACTTCGTAAAACACTAGCCCAAAATATTTTTCACAATCATTTCGGCGTGCACCCTCGAATTTTCGATAAAAAGTTTGTGGGTATCTAATCCACCACAAACTACACCGGCCAGGTATAAACCTTTTACGTTGGTTTCCATGGTTTCTTCGTTATAGGCTGGGCAAAGTGTTTCGGGCAGATCGATTCCGAATTTTCTTAACATCGAAAAATCTGGCTGATAACCCGTCATCGCAATTACGAAATCGTTTGGAATCGTTTTAATCCCTTCTGAAGTTTTAATATCCACTTCACCCTCCCTTATTTCAACAAGTTCAGAATCGAAAAGGGCAGCAACTTCACCTTCTTTAATCCTGTTCTGTATATCAGGGCGAACCCAATATTTAACATGTGGGCCAAGTTCACCACTACGAACGACCATGGTTACATTTGCACCCTTGCGGTAAGTTTCTAAAGCGGCATCAACACCCGAGTTATTGGCACCAACCACCACTACATTTTGGAAGGCGTATAAATGTGGGTCTTTATAATAATGTGTTACTTTTGGTAAATCTTCTCCCGGAACATTCATCAATAAAGGCACATCATAAAAACCAGTTGCCACAATTACATTTCCAGCCGTATAATCTGTTTTAGAAGTCTTGATTTCGAAAACATCAGCTTCATTTTTAACCACCTGTTGCACCCGCTCGAAAAGATTGATCTTTAAATCAAACTTTTCGGCAACGCGGCGGTAATATTCTACGGCTTCGTTACGGTTAGGCTTTGGGTTGATGGTTACAAAAGGTACGCCCCCGATCTCTAACTTCTGCGAAGTAGAAAAGAAGGTCATAAATACCGGGTAGTTGAACAAACTGTTAACCAAAGCACCTTTTTCTATAATGACATAGCTTAAGTTTGCTTTTTGGGCTTCAATTGCACAAGCCATCCCTATTGGGCCAGCACCTATAATTAATACGTCGTAATGATTTTGATTTGCCAATTGACTATTTATTAAAATTTTTAAGGCATAAAACAATATAAATACATTAGGTATTTACCGTTTTCGCTGACCATATAAGAAATATAAGGGGCATATAAGCTTATATTTTCTTAAATCACTTAAATGGTTAAAGCTTAGCCAGTCTTTTTTTATACCAATTATACTTGCATTGCTTTACTTGGACAGGCGAAATCAGTTCTTTTTAAGCCGGTATTTTTTATTGCACCATAACCACCAGCTACATCAATCACGTTTTCTACCCCACGCGATTTTAAAATAGAAGCCGCAATCATTGATCGGTAACCACCTGCGCAATGAATATAATAGGTAGCTTTCGGATTGATCTCACTAGTCCATTCGTTAATAAAATCCAAGGGACGGCTAAGCGTAAATTCCAAATGTTCTGATTCGTACTCGCCTGGTTTACGCACATCGAGCGCAGTAATTTCTCCATTTGATGCCGCCTCCTCAAAAGCTTCGGCCGATATAGATTCAATGGTATCGATTTCTTTGCCAGCGGCAGTCCAGTTTTCGAAACCACCATCCAAATATCCAATGGTACTATCGTAACCCACGCGGGTTAAACGCGTAATCGTTTCTTCTTCTTTTCCCTGATCGGTAATCAATAAAATAGGTTGCTGCAAATCAGTAATCAAAGCCCCAACCCATGGTGCAAACTGACCGTTTAAACCAATATTGATCGAATTTGGGATAAAACCTTTTGCAAAAAACTGCGGATCACGGGTATCGAGCATAATCGCGCCAGTTTGGTTGGCCAGATCCTCAAATTGTTGGGGGGTTAAGGCATTTAAGCCTTTTTCGTAAACGTCGTCAATACTTTCTACACCACCTTTATTAATCGCAGCATTTTTAGCAAAGTATTGGGGCGGAGGCATAATGCCATCCGTTACTTCTGCAATGAACTGTTCTTTTGTTTCAGCCTTTAAAGCATAATTAACCTGTTTTTGATGTCCTAAGGTATCAAAAGTTTCTTTACTCATACTTTTTCCACAGGCCGAACCAGCGCCATGAGCAGGATAAACAATTACATCATCAGCCAAAGGTTTTATCTTTTCATTTAACGAATCGTAAAGCATTCCTGCTAAATCTTCCATTGTTAAATGTCCTTTTTGCGCTAAATCCGGTCGGCCAACATCACCGATAAATAAGGTATCACCACTAAAAATGCAATGGTCTTTTCCATTTTCATCGGTCAATAAATAAGTGGTCGATTCTAAGGTATGGCCAGGAGTGTGTAATGCCGTTATGGTTAGCTTACCAATTTTAAATTGATCACCATCTTTGGCGATATGCGATTTAAATTCGGTTTTGGCAGTTGGACCGTAGATAATTTCAGCACCCGATTTTTCTGCCAAATCTACGTGACCGGAAACAAAATCGGCATGAAAATGCGTTTCAAAAATATATTTAATGGTAGCACCAGCTTTTTCTGCTTTCTTTAAATAGGTAGCAACTTCTCTTAAAGGATCAATAATTGCAGCTTCGCCATCACTTTCAATGTAATAAGCGGCTTCTGCCAGGCAACCTGTATATATCTGTTCTATTTTCATGTTTAATAAGTATCAAGTATGGAGAAGTGAGTATCAAGATATAACCTTTCGCCATATACCCTTCCATAGCAAAAATAGGGCTAAATACTTATAACCGAAATGATGTTAGTCATAATTGCAGAAGTTTTACTTACTGTGGTATTAGAACAGCTATGGAAGGTAGAACCATGTTTATAAACCTGATAGAACGGAAAGCCCGGAACGAAGCATGTGAGGACTTGGAGGAATAGCAGGACTAAGTGACCAAAAATGAACCGGACTGTTTATTTTCTAAAAATATTGACCATCTAAGCCACCTGAATGCATCTAAGTAGACGGTAATTTAATATTTTAATTTAAACCTCGCAGGTGTCGAAAACCTACGAGGTTTAATGTATTAATCTTTAGTCAACTCACCCCGCAACGATTCATCCATCAATTTACGGCTTTCTTCAACAGATAGCCCCAAACCCATTACGAACATCAGTTTGGTTACGGTAGCTTCGAAAGTTAAATCGTAGCCGCTTACAATGCCCATTTTTAACAATTCCCTACTGGTTTCGTAACGACCAAGCTGCACTGATCCTTTTTTACACTGAGAGATATCAATAATGATTTTTCCATTTAAAATGGCCTGGCGCAAACTATCTAAAAACCATTGTGCGGTGGAGGTATTACCTGAGCCAAAAGTTTCTAAAATGATGGCATCTACCTTAGAATCGGTAATGGCCTGAACGGCTTGTGGTGTAATTCCAGGGTATAATTTAAGCACGCCAATGTTAGCATTAAAATTGGTATGCAATTTTAATTCACCGCCGGTAGCTTTTAAAATGTAATTTCTGTGAAACTGTAAATGTACTCCGGCCTCTGCAAGTACCGGGTAATTTGGCGAACGGAAAGCCTCAAACTTCTCGCTGTTATATTTGATAGAGCGGTTACCCCTAAACAATTGTGCATCAAAATAAATGCAAACCTCAGGGAATAATGCTTTGCCATCTTCTTTAGTGGCAGCGATTTCTAACGCGGTAATTAAATTTTCTTTGGCGTCTGTTCTGATTTCTCCGATAGGCAATTGCGATCCGGTTAAAACAACAGGTTTATCGAGGTTTTCGAGCATAAAACTCAGTGCCGAAGCGGTGAAGGCCATGGTATCCGATCCGTGCAGAATTACAAAGCCATCGTATTGATCGTATTTATTGTAAACCAGTTCGGCCAATGTTTTCCATATTTCAGGATCCATGTTTGATGAATCCAAAACCGGATTGAAAGAGTGTACATCTAACTGGTAATCTAAACGGCCCAGTTCCGGAACATTTTCTTTTATCTGCTGGAAATCAAACGGAATCAACATTCCGTTTGTAGGATCATTAATCATACCGATGGTGCCGCCGGTATAAATTATAAGTATTTTGGTCATCTGGCTTAGTGAAGGTTGCTCAGCGCAAAGAAACTAAAAATTTAGAAATGATTGGGTGATATTTTTAAATTAGCAATAAAAAACCTTGAATCAACAACAATATTATTAATTAAATAATTTAAACAGACAAATATTGTCAAGTTGATAAAAAATCAATAATAAAGAATCTCAAAATTAATAATTGAACCTTGCGAAACAGATTTCTCGACTGCGTTACACTCCGCTCGAAATGACGATCTGATTAGACTCCAAAAATCTTTTTCGAATTCTCTGTGGTTACATCGGCTATTTCTTCAATAGAAACACCATAAATATCCGCAAGTTTTTGTGCGATATAAACCAGGTAACTGCTCTCATTGGGTTTACCACGGAAAGGAACCGGTGCCAGATAAGGAGAATCGGTTTCTAAAACCAGGTCAGTTAAAGGAATATCTGCCAATACCAGATCCAGACCCGCTTTTTTATAAGTGACCACACCGCCAATGCCTAAATAAAAATTAAGGTCAATAGCCTGTTTTGCCTGAGCCAAATTCCCGGTGAAACAATGGAATATACCACGCAATTTTTCGTCTCTTTCACTTTCCAATATCTCAAAAACTTCGTCAAAAGCCTCTCTGCAATGGATTACAATCGATAAGCCTAACTCTTTTGCCCAGCCAATCTGTTTGCGAAAAGCATCTTGCTGGATAGCTAAAGTGGTTTTATCCCAATATAAATCGATCCCGATTTCGCCAATGGCATAAATTTTCCGCCCGGCAATGCTTTTATAGATTTCATCCAACAGCGCCAGGTAATCTTCTTTTACATCACAGGGATGGAGACCGGCCATTGCAAAACAGTTTTCAGGATATTTCGCCACCAGGTCATCAATCATTGCGATCGATTTCACGTCAACATTGGGCAAAAACAAACGGTTTACATCGCTTTCAAAACAACGCTCCATTAACTGGGCCTGTTTCTCGGCATCCTGCTCGTAATATAAATGGGTATGGGTATCAGTAAAAAGCATATTTATAATGTAAAATGGGTGATGTAAAATGGATAATGGGTTAGGAGTTCATTAATTGTATTTTCAAAGTTAATTTCAGTTTGAATATGTCATGCCGTGCCTGTCGAAACACTTTACGCCAAGTTTTAAGCAGGTCCTTCAACAAACTCAGGATAACAGATTGCAAATAGAATAGAAACGTCGTCATTGCGAGGTACGAAGCAATCTTAATGCACACGCTAATAGCGATCGTTTTAAGATTGCTTCGTCAGCTGAAAAAGCCTTGTCGCAATGACGATTTTTTTTTACAAATTTCAACTTCAGTCTTCGGACCTCCGACCTCGGACTACTTTTTATTTCCAGCTTTGCTTTTTTTAGGTGCTTTGACTTTGGACTCCGGACTTCCGACTTCAGACTTTCCGTTCTGAGGATTCCATTCCATTTCCTTTTTCAAAAATTTCCCGGTTAAACTGATCGGGTTCTGGATCAAACCTTCCGGTGTACCTTCAAACAAAATTCTTCCGCCGCCAGCACCGCCTTCTTCTCCTAAATCAATTACCCAATCGGCAACTTTAACCACGTCTAAATTATGTTCGATCACCAAAATGGTATTTCCTTTATCAACCAACTCCTGCAATACGCCCAAAAGCACGTTAATATCTTCGAAGTGAAGTCCTGTTGTAGGCTCATCTAAAATATAAAAGGTTTTTCCGGTATCTTTTTTCGAAAGTTCAGTCGCCAGTTTTACACGCTGCGCCTCCCCTCCTGATAAAGTAACCGACGATTGGCCCAAAGTAATATAACCTAAACCAACATCTTTTAAGGTTTTGATCTTTCTATAGATGATCGGAATATTTTCGAAGAAAGTACAGGCATCTTCGATACTCATATCCAACACATCACTGATCGATTTTCCACGGAAACGGACTTCTAAAGTCTCCCTGTTGTATCTTCTTCCGCCGCACTCTTCGCAAAGCACCTGTACATCGGGCAAAAAGTTCATTTCAATCACCTTTAAACCTGCACCCTGACAGGTTTCGCAACGACCACCTTTTACGTTGAAAGAAAAACGGCCTGGTTTGTAACCACGGATTTTTGCTTCTGGTAACTGAACAAACAAATTCCTGATATCAGAGAAAACGCCGGTATAGGTTGAAGGATTTGAACGTGGCGTTCTTCCAATCGGTGCCTGATCAATCTCGATTACCTTATCTATTTCTTTTAAGCCATTAATTTTTTCGTAAGGCAAAGGTGTTTTTTTGGCTCTGAAGAAATGATGGTTTAAAATCGGGTATAAAGTTTCGGTAATTAAACTTGATTTACCACTACCTGAAACACCGGTTACGGCAATAAATTTTCCTAAAGGGAAATCTACTGAAACCTCTTTTAAATTATGGCCTGTAGCTTTAACAATCGACAATTTATGCCCGTTACCTTTCCTGCGGACTTTTGGTGTTTCAATCTGCCTTTTGCCATTCAAATAATCAGCAGTTAAAGTATTCGATTTCAGAATCTGTGCGGCTGTTCCTTCTGCAACTACAGTACCTCCATGAATACCGGCACCAGGGCCTACATCAATTACCCAATCGGCCTCCAAAATCATATCCTTATCATGTTCTACCACCAAAACGGTGTTTCCAAGATCACGGAGATTTTTAAGTGCATTGATCAGCCGTTCGTTATCACGTTGGTGTAAACCGATACTTGGCTCATCCAGGATGTACATTACATTCATCAGCTGCGAACCGATCTGCGTAGCCAAACGAATACGTTGCGCCTCGCCACCGGAAAGTGTACGTGCAGTTCTATCTAAAGTTAAATAAGTTAAACCCACATCGGTCAAAAAGCCAATTCTCGCTTTAATCTCTTTTAAAATTTCTTTGGCTATAATATTCTGACGGTCGGACAAACGCTCATCAACTTTTTCGAACCATTGATGAAGGTTGTTGATATCCATTGATGACAGTTCAAAAATGTTCTTGCCATCTACCTTAAAATGCAGACTTTCTTTCTTCAAACGTGCACCATGACACTCCGGGCAAGTTTTCAGTTTCCTGAATTCGTCCATATCATCTGATGCTGATTCACTTCTTTTTTCGTTCTGCTCTTCGAGCATTTTAATTATCCCGTCAAATGTGATGTTATAATTCTGAACGTTCCATTTATTGTATTCTACCTCAACCTTAATCAGGTCGGGTGAACCGCTTAAAATGATGTTGATTACTTCATCGCTTAATTTTTCAATGGGCGTAGAAAGCGAGAAGCTGTATTTTTTGGCCAAAGCTTTTAATACCTGGAACATCCAGATGTCGCGATATTCGCCCAAAGGAGCCAAGCCACCATTTAAAATACTCAGTTTTGGATTTGGGATAACCGAATCTTTATCGACTACAAAAATATAACCCAAGCCATCGCAACGTTCGCAGGCGCCATAAGGCGAATTGAACGAAAAACTATTGGGTTGTGGTTCGTCATAAGAAATACCCGTTGTTGGGCACATCAAAAACTTACTAAAATGCGCTACATTATTATCTTTATCGCTGATTTTGATTACCCCTTTACCCATTTTCATTGCAATTTGCAGTGAATCGAGCAGGCGTTTTTTATCTTTCACGTCAATAATAAGGCGGTCGATCACCACTTCAATATCATGGATTTTATAACGATCTACCTGCATTTTAGCAGCAATATCCTTAATTTCCCCATCTACACGCACTTTCACATAACCCTGTTTACGGATCTGCTCAAAAAGTTCGCGGTAATGCCCCTTTCTGCCTTTAACCACCGGCGCAAGGATATTTACAGCCATACCATCAAATTTATTAAAAATGTTCTGCAGGATCTGGTCTTCGCTCATGCGCTCCATTTTCTCACCGGTATTGTACGAATAGGCATCGGCAACACGTGCATATAGCAAACGCATAAAATCGTAAATTTCGGTAATGGTACCCACGGTTGAGCGTGGATTTTTACTGGTGGTTTTTTGCTCAATGGCAATAACCGGACTTAGTCCCGAAACTTTATCCACATCCGGGCGCTCCATACCGCCCATAAACTGGCGGCTATAGGCACTGAATGTTTCCATGTAACGGCGCTGTCCTTCCGCATAAATGGTATCAAAAGCCAACGAAGATTTACCGCTGCCACTTAAACCAGTGATTACAACCAGTTGATTACGCGGAAAACTAACGTCTATATTCTTTAAATTATGTACCCTCGCACCATATACTTCTACATCTTTTTGCTCGCCGAGGTCGATAGATTTATTGCTCATATTTTATTTAAAGTTGGGGCCGAAACCGGGTCTTAAAAAAGACCAGATTTCAATCCGCAAAAATGCTAAAAATTTTATCAAAATGAAAGTCAAAACCAATCTGTATTACCTATTAATTGTCATAATGTCGGCTTCTATTTCTAAGGAAACCAGATGATAAGCCAAAGCGCACATAACCGTAATGATCTTGAAAATAGATATTGTAATTATCTTCGCCATAATAACCAACCGCAGCCATCAAAAACACATTATTCATAAAAGGAAAACTGTAATTGAAGTTGATTTCGGCATTTAACCGCTTCTGGATATTGGCAAAATTTTTGGATGGAATTTTATTTACGGCATAAGATAACTCAGTGTTTAAACGCCAGGTTTCTTTTTCGGTTTTTGCTTTCTGCTTATTCCGAGCGTTTTTTTCGATTTCATCATACCTGCGCCAAGAGAAACCATGCAGCACTCTTGTAAATCCAAAACCTTCATTAAGCGCAGGCTCATACCTGAAAAATTTATACCACTGAAAACCAAGCCGATGATTAAAGGAATAATAACTTCCATCTGGGTTAACTGGTGTTAAATCACCAAAACGATAGGAAAGCGTTAAATAATTCGCATTAAAATTTCCTGTACGGGTATTAATTGTACCGTCAGGATTAAATGCGCTCTGATCCTGACCATTTGAATGGTGTGTAAAAGCAAGTTCGGCATATTTATAATGTTCGGGATCCGGATTTAACCTCGCATAAAGCGCTCCGCCTAAACGGTAACTCGGTGTTCGTACAGCAGCTGAGAATTCGGTCCGCACACGGACCGTAAAATCAGGAATAATCGCAAAGGCAATAGGCGATTTATAACTACCCAAAAGCATATAAGTGGTAGTAAGCCTACCGTTGATTATATATTTTGAAGGTGCACCCAATTCCCCGCCCGGTGCCGTATAAGCTAAATCAGCATTTTCTTTATACAGATGAATATATTCTTTATTGGCAAACTCTCTTTTTAAGGCTATTGAATCTTGAGCCAAAGATTGTAAACAGATGAGGCAGATGATAAGCACAAAAAAAGTTTTCGTCATACCAGATAAACGCTGATTACGAGGGAACGGTTTTGTATTTTAGATAAAATAAAGATTGCTAATTAAATGATATAGAAACTACAAAGGTTAAAGGTCACAGTTATTTGCCACCTCAACAGAGAATTACGTTAAATTTCAATAATTAAATATATTCAAAAGATTTCTCGGCTCCGTTTCTCTCCGCTCGAGATGACGATACTACTATGAACGTCACGCTAATCAACGAACCTGTGAACAAGTGACTAATGAACAAATGACCAATGAACTAACCTACCACTCTATCGTCGTTCCATTTTCAGTTGGGCGACCCGTACAGACCAGCACTCTACCTCTTTCAATTTCATCATCAGTAAGCACTTCGTTGTAATCCATCTTTACGCCACCTTTCGTACAATTGGCTACGCAGGTGCTGCATACGCCACCACGACAACTATAAGGAAGTTTAATTTTATTTTCTAGTGCTACATCTAAAATTCTTTTTGGCCAAGGAACTTCAAGATTATATGATTCCCCTTTAAAATTTAAAACAACCGAATACGTATTTTTATCGACTACTTTTTCAGAACTATCGTCTTCATCAACCTCATCTTCCGGCAGTACAAAAGTCTCCCTTTTAATCTGTTTAATATCGAAACCCATGCCCAATAAGGTAATGCGGCATAAATCCATGTAAATTATTGGTCCGCAACTGTAAAACAGCGCATTATCCCGTTCAAAATGTAGATGTTCTTTAATCAGTTTTTCAATATAAAACTTATTGAGCCTGGCCGTCATTAAGTTTTTGCTGTTACTAAAAATCCAGACAATCTTTAACCTATCAGGATATCGCTGTCGCCATTCGACCAGTTCATCGTAAAACAACGTTTCTTCTTTCGATCTGTTACTATATATTAATGTGACCAACGATTTTTTCTCGCGTACCAATGCCGTTTTCATAATCGAAAACAACGGCGTAATGCCAACTCCTGCAGCAAAAAGAAAAACATCGCGTTCTAAATTTTCATCTGGCACATAACTGAACAGTCCCTGCGGCTCCTGAGCCAAAAGAATATCGTTTACAGAAGTTTTATGGTGTAAAAACCTCGAGATTTCCCCATTCTCCACACGTTTTACCGTAATTGCTAAAGGTTCATTAACATCAGGCGAACTGTTAAACGAATACGACCTTCTTACCTCTTTATGCTTTCCCTGAAAAACTAACGATAAAAACTGTCCCGCTAAATACGTAGGGTACTGATCCAAATCTTCAAATTGAAAAGTAATATTATCGCCGGGCTGATTGATGATTTTATTGATCCGCAGTTTGAACATAATGCAAAGAAAGGAAATTGGTTTATTAGTTCAATAGTTCATTGGTCATTAGTTCATTGGTAACTGCAAAATGTTCACTGGTTCATTGGCCATTGGTTAATTTGTTAGCATGACGCATAAAAATAACTTTGTGCCTTCGTCACTTTGTGGTCAACAAAACATTGATCAGCACAACAAATCGGTGTAATCCAATAAGCTGTGAAATCATTTTCCAAAAAAAAAAGCGTCCCGATTAAAAACCGGGACGCCTTACCAAATGCTTGTCTTTATCTTAATTATATTATTCGGCGTTGTAGGCCAATAATACGCGCGGTTTTGCGTAACCGTAACGTTTCGGATGTTCCATAATCTGTTTCATAGAAATCACTTTATAAACATAGCCACCGGTTTCACGGTTAAGCCTCATTTTGTAGTAATTATCCTGATTTTGATTATTGATCTGCTTGCGTAAGCGTCCGTCGCCAACATTGTAAGCCGCAGCTACCAATGTCCAGCTTTCTAAACCTTTATACATTTCTTTAATGTATTTGCAGGCTGCAATGGTCGATTTGCGCAAATTATAGCGTTCATCAACATCCCCATTTACTCTTAATCCATAGGTACGGGCTGTGCCGGGCATAAACTGCCAGATTCCGGCTGCACCTTTTGGAGAAACCCCTTCTGCCATTCCAGATTCGACCAAAGCCAAATACTTAAAATCGTTCGGGATTCCGTAAGCAGCGAGAATGGGCTCAATTACAGGAAACCATTTTGCTGCTTTTGCATGCAGGCGGTTGGTTTGGGTATTTCCGTAAGTGTGTGCTGCAAGAATTTTTTTCATTTTGCGTTCTACCTTTTTATCGCCTAATGGCAGGGTTTCTTCCGCGAAATTCAACTGTGCCATCAAAGATTGAGGAGCTTCCTCTTTTTCTACTTTTAGGCTATCAGATTTGGGTATTGTAGTGTTTAATTTTTCTTCTTTTAAAAGACTTTTTTGTGCTAAGGGCATTTGGTAAGCGAACACTTTTGCCAAGATAAATAGTGTTGCCACTACCGCAAATGGTACGATGTGTTTCTTTAACATTTTCCTCCTTTTTTTGGTGAACTTATATAAAAACGCTGGCAAAGGTAAAAAATAATAAGCACATTATCAAATAGTTACAAGAATAAGCGCAGAAATCCACGTTTAAAGCGCTTTAAACGTGGATTTTAATTTTTGTTTTTCAGTCAATTTTCCCTACATTAGAGGCTATTTTTTTATCTAATTTTTCAGCTCTCAGAATTGTTATGTTCATCATTTTTTCATAAATTTGCAGCCCGCATTTTTAATGCGGTTAAAAGCGTATCATGATAAATAAAAACAACAGGAACAGTCGGGATGACAAGTCCAAATCAGACAGTCGGAGAACAGAAGGCAGAAGTAGTTCGGCCGGGTCTGACAGAAAAAGATCAGACAACAAAGACAGTAAATTCAAAAAATCATCCGATTCGAAAGAAGGCTTCAGACCTAGAAGCGCAGACAGTAAAGATTTCAAATCAAAATCTTTCGGAGACAAAAAAGATTTCAAACCAAGATCAGGCGGACGTGATTTCAAATCGAAAGATTCAGAACCACAGAGTTTCAAATTCGGCGATCGTGAATTTAAATCTAAAGATTCAGCAGCAGAGGACCGTGGTTTTAAACCAAGAGAAGGTAAATCGAGAGATTACAAGCCAAGAACCGGCGACCGTGATTTCAAACCGAGAGAAGGCGGATCAAGAGACTATAAACCAAGAACAGGAGACAGGGATTTTAAACCAAGAGAAGGTGGTGCAAGAGATTATAAGCCAAGAACAGGAGAGCGTGATTTCAAATCTAAGGATGGAGATTCGAGAGATTTTAAACCGAGAACTGGCGACCGCGACTTTAAACCAAGAGAAGGTGGGTCGAGAGATTATAAACCAAGAGAGGGCGACCGTGATTTCAAATCGAAAGATGGCGGATCGAGAGATTTCAAACCTAGAGAAGGTGGCTATAAAGATTACAAATCAAGAGGTAAATCAGACGATTTCAAGCCAAGTGCTGGAAGTTCAAGAGATGTAAAACCCAGAGAGCCAAGGGAAGGCGACACCCGTCCGTTTAGAAAACGCGAGGATGCACAGCCAAGAGATACAGAATTTAACCGCCCGGAGCGCACTGTAATTACCCAGGGCCGTAAAACGAATGAAGATAAAGGCCTAATCCGCCTAAACAGATATATTTCAAATGCAGGCATCTGCTCTCGTCGTAAAGCCGACGAATTGATCATTGCAGGCATTATTACTGTAAATGGCGAAGCTGTTACAGAGCTGGGACATAAAGTAGACCCGGCAAAGGATTTGGTTCGTTACAACGGCGAATTATTAAAACGTGAGAAAAAGGTTTACGTTTTATTAAACAAACCAAAAGATTACATCACCACTACCGATGATCCTCAGGAACGCCGTACGGTAATGCAATTGGTTGACAAAGCCAGCCGCGAGCGCATTTACCCAGTTGGACGTTTAGATAGAAATACCACAGGTTTGTTGTTAATGACAAACGATGGTGATTTGGCTGATAAATTATCACACCCTAAAAACGGTATCACTAAAATTTACAATGTTGAACTGGATAAATCTTTATCACAAGGTGATTTAAACAAAATTGCATTTGGTTTAGAGCTGGAAGATGGTCTGATTAAACCAGATAACATCTCTTACGTTGCAGGTGGGACCAAAAAAGAAATCGGTATCCAGATTCACAGTGGTAAAAACAGGATTGTTCGCCGTATTTTTGAACATTTAGGTTATAATGTAGAAAAATTAGACCGTGTTGTTTATGGCAATTTAACCAAGAAAGACCTACCACGTGGCAGATGGCGCTATCTTGAAGAACATGAATTGATTCAGATTAAACATTTAATAAAATAATACATGAGGCAGCCAATTGGCTGCCTTTTTTTTATACTGCTATTTTTTACCACAAAGCGCACAGAGAAAGCACAGCGTTCCAGAGTTTGATTTTCTCCATCGTCCTCGTTTTTAACGAGGATGCAGGAGAAAGACGATTGTATCGCCCAGCAATGAACATGCATTAAAAATGCATCTCTCATTCATCCTCGTTACAAACGAGGACGATAACTAAAAAACATCTTCCGTGTTTTCTGTGCCTCCGTGGCCAACTTTATTTATATTTGTTAAAATCAACATCATCGTTTCATGAAAAAACTCAGTTCATTGCTTATTATTTCTATGCTATCGACACTTAGTTTCGCTCAAAAAACCAACTATAATCTCATTGTCGGCACCTATACTGCACCAGGAAAAAGCGAAGGAATTTACACTTACGATTTTAATACTTTAACAGCGGCTACAACTGTAAAAAGCATCACAAAAAACACCGCTAATCCAAGTTACGTAGCCGTTTCACCTGATAACAAATTTATTTATGCCGTTAACGAAACCGGTGCAACAAGTACGGTAAGCGCATTTAAATATAATGCCAAAACAGGCGATTTAACTTTTTTAAACAAAGTTGACAGTCATGGTGACGCCCCTTGTTTCATTACCGTTGATGCCAAAAATGTAATTGTAGCCAATTATAGTGGTGGTAGCTTAGCGGTATTTTCAAGAAAAGCTGACGGGTCTTTAACAGAAGCTTTGCAGATCATCAAACATAACGGAAAGAGCATCGATCCGAAAGGCAGACAAGAAAGCGCTCATGTGCACATGACAAAATTTACACCAGATCATAAATACTTAATTGTTAACGATTTGGGAGAAGATCAAACTTATATTTACAATTATAATCCAACTTCGAAAGAAAAAATATTAACGGTAAAATCGGTTATAAAAACTAATGCAGGCACAGGCCCGAGACACATTACTTTTAGTCCGAATGGAAAATTTGCCTATTTAGCGCACGAATTTAACGGTACTATAACTGTTTTTGCTTATGCAGATGGAAGTTTGACCAAAATCCAGGAGATCAGCACCACGCCGAAAGATTTTACAGGAAAAATTGATGGCGCAGATATCCATGTTTCGGCTGATGGAAAATTCTTATACGAAACTAACCGTGGCGATGCCAATAGCATTTCTGCATTCTCTATTTTACCTACCGGAAAATTGAAATTTATTGAAACGGTAAGTACCCTGGGAAAAGGGCCAAGAAACTTTACGATTGATCCGACCGGAAAATTCTTATTGATCGGACATCAGTATACGAACAACATTGTTATTTTTAACCGCAACAAAACAACCGGTAAATTAACCGATAGCGGCAAAAGGATCGATGTTGGTGCTCCGGTTTGTTTAGTATTTAATTAATCATTCAAAATTTAGCCAATGGAAAACTTCGATTGGACCAAGTTCACCATCAGAATCGCCATTATAGCAAAACTTGAGGATATCTACAATGCCTGGACAAAAGCAAGTGAAATTGAAAAATGGTTTTTAAGCAATGCGTCGTTCACTGACGAGAATAAAATACTGCTCAGTAAAACCCAAAACACACTTAAGGGCGATCGGTATAAATGGATCTGGTACCTCTATGATGATATCGAAAATGGAACGGTAACCGAAGCAAATGGCAAGGATTATTTTCAGTTTACTTTTGCTGGAGCTTGTTTGGTTGAGATCAAACTGCATGAAGAATTTGAATATACTGTAGTAGAACTGACCCAAAAGAATATCCCTGAAGATGATCATTCAAAACGGAACATCCGACTGGGTTGTCATAATGGTTGGAGTTTTTATCTGGTTAATTTAAAATCAGTTTATGAAGGCGGCTTGGATTTGAGAAATAAAGATAACCGCTTTAAACCCATGTTGAATAATTGAGGTGATGTATTTAACAGTTAAGGAAAAAGAAATTAAGGAATCAGGATTTTCCGTGATTGATAATGTATTTACAGATCAGGAAATTGAAGATATCCAGGCAGCAATTAACGGAGCAGATACGACAAAAGAAACCTTTAGGAAATCAGACGATCTTTTTGCAATACGCCGGTTTTTAAAAGAAGTTCCAGGAACTATTGAGCTAATTTTCAATAAAAAACTAAAAGCCATCATACGAGAGATTTTTGGCAAAGATTATTTTCTTGTTAAATCAATCTACTTCGACAAACCCGAAACTTCGAATTGGTTTGTTTCTTATCATCAGGATTTGACTATTTCTGTTAACCAGAAAGTAGAAATTCCAGGATTTGGCCCTTACACCAAGAAACATAATCAGTTCGCTGTACAGCCACCGTTAAACACCCTTGAAAGTAATTTTACCATCCGCATTCACCTTGATGATACCAATGAAGAGAATGGTGCGCTAAAAGTAATTCCGAATTCGCACAGCAAAGGCATTTACCGGCCCGAAACGATCGACTGGAATATCGAAAAAGAAGTTAGCTGCAATGTAGCTCGGGGTGGACTTATGGTTATGAAACCGTTGCTCCTGCATAGCTCGAGCAGAACAACAAACAATCAAAAAAGAAGGGTAATTCATCTTGAATTTAGCAATCAGACACTGCCCAAAGAATTACAGTGGTCGGAATATCTTAATTTTGATCGCACGTCATCATGAGAATTCAGTTTTAGAAAAAACAAGGGGCTTGCGGGGTGACAGGTTAAGATAAATCGTCATTTCGACCGCAGTGGAGAAATCTTTTAAATTAACTGGCTTCAAAGATCTCTCCATTCCGTTATACTCCAGTCGAGATGACGACCGTTCTACCTAAACCTTTCAATGGTAGTTTAGCTCAGTATCTTTATAGCACCAAACGATATAGAAAACTAATATTATCGGCTATTAAGGAATAAAAAAAAGCTCCAATTGTCATTGGAGCCATTTAAATATTATAAATATCGCTTATTATGCCGGTTCTGCAACTCTGGCTACATTGCGGTATGGGAATTCATTAAAGATATGTCTGCGGGCGAAACGACCTGGCGAATCGGCGTTAACCAATTTCACATAGATTGCTTTTGGAACATCGAAATATTCGTAAGCACTTCCATCAAAAAACTGGATATTTAAAACCTGTTGTTTGTATTCAAAATCCTGAATATTCGATAATGTTGTAGTTTGCGTGTACGTTTCGATATTCTGTTCGCGTGTTTCTGGCGCAATACTTACCAGGAAATGGTAAGCTTCGATAATTTCTTTACTTCTGGCTTCTGCATCTAATTTCTCTTCTTCCTGCTGAAATTTATCAGGGTGACAATCTTTCATCAATGTACGGTACACAGATTTAAGCTCTTTTAATTCAGCATTTTTATCTACACTCAAAAGCTTTCTGTAATCAACTATTTTCTTCATTTGGGATAACCTATTTTTAATTTTGTCGAAATGATTTAGGAATATTTATCCTCCAAACCGTTTCAGGCTGCAAAGATACGATTTATAATCATTTGATTTAGAGAAAGTTTACTTTTCTTAAATATTACTAATATGGATCATCAGCCAGGGAATTCCCAATACAATACTTAAGTTTTTTAACCACAGATAAATACGGATTTATCATCTGTAAACATCCTTTTTATCTGTGGTTAAATATAAAGTGAGCCTTATTGTTAATATTTAGCTTGCAAAGAGTTTTCGATTACTTCCTTATAATAGCTAACATAAATCGGCAGGATCTTTTTCAGATCAAAATCCTGTGCCCTTTTAAACGCATTTTCTTTAAAACGGTTAAGCGTTTCATCATCTTTTAAAATTTCAATGGCATGGGCCGCCATCGATTCTACATCACCAACATTACTCATGTAACCACAAAACCCATCAATATTAAGTTCGGGTAAACCGCCGGCATTGGTGGTAATTGCGGGTACTTTACAAGCCATTGCTTCTAATGCTGCCAAACCAAAACTTTCAGATTCTGAAGGCATTAAGAAAAGATCTGAAACCGATAGGATTTCTTCTATGGCATCTTGCTTACCTAAAAACCTTACATTTTCACAAATATTCAACGATCTGCAAAGCTGCTCATTGTAGGCGCGTTCGGGTCCATCCCCTACCATTAATAGTTTTGATGGAATAACGGCCTGTACTTTTTCGAAAATCCTGATCACATCAGCCGTACGTTTCACTTTTCTGAAATTACTGGTATGGATTAAAATGCGTTCATCATTTGGTGCAATCGCTTTTTTAAAGTGTCCTTTTGCCTGTAAACTGAATCGCGAAAAATCTATAAAATTTGGAATTACCTTAATTTCTTTAGTAATCTCAAAATGATTATAGGTATCTTCTTTCAAATCTTCCGACACTGTAGTTACCCCATCGCTTTGATTAATAGAAAAAGTAACCACAGGTTTATAAGTTGGATCTTTACCCACTAAAGTAATATCGGTACCATGTAAAGTGGTTACTACCGGAATATGAAGGCCATAACTCGCCAAAATCTGCTTCGCCATAAAAGCTGCAGATGCATGTGGAATGGCATAATGAACGTGTAACACATCCAATTGTTCAAACCGAACAACATCTACCAGTTTGCTGGCCAGCGCCGATTCGTATGGGGCGTAATCAAAAAGGGGATAATCCCTTACTGATACCTCGTGATAAAACAGATTGGATGAAAAGAAATCGAGCCTTGCGGGCTGACTATAAGTAATAAAGTGAACCTGGTGTCCCTCGTTAGCAAGTGCTTTACCAAGTTCTGTTGCAACTACTCCACTACCGCCAAAAGTGGGGTAGCAAACAATTCCTATCTTCATCGTAAATGTATTGTTGTTACCGCAAATGTAGCCGATTTTAATCTATAATGCGTGTCGGTTTATTGCAATAATGTAATAAGATGCGATTATTAATTTTCCTTCACAATGCGATGCATCGGATAGCGATCAGATCAGGGCTAAAACCAGAAACAATTATATAAAAATGAGTAGATGGGAAATGAAATAAAGTTATTTAAGGTTGCGCATTTCTTCTTTTATAACAAGGAATAGTTCATTTGGCCTTTGGGTACCAATAAAATATTCCAGGCCATCCCTATCGGTTAAAACCACTGCATCCTTACCCGATGAATAAAAGCGGATTGTACCTTTTGTGTGCAGGTTGTAAACCGGATTATTGAAAAAATAACGGCTATAAGTTGCCTTACGCACATCAACAATGCTATTTAGATCAATCTTAACACGCTTGGTTGTCCAGAGGCCATCCAGGATCATGCTACCATTATCCACCACAATTTTGTATTGAATAAGGAAAAGCAAAAGCATAGAAACACCAATGATTCCGAAGCCTACTACGAGGAACAAATCTTGCGTATTGTCACGATCGCGCTCGTAAACATAAGCGGCAAAACAGAAAGCAGCCATAATTAGCCTGATGAAAATGCGCACATAATCGCGGCCGATGTATTGTTTTTCGATATAGGCGTATTTGCTTTCCACTTATTTAATTTTGAGTTCGAATATAGCAACTTTTTTTGTTGCTGTAGTTAATTTATATCGGTTGTCCTGCCGCATACCTGCAATCCAAACAATTTCACCGTTCCCGTTAACCAGAATTGGGGTGACGCTTTTCAGATGTAGGGGAACTTTTTCGTCGATAAAATAATCACTTATCTTTTTAAGATTACGCATGCCCAGTGGAATAAATTTATCTCCATTTTGCCAATTTCTTAATACCAAAGGAAAAATTAATTTATCGGCATTAACAAATGCCTTATTCGAATTAATTTCGAATTCCACCTCATCGGTAAACGTTAACGAAATTTCATCATTGGCAAAAGCAATGTTTTCTGTTATTGGATGGATAAATTGATTAGCAGTGACCGATATATTTTTTTCAACAATAACCAGATCACTTCTATTGATAATGGCCTGATGGGTAGCGCTAAAAAAATGTGTACCACTTAATGCCTTTAAACTATCTAAAATTTCCTGCACTACATTTTCGCCGAAATTAAAAGGCTTAAGCAACTCGTAAAGCAGTAGCTTTTGCGGGTTTAATTTATAAATCTCATCCAAAGGAATATAAATGCCATCATTCCTTTTATTTAGAATTTTATTTGCAATTTTCTGGACCTGGATATTTAAAAAAGTCTCCAACTCAGCAAAGCGTGCAATATTTTCAGCAAATGTTTTTTCGAGATTTGGGTTGATTTCCTGCAAATGCGGTACTACCTGTAGTCTGATTTTATTCCTGGTGTATTTTATACTTGCGTTCGAGCTATCTTCTACAAAATCTAAATTATTAACCTTTACCAACTCATCAATCTGCTGCCGGCTTAAAAAGAGCAAGGGTCTGATCAGTAAATCACGTTTAGGTAAAATACCGTGCAATCCACTTATACCGGTACCGCGGGTAAGATTAATGAGTACCGTTTCGACCGCATCGTTCTGATGTTGTGCCAGGGCAATGTAATCGTAGCCTTTTTTACTTCTAATTTCTTCAAACCAGTTATAGCGGAGATCGCGTGCGGCCATTTGGGTAGAAATTTTATTTTCGACCGCATATTTTTTGGTATCAAAATGCGTTACATAAAAAGGTAACTCCAAATTTTTGGCCAATAGTGCAACAAAACTTTCGTCGCGTTGTGCTTCATCAGCCCGTAAATTGAAATTACAATGTGCCACACCAACATCAATGCCTATTGCTTTAAACAAATGCAACATTAATACTGAGTCTTTTCCTCCGCTTACGGCCAAAAGAATCTTGTTAGCCCGAACAAACAGCTGCTGCTGTTCAATAAAATCCTGAAATTGTTTAACGGGTAACATCCACCAAAAATATTTAATTTTAACTGGTATTCCGAACGTTCGGAACAAAAAACTAACTTTGTAGTGTGCAAAAACTATTTGTCTTTTTACTCTTTCTAATCAGTCCAGTATTTTTATTCGGCCAGCAACCTGCTTCGAAGATTAAAATCGTTTCGTTTTCTAAAATAACCGGAGATGTTAAAAATAAGGTCAGCTATTTACGGAATCCGGTTTTCCAACAAGATAATGCGACCTTAACTTGCGATAGCGCTATTTTTTATAGCGAAAGAAACTATTTCGAGGCTTATAGAAGTGTTCATATCCATCAAGAAAATACAGATATCTATTCCGATCAGCTCGAATACGATGGAAATAAAAAGCAGGCACATTTAACAGGAAATGTGGTGATGAGAGACCCAACCTCAACTTTAACCACTAATATTTTAGATTACAACACACTCACCAAAATAGGAACTTATACCAGTGGAGGCAAAATTGTAAATAAAGATGTAACCCTTACCAGTAAAAACGGGTATTATTTTAGCGGAAGAAATGTAGCTTATTTTAAATATGATGTGGTGGTAGTAACGCCTCAATCAACTATCAAATCTGATACCATGAGCTACAATACCCAGGATAAATGGACCTATTTTTATGGGCCAACCAATATCAAGGGTAAAGATGACAACCTTTATACAGAGAATGGCCAATACAATACCGCAACGCAAGATGCCTTTTTTGGAAAGAAAAATCTTTATACACAGGGTACGCGTTCTTTAAAAGGCGATAGCTTATATTACTATGGTAAGCAGGGGGTTGGCAAGGCGGTTAAAAACATTGTTTTTTCTGACACAAAAGATAAGATGAAGATGTTCGGCGATTTGGGCTATTATTACAAACTGGATCAGCGGACATTGGTTACCCGAAATGCCTACTTGGGAATTGGCACCGAAGATTCGGTCATGGTGAAGAATAAAAAAAGACCTGACAGTTTATGGATGGGCGCCGATACCTTAGAAACACAGTTGGTGCTACAAAAAACCTTGAAGCTAGTCCCTAAAATTTCGATTAAAGCAGACAATCAGGTTGGCGAGGATGATGAAGATACCGGAGAAAAGAAAGGAAAAGGGGAGCCAAAATATAAACCTGAAGCTGAATCTATCCAAAAAGAAGACAGGAATAAGCGTAAAAATAGCAAGGCTGATAAAAAGAAAAAGAACAAAGGCGATTCCGATGCGGAAGACCTGCTTAACCTGAAGGATAAAAGCATTGACAGTTTAAAATCGAAAGTAGACTCACTCAGCAAAGGAATGCCAAAGCTTAATCCCGATAGTTTGCAGAAAAATAATCTTTTAAAGAACAAGGCCGATTCCATTATCAAAAACCTGCCTAAACTTAAAACTGATAGTCTTAAACAACTAGCAAATAAAACCAATTCGATTACAAAGAATGTATCTAAAAGCACAATCGATAGTTTGCAAAAAAAGATTACCAACGGAGCTTCTCCAATTGTAAAGGAAATTTCAAAAACAAAAATCGATAGCCAGCAAAAGAAGCTAACAAAATATGGCGCCAAAGATAGCTTAACAAAAGTTCTGGGAAAATTAAAAGTCGGCGCATTAAACAATGATACGGCCAAATTTAATCCAGCCGACACTGTTCAAACGCGTATTATTAAGGCTTACCATGGCGTTAAGATTTTCAAAACGAATATACAAGCCAAAACAGATAGTCTGTTTTACACCAGTGCCGATTCTACCTTACGTTGCTACAGCAACCCTATCCTCTGGTCGGAAGGCTCTCAGCAAGTTGGCGACACGATATTTGTACAGTTCAAGAATAAAAAACTGAATAACTTACAGGCATTCAGGAACGCATTTTTAGTAAATACACCAAAAGATTCGTTAAGGTTTAATCAAATAAAAGGAAGATTAATGACGGGTTTCTTTACGAATGGAAAATTTAAGACCCTTTATGTAGATGGTAATGCCGAAAGTATTTATTATACCCAGGATGACAGCACCAAGGTGTATAAAGAAATGAACCAAACCCTAAGCAGCAGGATAAAGTTCATTTTTAAGGATAATGAAAATGCCATTGAAGAAATTGTTTATATCAAGGGGATAGAAGGGGCTCTGAACCCCGAAAATACGATTGCAAAAGATCATGTTTTAAAAGGATTTTCATGGAAACCGACTGAACGTCCGAAATCAAAAAAAGATGCCATAGGCTCTTCGGGTAAAACTAAGCCTAAAGCAAAGGCGAAAGCAATTGCAGGTAAAACTGTGGCTGGTGCTAAAACCACAACTCCGGCAAATAAATCATCAGCACCAGCGGTTAAACCGAAAAATACATTGGTAAAAGACAGCTTAAATGTAGATAAGAAATTACCTCAAGCTAAACCAGCAGACACGATCAACTTTGGCATTAAACCCATCCTACCTAAGAAGGACTCAATACAAGTGAAAAAAGATTCTGCTCAAGTGAAAAAGGTAGTCGGTAAACTGTAGTTTTTGCTATTCATCAAATTAATGGTTAAATTTATGTATGGATTTACAATCAGAAAAACTAAGTGTACTTCAACAGATCATTAATTCGGATGATGAAAGTTTAATCAGAGATATTAAATCACTAATTACTGCAAGGAACTTTGATTGGTTTGATGGATTAAACAACAGCCAACAAGATGATATTCTGGAAGGCATAAACCAACTTGATCGGGGTGAAAGTTTTAGCCATGAAGAAGCAAAAAAAAGGTTTAGCGTGTAATGAATATCATTTGGTCTAAAAGAGCTGGTGAGACTTTCCAAAAAAACATTGATTATCTAAAAGAAAATTGGACAGAAGTAGAATTGAAAAAATTCATCACCAGGGTTTTTAGTTATCTCGAAACACTGTCTGACGAACCATTAATCTCTAGAAAAACTTATAAAACAAAGAATACACATATAGGCATGATCATCCCGCACATATCAGTTGTATACCGTCTTAAACCGAAAAGCAACACTTTAGAGATTGTAACATTTATAGACAATCGACAAAGTGGTAAAAAGAAAAAAAGATTTTTATGATTCTCCCCTCAAAAAATCCAACATCTTTTTTAGTGCAATAGCCCTGTGACTGATTTTATTCTTTTCTGCCATATCCATTTCAGCAAAAGTAATATCGTAACCATCCGGCTGAAAAATGGGATCATAACCAAAACCCTTCGAACCTGATAATGCTGTTCTGATTGTACCTTCTATTGTACCTTCAAAAATGTGATTTTCACCACCCTGCATTAAAGAAATCACGGTTTTAAACCTTGCTTTTCTATTAGGGTTCCCCTCAAGCTTAGTTAAAACGAGTTGAATATTTTCCAGGCTATCACGACTTCCTGAATATCGGGCAGAATAAACGCCCGGTTCATTGTTTAAAGCATCTACCTCTAGGCCGCTATCGTCGGCAAAACAGTCTAAATTAAAATGTTCAGCCACATAACTGCTTTTTAAAGTCGCATTGCCTTCAAAAGTATCAGTAGTTTCAGGAATATCAACCAAACAACCAATGTCTTCTAAATTCAATACTTCATATTTACCTTCAAGTGCAGCGCGAATTTCTTCGGTTTTATGTTGGTTGTTGGTTGCAAATACAAGTTTTTTCATTTTAGGGAAGGGTAAAAGGCTTAAGGTGTAGGGTTTAAGGTTTTTGGAGCCGAATTAAAATGCCATATCCCGGCACTTGATACTTGATTCTCAATACTTGATACGCTTGCGAAATCGCTATTTAATTTTCTGCAGATGCCCCCAAAGTGTTTTTTTAGCAGTTAAATCACTATCGAGATGATGGAGGTTAGGCGCAAAAATAATTCTGGTGGTTTCGTGAACGATGATTTCATTCTGCCAGGTAAGGTTCAGTCGCAAGTCTGCAAATGCTACTCCGAAAGATAACATGATGGCAGGTTTAAAAAACCGGCGTAATTCTACGAAATCCGTTCCTTTATAATTAGAATAATTTAGGATGGCAAAATCGGGGGTACCTAAATCTACAGCTTTAACAATTTTCCGCAACAGTTCTCTGCCTTGTTCGGTACTTACGTCATGCTCACTATCATTAACTAAAATGAGTACTGATTTTTTATTTCCACCCAAAAATTTAAACGTTTTTTCAGGTGCTGGTTCGGCCACAATATGCGGAATTTCAGGCGCTTGTGAATAAACTTTAGGAGAATTTGTAGGATTAATCCCAGGAATTTGCGTTATTTCTGGTTTTAAAACAGGTTCTTTTACTTCATTAACGGAAGCATTTTCGACAGCCGAAACTGCCTCTGGATTACGCAAAGGCAGAATTTCTACGCTTTCATCCTTTACCAAAAAAACCTCTTCGGTAAAAAATAAACGTAAAGCATTCGCATTGTTGGTAACCTGGTTTTCCATTCGTATTTTTGTTGGATAATAATTTCTGTTAAAATTAGTTAAATATCTTATAATAGCGTCGCTAATTGTTACTTTTATCCCTTAAAATTTATAGAGTGCTCTGCGTGAGGAAAGCTTATTGCCTATTTATTTTCAGCTTTATTTATAGCTTTTCGTTTGCACAAAACGTGGCTGTGATAAACGGTAAATCAATAAGTGCTAAAGAATTTATGTGGGCATACAAAAAAAGCCATAACGGAAACATTAGTGCTGCGTATGATACTTTACAGGCTTATTTAAACTTGTATATAAATTTTAAGCTTAAGGTTTTAGATGCCCGTGAAATGGGATTGGATAAAAACGCTGGTTACCAGGAAGAAATTAAAACTTATGAGGATGCATTGACCACACATAAAAAAGCTGGGGTGAGTAGCAAAGATCATGATTTCCTGTTGAACGAATACCGCGAAGGTGTTTTAATGTTCAATGTTTCTGAACAAAAAATATGGAACAAGGCACAGGAAGACGAGCAGGCGATAAATGAATTTTACACAAAAAACCAACAAAATTACAATAAACCTTTAAACGAAGTTAGAGGAGAGGTAATTGCCGATTACCAACTAAGTTTAGAAGAAAAATGGCTTAAAGGCCTAAAACAAAAATATCAGATCAAAATTAACGAAAACGAGTTGAAGAAGCTTGCCAAGTTATAACCAACCTGATTTTTTTGACCATAAGTATTAAATTTGCAAAATATAATAAATAGAATGAAGAAAGTTTTTTTAGTAGCAACCGCTTTAATTTGCCTGTTTTTAAACAGTTTCGCTCAAAAGCATACTGTAGATAAAGTTGCTGCTGTTGTAGGAAATAATATTATCCTGCTATCAGATTTAAACCAACAATACACACAATATCTTTATCAGGGCAACCAGCCTAACAGTGAGATTAAATGTAAAATTTTACAACAAACCTTAACCCAAAAGCTGCTCAAACAACAGGCTGAAATCGATTCGGTAATGGTTGAAGATGGTGCGGTTGATGATGAGGTTAACAAACGTATGCGTTACAGTATGCAGCGTGCAGGCGGCCAGGAGCGTTTAGAGCAATTCTTAAACAAATCTGTTTTGCAGTACAAAGATGAAATCAGACCATCAGTAAAAGATGAATTGATTGCACAAAAAATGCAACAAAAAATTACCGAAAACATTAATGTTACGCCAATGGAGGTAGAAAAGTATTTCAAAGCTTTGGGTGATAGCGTTCCGGAATTTAATACCGAGGTTGAAGTTGGTGAAGTGATTTTAAATCCACAGTTAACCAGAGCAGAAAAACAGAAATTCCGCGATAAAATTGAAGCGCTTCGTTTAAGGGTTAAGAGTGGCGAGGATATGGGTGTTTTAGCAAAAACTTATTCTGAAGATCCAGGTTCTGCTGCCGATGGTGGTGATTACGGTTTTATCGACAGGAACACCATGGTTAAAGAATTTACGGCCTGGGCATTTAAGTTAAAAGCCGGAGAAATTTCGCCAGTATTCGAAACAGATTATGGTTTTCACTTTTTACAGGTTTTAGAGCGTAGAGGTGAGCAGGTACACGTTAGACATATTTTGATTTCGCCTAAAACTACCCCAGAAAGTTTAACTCGTTTAAAATTACATGCAGATAGCATTTACAATAACATTATTGGTAAAAAAATAAGTTTCGCTGCTGCGGCAAATCTTTATTCAGACAATAAAGAGAGCAAGTACAATGGTGGTATGATGCTTAATGCAGAAAATGTTCAGGCAAGAAGTACCTTTATTCCTGTTGATAAATTAGATCCTTCTGTGTTTCTGGTAATCGATAGTATGAAAATCGGTGGTATTTCTAAACCAGATTTATTTACTGCAGCTGATGGAAAACAAGGATACCGCATTTTATATTTAAAATCTAAAATTCCACCGCACAAAGCAAACTTAGCTCAGGATTTTCCAAAAATCAGAGATGCTGCACAGAGTGATAAAATTAATCGTACTTTAAGCGAATGGTTTCAAAAACGTCGCGAAAATACTTACATTAAAATCGACGACGAATTTAATACCTGTGATGAATTAAAAATCTGGACTAAAACCACAGCCGCAAAATAATACCAATGCAGTATAAGAACGAAGTAGAAGCTGTTGATGCACTTCATCAATCTTTCAACAACATTAAAGCCGAAATAGGCAAAGTAGTAGTTGGACAAGATGACATCATAAAATCTGTTTTAATCGCCATTTTTAGTAACGGACACTGTTTGTTGGTTGGCGTACCTGGATTGGCTAAAACTTTACTTGTACAAACAGTTGCATCTGTTTTAGACCTCGATTTTAACCGGATCCAGTTTACACCCGATTTAATGCCCAGCGATATTATTGGCGCAGAGATTTTAGGAGAAGACAGGCATTTTAAATTTATAAAAGGGCCTGTTTTTTCTAATATTATCCTCGCTGATGAGATTAACCGTACACCGCCAAAAACCCAGGCGGCTTTGTTAGAAGCCATGCAGGAAAAATCGGTTACCGCAGCTGGCCAGACCCATACTTTACCAAAACCATTCTTTGTTTTGGCCACACAAAACCCAATTGAACAGGAAGGAACTTATCCCCTACCCGAAGCTCAATTAGATCGGTTCATGTTCAACATTCAATTGAACTATCCTGCCTTTGCAGATGAATTGAACATCGTAAAAAACACCACAAGCAATAAAACCACTCAACTGCAGAAAATTATCCACGCAGATGATATCCAATATTTTCAGAAACTGATCCGCGATATTCCTATAACCGATAACGTATTGGAATATGCAGTTAAACTGGCTGCTAAAACCCGTCCAAACAGTGAGTTTGCTACCGATGCCGTTAATAAATACATTAGCTGGGGTGCAGGCCCGC
>Ga0190271_10000104_pt1 | contig 44972 bp, 45 predicted proteins | sample Popmic356T_FD_133747 | JGI IMG/M metagenome (GOLD analysis project Ga0190271, IMG submission 133747) | Populus adjacent soil microbial communities from riparian zone of Weber River, Utah, USA - 356 T | ecosystem: Environmental > Terrestrial > Soil > Riparian zone | place: USA: Utah | collected...
CTGAAGATGCGCTTCCGCCCGAGCTACTTCCCGTTCACGGAGCCCAGCCTGGAAGTCGACATCCAGTGCGACAGCTCGCGGCCCGGCGAAGTGCGCTTCGGCGAGGGCAATGACTGGATGGAGATCCTCGGCTGCGGCATGGTGCATCCCAATGTGCTGCGCGCCGGTGGGCTCGACCCGGACGAATATCAGGGCTTCGCCTGGGGCATGGGCATCGACCGCATCGCCATGCTGAAATACGGCATGCCGGACCTGCGAGCCTTCTTCGACGCCGACGTGCGCTGGCTGGAGCACTATGGCTTCCGGCCGCTCGATATGCCGACGCTGTTTGGCGGGTTAAGCGCCTAGTGCCGACGCTGCTTGTAAAGGCGGGGTTTCGCTTTCACTTCTTCTCGGCCGACTGGAACGAGCCTCCGCACGTTCATGTCGACGCCAAGGGATTGAGAGCTAAGGTCTGGCTTCGGGATCTGCGTATCGCGAAACGCGGCGGGTTCAGCGAACCGGATATGCGTCGTATAATGTCGGTCGTTGAAGAGCACGGGCAAGAGTTTCTGGAGGCATGGAATGACTTCTTCGCTTGATTATCCGGAAGGCGAACGGCCCATTGAGGCGTGGTGCGACCTGCACGATCTCCATGTTCGCCTTGCCGACGGCCGCCATGTCTCAACGCCGCTGTGGTGGTACCCAAGACTGCTTGCCGCAACGCCTGCGCAGCGCAATACGGTCGAGTTGATGCTCGATGGCGTGCACTGGCCGGAAGTGGATGAAGACCTTTCCATCAATGGAATGTTGAACGGCCGCAAAGCGCGCGGTGCGATCGAACCGTCAGTCGCCGCGGAATGATCGACATGTCTTATTTGCGAGGGTTGTTCGAAGGAGATGCGTGCTGGTTGGAGCGCTGTGGTTTCAGCGTGATGGATATGCCCCCGCTGTTTGGTGGGTTGAGCAGCTGATGGAAGAGTCGTTCGTAGTTGGTGGCCATCTATGATGGCTCCCAAGTTGGAACAATTGCGGTCTATGAGTACATCCGAGCTTGATGAACTCTACGAGAGAACGGCACCCAATGTGGTTATCGGCCTCGATTTCATCAGGCGAGAAATTGAATGGCGAGCCCAGGCGGACTTTTCGGAGCGGACCGAACGCATGACGAAAAGCATGGAGGAAATGACCCGTGAAATTAGGGACATGACTAAGAAGATCCAGCTTCTAGCCATCGCTGCCGTCGTTTTCAGCGTTGCGTCGATCGCGATAAGCCTTTGGCTTTGAGGACAGACTTGAGAAATAGCGTAAAGGTTGCTTCATGAAACTCACCCTCTCCTGGCTGAAAGATCACCTCGACACCGACGCGACGCTCGACCAGATCGTCGAGCGGCTGACCGCCATCGGGCTTGAGGTCGAGCATGTCGACGACAAGGCCGGGCTGAAGCCGTTTGTCATCGCCAGGGTGCTCACTGCGAACAAGCACCCGGATGCCGACAAGTTGCAGGTGCTCACGGTGGATACCGGCGCCGGCGATCCGATTCAGGTGGTTTGCGGCGCGCCCAATGCGCGCGCCGGCCTGATCGGCGCCTTCGCGGCGCCCGGCACCTATGTTCCCGGCATCAATGTGACGCTCGGCGTCGGCAAGATCCGGGGCGTCGAAAGCCGCGGCATGATGTGCTCCGAGCGCGAGCTGCAGTTGTCGGACGCGCATGAGGGCATCATCGACCTGCCGGCCGATGCGCCGGTGGGCGCCAGCTTCGCCGCTTACGCCCATCTCGATGATCCGGTGATCGAGATCAATCTGACGCCGAACCGTCCCGATGCGACCAGCATCCATGGCATTGCGCGCGACCTCGCCGCGAGCGGCCTGGGGACACTGAAAGGTGGCTACGTCGAGCCTGTGAAGGGCACGGGCGCCAGTCCGGTCAAGCTGACGATTGAAGCGCCGGAGCTTTGTCCGGGCTTAGCGCTGCGGCGGGTAGCCGGCGTGAAGAACGGCCCGTCGCCGAAATGGCTGCAGCAGCGCCTCATCGCCATTGGCCTGCGCCCGATTAACGCGCTGGTCGACATCACCAACTACATCACCTTCGACCGTGGCCGCCCGCTGCACGTGTTCGACGCCGGCAAGGTGCAGGGCAATCTCACCGTGCGCCGCGCCAGGGATGGCGAGACGATCCTCGCGCTCGACCAGCGCGAATACAGTCTCACCAGCGAGATGTGCGTCATCGCCGATGGGTCCGGCGTCGATTCCATCGCCGGCGTGATGGGCGGCGAACATTCCGGCTGCGACGAGAATACCATTGATGTGCTGATCGAATCCGCGTTGTGGGAGCCGCTGAACATCGCCCGCACCGGGCGCAGCCTCGGCATCATCACCGATGCGCGCTACCGCTTCGAGCGCGGCGTCGATCCTGAATTCATGGTTCCGGGCCTCGACCTTGCGACGCGGATGGTCATCGAGTTCTGTGGCGGGCAGGCGAGCGAAGCCGAGATTGTCGGCTATGCCGGGCATCAGCCCAAAATCGTCTCCTTCCCTTTCGCGGAAGTGAATCGTCTGACCGGGCTGGATGTGCCCAGGGCGGAGAGCCGCGACATCCTCACCCGTCTTGGTTTCGTGCCGAGAGGCGAGGGCGACGTCATCGATGTTGCGGTGCCGTCCTGGCGGCCGGATGTCGACGGCAAGGCCGATCTGGTCGAGGAGGTCATGCGCATTCATGGCGTCGATGCCATCGCGCCGCAGCCGCTGTCCAGCCACAGCGCCGTCAATGCAAAGATCCTGACCACGTTGCAGATCCGCACCCGCGCGGCCAAGCGCTCACTCGCCACGCGCGGCATGATGGAGGCGGTCACCTGGTCCTTTATCCCGGCCAAGCATGCCGAGCTGTTTGGCGGCGGCCAGCCCGGGCTGAAGCTCGCCAATCCGATTGCCGCCGACATGTCCGACATGCGGCCTTCGCTGCTGCCGGGGCTTATTTCCGCCGCCCAGCGCAATGCCGATCGCGGCCATGGCGACATCGCCCTGTTCGAAGTGTCGGGAGCCTATCAGGGCGACACCCCAGACACCCAGCGCCGCGTTGCCGCCGGCGTGCGGCGGGGCACGGCAGTGCTTGAGGGCTCGGGCCGCGCCTGGTGGGGCAACGCCAAGCCGGTTGGCGTCTTGGACGCGAAGGCCGACGCGATTGCGGTGCTGGAAGCCTGCGGCGCGCCGGTCGACCGTCTGCAGATCGAAACCGGGGGGCCGTCCTGGTATCATCCGGGCCGCTCGGGCACCATCAAGCTCGGCCCCAAAGTCGTGCTCGGCACATTCGGCGAGTTCCACCCGAAGGCGCTGGAGGTGCTGGACGCCGCCGGGCCGCTCTGCGGTTTCGAGGTTTTCGTCGACGCTATTCCGGAGCCGAAAGCCAAGCCGACGCGCACCAAGCCCAGGCTGGACCTCTCCGCCTTCCAGGCGGTGAAGCGCGACTTCGCCTTCGTTGTCGACAAAGCGGTGGAGGCCGGCAGCCTGACCAAGGCAGCGCTTGCCGCCGACAGGAAGTTGATCACCGGCGTCACCGTGTTCGACCTCTTTGAGGGGGCCGCGCTTGGTGCGGACAAGAAGTCGATCGCCATCGAAGTTTCGATCCAGCCGATGGAACGCACTCTGACGGATGAAGATTTCGAGTCGTTGGCAAAGCGGATTGTCGAGAATGTCGGCAAGCACACTGGCGGCGTCCTCAGAGCATAGTCGCCGGACCTTCGGTGACCGCCCCAGCGCGCCAGGCAGTTGAACGGTCCTCTTCAAGCGCGATCTCCTCGGGCCTGTCCCGAGACCGGCGACTTTTTCCATTCGAAGCCTGCCTGCGCAGTGCCCGGGACAAGCCCGACCAGAAGCGAAGTGCCTGGCCGTGGCCGGCCGGCCACTTGCAACTTTGTGGCGCTGCTCCCACATTGCGTGTGCGGGCCGGGCCCCTCTGACGTTCGCGCAGATGCGCACGTGATGTCGGACCGCTGAATTGGGCCCGCTTATCCAATGAACCTGAAGCGGGTAACTGGAGGAACGATACCATGATGCGCTCCGGCACCACGCGCGCTGTTGCCTTGCTGGCCAGTCTCTTTGTTGCTTTCACGCTCGTCTCGACCGATTTCGCAGATGCGCGGCGCGGCGGCAGTTTCGGAAGCCGGGGCGTCCGCACCTTCCAATCCGCGCCGGCCACCCGCACGGCGCCGAACCCGACCGCGCCGGTGGAACGGTCGATGACACCCAACACGGCGCCAAACGCGGCAACCCGGCAGCCGACCGTAAACCAGGCACAGCGGCCCGGCTTCTTCAATGGCTTTGGCGGTTCGATGATGCGCGGTCTCCTGATTGGCGGCCTGTTCGGCATGCTGCTCGGCTACGGCTTTGGCGGCATGGCCGGTGCGCTTGGCTTCATTGTGCAACTGCTGCTGCTTGCTCTGCTCGCATCGCTGGCGATGCGGTTCTTCCGGTCGCGGGCCCAGCCCGCAGCCGCCGGCGGCGCGGCCAGCGGGTTCGGTAACCCTTCGCGGCCGGACTTTGGGCGGACAAATCGAGATGATGGGCGTCAAGCGCAGGCAGGCCGCCTGGGCGGGTTCACGGTCCCCGGGTTCGGGACGTCCAACGACGTTCCAGCGTCGCAGGACATCAGCCTGACCCAGGATGACCTCAATGCGTTCGAGCGCCTTCTCGGCAACGTACAGGACGCGTTCTCGCGTGAAGATAACGCCGCACTGCGGCGCGTCACGACGCCGGAGATCGTGTCGTTCTTCTCCGAGGAACTGGCGGAGAACGCCAAGAACGGCCATCGAAACGATGTGTCCGATACCCGGCTCATTCAGGCCGATATCGCCGAGGCATGGCGCGAGGGCGATCAGGACTATGCGACCGCCGCCTTCCTCTATGAATCCATCGACGTGATGCGCGACCGCAAGACGGGCGAGATCGTCGGCGGCACTCCGGAGCCAAGCGAGACCACGGAACTGTGGACATTCACGCGGAACAAGGGCGAGGAATGGAAGCTCTCTGCGATCCAGGCCACCGAGCCCGCCTGACCGGGACTTTCGCGGGGCGATTGGGGTCGGCTCCGCGAATCGGCTAGCCTTGCTTTCATGGACCCCCTTCGTTTTGCCGGTCGAGATCCCGACGTTCAACGCGCTGCGCTGGAAGACATCCTGCGCGCCGATGCCATTGTTTGGCGCGCTATCGAGCTTGCCCGCGATCTCGACCTGCCCGATTGGATGATCGTCTCCGGAGCAATCTACAACAGCGTCTGGAACAATCTGACGGGCAGGCCGTCCGGCTACGGCATCAAGGATATCGATCTGTTCTACCACGATGCGTCGGACCTCTCCTGGGACGCCGAAGATGTCGTCATCCAGCGCGGCGCGGCGTATTTTGCCGGCCTTCCGCTCCCCGTCGAAATCCGCAACCAGGCGCGTGTGCACCTGTGGTACGCGCAACGCTTCGAGGGAAGCGTGCCGGCCTTCCGCTCCTCCGCCCATTCGCTCGCCCATTTCGCCTCTGAGACGCATGCCGTCGGCGTGCACCTTGGCGAGAGGGGATTGACCGTCACCGCGCCCTTCGGTCTCGATCACATCTTTGCTCTGCGCATGGTGCCGAACCGCAACCATAACAATCGTATCACGCACGCTGAGAAGGCTCTCCGAGCCAAGGCAAACTGGCCCGAGATCACGATCGTCGACTGAGGCAAAGGCGCTCACGATGCCCGGAAACCGCGGTCGAACGGTGCATTCTTGACACATACCGACCGTATGGTATGTTTTTGTGTATGCCCAGACCGACAAAGCAGGCGCCTGAACGCGGAAGTGCGAGACTTCGGCTTCTCGATGCAGCGACCGACATAATCCGGGACAGAGGCTTCGCGGCGACCACCGTGGATGATCTCTGCAAGGCGGCCGATGTCACAAAGGGGGCGTTCTTCCATCACTTTGCGAGCAAGGATGCGCTGGGCGTAGCAGCGGCCGAGCATTGGGCGACGATGACGACGGCGTTCTTCAACGCCGCGCCCTATCACGATCCGGCCGATCCGCTTGAGCGCGTCCTCGCCTATGTCGCGTTCCGAAAGGCCATGATTACCGGCAATATGGCCGAGTTCACCTGCCTCGTCGGAACGATGGCGCAGGAAGTCTATGAAAGCTCTCCTGATATTCGCGAAGCCTGCGGCCGCAGCATCTTTGGCCATGCGGCAACGCTGGAGGCCGATATCGAGGCGGCGCGGCAGGGGCGGGCCATCACCGGCAACTGGACGGCTGACAGCCTGTCGCGACATATCCAAGCCGTCATTCAGGGCGGGTTCGTCCTGGCAAAGGCGGCGAATGATCCCGAATGCGCGCGCGAGGGCATGGAGCATCTCGATCGCTACATAAGGCAACTGTTTCACGTCAGGGAGGAGGTCGCGGCATGAACGGCAAGACCGAAATCAAATGCGCCTGCGGACAGACGCGCCTGGAAGTGGAGGGTAACCCCATCCTTGTGTCCGAGTGTCTGTGCGATAGTTGCCGTGCGGCTGCCGAGCGGCTTGCGGCGCTGCCTGGGGCGAAGACGATGCTCACCTCCTACCGGGCGACGCCCTGTGCGGAATATCGCAAGGATCGCGTCCGGGTCCTGTCGGGCGCCGAGCATTTGAAGGAATTTCGGCTCTCTACCGATGCCGGCTCGCGCCGGGTGGTCGCCGCCTGCTGCAACACGCCGGTGTTCCTGGAAATGAAGGGCGCGCATTGGCTGAGCCTCTATCTGCATCTTTGGCCGAAGGAGGCGCGGCCAAAAGCCGAGATAAGAACGATGGCCGGCGATCTGCCGGACCGGTCCAACCTGCCTGGCGACATTCCCAACCTGAAGACCCACACCGTGACCTTCTACGCCAAGCTTTTTGCGGCATGGGTCGCAATGGGCTTCCGCAATCCGAGGATCAGTGTGACGGGGACGATCGATGCCTGACGACAAGATCGAAATCGAGAACATCAACACGCCGGGTCGGACCGAACGTGTCGATCGCGCAAAATATATCGCGATGCGCGACGCGCTGCTGGCCGTCCTGCCGGGCGAGGCGCCCGGGTTGAAGGTCCCGGAGGCGAAAGAGGCGCTGCTGCCCCATCTCCCCGGCTCTCTTTTCCCGGAGGGCAAGACGGCGGGATGGTGGCTGAAGGCGGTTCAACTCGACCTTGAAGCGAAAGGCGCGATCAAGCGGGCGGCGCTGAAGCCGGTGCACCTCTACAGGCCTGGCCGGGCCTAAGCGTCTGTAACCGGTTAGAGCGGTTCACGATATCAGGGATCGTTCAGCCGCTCTAAGTATTTGTTTTGTCTCGTTTCCAGAGCCGAAAAACCGCTGTGCGCTTTTCCTGGAACGCACGAAGACAAATCAGCGGCTGGTTTGCGACATCATCGCCTCGCTATAGCGCTTTCCGGCAATCTTCTCCGGCGAGACGAGTTCCCCAATCTCCGCCAGTTCGGAACTGCTCAGCACGATATCGGCTGCCGCCACATTCTGCTCAAGATTGCCGATCTTACGCGAGCCGGGGATCGGCACGATGAACTCGCCCTGATGCAGCACCCACGCGAGCGCCAACTGCGCGGCGGTGACGCCCTTGTCGTTGGCCAGTGTCTCCAGCCGCTCGACCACGGCGATGTTTCTTGTCAGATTCTCCGCCTCGAAGCGCGGAAGGCCCCTGCGAAAATCCTTCTCGCCCAATTGATCGGCCGACTTGATCGCGCCCGTCAAAAAGCCCCGCCCGAGCGGACTGAACGGCACGAAGCCGATGCCAAGGTCGCGGCAGACGTCGAGCACACCGTTCTCCGGCTCGCGCGTCCACAGCGAATATTCACTCTGCACGGCCGAAATCGGATGGACCGCATGCGCCTTGCGAATGGTCTCGGCGCCGGCCTCCGACAGGCCAAGCGTGCGGATTTTGCCTTCCCGCACAAGCGCCGCCATCGCGCCCACGGTTTCCTCGATCGGCACGTCAGGATCGACGCGATGCTGGTAGAAGAGATCGATCGTCTCGATGCCCAGCCGCTTGAGCGATGCCTCGCAGACCGAGCGCAGGTGCTCAGGCCTGCTGTTCAACCCCGGCATCTGCTTTGGCCCTTCGTCGGTCTCGGCAATGTTGAAGCCAAATTTGGTGGCAATCGTCACGTGCTCGCGAAATGGCTTGAGACCCTTGCCGACCAGAACTTCATTGGTGAACGGCCCGTACACTTCGGCGGTATCGAAGAAGGTCACGCCCAGCTCGACGGCGCGGTGCAGCGTGGCGATCGCCTCTTTCTCATCCTGGCCGCCATAGGCATGGCTCATGCCCATGCAGCCCAGCCCAATCGCCGACACGCTGAGCTCTTGCCCCAATTTCCGCTTTTGCATCGCAGTCTCCTTCATGGCGCCGCATTGCTAGCAGCCAAGGCAGAATTCGACAATTCCTTTATAATAGCACGGCTTGTGCTATTATTTCGCACAATGTATCGAAATCATCTCTCCCAGCTTGCTGTTTTCGCCAGCGTTGCCAGGCATGGCAGCTTTCGCACCGCCGCCCGCGAACTGGCGATTGCACCCTCGGCGGTCAGCCATGCCGTGGCAATTTTGGAAGAGCGGTTGGGTGTGCGGCTTCTGGCGCGCACCACGCGCAGCGTCGCTCCAACCGACACGGGTGCGCGGCTGCTGGAACGGCTGCGGCCCGCATTGTCCGAAATCGATCTCGCCCTGGAAGCAGCTGTCGAATCGCGCGACGCTCCGGCCGGAAATCTGCGGCTGACCGTTCCGCGTACTGCAGCCGAACTGGTTTTGGCGCCGCGGCTTGGCGAGTTCGCCGCCGCCTACCCGGAGATCGTGCTGGAAATCGTGGTGGAGGATCGCTTCACCGATGTGGTCGCGGGCGGTTTCGACGCAGGCATTCGACTCGGCGAAAGCCTGCAGGCCGATATGATCGCGGTGCGCATCAGCCCGCCCTTGCGCAGCGCCGTGGTGGCGGCGCCTGCCTACCTCCGTTCCGGGCGCGCGGTTCCGGTTCACCCGCACGAGCTCGTGCATCATAGATGCCTGCGGTTTCGCTTTTCCAGCGGGGCGCTGTACCGCTGGGAGTTCGAGAAAGACGGGGAGCAAATCGAAATGTCGCTCGATGGCCCTCTGATCCTCAGCGAAGACAGGTTGATCACGCAGGCGGCTCTCGGTGGCGCAGGCATCGCCTTTCAATTCGAGTGGCATGTCGAGGACGCGATTGCCGATGGCCTGCTGATCCGGCTGCTCGAGGACTGGTGTCCGCCATTCGACGGGTTCCACCTCTACTATCCGGGCCGTCGTCAAATGCGCGGAGCATTGCGGGCATTCGTGGATTTCTTCAGGTGGCGGCCAGCCTGATTGGAGGCTTGAGTTGACGAGGCCGGCAGCGACTGCCTCAGGCAGCCCTTACGGTTCCCAACTTCTCCATTGCCAGTTTCTGCGTCGACACATAGTCGGTCTTGCCGGTGCCCAGCACCGGTATCTCCGGCACCTTGACGATGTCGCTGGGCAGCATCAGTTCGGCGACGCCGGCTTTCTTGCCATATTGCCTCAGCGCGTTCTGATCCGCCTCGTCTTCCGTCGTCACCAGCACGACACGTTCGCCGCGCCGCTTGTCGGGAACCGCCACGACGGCGTGACGCTCTTCCGGCCAGAGCGACTGCGCCAGCATCTCGACGGCGCCCAGCGATACCATCTCTCCGGCGATCTTGGCGAAGCGCTTGGCGCGGCCCTTGATCGTCAGATAGCCCTCCCGGTCGATGGCGACGATGTCGCCGCTGTCGTGCATCTCGTCGCCCAGCGGCTGCAGCACGCCGGGTTGATCTGCCGTCATATAGCCCATCATCACATTCGGCCCCTTGACCCAGAGGCGGCCGCCTTCGTCGATGCCCTCGACTGGCTCAAGCTTCGCGGTCATGCCCGGCAGCAGCCGTCCGACGCTCCCAGGCTTGCCATGCGTGGCGCTGTTTACGGCGACGACGGGGGCTGCCTCCGTCATGCCGAAGCCTTCGACGAGATCGGCGCCGAAGCGCTCCTTCCAAACCTTTCGTGTCTCCGCCTTGACGGCCTCCGCACCCGCCACAACCAGCCGCAGGCTGGCGAAATCGTCGTCGTCCGCCGTCTTGGCATAGGCATTGAGAAAAGTATCCGTGGCGAACATGATCGTCGGCCGCGTCTTCTTCGCGATGTCGGGGATGAGCTTGTAATGCAGCGGCGAGGGATAGAGCACGGTGTGAACGCCGACCAGCAGCGGCAGGATCGTGCCGCCGGTTAGGCCATAGGAGTGGAAGACCGGCAGGACGTTGAGCAGCTTGTCGGCGGGGGTGAGGTGGAGCCGCGCCTCGACCTGCATGGCGTTGGCCTGCATGTTGCGATGCGAAAGCACGACCGCCTTGGGGGTTCCTTCCGAGCCGGACGTAAACAGCACGACCGCCGGCGCTTCGGCGTTTCCGGAGGCAATGGGCAACCGCCAGAGCGCTGCGCCCATGAGCTTGTCCAGCGCGGTGGTGCTCTTGCGGACATCCTCGAGCCAGATGATCTTCGCGCCTGCACTCTCGACTGCCTCGACGATATCCTGGATTGCCGCCTTCTCAATAAAGGCACGCGACGAGACGACGGTCTTCACCGCCGCCGTCTTGATCGCGGAAGCGACGTTTGCCGGCCCGGCGGTGTAATTGATCATCGCCGCCGCCTTGCCGGCCGACCACAGGCCGAGCAGCGTGATGACGACGCCATTGGCGTTGGGCAGAAGGACGCCGATTGTCGGCGCCTTGCCCGCTTGCGCGGTGACCTTCCGGCCAACGACCCGCGCGGCGATAAACAGCCGGCGATAGGTCAGCGAGCCCATCACCACGTCTTCCATGATGGTGCGCGAAGGGCCGAAACGGTCCGCCGCGTCGAGCACCGCGCGAAACAGCGGACGGCTCAGCTTGGCAGCGGCGAACCGCGCCTCCGCAACGCGATCGAACAGGATGTTGGACGGTGGCGGGGAGGGCAGGGCAGAGCGGTCGCCAAGTTGCGGGATCGTGGCGGCCGGCAGGGTGCTGATGGTCAGCTTGGGAAATGGAAAGGTGCTGGCGGCTGGCCGCACCACGGCAGGCGATACCGTGCGATAGCCGTCGATGAAGATGGGCACGATGTTGGCGTCGGCACGCACCGCGATGCGCCCGACAGCCCGGTAGAGCGAAAAAGCCTTTGGTGACGGCTCCACGGCTTCCGGAAGGTACACCGCGAGGCGGCCTTTTCCGCGCAGATGGCGAACCAGCCGGCGGCTGACGAAAAGATGCTCGGCGTTAAAGGCGATGGTGCGCGCCAATTCGCGCCAAGGTTCCAGGCGCATCGACTGGGCCGAATGCGGGTCGAGGATGTGCAGGGTGTTTGACGGCAGGAGCGACAGCATCACCGCCGCATCGAGCTTGGAGCGGTGCGTCACCACATAGATGACAGGCGCGGCAGCGTCGCGCGCCGCGGCGATGCGGCTATCGTCGATGCGGTAGGCAAGCTTGAGCGGGAGATAGAGGAGCGCCTGATGGAAACTCAGCTTGCGGCTATGGGCAAGCCATGCTGCGCCAGCCAGATATGCGCCAGCCAGGGCGAGCAGAACAGCGCCGGTCACGATCATACCGCACCTCCCAACACGCACTATTGCGGATCGTAACGCCCGCTTGATGGAGAGCCTATCGCATGCCGCGCCAACGTCAATAAGGAGGGTCTGATTGAGGGTAGCGCTTCGCGGTTGGCTGAGCCAGGCGGCAACCACGCCGACCTGAGATTCTATTCGGGCTGGCGGTAGGAAACCCAGCGGTTGTGCCTGGCTTGATAAAGCATCCCGGTGTGGGTCAGGTCGGGCGCCGCCATCAACAGGATGCGCGTGGCAATTTCGGCCGGATGCGGCAAAGTCTGCGGGTCTTCGCCGGGCATGGCCTGCGCACGCATGGCGGTCCGCGTTGCACCGGGATCGGCGGCGTTGACGCGCAAGGGGAAGTTCCGCGTTTCATCGGCCCAGGAGCGCGTCAGCGTCTCCACGGCAGCTTTCGATGTGGCGTAGAGGCCCCAGAAGGCGCGCGCCGAATGCGCGGCGCTGGAAGACAGCACGATGGCGCGGCCGGCGTCGGATTTGCGCAGCAGCGGATCGACCGAGCGGATCAGCCGCCACGTCGCGGTGACGTTGATGGTCATCACCTTCTCGAACACCTTCGCTTCGACATGGCCGATCGGCGCGATGACGCCGAGCATCCCCGCATTGGCCACCAGCACGTCGAGCCTGCCCCAGCGCTCGTTGATCGCCCCGCCGAGCCGGTCGATCGCGGCCATGTCGGCGAGGTCGAGCGGGACGAGCGTCGCCTCGCCCTTGCCGGTTTTCGCGTGCTCGGCCTTGATCTCATCGTCGAGATCTTCCAGCCCGCCGACGGTGCGGGCGACCGCGATGACATGCGCGCCGGCGGCCGCCATCTGCTTGGCGATCTGGTAGCCGATGCCGCGCGAGGCGCCGGTGACAAGGGCGATGCGGTTCGAAAGGTCCGGGGTCAAAAGGAGAGCAATCCTTTGATCTGCAACAGGCCGAACGCTGCCATGGTGGTCGCATCCTTGATCAAACCGTCATCGATCAGCTGCCGCACCTCCGCGAAGGTGAAGGAGCGGCAAATGAGGTCGGATTCTTCCGGTTCCAGATCCTGCGGTCCCTGGCTCAAGCCCGTCGCGAAAAACACATGAACGCCCTGGTTCGAATAGCCGCAAGCCTCGAAGAGATGGCCAATCGGCACCATCTCGGCGGCGCTCAGGCCAGTCTCCTCGCGCAACTCGGCCTTGGCGAGTTCCAGCGGCTCCTTACCCGGCGCGTCGGGCCACGACCCTTGCGGCAATTCCCAATACCGTCCGGAAACGGGATAGCGGAATTGTTCGACGAGGTAGATGCGGCCATCCTGCACCGGCGCAATGATCGCGGAGTCGGCCTTCTCGACGACCGCGTAGGTGCTGGTTGAGCCGTCGCCAAGGCAGATGACGTCTTCGCGCAGCTTGAGCCAGCGGCTCTCGAAAACCGGGCGGGTCGCCAATGTGGTCATGGACATGCGTGGTGTGCTCGGCGGTTCATGTTCAGTCCCGCGCTTACGTCAGATAATTGCGAGCCGCAATGTGTACTGGTGTTTGCCGGCGACACAGCGGGCTATCTCGCGCCCGCAACATGTCGTTATTGGTTCCGGGGCCGATGTCGGCGCGAATGAAACCCGGATGCGAATTTCGCTTGCGCGGGGCCCTAAACGTCTCCGCCAGTCCGCAGGTGGCGATAACGAAAAGCCGCCGTATGGCGGCCGCCGTCGGGCGCAGCAAGCGCAGCAGGAGGCGGCGCATATGGCGCGGCAACGCAGAAGGCCTGGAGGCGGGCCGATAGGCGAGTCCCGCGTCGGTGGCGAGCCGCAAACCGCCAAGATCCGCCATGGTGATGAGCATAATCAGCACGCGCTTTAGCGCCTCCTGATTTTTGCCGATCGCTTGCCACCAATCCATCGCCGTCCCCGCCTGGGGATAGAATATAGAACAAAACAAGAACTTGTGAAGGGGCTTTTTACGTAACCAACCGCAATGTCGTTTTTTTGTAGAATGCGGCCCACCTGGACGCCGCACAGCACGCTTCACCCGGTTGCCCCTGAGGTGTCCAATTAGAGGCCGAACAGCAAAAAATTCAAAGCCTATGTCGGCAATGTGCGGCGTGGTTCGTCCTGTGGGCGAAACGGCGTTACTGGAGTTTGATGATCATGGGCAAGACAGTTGCCATTCTCGTTGCACGGCTGATCTTCGCCGGCGTCTTTGCGATGGCGGCGATTTTCAAATTTGCCGGCATGGCGGATACCGCCGGCTATATCGCAGCCGCTGGGTTTCCGTTTCCGCTCCTGCTTGCCTGGCTCGCGGCGATCTTCGAGACCGTGCTGGTGCTTGCTTTCCTGACCGGCGCGTTCTTCTCGGAAGCAGCGCTGCTCGCCGGTATCTATGTGATCTTTCTGGGCTTCGCCTTCCATGGCCCATCACATTGGGAAGGCAATCAGGCGGAGTTCGGCTTCTTCATCGACACCTCACGTTTCTGGCCGGGCTGCTGTTTTGCGGCCGTGTACGGACCGGGTGATGTGTTGGCCGCGCGTCAGAGCTTCATCGGACAGCGGGATTGATAGAGAACTGATTGGCTGCGGTTAGATGAGTTCCAACCGCAATGAATGACCCAGCGCTTTTGCTGCGCGCTGCAGCGTATCGAGTGTCACATTTCCATCGTCGGGGTTGAGCACACGGCTCAATTGCCGACGACTTGTCGACATGCGGATGGCCATAACCGTCTTGCTGATCTTTTGATCGGCCATTGCCTCCTGCAACTGCCAGGCAATGACACGTTTGACCGCGATTGTGGTGGCTTCGTCATTGAGACTTTCTTCGTTGAGAAAGGCATCCAGCGTCGAACCGCGATGAGGGTTTTGCTTAGCGGTCATCTTGAGATCCATTGCTCATTTGACAGACTCGTAAGAACGTTTTCTCGCGCCTTGGCGATCTCATCGCCGGGTGTCTTCTGCGTCTTTTTGACGAACCCGTTGACGATGACTAAATCGCGACCGTTCTGGAAGAACATAAGCCGAGCCTCCTTCTTGCTCGGCAAGGTGGTTCTTACCTCGAAGTCCACCACCCAGAGGCCGGCAAAGTGGCATGCCAAGTGGAAAACCGAGTTGGACTGTTCGCAAGTCGGCGCCGATAACCAGCTTTTCATCTCGGCTTAACCTTCTCAACCACTCCAGGACTGGTTCATTGCCGGAGGCCGTTGCGAAGAACACGACCTCGAACACCGGTCAGGCCTCATATACGCCATTTGTGCCATATATGGCGCACATTTCGCGGTTGTCAACCAACGGCAAAGCGGCAGTTACGACCCGCCAGCCGCCAAGAGCGACAAGGTACGCACATTGTCCGAACCTTCGATGTCGGTGAGGCGCGTCGGGTATTCGGTGGTGAAGCAGGCGTCGCAGAATTGCGGCTGGTCGTTGTCGCGGGCCGCTTCGCCGACGGCGCGGTAGAGCCCGTCGATGCTCAGGAAGCCCAGCGAATCGACGCGGATGAAATCCTTCATCTCGTCGATCGACATGCGCGAGGCGAGCAGCTTGGCCTTCTCCGGCGTATCGACGCCATAGAAGCAGGACGAGCGCGTCGGTGGCGACGCGATGCGCATGTGGACTTCGCGCGCCCCGGCGTCGCGCACCATCTGGACGATTTTCTGGCTGGTCGTGCCACGCACGATCGAATCGTCGACCAGCACGACGCGCTTGCCCTCGATCATGCGGCGGTTGGCATTGTGTTTCAGGCGCACGCCCATATGGCGGATCGAATCGCCCGGCGAGATGAAGGTCCGCCCGACATAGTGGTTGCGGATGATGCCAAGCTCGAAGGGAATGCCCGCAGCCTGGCTGAAGCCGATCGCCGCCGGCGTGCCGCTGTCCGGCACGGGCACGACGATATCAGCCTCGCACGGGCTTTCCACCGCGAGTTCGGCCCCGATGCGCTTGCGCACGTCATAGACATTGCGCCCTTCAACGGACGAATCGGGCCGCGCGAAATAGACATATTCGAAGATGCAGAAGCGCGGCTTTTGCGGCTCGAACGGGAAATAGCTGTCGATCCCCTTATTGGTGATCACCACCATTTCGCCGGGCTTCAGATCGCGAACGAACCGTGCGCCGATAATATCGAGCGCGCAGGTCTCGGAGGCCAGAATCCAGGCGCCGTCCAGATCGCCCAGCACCAGCGGACGAATGCCCAGCGGATCGCGGCAGCCGATCATCTTCTTCGCGGTTAGCGCGACGAGTGAGAAAGCGCCTTCAAGCTGCTTTACCGCATCGATGAAACGGGCGTTGGTGTCGCGCGCTTTCGAGGTTGCCACGAGGTGCAGGATCGTCTCGGTGTCGGATGTCGAGGAGAAGATGGCGCCCAGCTTCTGCAAGGTACGCTGCACGGTCATCGCGTTGGTGATGTTGCCGTTATGCGCGATCGCCAGTCCACCCTCGGAAAGTTCGGCGAAGAAGGGCTGCACGTTGCGAAGTCCGGCGCCGCCGGTGGTGGCGTAGCGGGTGTGGCCGATCGCCCGATTGCCCGGCAGACGGTCGATGACGGACTGCTTGGTGAAAGTGTCGCCGATCAGGCCGACATGGCGTTCGACGTGGAACTGGCTGGCATCATAGGAGACGATTCCCGCGGCTTCCTGACCGCGATGCTGTAAGGCGTGCAGGCCAAGCGTCACGATGGCCGCCGCATCCTGGCGGCCGAGGATGCCGAACACCCCACACTCGTCGTGGAAATGATCGTCCGCCTCAGCGGAAAGCGTGTCCACTGGCTCTGCCATCTGGGTCGGGCCTCGCTTAAAAAACGCTCAATACAGCAAAGCGGTTATGTGGGGAAGGCGGAACGGATTTCCATACCGCTATCAATTATTTGCCGGCGCTTCCGTTGCACCGTCGGCGGGAGCCTCGCCCTCGGCCGGCGGTTCGCCTTCAGCCGGCGCCTCGTCTTCCGGAGGCGTGGCGTTCTCGGCCGGGGCCGTGCTGTCGGCCGGAGGCGTACCTTCAGCCGGCGGGGTTGCCTCGGCAGGCGGCGTGTCCGTGCCGGGCAGGCTTGGAATCAGGCTTTCCGGATTTTCGGGCAACAGGCCTTCGATCCAGCCACCGACTGTATCCAGCAGCGGCTTGGACTTCGCCTCGGTCACCCATGCCGGGGGATTGGGACCGGCCAGCCAGGTGAAGAACAGCAGGCCGACCGCGAGAACCAGGATGCCGCGCGCCGCGCCATAGAGAAAGCCGAGTGCCCGGTCGAGCGCGCCGACCCGGCTGTCGATGATGAAATCCGCGATCTTCATGGTGATCACCGTCACCACGATGAGCGCGACGAGGAAAACGACGCCTGCCGACGCGGCGACCGCGATCTGCTCATTGTCGATGTAAGGCTGCACATAGGGCAGCACAGGCTTGTAGAAGAGATAGGCCGCCGCCGCTGCCGCGACCCAGGAGGCTATCGACAGCACCTCGCGCGAGAAGCCGCGCACCATGGCAAGCATAGCCGACACCAGCGTGAAGCCGGCGACAATTCCATCAAGCAGCGTAATCGGCATAGTCTGGGAATCCACTCCGTGAGAACCGGTCAGTCATATGCTTGCGTCTCGCTGCGCGCCGGCCCGGCGATTCGGGCCACAAGATCTGCTAGCACGCCAGGCTGGAACGAACCCACACCCATACTTCCAGCCGATTCCTCGCCGATCTTCGGCAGGACGGCCTGACCAAACCCCAGCTTTTCCGCTTCCTTGAGCCTCTGCTGCGCATGCGCAACAGGCCTGATGGCGCCCGAAAGGCTGATTTCGCCGAAATAGACGCAATCGGCTGGCAGGGCAAGACCGGTGAGGGACGACACGAGCGCTGCCGCCGCGGCAAGATCGGCCGCAGGTTCAGTGATGCGGTAGCCGCCGGCGACGTTCAGATAGACGTCATGCGTGGCGAAACGGACGCCGCAATGCGCCTCAAGGACGGCGAGCACCATGGACAGCCGGGCCGAATCCCAGCCGACGACGGCGCGGCGGGGCATGCCCAGCGGCGACGGCGCGACAAGCGCCTGGATCTCGACGAGCACGGGCCGCGTGCCTTCCATCCCGGCGAAAACCGCCGCGCCAGGGGCTTTTGCATGCCGTTCGCCCAGGAACAATTCGGACGGATTGGCGACTTCCCGCAAGCCTTTGTCCGACATTTCGAACACGCCGATCTCGTCGGTCGGGCCGAATCGGTTCTTCACGGTGCGCAGGATGCGAAAGTGATGGCCGCCTTCGCCTTCGAAATAAAGCACGCCATCGACCATGTGCTCTACCACGCGCGGTCCGGCGATTTGTCCGTCCTTGGTGACATGCCCCACCAGCACGATCGCCGCGCCGGTCGATTTGGCGTAGCGGATCATCGCCTGCGCCGAAGCGCGAACCTGCGTGACCGTGCCTGGAGCCGATTCGGCGGCGTCGGTCCACAAGGTCTGGATGGAATCGAGGATCACAAGATCCGGCCGCCTGCCTTCGCCGAGCGTCGCCAGAATGTCCTCGACATTGGTTTCAGCGGCGAGCTCCACCGGCGCATCCGCAAGGCCAAGCCGCTGCGCGCGCAGCCGCACCTGCGCAACCGCTTCCTCGCCGGAGACGTAGACAACGCGGCAGCCTTTACGCGCCAGCGCCGCCGCCGCCTGCGTCAGCAGGGTCGATTTGCCGATGCCGGGGTCGCCGCCGACCAGCAGCGCCGAGCCCGGCACGAAGCCGCCGCCCGTGGCGCGGTCCAGTTCGGCAATACCGGAGACGATGCGCGGCGCATCCTCAATTTCGCCGGACAGGGTGGAAAGCGCGACGGGCCGGCCCTTGCGGACGCTGCGCAGGCTGGATGGACCCGAAGCGACGCCCGACCCTGCGGTCTCCTCGACGATGGTGTTCCACGCGCCGCAGGCATCGCACTTGCCCGCCCACCGCGTGGTGACGTTGCCGCAGGACTGGCACATGAAGGTGGTTCGGAGTTTAGCCAACGGCGATCACTCAGTTCTGACGATCGTTGAAACGCGATGGTCCTTGAGGGCTTCAAGAAAGCCCACTCGCACGCGTTCGAAGAAGGCGAAGGGTAGTGGACCAAAGGCAACGCTCTCTACGTCGCCAGGCTTGGAAGGCCGCAAATCGGGACCGGGCCAATTAAAGCGATTGGCTTCAGTCAGGACGACCCAAGACCGCTGATCATCAAGCCCTAGTCGAGCTTTGACGGAGGCCGGTATTTCAATCGCCGCGTCACCCACCGCCGGCGGGGTATGGGTTACAGGCAAAACCGTGACCTCCGTCACTTTCTGCGCTTTGGTCGCAACCAGAACGATTGCGCACGGCCGGTCCTTCCGTCCTTCCTCGGCGCCGCTCCGGTGTTCGGACAGCCACAGGTAGCTGTAACGGATAACCAAACCGGCAAAAGGATGCGGCAACGGCACGCGTCAACTATCGACTTCGTGGTCGTACATCTTCGTCCAATCGGGAGCTCGCGTCTCCTCGATTGCCTTGATGTCCTCTTCTGTAAAGTCGTCAAGGCTCATCACTTGGCGGTCCCGCCGCTTGAGCCGACCGTATTCTTCGGTCGAGATCATCACAGTCCGTTCACGGCCGTTCCGCGTCACCGCAATGGGCTGCGTCAATGCCAAGTCCTGGTAGCGACCGATATTTCGCTGAAATTCAGCTGAACTCACTTTTATCATGGCTTTATGCATCCCATGCAAAACACATAAGGTGCATATAATGCATGAGATGCATAAAAGTTCGAGGACTTTCTCACGCCTCACTCAAACCGTTCCGGCAGGTGGCTGTCCTCCGCGAGGTCGAAGAAGCGCGTGAACTCGCCCTGGAAGCCCATGGAAATCGTACCGGTGGGACCGTGGCGCTGCTTGCCGATGATCACCTCCGCCTTGCCGCGAGCGTCGTTCATATCGCCTTCCCATTTGAGATATTCGTCGGTGCCGGGCTTGGGTTCCTTGTTCTTGAGGTAGTATTCCTCGCGATAGACGAACATGACGACGTCGGCATCCTGCTCGATGGAGCCGGATTCGCGCAAATCCGACAATTGCGGGCGCTTGTCTTCGCGGCTTTCCACCTGACGCGACAGCTGCGACAGCGCAATCACCGGCACGCTCAGTTCCTTGGCCAGCGCCTTCAGGCCGGTGGTGATCTCGGTGATTTCCTGCACGCGGTTCTCGTTGGCGCGCTTGGACGAGCCGGTCATCAGCTGGATATAGTCGATCACGATAACGTCGAGGCCGCGCTGGCGCTTGAGGCGGCACGCGCGCGCGGCCAGCTGCGCGATAGAAATGCCGCCTGTCGCGTCGATGAAAAGCGGCAGCTTCTGCATGGTCTGCGAGCAGGCGACCAGCTTCTCGAAGTCCATCTCGCTGATCTCGCCACGGCGGATCTTGGAGGATGGGATCTCGGTCTGCTCGGAGATGATGCGGGTTGCCAGCTGTTCGGACGACATTTCCAGCGAGAAGAAGCCTATCACCCCGCCATTCGCCGCCTTGAAGTTGCCGTCCGCCTGCTGCGCCGGCTCGTAGGCATGGGCGATGTTGAAGGCGATGTTGGTCGCGAGCGAGGTCTTGCCCATGCCGGGACGTCCGGCGAGAACGATCAAATCCGACGGCTGCAGGCCACCCATGCGCCGGTCGAGATCGCGCATGCCGGTGGCAATGCCGGAGAGGTGTCCGTCGCGCATATAGGCGGCGTTGGCCATGTCGACGGCGGTCTTCACCGCATCGGTGAAGCTCTCGAAGCCACCGTCGTAGCGGCCGGTCTCGGCCAGTTCGAACAGCCGGCGCTCGGCGTCCTCGATCTGCTCCTGCGGCGACATGTCGACCGGCGCATCATAGGCGATGTTGACCATGTCCTCGCCGACCGTGATCAGCGCGCGGCGGGTGGCGAGATCGTAGATGGCGCGGCCGTAGTCCGCGGCGTTGATGACCGTCACGGCTTCTGCCGCCAGGCGAGCCAGATATTGCGACACGGTCATGTCGCCAACCTTGTCGTCGGCGGGGAGGAAATTCTTGATCGTCACCGGATTGGCCATCTTGCCCATCCGGATGAACTCGGCCGCGACCTCGAAGATCTTGCGGTGAAGCGGCTCGTGAAAATGCGACGCCTTGAGGAAATCGGACACCCGGTAGAAAGCGTCGTTGTTCACCAGCATTGCGCCGAGAAGCGCCTGCTCGGCTTCGACATTGTTCGGAGCCTCGCGATAAAGCGGTGTTTCCGCAACGGCGTATTTTCGTGCAGCCTCGGCCATGTCTCACTTTCGTCATCAAGCCCGCTTGGCGGTAGCAGACCCGGCCCGGCAAGGGTAAACCAATCCTCTCTTGGACGGCTGGCGCACCCACGATTCACAGGGCAAAAAAATCGGTGGAAAGATTCCCAATTGACCGCGAATCGGAATCGGTTCCCGCCACTGCGCATTCTGGAACAAAACAAGAAAATTTGAAACAACGGGAACAGCGGAAATCGGCAAATCCCGGCAATTCCGATCAAGCAGCGAGTCTCGCGCCCGGCGATAAGAGGCTGTCATGGAAAACCGTACCGATCCCGTAGCGAGAGCGCTCTGGTTCATCGAAGGCAATTTCTTCCGCGAGATCGCATTGGAGGACATTGCCGACGCGGCCGGCGTTTCGCGCTTTCACCTGACGCGGGCATTCGGCCAATCGCTCGGCCGTTCGGTGATGCGCTATCTGCGCGGCCGGCGTCTCAGCGAAGCTGCCAAACTGCTGGCCGATGGCGCGCCGGACATTCTGAGCGTGGCGCTCGATGCGGGGTACGGTTCCCATGAAGCCTTCACGCGGGCGTTTCGCGATGAGTTCGGCGTGACGCCGGACCAGTTTCGCGCGGCGTCCGATGCAACAGACACGAAGCTGACGGAGCCATTTCTCATGGACGACCAGATGAAGAGCAACCTTGCCGAACCGCGCATGGTCGAGGCCAAGCCGACACTCTACGCCGGCATCGGCCAGCGCTATGAATATGACGCCATGGGCGCCATCCCCGCGCAATGGCAGCGTTTCAATCAGCATGCAGGCTCGATCGGCGGCGAGGTTGCGGGTGCGGCCTACGGGATTTGCACCAATGCCGACGCGACGGGGCTGGACTATATCTGTGCCGTCGAAGTGCGCGATTTCGCCGATATCGACGCTTCGTTCACACGCCTGCGTGTGCCGGGGCAGCGATATGCAGTCTTCGCCCATGCCGGCCATATCTCGGAGATCCGCAGCGTCTGGCACGCGATCTGGAGCGAGTGGCTGCCACGGTCCGGACATGAGGTTGCCGACGCGGCATCGCTGGAGCGCTATGGACGCGGTTTCGATCCGGACACCGGCAATGGCGGTTACGAGATCTGGCTGCCGCTCAAAGCCTGATCGCCTGGGTGGAGGGGGCTGGGTCGAAGGTATCGCCCCAGTCCAGCCGCCGCGCGATCCGATAGGCGTCTCCGTCGCGCTTGCTGACGAGCACCGTCTCCACGTGTCCATCCGGCTGGCAAAGCTTGAGGCCAAGATGCCCCTTGCCTTGTCTCGGCGGCGCCAGCACGCGCGCGGCGGGCTTAGCAGGCGCGGCGCGCGACGCGGCGAGGAAAATGTACTTCTCGTCTTCGAAAGGCGCGTCAGCGTCCTTCGCCAGCCTATGCAGCCGGGATCGGGCGACGCGCCGCGCGAAATGGCACCAGTCCGGCGGCGTAAGGGGGCAGGGCGCGGCATGCGGGCATGGTGCGGCAATATGGGCGCCCAGACCGATAAGAGCGTCGCGAACGGCAAGGATGCGCCGCCATCCGGCTGGCGTGCCCGGCTCCACCACGACAAGCAGGGCGCCGGTCAGCGACCAAAGCCGCTCGATCAGGGCCGGAATGGCCGTCGGCTCAAGCTCGTCCAGCACATAGGCCATCGTCACGAGGTCAGCCGTCTCGATGCCGGCAAGACCGTCCCGCGCATTGCGCGCCGTCCAGTTGGCCGTCACGCCGGATAGATGCCCGGCAAGCAGGGCGCCGATGCGGTGTGCGGCGGGGCTGGCCTCGACGAGAGAGGCCTCGCGAAGCGTGTCCCAACAGTCGCGGGCCGCCCACAGCGCCGTGCCCGGACCGGAGCCGATATCCAGCATGCTGCACGGCGCGAGATCGGGCAGGGCGGCGGCCGCAGCTTCAAAGCTCGTCCGCACGGCGGCATAGGTCGCCGGCAGCCGCGTGGTCAGATAGGCCTTGACGGCAAGCTCGTCGTCCAGGTGCAGCCTGCCGTCGCGCGTTTCGGCGCGGTACCGCGTGGACAAGATCGAGGCTGCCCGGCGCAAATCCGAAAGCGCGATACCTTCCAGGGCACGATCGACGGCGGCGCGCAGCGGGGCGGGCAGTTCCATGGCTCAGAAGCCGCCCGGCGTGATGCGGGCAGGGCGCGGGCTCAACCTGCGCCGGACAGCGGAGACAAAGCATCTCGCGATTTGGGCCGGTGCGGCAAGTTGGCAAAGAGCGTCAGTCATGTGGTCGGCTTAGCGATGGCCGCTCGGACATTGCAAGGACCTCAGGGCGTTTTGCCGCTTTTTTCCTTTCTACTTGCAAAACGATTGTCCCTATCAGACAATAGTCTATCGCTTGGAAGTACGTGGGCCTTGTTCAAGCCGCGAATGGCGCAGGGCAGTTCATCCGGCCCAAGCTTCATCGCAGGATATTTCTGCGCGAAGCTATAGCTGTACGTACTATTGCTTTCGCGTCTGAATCTTCTTGCAAACTTGTGTCAAAGGCAACGGGGAGTTGCCTTTCGTACCGTCTAGGCAACGCTGCATGAAGGGGGTTTAGAGCAATTTCTCTTAACGACCGACTCACGAACGCCCGGCTGGGCGTCCGGCGCAGTCGGTTGATCCCCGAACGTTTACTCAGTCATCCTCCCAACGATGCTGAGCTTGCCGCACTTCGGGAGATCGTGCTCCCCGCAACGATTTTCCGCTGTCGGCTCCCCTCCCTTCGCGTGGCCCGCGGGGAGGGGCTTTTCTTAAGGCGGCCTGATCCCTCAAAATTACCGATTCTGAAAACAGCGACCGGCGCTCCCGTTCGACCCGCGGCGATCCCGCAGGCGTCGACATGGACGTCGCCGGTAAGCGTCGAAAGGGCGTCGTTACCCGCGCAAAAACGCCCGGGCTTTTGGCCCGGGCGCTGTTAGATCGGATGATCCGTGGATCAGGCGTTGTCGCCTTCTTCCTCGTCGTTCGGATCGAAGAAATTGTCCGGCCGTGCATTCTCGTTGATATCGTCGCCGTAGATCGCCTCGGCGGTGGTGAGCAATTCACCCTTCGCCTGGCGCTCGGCCTCTTCGGCACTGCGCGCGATGTTCAGCGTCACGGTGACTTCGATTTCCGGATGCAGCGACAGCGCCACGTTGCTGAGGCCGATCGCCTTGATCGGCTGGTTCAGCTCGACCTGATTGCGCGATACCGAGAAACCCTCGGCCGTCAGCAGATCGGCGATGTCACGGGTCGATACCGAACCGTAGAGCTGGCCGGTTTCGCCGGCCGAGCGCACCACGATGAAGCTCTTGCCGTCGAGCGACTCGGCGACCTTCGCGGCTTCCGACTTGCGTTCAAGGTTGCGGGCTTCGAGCTGCGCGCGCTGGCCTTCGAACTTCTTCTTGTTGGTTTCGTTGGCGCGCAGAGCCTTGCCCTTGGGCAGCAGGAAATTGCGCGCGAAGCCGTCCTTGACCTTGACGGTTTCGCCCATCTGGCCGAGGCGGGAAATGCGTTCCAGTAGAATGACTTCCATGGTTTTGTCCTTTCAGAACCGCAAGCGGTTGAATCACTTTGTCAGGTGCCGGGACAGAACAGGAAGCATAAGGCGCGTTGCCTTGGGATCGCTGTCCTGCCTGTGCGGCAGTTAGGGCGCCCATGACTCCGAAGCGTTTCGGTTTGTGTCACGGGCTTGACCCAACTCGGGTTTGTAGTCCGCTCCCGAAGCGGAGGAACTGGCGGCGAGCCCTTCTTCAATTGGGCGAAGGACGCCGCGCAGCAGGCCGAAAGCGGGGTGCGCGAGGCACCCCGTCCGCAGTTTACTTCACGACATACGGCAGAAGGCCGAGGAAACGCGCGCGCTTGATCGCCTTGGCGAGTTCGCGCTGCTTCTTCTGGCTGACCGCGGTGATGCGCGAGGGCACGATCTTGCCGCGCTCGGAAATGTAGCGCTGCAGGAGACGTACGTCCTTGTAGTCGATCTTCGGAGCGTTGGCGCCGGAGAATGGGCAGGTCTTGCGACGGCGATGGAAAGGCCGGCGGGTCGGGATCTGGTTGATGTCGACCATTATTCTGCTCCTGCTTCAGCTTCGCGGGGACGGCGCGGACCACGGTCGTCACGGTCGCCGAACGAACGGGGACCACGATCGCCACGGTCGCCGCGATCACGATCGCCGAAACGCGGACGATCGCCGAAGCCGCCACGGCCACCTTCGCGGTCCGAGCGCTCTTCACGCTTCTGCATCATCGCGGACGGGCCTTCCTCATGCGCTTCGACCTTGACGGTCAGGAAACGCAGCACGTCTTCCGACAGACCCATCTGGCGTTCCATCTCGTTGAGAGCGGCAGCCGGTGCATTCAGGTCCATCAGGGTGTAGTAGGCTTTCCGGTTCTTGTTGACCCGGTAGGTGAGGGACTTCAGTCCCCAATTCTCGACCCGGCCAACCGAGCCGCCGCCTGCGGTGATGACGCCCTTGAAACGTTCAACGAGCTCATCGACCTGCTGCTGCGACAGATCCTGCCGGGCAAGAAATACGTGTTCGTATAGTGCCAATTTCTTGCCTTTCTTCGTTTCTCTGTCCGGCGCCGAAGGCTAAGCCTCTGCGACTTGCCTGATCCATGGAGAAGCCCGCAGGCTGATCCAGGAGAAGAAAGACGCGTGGACGGTCGAGAGCGGAGACACGGGAGGCGGAAGCGCTTCTGGCTTCACACGGCGGCTTTCCTAGGGGAAAACCTCCGGCCCTCCGTTCAGCCCCCATTCGGAACCGACAGATTGCGCGCGTCTATACAGCAATGCCGCTGCAAAGCAAGCGACGCATTGCCGCTGAGGGCGCTGCTGCCCCGGTATCGCGATGGCTCTGCACTCTTGACATCACGCGCCATACGTCAAGGCTAGGGCGGGCAATTCGAGATCGCTACGATGGATGAAGAAGACCGGTGGCGTCATATGTCGACCGCGCCGAAGGACGGCAGCAGGATCCTGGTGACGACCCGCTCGGTCGAGCAGGGGCCTGCCGAGGTTGACGTTGCCTACTGGGCGAAAGCCGATCAGTTTGGCATCGAGGGCTGGCGGGCAGGCGATTCCTCGCCCGGCTGCATCATCGGCTATGCCGAGCCGGAATTGAAGTGCTGGATGCCATTTCCCGGCGCAAATGAAGCCTCCGCCATGCCGGCGCCCTGGCAGGGCGATGACGAGCAGGAACTGGACGGCTCCGGCATCTGATTTCGGCACTGAGATTCTTGCCCGAATATTCGAAATACGATATCCTGGATATCCGAAAATGAATATCCAGGGATTGCGAGAATGCCGCTCTATATCCGAGACGATGGCGTTGACGCGTTGGCCGAACGGCTCATGAGCGTCACAAGTTCCAAGAACAAAACGGAGGCGGTTCGCGCCGCGCTCAAGCACGAGCTTGAGCGTGTTCGGCGCGCTATACCCTTGCACGAGCGTATCAAGAAAATCCAAGCTGAGGCGGCGGTTAACGGGCGAACAGCCGAATTCGACCAAAAGGCGTTCAGCGACTGGCTGAACGGCGAATAGGAGGGGTTTGCGGATGTTCCTAGACGCTTCCGCCATCGTCGGCATCATCAACAATGAACATGACTCCGACGTCCTCATAGAAACGCTGGAAACAGCCGAAGGCCCGCGTCTCTATTCGGGTATTTCAGCGTATGAAGCGATTGCCGGTCTTGCCCGTGCGATGACGACGGCAAGGGACGGTAGGAACGCGCCCGTCCTCCTTGCCACTCTTGAACACGCCGAGCGCTTGGTGACGCAGTTCTTTGAGGAGGTCGGCGCGACCGAAGTCGCCATCAACGCATCAGTAACGCGCATAGCTTTGGAAGCGGCGAGGTCATTCGGCAAAATCCTTGCTCAGCCTGCCGACCTCAACATGGGTGATTGCTTTGCCTACGCCTGTGCGAGAGTCTATCGCGTTCCCCTGCTTTCCAAGGGCAACGACTTCCCACAGACCGATATCGAACGTGCCTAGCTGGCAGTAGCGGCGCTCTTGCGGTCAAGAAGTCGCGCCGCGCGCCTCTTCCACTCGCGCCGCCTTTCCCGTACTGGCGCCCGCGCATCCTCCCTCAATCTTTTTTGCGCACCTCATGATTCGTCTCGAAAATATCGGCAAGCAGAACGGTCGCCAGATCGTTTTCATCGAGGCTTCGGCCACGCTCTTGAAGGGCGACAAGATTGGCCTGGTCGGGCCGAACGGCGCCGGCAAGACGACGCTCTTCCGCATGATAACCGGCGAAGAGCAGCCTGATGAAGGCCAGGTCACCATCGAACGCGGCGTAACCATCGGCTATTTCAGCCAGGATGTCGGCGACATGGCCGGCCGCAGCGCAGTTGCCGAGGTGATGGAAGGGGCGGGTCCGGTCAGCGCCGTGGCCGCCGAATTGCGCGAGTTGGAGCACGCCATGGGCGATCCGGCCCGCGCCGACGAAATGGACGCCATCATCGAACAGTATGGCGAGGCGCAGGCGCGCTTCGAGGAACTCGACGGCTATGCGCAGGATGGGCGAGCGCGCGAGGTTCTGGCCGGGCTCGGCTTCAGCCAGGAGATGATGGATGGCGATGTGGGCGCCCTATCCGGCGGTTGGAAGATGCGCGTGGCGCTTGCCCGCATCCTTCTGATGCGGCCGGACGCCATGCTTCTCGACGAGCCGAGCAACCATCTCGACCTCGAAAGCCTGATATGGCTGGAGGATTTCCTGAAAGGCTTTGACGGCGCGCTGCTTTTGACCTCGCACGACCGCGCCTTCATGAACCGCATCGTCAACAAGGTCGTCGAGATCGATGGCGGCTCCTTGACCTCCTATTCCGGCGACTACGAATTCTACCAGCAGCAGCGCGCCATCGCCGACAAGCAGCAGCAGGCCCAGTTCGAGCGGCAGCAGGCCATGCTGGCCAAGGAGATCAACTTCATCGAGCGCTTCAAGGCGCGCGCCTCGCATGCGGCGCAGGTGCAGAGCCGGGTGAAGAAGCTGGAGAAGATCGATCGCGTCGAGCCGCCGAAGCGGCGGCAGACAGTGCAGTTCGAGTTCCAGCCGGCGCCGCGCTCCGGCGAGGACGTCGCCAGCTTGAAGAACGTGGACAAGAGCTATGGCAGCCGCACAATCTATGAAGGGCTGGACTTCCAGGTGCGGCGCAGGGAGCGTTGGTGCATCATGGGCGTCAACGGGGCGGGCAAGTCGACCCTGCTGAAGCTGGTCGCCGGCGCTACCGAGCCGGACAATGGCACCGTGGCGCGGGGGCCGAGCGTGAAGATGGGCTATTTCGCCCAGCACGCGATGGATCTGCTTGATGGCGACCGAACCGTGTTCCAGACCCTGGAAGATGCCTTTCCGCAGTCGGGTCAAGCGCCGCTTCGCGCGCTGGCCGGGTGCTTCGGCTTTTCCGGCGACGAGATCGAAAAGAAGTGCCGCGTGCTCTCCGGCGGCGAAAAGGCGCGGCTGGTGATGGCGCTGATGCTGTTCGACCCGCCGAATTTCCTCGTGCTGGATGAGCCGACGAACCATCTCGACATCGCCACGAAGGAGATGCTGATCGACGCGCTTTCCAGCTATGAGGGCGCGATGCTTTTTGTCTCGCACGACCGCCATTTCCTGGCGGCGCTATCGAACCGCGTTCTGGAACTGACGCCGGAGGGCATCCACGCTTATGGCGGCGGCTACACCGAGTATGTCGCCCGTTCGGGCCATGAAGCGCCGGGGTTGCGGGGCTAAGCATTTTGCCGCCAAGTGAATCACTTGGCGTTGCATAAATGCGGCAACAAAGACCTATACCCCGCCGACGCCTGGCAGATTGGGGAAGAAGCGCTTCACGGTCCGCTGGTGGCCGAACATCGCATCATATTGCAGCAGGCGGAAATCGTTGATCAGCGGATCCACCAGCTTCTGCTGCGACCAGTCCGGTATCGCTTCGCCAGTGTGGGAGAGCAGGAGGTGGCGCTCCACTACATCGTACTTGGCGTCCACACGGCCCAGGAACCCGGTGTAGTAGGGGTGCTTAATGCCCGCCGTTTCGAACACTTTCAGGGGAATCAAGGAGGGGCTGATCGCGCCGACATCCTTCATCGATCCGGTCCGGTTCGACCAGATGACGAGCGGTGTTTCGCGATGCGTGGCGAGCGCCTTCGGCGGCTCGCGGCGTTCCGGCACCGGCTCCTTCAGAAAGCCGGTCTCGGTATAGCCCTGGTTCAGCGGCGGCAGGTGATCGCCGAAGAAGGCAATCACGGTATGGCGTTTGCGCTTCGAGGCCCAATCCATCAGCCGCTTCAGGCTGCGGTCTGCGTCGGCAATGCCTTCCGCATAGGACTGGATCGACTGGCGCGTGGTGTAGCTCGTGCCGCTCTCCACCTTCACCTTGGCGTCGCGATAGCGGTTCGGCTCGTATGGGCCGTGGCCCTGCAGGCTGACCGCGAAAGTGAAGAACGGACGCTCGGTGGCGTCCGAGCGCTTGATGATCTCGTCGGTCAGCGATTCGTCGGAGATCAGCGGCCCGCGCGATTTCATCGGCGGCAGCGTCTCGATCGACAGGAAGCGGTCGAAGCCGAACGCGTCATAGACATGCTTGCGGTTCCAGAACCAGCCTTCGAAGGGATGGATCGCCGTCGTCTCATAGCCTTCCGAGCGGAAGAACGTCGCCAGCGACGGCATCGGCCCGCGTACATATTGCTGATAGGGGATCGAACCGTAAGGCAGGAAGGCGTTGGAAAAGCCGGTCAGCGCTTCGAACTCGACATTGGCGGTCATGCCGCCGAATTCCGGCGAGAACATCGAGCCGGAGCGCGCCGCGCGAACATTCGGAAGCGGATCCGGCGTGATTTTCGTCTGCGGCAAAAGGGTCGGATCCCAGAACGACTCGCTCATCAGAATGATGACGTCGGGCTTGTCGTCGGGCATGGCTATGCCGGACACGTTGGAGGCCGTGATGGCGTCAAGAACCTTGTCATTATAGAGCGGCGGCGCCTTCACCTTGGCCATCGGCACATTGAGCGCGAAGGCAATGGCGAACCCGTTGGAAGCGTAGTTTTCCTTCTGGTCCCACATCACCGGCACGATCTGCAGGCGGTCGCGGACCCAGGAGAATGTCGCGTAATCCATGATGGACACAAAGAAGGCCAGTGCCGGCACCGCAACGGCGAGACGGATCAGCCGGCTCTTCATCGAGATTGGCGGCATCGTACGCCACCAGCGCCAGGTACGGTAAAGCGCATAGAGCGCCAGAACGCCGCCCGCCGCCATGGCAACCGCCAGCCAGGGGCGCTCGCGCACCAGCAGCGGCATCAATTCCATGATCTGGCGCGCGTAGAGGAAATCGGCGGGATAGAGCGGGTCGCCGAGGTAATGCACCTTCTGGCGGCCGACAAAGGCCAGCGAAAGCGCAATCGGCGCGACAAGCAGGATTGCGTTGTGGCGGCGGCCAAGCAGCGCATCCAGCGCAAACAGCAGCAGCGACAATACGATGATCGTCGTCCAGCCCGGCCGATGCGGCTGCAGGAAGAACTCCACGGTCGACGCAAGCGAGCCGCGCGTCACCCACTCGATCAGGAAAACCAAGGCAGTCGAGATGAGAATGGTTGTCAGGACGGTACGAACGGCATGCCACGGCGTCAAACGGCCCCGACCGGAACCGATTTCGCCGATGTCTGCTGCTATGCCTGCCTCGCCAAGCGCGGCCGGTGTGGCTCTGTTCACGCTTTCCACTCCTGATTGCGCTTTTTTACAGCACAGTCACACGACTGTCATCCAGTCGTCATAATCCCCTACATGCGGCAGAATTTGGAAGGCCGGCTTCTGGTTCCAAAGATTCTTCGCCGGCTGCAATAAAAAATGCAAAATTCCGCAGCTCTTTAAGGTCGCTGAAGGTCCTATCGAGCAAACGCCTTGACTTGCGCGTCTGCCTCGCGGCATTCCCGGCAACGGTCTCAGCGCAGGAAATCGTCCAAAATGTCCATCGCATTCACCTTTCCGGGACAAGGCAGCCAGTCTGTCGGCATGGGCAAGGACCTCGCCGACGCTTTTCCCGAGGCGCGGGCGGTGTTCGATGAGGTCGATGACGCGCTCGGCCAGAAGCTTTCGACCCTGATGTGGGAAGGGCCGGAAGAGACGCTCACCCTGACCGCTAACGCCCAGCCGGCGCTGATGGCGGTTTCTCTGGCGGCCATACGAGCCCTGGAAGCACGCGGCTTTTCGCTGAAAGACAAGGTTGCCTATGTCGCCGGGCATTCGCTGGGCGAATATTCCGCGCTCGCCGCAGCCGGAACCTTCTCCATCGCGGACACGGCGCGGCTGCTTAGAATTCGCGGCAACGCCATGCAGGCGGCGGTTCCGGTCGGGCAGGGGGCCATGGCTGCCATCATCGGGCTGGAGCAGGGGGACGTGGAGGCCGCATGCTTTGAAGCGGCCAAGAACGCTCCGTGCCAGATCGCCAATGACAATGGCGGCGGCCAGCTGGTCATCTCCGGCGCCAAGGCAGCCGTCGAGGAAGCGGCGCGCCTCTGCACCGAAAAGGGCGCCAAGCGGGCAATCATGCTGCCGGTTTCAGCGCCCTTCCATTCGGCGCTGATGGGTCCGGCAGCCGAGGCCATGAGGGAAGCGCTTGCGACGGTGGAGAAGCGCGCCCCGGCGGTGCCGGTGATCGCCAATGTGGTGGTCCAACCGGTGACCGATCCGGAAGAGATCGCCGCGCGGCTGGTCGAGCAGGTGACGGGCCGGGTTCGCTGGCGCGAGACCGTCGAATGGTTTGGCGGCAACGGCGTGACCACGCTTTATGAGGTCGGCTCGGGCAAGGTGCTGTCCGGCTTGGCGCGCCGCATCAACCGGGACATCGCGACGGCCAATATCGGTTCCGCGGCGGAGATAGAAGCGGCGCTGGCGGCTTTCGCTGGGCCCAGCGCTTGAATTCGAATGCGTTTTACCATACATGAATACATGTATTCATGAGGGGCTTTGTCATGCCAACATCTGTGAGATTGTCGTCCGAGATCGAGGAGCGGCTCGCTGTGCTTGCCGTCAAGACCGGCCGTAGCAAGGCGTACTACCTCCGCGAGATAATCGAGCAGGGCCTGGAGGATGTCGAAGACTACTACCTCGCGGCAGAAGCGATGGAGCGTCTGCGCCGGGGTGAAGACAAGATTCTGAGCCACGAGGAATTCTGGCGTGGCATGGAGGCTTGAGTACCTCCAATCTGCCCGCAAATCGGTCGAGCGGCTTAATCCACAGATTCGCCAACGTATTCGTATGTACCTGGTCGACCGTGTGGCCACCCTCGACGATCCCCGCAAGATCGGAAAGCCCCTGAAAGGACCAATGTCGGCCTACTGGCGCTTCAGGGTAGGGGACTATCGTATCATCTGCGATATCCAGGACGACAGGTTGGTCATTCTGGTAGTGACAGTTGGACATCGTAGCAACATTTACCAGTCACCGGCACGAGCAGCCGGCCCGCAAGATGGATAACAAGAAATGTTCGATCTGACAGGCAAGAAGGCCCTCGTTACCGGCGCCTCCGGCGGCATTGGCGAGGCGATCGCGCGCATGCTGCATGCGCATGGCGCAACAGTTGGCCTGCATGGCACGCGGGTGGAAAAGCTTGAGGGACTGGCCGCCGAACTCGGCGATCGCACGAAGCTGTTTCCGGCCAATCTCTCCGATCGGGATGTGGTTAAGGCGTTGGCGCAGAAGGCGGAGGCGGAACTGGAGGGTGTCGATATCCTGGTCAACAATGCCGGCATCACCAAGGACGGTCTGTTCGTGCGCATGTCGGATGCCGACTGGGACGCGGTGATCGAGGTGAACCTGACTTCAGTTTTCAGGCTCACCCGTGAGTTGACCCATCCGATGATGCGCCGCCGCAAGGGCCGCATCATCAACATCACCTCCGTCGTCGGCGTCACAGGCAACCCCGGGCAGGCGAACTATTGTGCGTCGAAGGCCGGCATGATCGGCTTCTCCAAATCGCTGGCGCAGGAAATTGCCACGCGCAACGTCACCGTGAACTGCGTCGCCCCCGGCTTCATCGAATCGGCGATGACCGACAAGCTGAACGACAAGCAGAAGGAAGCGATCATGGGCGCGATTCCCTCGCGCCGTATGGGGACGGGAGCCGAGGTTGCTTCGGCGGTGATCTACCTCGCTTCGGACGAAGCGTCTTATGTGACCGGCCAGACGATCCATGTGAATGGCGGCATGGCGATGATCTGAGGTGGTTGCGGCCGTGGACACGGCGCGCTGCGACGGCAGGTTTTCAGCCGACCCAGGCTTGTCCCTAACATCTGCGCGCAGCGAGAACGGAAATATTAGCAATTCGAGCAGCTTATCGCAGCCGGCAAATCCTCGGCACAAGGTGCAGGATGACGGTGCGACCCGCTGCAGCCGGGGGAGGAGATGGCTGCCGGCGCGCTGCTCCACGGGGAGGGTGCCTCAACCCAGAGGTTTTGTGGGCCAAAAGAAAAACCGCAGGTCGAATGAGGATGTGCGGTGTCCTGAGCAATGGCGCAGGCCGGATCCCTTTTCTCATCCTGGGATAAGCTTTGCGCGCGCCGATCACGGTCTTTTACAGGCGAACAAATTCGTGTAATCGAGCCGCGGACCAGTGCTTCGACGCTTGAGTTCAGTCGCGGTCCCCGCTCGCCTCGCGGTATCGTGATTTCACCTTGATAAGAGGCTTTGGGGCCGCTAACGAAGGCGGACGAACCAGAGAACGAGGGTTTCCTTATGAGCGATACCGCCGAACGCGTTAAGAAGATCGTGATCGAGCACCTTGGCGTCGACGCCGACAAAGTCACCGAGGGCGCGAGCTTCATCGACGACCTTGGCGCGGACAGCCTCGATACCGTCGAACTGGTGATGGCTTTCGAAGAAGAGTTTGGCGTCGAGATCCCCGACGATGCGGCCGAGACGATTCTGACCGTGGGCGACGCCGTCAAGTACATCGACAAGGCTTCGGCCTGATCCCCTCGCTGTAGATTCGGTCCGGAGGAGAAATGAGGCGCGTCGTCGTCACCGGCATGGGCCTCGTTTCGCCTTTTGGGGTCGGGGTGGAGCACGGCTGGAAGCAGATTCTGGCCGGCAAGAGCGCGGCGCGACGCGTCGAGAAATTCCGGGTCGACGATCTCGCGTGCAAGATTGCGCACGAGATTCCGCGCGGTGACGGCTCCAATGGCACGCTGAACCCGGAAGCGGTTCTTGAGCCCAAGGAACTGCGCAAGATCGGCGATTTTATCCTGTATGGGATCGCGGCGGCGGACGAAGCGCTGAAAGATTCGGGCTGGGAGCCCAAGACGGATGCCGAACGCAACGCCACCGGCGTGATGATCGGTTCCGGCATTGGCGGGCTGGAAGGCATCGCCGAGAATGCATTGATCCTGCATGAGCGCGGCCCGCGCCGGATCAGCCCCTTCTTCATTCCCGGCAATATCATCAATCTCGTTTCCGGCCAGGTGTCGATCCGGCACGGCCTGAAGGGGCCGAACCATGCCGTGGTTACGGCCTGTTCGACTGGCGCGCACGCCATCGGGGACGCCGCGCGGCTGATCATCTTCGGCGACGCCGATGTCATGTTGGCGGGCGGCGCGGAATCGCCGGTGACCCGCCTGTCGCTGGCCGGCTTTTCGGCCTGCAAGGCGCTCTCGACCGACCGGAACGATACGCCCGAGCAAGCGTCGCGTCCCTATGACCGCGACCGCGACGGCTTCGTCATGGGCGAAGGCGCGGGTGTGGTGGTGCTGGAAGAGCTGGAGCATGCCAAGGCGCGCGGAGCCAAGATCTATGCCGAGGTGATCGGCTACGGCCTGTCGGGCGACGCCTATCACATTACGGCCCCGGCCGAGGATGGCGATGGCGCGTTTCGCTGCATGACCAACGCGTTGAAGCGCGCCCGTCTGGCGCCGGCCGATGTCGACTACATCAACGCGCATGGCACCTCGACCATGGCCGACACGATCGAACTCAGCGCCGTGGAGCGGCTGGTGGGCGATAGTGCGTCCAAGATTTCGATGTCCTCCACCAAATCGTCGATCGGCCATCTGCTCGGCGCGGCCGGTGCGGTGGAGGCGATCTTTTCCATCCTGGCCATTCGCGACAATGTCGCTCCGCCAACGATCAATCTGGACAATCCGGAGCGCGAGACCGCCATCGATCTCGTGCCGCACAAGCCGCGTCAGCGGCAGATCGATGTCGCGCTGTCGAACTCTTTCGGGTTCGGCGGCACCAACGCATCTCTTGTTCTGCAGCGCTACGTCGCCTGACGCGGCGTCTGCGCCGTCAATTTTGCCATATTCGCCGGTAGTTTTGGCTACCCGACCCCCTATCGACAAGAACGGAAGATCTCAGCGCACGAATGAACAGCAGCCCAGGCAATCCCGTCGAATTTGGCAGGCGCGAAACAGCGCCTGAAGCCCCCCAGTCGACGCAGCCTCTCGCGGGTTCCCCTGAAGCCAATCGTGTCGCGCAAGCTACGCCTGCGCGGGCGCAGGCCGTGCCCGCCAATGCGGCTTCGCCGGCGAGCGCTCGCCGCTCGCGTGGCTCGCGCAGCCAGTTCATTGTCTTCCTCAACTTCCTGATGACCCTGCTTGTGTTCGCCGTCATCGGGGCGGGACTGTTTTTCCTTTCGTCCAAGCGTGCATTCGAGCAGCCCGGCCCGCTGGTGTCGGACTCGACCTTCATCGTGAAACCGAACAGCGGCCTGTCCGCCATCTCCACCGATCTCGCAGCGCAAGGCCTGATCACCAGCTCGACAGTCTTTGCGATGGGCGTTCGCGCGCATGGGGATGACGGAACGCTGAAGGCGGGCGAATACGAGATCAAGGCGCGCGCCTCGATGAGCGACATCATGGAAACGCTGAAAAGCGGGCGCTCCATCATGTACTCGATCACGATTCCCGAGGGGCTGACCGTCGAGCAGGCTTTCCAGCGCGTAGCGGAGACGGCGGAGCTTTCCGGCAAGATGCCGGCGCAGATGCCTCCGGAAGGGTCGCTGGCGGCAGATACCCAACGCTTCACGCGTGGCATGCCGCGCACGGTGATCATCGACAAGATGGTCGAAGACCAGAAGAAGCTGGTCGACACGGTGTGGCAGACCCGCTCGCCGGATCTGCCTATCACCGACATCAACGAGTTCGTCACCCTGGCCTCGATCGTCGAGAAAGAAACCGGCGTGGCGGCGGAGCGGCCTCGCGTTGCGTCGGTCTTCGTCAATCGCCTCAAGAAGGGCATGCGCCTCCAGTCCGACCCGACCATTCTGTACGGGCTTTTCGGCGGAAAAGGGCGTCCTGCCGACCGCGCAATCTTCCAGTCGGATATCCAGAAGCCGACGCCGTACAACACCTATGTGATTGACGGCCTGCCGCCGGGACCGATCGCCAATCCGGGCAAAGCAGCGCTGGAGGCCGTCGCCAATCCGGCGCAGACCGAGGACCTCTATTTCGTCGCCGATGGCACCGGAGGCCACGTCTTTGCTTCGACGCTGCAGGAGCACAATAAGAACGTCGCGAAATGGCGCGCTATCCAGAAGCAGCAGAAAGACGCGCCGGAACAAGGGGAGACGACGCAGCAATAGCTTGCGGGCGTTGAGGGGAAACGAAATGAGCCTGCAAAGCATGACTGGCTTTGCGCGCGCTGTTGGCGACACCGCCACGGCGGCGATCGCTTGGGAATTACGCTCGGTCAACGGCAAGTCGATGGAATTGCGCCTGCGCCTACCGCCGGGCGCGGAGCGGATCGAGCCGCTGGCGCGGCAAGCGGTGCAGAAGCGCTTCTCGCGCGGCAACATCCAGGCGTCGCTGACCCTGATGCGCGCGCCGGGCGCACAGGCGCAGCCGGTGGTGAATGAGGCGTTCCTCACCCGGATGGCGACGCTGGCCAAGCGGTTGGAGACAGAGTTCGGCGCGAGGCCTGCCAGCGCCGACGGCTTGCTCGCCCTGCGCGGCGTGCTGGACGTGCAGGAAACGGTCGAGACGGACGAGCAGCGCGCCGCCGGCGATACCGCAATCATTGACGTTCTCGTCGAGGCTCTGGAGGGGCTGGAGCGCGCGCGAGAGTCGGAGGGGACGGCGCTCAACGCTCTCCTTGCGATTCACCTGGATGAGATCGAGGCGCTGACCCTGCGGGCGGAGGCGGATGCATCCCGAGAGCCGGCAGCGATTCGTTCGCGCCTTGGGGAACAGGTGAGGACACTGCTCGATGCGTCCAACAGCTTCGACGAACAACGCCTGCTGTCTGAGGCCGCGCTGCTGGCAACCAAGGCCGATATCCGCGAGGAGATCGATCGCCTGAAGACCCACGTTGCGGCTGCCCGCGTGTTGCTTGCGGTGGGCGGGCCGGTTGGCAGGAAGCTCGATTTTCTGGCGCAGGAATTCAATCGCGAATCGAATACACTGTGCTCGAAATCGAACGCCGCGACCGTGACAGCGATCGGCCTCGAGCTGAAAGCGGTTGTCGACCGCTTTCGCGAACAAGTTCAAAACCTGGAGTAAGGCATGGCGGTCGAACGCCCAATGCAGCCGATCAAGCGACGCGGCTTGATGTTGGTCCTGTCGTCACCGTCCGGCGCCGGCAAGTCGACGATTGCGCGCAACCTTCTGGAGGACAAGGAACTCTCCCTCTCCCTGTCGGTCAGCGTGACAACGCGAGAACGGCGTCCCAGCGAGATAGAAGGCGTGCACTATCATTTCGTCACGATGCGCGAATTCGAGCGCCTGCGCGATAGCGACGCCTTGCTTGAATGGGCCGAGGTGCATGGACATTGCTATGCGACGCCGCGCGAGCCCGTTGAAGCGGCGATGAGCGAGGGCCGCGACATGCTCTTTGATATCGATTGGCAAGGCGCGGAACAGTTGCGTGAGAAGATTCGGGCCGACGTCGTCTCGGTGTTCATCCTGCCGCCCTCGATGTCCGAGCTGAAGATGCGGCTGAAGCGGCGCGCCGAAGATGCGGATGTGGTGATCGAACGACGCCTGCAGAACGCCCGCGTGGAGGTCGAGCACTGGCGGGACTACGACTACGTGGTGATAAACCAGGACCTCGATCGCGCCTATGCGGAGGTGAAGTCGATCGTCACCGCCGAGCGCTTGCGCCGCGACCGCCGCCCCGGCCTCTTCGATTTCGTGTCGGACCTGCTGGAGCAGCGCAGCCAGCCTGAGCCGGTCAGATAAGCCGCGCCAGCCTGACGAATTCTTCCACAGTCAGCGTTTCGGCGCGGCGGGTGCCGTCAAGTCCTGCTTTTTCGAGCAGCGCTTCGCCACCGAGCGATTTGAGGCTCTGCCGCAGCATTTTTCGCCGCTGACCGAAAGCGGCTTCCGTCACGCGGGCGAGCAATTTGACTTCTGCCTCCAGCGGTGTGGCTCGGGGCACCAGATGAACCACCGATGACGTCACCTTGGGCGGCGGCGTGAACGCTTGCGGCGACACGTCGAACGCAATCCTTGCCTCGCTGCGCCAGCCGGCCAGAACGCCGAGGCGTCCATAACCGCCATCGCCGGGCTTGGCGACGATGCGTTCAGCTACCTCGCGCTGAAACATCAGCGTCATCGATTGGTAATAAGGCGGCCAGTCCTCCAGTGTGAGCCAGCGGACAAGCAGTTCCGTGCCGATATTGTAGGGCAGGTTGGCGACGATCTTGACCGGCCCGGCACCCGCAATGCTGCGCAGATCGGTCTTCAGGGCGTCGGCGGAGACGATGTCGAGACGGCCTGGATAGGCCTGCGCAATTTCGGCCAGGGCGGGCAGACAGCGCTCGTCGCGTTCGACGGCGATCACGCGCCCGGCGCCATTTGCCAGAAGCGCACGCGTGAGACCGCCCGGTCCCGGTCCGATCTCCAGCACGGAAATGCCTGCGAGATCGCCCGCGGCGCGGGCAACCTTGCTGGTCAGGTTCAAATCGAGCAGGAAATTCTGTCCGAGCGCCTTGCGCGCCTGCAGGCCGTGGTCCCGAATAACCTCGCGCAACGGGGGGAGGGCGTCGAAACTCATGGCCTACGCCTCATCCGGGCCGAGGCTGCGTCCTGCCTGTTCCACGCGGTCTAGCGCTGGACGATCTTGGCTTTGTTGCGAAGCTCGGTGGTGTACTTCTTCGACAGCCCGTCGGCGTCCTGGTTCTTCTCTGCGCCCTCCTGGGAGAGCAGCATCTGCGCCACGCGGTCGTCGGACACTTCGCGGGCGCGGCAGATGCCGATGAACTCGACACCCTTGTCGGTCTCGCGAACCGCGGTCGCGCCGCCAGGCTTTGTCGACTTGATGCTCTCGGCCCAATCCGGCGGAAGGGCAGGCGCCAGAATACGTCCGAGGTCGCGGACGGTCACGTCAAGCAGGCCCTTGGCGAATTCGCGCGTCGAGTTGCAGCCATTGAACCTGGCGCGCATCGCTTCCGCTTCCTTGCGCCGCTTGCCCATCAGGGAGCCGCGCTCCTTGGCGGGAACGACGAAAATGACCTGCTGGAGCATATATTCGGTGGCGCTCGGCTTGGCGCCGCCTTTTTCCAGCATCTTGCGAACCATTTCCTGCTCGGTCAGCCGGCCGCCCGCGGCCCCGCCACGCGCCCGCGCGCTGATTGCCTGTCCCCAGCCCATCTGCGAACGCATGTAATCCTTGAAGTGGGTCTTGGTCACGCCAGACTTGCTGAGGACTGTATCGAGCTGGGCAGTCGTCATCTTGTTGCCCTTGGCAAAACGCTCGTAGGAGGCGTTCACCTGCTCGTCCGTGACGCGGATGTTCAGCCGCTTCATCTCTTCCGCGCGCAAAGCCTGATCGATCATTTCGTCGGCGGCTTCCTGGCTCACATTGCCCTTCCGGCGCTGGAGCTTGAGGAATGCGACGCGACGCTGGACATCGACGCTCGTCACCGGAACGCCGTTGACGACATATTTGATCTCGGCGGTGAAGCCCGGTGCGACGAAGTCAGTCGCCGAGAGGCCGACAAATGCTCCGGCGATCAAAAATCCCAGTGATGTAACGCGAATTCCGACCCAATTCATGTCTGGGGGCCCCTGAATCTGAAAAATTGAACGAATTGCGTGTGCCGCCGCTATGCGGCGAAACGATGTCTGAGCGCGCCCATGAAGGCTCAGTTGCTGCCGAAGTTTCCGGTGTTGGAGCCGAAATCGCCGATGGTGCGGAACGAGATCTGGAAGCCGATGCTCTGCGTCTCGTCGATCTCGCGGGTCGGGCCGATGAACTTTCGATCCTGCGAGAGTGTAAGGGCAAAAGTGAAGCACTCGTCGGCATAGCCAAAGCCGAAGGCGTTCTTCACCATCAGATCCTGCTGAAGATCGTAGGTGCCACCGGCGAAGACGCTCCAGTATTGCGCGAATCGCGTCCTGGCGCCGACCGTAACTTCCTCGCGGTTATAGGGGAAACCGTAGAGAGGCTGAGCCGCTATGAACGTATACTGCCCTTCCACCGAGAAAGGCGTGGTGGAATAGCCGGCCTTTGCCTGGAGGCGCTGCATCTCGAAGGTCGATTCGTCGAAGCGCCCGCCAAGCGAGCCGCTCAGGCCGCGGGGGGAGGCGACACCGACCATGCCGACAAAATCGGAGCGGTCCGTCTCCAGACCGGAGTAAGCGCCGACATTCACCAGGTCAGGCGAGGCATACGAATTCAGGCCGCCCAGTTGGTACGATTGACCGAACAGGCCGTTTGCCGTCCAGCCGCTTGAGAACGTTCCCGTGTAGCGCACCCCGAGATTGGCCCGCGTTCCGCCTTCGATTCGGTCGTAGCCGGAAAACTTGTCGCGGTCGAACAGCGATGAAGCGTCGAAAACCAGGCTTTGTGCATCCTCGTTGGGGATGCCCAGCGTGGTGGCATAGCCCTCATCCGGACGGGCAAAGATTTGTCCCACCGGCTCCAGCACATGGGTGGCGCTGCTGGTCGAGAACAGGACAGGCCAGCGCAGTTCCATTCCGGCGGTCGCCATGTAGCGATAATACTGGCTGCGAATATCCGTGGCCGCATCGATTCCGGGATACATCGCCATCTCGCGGATCGACTGGGCCGACAGGTCGGATTCGTTGACCATGCTGGTGTCGCCCTGGACATGCAGAAGCGGTGTTATCACCAGGCCGGCTCCGGTGATGATGGTCCTCTTCCACTCCGCTTCGGCGGTAACGCGGCCGTCCTCGCCCTCGATGCCACGGACCGCATAGACGCCGTAGCGGTCGATCGCGCGATCCAGTTCCGAGCGGCTCAACACGCGGGCGCTGACGTCGAAATTGAGCTCGCCACCGAGGACCGGTGTCTCCGGCGTAACGCTATAGTCGAAGCTCGGCAGCACCCAGGGCTGCTTGGGGTTGCGGGCGCTCGGGAACTCGTCGCGCCGCTCTTCCTGAACATCGAAGTGCATGAAACGAAGATCGAAATAGTTCCGCTGGTTCAATCCGGTCAGGTAAACCTCGGATCGATGCACCAACTGGTCGAATCCAGCGATGCCGTAGGTATTCGAGAAGTTCTTGTCCGTCTGATAGAGAACATCCCAGCCGAACGTCCAGCGAGGGTTGATCGTGAACGCGCCTTTGGAGCCGACCATGAGTCGGGTCCTGGTGAGGTCGTTAAAGGGGCCCCGGTCGACGGTGGTGAGCTGGAAGGCCTCTGGGTCGTTCTGGTGGATGCCCGCGATCTTGACCGAGTAGCCGCCATTGTTGAACCGCTGGCGCCACTCCGCCTCCGCGAGGAAGCCTTGCTCGGTGTAGAAACGGGGCGTGATCGTCAGATCGTAGGTGGGCGACAGGGCGAGATAATAGGGAACAGCGACGCCGAAGCCGAGTTCGCTCTGGTAGTCAAACCCCGGAAACAGGAAGCCGGATTTGCGCTTGACCGTGGGATCGGCCGTTTCGAAAAAGGGCAGCGTGGCGATCGGCATGCCGAACATCTCGAAGCTGGCCTTCTCGAACCGGACGATTTTCTCCTGACCGTTCCAGATGATCTTGCGCGACTTGATGCGCCAGATAGGCGCCCTGTCCGGCTTTTCCTCGCACGGCTCGCAGGCCGTGTAGATGCCGTTGTTGAAGGTGGTGATGTTGCCTTCCCTGCGGTCGGCGCTTTCGGCCGCGAAATAGGTCTTGTCGATTGTCTCGACGCGCAAGGTATTGACGAAGCCGTCGCGGAAATCGTCCGTGACGTCGACTTCCTCGGCGTAAATCTTGTTGCCGCCCTTTTCCACGACAGCGACGTTGCCGCTAGCCACCAGGCGCTGCGTGGCGCGATTGTAGCTGACACGATCGGCGACAAGCTTGTTGCCGCCATACTCGATCTGAACACGCCCGGCAGCCGTGACGGTATTCGCGTCCTGGTCGTAGATCAGTTGATCGGCTTCGAGCAGCATCTGCGAATCGCTGGGGATTTGCGAGGCGGCGAGTTGCCTGACGTCCTGAGCGGCAGCGTAACCGGTCAGGCCGCAGGCAAAAAGACAGGCAAGCGCCGTCGCGCCGGCGAGGCGCGACGAACGAGCCGAAATGCGGCGATGCGCCGTATCGGCCCTCACTAACCGTCCTCCTTGTACAACAGGAACGTCACCCCAAAAAATAGCGCCACGACGACCGGGAACCAAGCCGCAATAAAAGGCGGCATCAAACCGGCGTTCCCGAACGCCTTGACCAACACTGACACGACATAAAGCAGAAAGCCGGCGACGATACCACCCAGAATCATGGTGGCGGACTGTCCCATGCGTGCAAAACGCATCGACACCGTTGCGGCAATCAGCGTCATCGCCACCATCAGAAAGGGCAGTGCAATCAACGAGTGGAGCTGCATCGCGAAAGGGTTGGCGCGCAGGCCGAAAAGCTGCGCCGCCTCAATCTTTGCCGGCAGTTCGTAAATGGGAATCGTTTCGGGCCGCGCCAGCTTCTCCTGGACGACTTCCGGGCGCAGATTCGTTGCGACCCGCGCCGTTTTGAGCGGCGGAAGCCTCTCGCCGCCCCTGAACCTCTGCACATTGGTGAGAAGCCAGTAACCGTCGCGCAGATAGGCGCGTTCGGCGTCCTTGCGCTCGACGAGATCGCCGTTCTCATCAAGCTCGAAGAAGACCGCGTCGGAAAGCAGAAGGCCCTTTTTCAGAACGGCGCGCGCGCCGATGATCGTATCCCCCTCGCTGGACTTCTGCCGCAGCCAGGGTGCGTCGAATGCGGAAACCTGATTGGATTTGCCCGACCGCAGCGTCGTCTCGATTTCCTCGGACCGCGAAAAGCCATAGGCCGCCAGAGGGTTCAGGATCATCACGGAAAGAATCCCGAAAACCAGCGCGCCTGTGCAGACCGGCAGAAGGAACTGCCAGGCCGAGATGCCCGCGGAGCGGGCGATGACCAGCTCATACTTGCGGTTAAGCGAAACCAGGGTCGCCATCGCTGCAAACAGAGCCACGAAGGGGACCGTCTGAAGCATGATCATCGGCGTTCTGAGGGCCGAAATGCCGAGCGAGATCGACAGGGTAAAGCCCTGAATACCCGCCACGCGGCTCGCCAGCTCGGTGAAATCCACCAGGAAGATCAGCGCGAAAACGCCGATGAAAAACCACGACGCGATGACGGCGTAGCGGGAAAAGAAATATCGATTGAGGGTCCAGCCCATCAGGCTTTCCCTCCAACTGGCCCACTGCGTCCCAATAGCCTCGCCCAGCCGGCTTTGTAGGAGTCCCGTCCCCGCCGGGTGACCGACACGACCCAATCCACCCAGGCGATCGGCAGTTCCATGCTGCGATTCGTGATGATGAACCAGATCGCGACGACGCTCGGAACAATCGGCACCGCATAGACCAGCCAGACGAACCATGGCGTGGTTTGAAGCTGGTCGACGGTGAAGAATCCAAGCCAACGGCAGAACAGCGCAATCGAAACCGCCGTCACGAGGGGATGGATTCTCGCCTCGCGATGCGAGCGGGCGTCGCCAACCACGGCGATTGCTATCAAGGCGAAGACCAGCGGATAGGTCCATTCGGTGAAACGCCGGTGCAACTCGGCGCGGAAATATTGCGGGTGCTCCTTGAAGATTTGATCGTTCGGATCGGGTTTCATGAGATAGCCGATCCTGCGGTCCTTGGGGTACATTACCGGTTGACCGGCCGCGTTGCTGAACTCCGCCAGATCGAACGCATAGGAGGTGAAACGGATAATCGAGACGTCGCCGGTCGGCGTCTTGCGGTTGATGACCCCGTCGAACATCATCAGCATATTCTTGCCGCCCGTCTGCAGCACCGCGCCGCTCTTGGCGTAGTAGGCAAGATCGACGTCCTTGGAGCGCGAATCGGCGACGAATATCTGTCCCAGATTGCCGTCCGGCAGGCGCTGCCCAATCTGTACGAAAAGACCGTCGTCCAGTTTCCTGAACGTCCCCTCCTGGATGACCAGGGACAAAAGATCGCCGCGCGCCGCCGCGATCTTCTGCCGGCTCCGCTCCCGCGCGCTGGGATCGATGCCATTGTCCACCGCAAAGCTGAAGATGCTGGCCGCCACCGCGAGCAGAACGATCGGCCGCATGGTCGCCATGCGCGGCGTACCGGCCGCGCTCATCACCACCAATTCCGAATCGGTATTCATCGTGCTCAGCGTCTGCGCCACGCCGATGACCAAGGCGAAAGGCACCACCATCGGAATGATCGACGGCAGCATGAGCGTCGCGATCTCGAAGAAGGTCAGCGCCGTCTGGCCGCTGTCCGTGACGAGATCGATTCGCGCGAGGACCTGCGTCGTCCAGACGATCGCCAGTGTCCAGAACAGTGCCGCCAGGAACACCACGAACACTCGACGCAAAATATAGCGTTCGATGACTTTCATCTGAAAAGAGGGAGTCCGTAATTGCGACTATTTTGGCCCGCCTCGGGCCGAATGACGGCAAACTATCCGCCTGCGGGGTAGAGTACAACCCGCCTGCTCCCCAACCACTCGTTTGCAGGCCTCTCCGCATCGCGGGATAGTGGTAACTATTGGCTAAAATTCGACGAAAATCCTTGGTTACGAAAAGGTGAATGCGGTTCTTTCCACGCACCCGCCGGATATCGCGCCGACTGCCCGCCGGGGTGAAATAACATGTCCGTGGATAGCGAGCGCGCTTGCAAATGGCGCGAAAAGCCCCAAATGTCGCCGCCGAATAAGGCCGCCGAAATAGAGCGAGGGACGCTGCAGCATGGCTCCGAGACCAACAATCGCATTCGCCAGGTTTTCCGCACCCCGCAAAGGCGCCGCCATTGTGCTTGC
>Ga0190271_10000105_pt1 | contig 44580 bp, 37 predicted proteins | sample Popmic356T_FD_133747 | JGI IMG/M metagenome (GOLD analysis project Ga0190271, IMG submission 133747) | Populus adjacent soil microbial communities from riparian zone of Weber River, Utah, USA - 356 T | ecosystem: Environmental > Terrestrial > Soil > Riparian zone | place: USA: Utah | collected...
CGTTCGCAGGCGGCCGTCGCGATCGCGGCCAATAGGACTGCGGGCAATGCGCGCATGCAACGAGCTCCTTCAGCAGGCCGCTGGGCGGGGTCTGGAAAGCTTACTGTAGTCGCTTGGCGGAAGTCGGCCGCCGCGGATCAACCCCCGAGGGTTGGCTGGCGGACTAAAAGCTGAGCCCTGCTAACGAGCGGGGACTCGAGCGGACGAAGGCCCCTCGGCGCACCGCGCCACGCCTACGTTTCAGGCTTGTTGCGTTCGCGTGACCGCACACCGAACGGTTCGGATTCATACCGGCCGAAGCTGGTGGCGTTCGCGGGAATTGTGTTAGCGTAGCAACACTAAAAGATTGGCTAGCGGCCTCACTCCGCAGGCCACTCGAGCGCCGAGATATGCGCCACGAGAGGGTGGTTTCACGACACACGGCGTACCGGGTTACGCGTAGGCAAGCGGTCCTCTGCGTCTGCGTTTCGGCGTTCTCGTGCGCCGCCGCTGCCCAACCCCACGAAGTCCTTCTGTTGCAACCCGTCGAGCAGCGCGCGCCGGAACATGGCGCGATCGAAGCTGGGCTTCGCAACGAGCTCGCGAATTCGGCTATCGACGAGACTCGCGTCTACACGGAGCTCGCGGACTTCCGCTTTCAACGGCCGAGCGATCGCGAAGCCTTCGCGGACTACTTGCGAGCGAAGTATGGGGACGTCGGCATCGATGCGGTCATCGGGTTGTCCGATGAAGCCGTCGAATTTCTCGCCGAGGAGCGCGATGTCGTCGGCGATGTCCCTCTGGTGTTCGCCGCCCGGGATGGATCTGCCGCGCAACGGATCCCGAAGTCTTCGTCGGTCGTGGTGCCGCTCGTCCCTTCCAGGACCTTGGATCTCGCATTGCGTCTGCAACCGGAGCTCAGGCATCTTTTTGTCGTGAGCGATGCGGCCTCGTTCGATGAATCCGATCTGCTCGAGCTGCGTGCTGCCGCTCGCGCCCACTCCGGCCGGCTCGACGTCGAGTTTCTGTCGGGGTTGCTGACGGACGACCTGCTCGATCGAGTTGCCCGGTTGCCGCCGGACTCGTTCGTGGTCTACGCACCTCCGGGTCGGGCACCGGCAGCGAATGAGGCGTCCTCATACGAGATGGCCCAGCGGATATCGGATCGCGCCAACGCCCCGGTGTATGCGCTCCATGACGCCTACATCGGGCAAGGTGTCGTCGGCGGATACGTCGCTCGGTCCGAGCGTATCGGCGCAGAAATCGCGCGGCAGACTCTGCGCTCGCTGCGCGGCGAGTATGCCAACGCGATCGGCGCCGTCGGCGGATCGTACATCGTCGACGCGCGAGCGTTGAGCCGCTGGGGGCTCGACGAACGGCGTTTACCCGCGGACGCGGAGTTGCTGTACGCATCGCCTTCGATCTGGACGCTCTATCAAGGCTGGATCGTCACACTCTCGGTGCTGGCGGCAGTCCAGTTCGCATTGATCGTGGCTCTGCTGATTCAATCGATCAGCCGGCGTAGAGATAGGCTCGTGCTGGCCGAAACGGCGCACCGGTTCCGGCTCGCGCGCACGGCCGGCAAGGTCGGCATTTGGCAGTGGGACCTCGAGAAAGACCAGATGATCGTCGAGCCGGAGCTCAGGGAGCTGCTCGGCTATGACGTGAGAGACAGCGGCGAGCTAGCTCCCGACTCGGGCACGTACGTTCACGAGGAAGACTTGCCCAAGCTGCGGATTGCCGCGCAGGACCACGCACGCGGCGTCACACCGAGCTTCGAGATTCAGCATCGCATGCGGGACAAGAGCGGCAACGTTCGCTGGTTCTTGTCTCGCGGCCAAGCGATCGTGGCCCGTAAGCGTCTGATCGGGACCGCGATCGACATCACCGACCGCAAACGCGACGAAGACGAGAGAGCGCAGACGTTACTGAAGCTGGCGGAGCAGCGTAACGAGCTCGCGCACCTCGGCCGCGCCGCGATGGCGGGCGCGTTGTCCGGTGCGGTCGCCCACGAGCTGAATCAGCCTCTGAGCGCCATGATGAGCAACGCTCGTGCGGCGCTCCAGTTCCTGGCCGGGGGCTCGGTCGATCGACAGGAAATCAAGGACATCCTCGCCGACATCGAGAGTGACGGGCGGCGGGCCGGCGACGTCATTCGCCACTTGCGCAGCTTGCTGCGTCGCGGCGAGGCGCAATTCGAGAACGTCAATCTCGATGCGATCATCGACCAGGTGCTGCGGCTCATACATAGCGATTTGGTCAGCCACAACATCAAGGTGCTGCGAGAGCCGATTGCGGATGTGCCGCCGATATCCGCCGACTCCGTGCAGCTCCAGCAAGTCATACTGAACCTACTGTCGAACGCGTGCGACGCGCTGAAGAGCGTGAACCCGCGCGACCGGCGGATCTCCATCGGGGTCACGGAGCGCGGGCCCGGACGCGTCCGTCTGTCGGTGGCGGACAACGGGTGCGGTTTGGCGGACGCCAATCCGGAGCAGATCTTCAAGCCGTTCGTCACGACCAAGCGAAGCGGCCTCGGCCTCGGGCTGTCGATCTCGCGGTCGATCGTCGACGCCCATGGCGGAAGGATCTGGGCCGAGGGCAATCGCGACGCCGGAGCGACGTTTCATGTCGACTTGGCCGCCGTGTCAGCAGCAGAGAGGGTGGCTTGATGACCACGGACGCGACGGTTTTTGTCGTCGACGACGACGCCAGCGTGCTCCGCGCGATCTCACGTTTGTTGCGTTCGGAGTTCGTCGTCGAGGCGTACGACTCGCCATTGCCGTTTCTCGAGGCGGTCCGGCCCGAAACGCCGGGCTGCATACTGCTCGATCTGGCGCTTCCCGGCGTTTCGGGCCTCGAGCTCCAAGAGCGGTTGACGGCGTCCGGCTGCTGCCAACCCATCGTCTTTCTGAGCGGCCACGGTAGCGTACGAACCAGCGTGCAGGCGATGCGGGCAGGGGCGCTCGACTTCATCGAGAAGCCCTGGGAGAACGACACGCTGCTCGAGACGGTACGGCGTGCGTTGCAGCGCGATCACGAGATGCGGACGCGCCGCAGCACGAGCGACTCCATCGCCCGCCGCGTGGCGTCGCTGACGCCGCGAGAGAGCGAAGTGTTCCGCCACGTGATCGCGGGCCGCTTGAACAAGCAGATCGCGGCAAGGCTCGGCACGGCGGAGAAGACGATCAAAGTCCATCGAGCGCGCGTCATGCACAAGATGTCAGTGCGCTCGGTTGCGGAGCTCACGCGCGTTGCCGAGATGGCAGGTGTTCGGCCCGAGCCCTGAGCGCATAGGTACAACCGCCCATAGCCGCGAGCCGTCGGGCGGGCTAAAACGTGCCCATGCGGCGACATCGCGTGGCGGTCATCGATGACGACGAGTCCGTCCGTACGGCACTCGTCCGCTTGTTTCGCTCGGTAGATTTCGAGACGTTCGCGTTCGCCTCAGCCCGCTCTTTCCTGAGTGAATTCCGGGACTTGACGCTCGACTGCGTCGTGCTCGACTTGCAAATGCCGGAGATGACGGGCCTCGATCTCCAACGCTACCTCAAGATGGTCTACCCCGGCCTGTCCTTGCCCGTCGTGATGATTACGGCCCACGACGAGCCCGGCACATGCGAGAGCTGTCTCGCGGCCGGTGTGGCCGCGTACATGCGCAAGCCCGTCGAGAGCACGATGCTCGTCGAGCAGGTTCGCAAGCTCGTCCGCACGGACCACTGAGCGCGATCGCGCTTCAGCGCTCGAGCCACCACCCGAGCGCAAACAACGACAGGCCGAGCAGAACCGCGAAGCCCGAAATCAGCGTCATCAAGCCGAGCGCGTCGGCCGGATCGTGGGCGAGGAACGCACCGAAGCCCGCGGTCGTGATGCCGAGGACGCCGAGCAACCAGGCCGCCGGGTGCATGCCGCCGAAGCGAAACACCAGCAGAACCTGCGCCGCGCCTTTCGTCATCAGCCAAAACGCTATCGTCAGCGTGAGCGCCGCGCCGGCCATATGCGGATAGAAAATCGCGACGGCGCCGGCCGCGATGCTGAGCGAGCCGTCGAGAACGTGCGGCCAGCGCTGCGCGGACGTGAAAGCCTGGACCAGCGTCACCACGCCGTCGAGCAGGAACCAGGTGCCGACGAAGACGATGAGGACCGCGAGCGATAGCTCCGGCCAAACGAGCGTCGCAAGCCCGAACGCCACGGCCAGCGCGCCTCGCACGAATAGAACCCACCAGGAGTGAGCGAGCAGAGGCGCGAGGTCGTGAACGCGATGCAGCAGCGGGGTCGGTGGATGCATCGCTTCGCCGCGCAGCCGGATGGCTTTCACAATGCCCGCGTTGCGACGGTCAGAAACGCGAATACGCCGATGAAGATCGTGATGATCGTGATCGCGTACATCGGCGTATGCGTCGGGCCGTGGCTGGTTCCGGCGATCACGGCGAACTCGCCATGCCGCAGGTAGGTGATCACCGCGCGATACTGCCAACCCGAGATGACGAGCGCCGCGACGCCGGCGCCGATCAGCAGCAGCCCGAAATAGAAAGGAGCCGCCGGCTCGCGCAGCGGCTCAGAGCCCGTGAGCGCCGGGAGCCGGTTGAAGAACTGGACGATCGTGAAGCCGAACCCGATCAAGATAATCGCCGTTCGAACCCAAGCCATCATCGTCCGCTCGAGCGCCAAGCGGGTCCGGATCCAAGCGAAGTGGCTGCCGGCGGTCGCGCTTACGTCGAACCGGTGTTCGCTGATCTCGGTGGCCGATTCGACCATGGGATTTGATTGCTGCCGCTGACGCGCTGCTGCGAACGCTATCGCGCCGCCGAGCCGGCCGCTTCCAGCGGCCCGCCCGACAAGACGATTTCGACGCGGCGGTTGCGGGCGCGTCCCTCCGCGCTGGCGTTGTCCGCCGTCGGGCGCGACGAGCCCAAGCCGTCGACGTCGATGCTCGAGGCTGCCGTGCCCTGTCCGATCAGATAGTCGCGGACCGCGATGGCGCGTCGCAGCGACAACTCGGTGTTGGCGGCGGGGCTGCCCGTATTGTCCGTGTGCCCCTCGACGGTGAAGCGCAAGCCGGGGTACGACGCGACTATTCCCGAGAACCGCGCGAGCGATTCGCGCGCCGCGTTGCTGAGATTGGAGGTGCCCGTCGCAAACTGCACGCCGCCGATCTCGGAGATCAAGCCGCGGTCGGACTCCCGCGTCGGCAGCGCCGCGTTGAGGCGGTCGCGTATCTCCGCTCGGACCTTCACGGCGTTCTCGGCGTCGGCGCGCCGGCGCGCGGCTTCGGCGGCCGCGGCTGCGGCGGTTTGGCGCTCCGCTTCGGCGGCGGCCTCGGCCGCACCGAGCATCGCAGCGCGGCGCGCATCCTCTCCGGCGATCACGGCCTCGCGGGCGAGCGCCGGGGCAGTCTTGCGGTCGGAGCTCTTCTTGGCGCCCGCTGCGACCTGCGCGGCACCGAGCTTCTCGCTGGCGTTCGCGTAGCCGTCGGGCGCGTATTGCTTCGCGCCCGCCGATTCGGCGATCGCGACGGCATAGCGTGCCTGAACGATCTCCGCCGGATTGCTATCCTCGTCGATCGCGATCCGCGCGAGCGTCGAATAGTCCGAGCGCTCGGTCAGCGTCGTGACCTTGGATTCCTCGCCTTCGACGTCGTCGGCGACGTTGTAGAGCGCGATCATCGTGCTCGGAGCAGTGACGGCGAAGTGCGGCTCCGCCGTTACGACCAGCGCGAATTGCGATGCGCCGTATTCCGTGCTGACTTCCCCTTTGCCGCCTTCGTATCCTCCGATCACGCCCTGATTCGAGGCTCGGCCGTCGGGCGTCAGCGCCCAGAGGACATACGTCGTATATGGCCCCAGCGTCCCCGGCTGTGGGAGGTCGTCCACCTTCACCGAAATCGCTGCGTTTCCGTCCTGGTACTCGACTTCACCTCTGCCCAATGCGTTAGCGGCGATCGGCGTCCCGCGAAATATGAGATCCGACTTCGGGCCCTCGCGATACGAGAACATCGAGATCTGGCTCAGGACGTCGGAGCTCGCGATCGCCTGCGACTGGCGCGCGCCTTGCGCAAGCGCTTGCGTCGACGCGGCGATGGAAATGCAGCACGAAAGAACGGCGACGGTTTGTCGGTTCATGGCGGCTCTCCGGTTGTGATGGGGTCGACTCTCGGCCGGGGGGTCAGATGTCGCCATGGGACCTTGGTCGCACGGGTTTGGCGGCGCACAAGCGACGCATTGCCATGAGCTCGAAGTGGCCCTTGGTCTCATTGCCCGTGCGCAGCCGAAGACTCGATGCTGTGCCGATTGATCTTCGAGCCCGTGTGAAGGTACGCGACGTATTCGGCGCTTGGCCGCCCGAAACATGGGCGGCGGACGATCCTATGGGCGGCCCTCTGACGAGCGCCCCCGGCGAGCTACGGCTGCTGTGGTTCACCGCAGCCGACGCCGACGGCTGGTTCCGCTTGACGGCCACCGACCCGCACGGCGCGAGCTGGTCCACGTATTGCCGCACGCCGACTCGGAATGTCTGGCCGCCGCTCGAGCGCGCTCTCGGCGAATCCCTGAAGGAGCCTCTCGATCTCGTCGGCGACGTCGATCTCGAATCGAGAGATCGTCCCAAGCCGGCGGCGTAAATGTAAGCTTGTCCCGCGCCCATGGGCAGAAGGGCTCGTGCTTGCGCTCGCGACCAGTAGCAAGGTACCCATGACTCGAACGCCAGTTTGGCTGACGACGGTGGCGCTGATCTGCAGCCTTGCGGCGTCGTCCGCCGCGTCAGCGCAAGAACAGTCGACACGAGAGCGCGCTAGCATTCTCTTCGGTACGTTCGTCACGGATCGTGACACGACGGCGCGGCTGGACTCCGAAAGCGGAGCCGGGACCGATATCGACCTCGAGGAAGATCTCGGCCTCGAGTCGTCGATGTCCGTCGCGCGCCTCGGTGGCTACTACTGGTTCACGCCGCGGCATCGGTTCGATGCTTCCTATTTCGAGCTCAACCGCAGCGTGACGAACCCGATCCACGAGACGATCGAGTTCGGCAACCGAACGTTCACGATCGATACGGTCGTCGAGACGCGGTCGGACCTACGAATCTTGAAGGCGGACTACACGTTCGTGCCGCTCATACGCGAGCGTGGGTTTCTAGGGATCACAGGCGGGCTTTACGCTGCGCAGACTACGATGTCGCTCAGCGCGCCCGCGTTCGACGCCTCCGAGACCGGAGACATTACAGCGCCTTTGCCCGTGGTCGGCGTGCGCGGCGACTACGCGATCACCGACCATTTCACGTTGCGCGGAGCGGCGCAGTTTTTCGCGCTGGAGACCGACGACGTGAAAGGGCGGCTGCACGACTTCTACGTCGGCGCCGATTACGGGTTCGGCCGGCGCATGGCAGTCGGTCTCGCCTACAACAAGGTTTCGATGAGCCTCGGGGCGCAGGAATTCAGGTTTCAGGGCCGCCTCGACTGGGGCTACGACGGCTTGTTGCTCTATTTCAAGCTCGCGTTCGGCACCTAGAAGGACGCCGTCACCAACAGGCTCGGCCCTTGATGGAGCGGCTCGATTCGTTCGGCGAGCCCTGGCACACCGGACCTCAGCGCCACGCGATTGAAGACGTAGCCGGCGCCGAGGCTGACGTTCGGAAACGTCTTGTGAAAGACACCGAACGACGCGAACATCTGCCGCCCCGAATAGCCGTCGCCGTCGAGCAGCAGCAGGTGCAGCTTGGCCCTGATGGAGATCCTGCTGTCGAAGTGCGCGGCGGCGTCTACGGCCAACATCGGCAACGGTTTCGTCGAGCGGCCGGGCAGTTGCAGCTCGTCGTCCTCGAGCGAGATGTCGTCGATGTGCAGGCCCGCTTGCACGGACACGGTCTTCTGTCGGTCGTCGAGCACGTCGAAGCCGTAGAGCAATTGCAGGTTGCGAATGTGCAGCTCGCGGTCCGCGCCTCCGGCAGCCGTGCGGGAATAGGTGGCGTCGAAGCCGCCGAGCACGATGCGGTGGCGGCGCGCAAAGCGCACACCTGCCTCGAAGTAGGCGAGCGAATCCCTCGAGGCGTCCTCGGTGTCCCCCTCGATCTCGGCTAGGGCGAGGTCGAGATTCATGGGAAACGACACAGCAGCTTCCGGCATGTGAAACGGGGCGCCGTCGTAGGTCACCTGCAGGCTGAGGCTGCTCTGGTCTCGGTCGTCGACGATCGGGCTATCCGAGATCTGCGAGCCGAAACGCTCGACGTCCAGGGCTCCCGTGAGGATCCAATGGCGCGTTATTCGGATGCCCCAAGCGAGGCCGAGCGACACGCCGCTCGCCGCTTCGCCTTCATAGGCCGGCCGCTCCGGTAGCGCGGCTTCGACAGGGACGCCGTAGTAGTAGTCGACGTACTGGTGCGTGTAGCGGCGAAACCCTATTTCCGGAATCACATACCCGCGCGGAAAGGCGCGAGGCACCGAGAGCCGAACGACGTGGCTCGCGCCGCCATGATTGCGCAGCAGGTCGACGAACGCAGTCCAGTCGAGGTGGATCGGCCCACGCCAACCCACGCTCGGCCCGACCTCGACCGTCCAAGCGCGGTCCGGCAGCCCGGCCAGCAGCTCCGAGTCGTCTGCCTCGAAGCCCAGCGTTTGCAGTCTTGCCAGCGCGCCGATCTCGAAGCCGCTCTTCGGCAGCCAGCGAACTCCGTAGGCGCCGTCGCGCCCGAAGGTGACTTCATCGTTGAGCGCGGACGGCACGAGCTTCGTCAGGTAGGGATAGATCGTCTGCGTATCGCCGGCCCCGATATAGACGTTCTCGGTCGTCGAGACGCCGATCCCGACCGCGTAGTCGTTGATGTCGATGGCGCGCAGGCTTTCGAGCACTCCGGCGCTCGCCGATTCCGCGAGCGCGAGGAGGGCCGCAGCGGCGACGACGCAGGGTAGGCTGACATTCACGATCAGCGATCTTATCGGACTGATTGCCAAGTTGCGTTCGTCGCGACTACGCTCAACGTTCTACGCACGAGGGGACCTCACGTGAAATATCGTAAAAATGCGAGCGCTCGTAGTTTCGCGCCGCGGCACGCACTCGTAACCGCCGCGTGGCTGGTCGCCGCGCTCGCTGCCTCGACGGCGCAAGCTCATCACGGCTTCGGCCGCTTCGACCGCACGAAGCCGGTCGAGATCGAAGGCACAATCTCCGGCATCGACCTCGTCAACCCGCACTCGTATCTGCATCTCGACGTCATCGATCCGGCCGGTAAGGCGATCGCGATGAGCTGCGAGATGCGTGCTGCCACGCTATTGCGCCGTTCGGGCTGGTCCGAGGAGATGTTCGTCAAGGGCGCGCACGCCAAGATTTCCGGCTGGGGTCATCGCGACGATCCTGCCGCGTGCTATATCGAGGACATCACCATCGGAGACGCGCCGAAGCGCAACCGCAACGATCAATTCGAGACGCAACCCGTCGACACGTCGAACCGGCCGAAGCGCCGCCCGACGGGTGAGCCGAACATCTCGGGCGATTGGGCCCAAGAGCAGTACGTCATCGCCGTGCCGCCCAGCGGCGGTGGCAATCTCGTCCCAAAGAGCCTCATCGCCGCCGTCGAGTCGGGGCAGCTCGCGATGAAGGATGTGCCGCCCTCGGGCTGGGGCCCGCGGCCCGTGACGTACACGGCACGCGGCAAAGCCGAAGCCGACGCGTTTCAGATGTGGTCTCCCGCGGACAACCCGCGGCTGCGCTGTCGGCCGACGAGCATCATCTTCGACTGGGTGTTCGACGGTGCCGTCAATCGCATCACGCAAGAGCAAGACCGAATCGTCATCAACTACGGGCTCTACAGCTTCGAGCGTGTCATCCATCTGAACATGACGCAGCATCCCGCGAACGTTCCGCCATCCTACGCCGGGCATTCGATCGGCCGCTGGGAAGGCGACGTGCTCGTCGTCGACACGGTCGGTTTCGAGCCCGGTGTCCTCGCGGCGCCCGTGAAGCACAGCGACCAGCTTCACATCGTCGAACGCTATTCGGTCGATCCGGAAAAGTGGGTGCTGACGCGCGACTTCGTCGCCGAGGATCCCGTGTACTTCACGGATCAGTACAGAGGCTCCGATCAAGTGCTCGTCGCCGACGTGCCGTACGTCGCGCACCCGTGCGATGAGCTCGCGCCGGATTTCCTCGCGCCGGGGCGCTAGAGCTGCTCCTCCTCGAGCGCCCAATCGACGAACGCGCGCACGGCGGGCCGACGAAAATGGGCGGCCGGTGCTACGAGGAAGTAGCTCCAAGGTGCTCGCCAGCTCTCTTGTGTCACGCGCACGAGCTGCCCGCGCGCGAGCAGCGGCGCGACATGCGGTCCGCGGCCGAGCGCTAGCCCGAGCCCCGCGACGGCCGCGCCGATCAAGACGATGGAATCCGTGAACTGCATGCCGCGCGCGGCCGGGCTCGCGTCCAAGCCCGCACGCTCGAACCACGCGCGCCAGCTCATCCATGGCTGCTCGGGGTGAGCGTCGATGTCGTGCAGCAGCGGATACGCGGCCACAGCCGCGAGCGTCTCCGGCGTGCGGCCGCCACCGAACAGCGTGGGGCTCGCGACCGGGAACAGTTCCTCGCCGCACAAGAGCTCGCCGTGCAAGCCGCGGCCAGCGCTCGGCGCAAAGCGGATCGCGAGGTCGATGTCGTCGCGCTTGAAGTCCGCGAGCGAGCGGCCCGTGCGAACCACGACGTCGATGCGCGGGGCCCGTTCCCGGAAGCGGGGGAGGCGCGGCAGAAGCCAGCCGTTGGCGAACGCGGCCAACGTCGTCAGCGTCAGCACACCGCCCGTGCGTTGCGCGCGCAGGCGAGCCGTCGATTCGCCCAGCAGCGCGAACCCGGCTGTGAGCTCGGGCAAGTAGTCGCGTCCTTCCTCGGTCAGCACGAGGCCGCGTGCGAGCCGGTTGAACAACGAGGTGTCGAGATATCGTTCGAGCCGCCGTACCTGTTGGCTGACGGCCGCCGCGCTGACGTGCAGCTCGGCGGCCGCCGCGACGAAGCTGCCAAGGCGCGCGGAAGCTTCGAAGGCGCGCAGCGCATTCAACGGAGGCAGACGGCGGGGCATGGCTAAGAATAGCTTAGCCTGAGCGCCAAGCCTTCTGGATCGCCCCGGCAGCGCGGGATAGGCACACTTCTCGACGCACGCTGAGCGGGAGAAGGGCATGCATCTCTTCGACAACCTCGATTCGGGGAATGGCTACAAGGTGCGGCTGCTGCTCGCGCAGCTCGGTCTCGACTATCGCTGGACCGAGCTCGACATCGACGCCGGCAAGACGCGCACGCCGGAGTTCTTGAAGCGCAACCCGAACGGCCGGATACCGACGCTCGAGCTCGATGACGGCACGAATCTCGCGGAGTCGAACGCGATCCTCTGGTACCTCGCCGAAGGCACGGCGTTCGTGCCCGGCGATCGGCTCGGCCGCGCGCAAGCGCTCCAGTGGATGTTCTTCGAGCAGTACAGCCACGAGCCGTTCGTCGCGACGCCGCGCTACATCGTCAAGCATTTGCCGCCGGAGCACGCGCGCCGAGCGGAGCTGCCCGAGCGGCTCGCGAAAGGCCGCGCCGCGCTCGCGATCATGGACGAGCATCTTCGGTCGCGGCGCTTCTTCGTCGCCGAGCGCTACACGATCGCCGACATCGCGCTGTTCGCCTACACGCATGTAGCGCACGAAGGCGGCCACAATCTGACGCCGTACGCAAGCGTGCGGTCCTGGCTCGTCCGTGTCGCGGCGCAGCCCGGGAACGTCTCCATCCACGCGCGCCCTGGCGGTTGACGGGCGCGCGCACGTACTAGACTAGGGGCATGGCCCGCCCCGCCGAAGCTTCAGCGCGCTCTTGGCTGTTCGATGCGGTTCACCCCGCGCCGCCCTCCGTCAGCGCTGCGATCGCCGAGCGCTATCTTGCCGACGAGGCAGGGGCGCTCGCGGAGCTCGTCGGCCGCGCCTCGCTGCCGCCGGCGCAGTCCGCGCGCGTCGAGGAGAACGCGGGCGCGCTCGTCGCGGCAATCCGCCGCCGTCAGCGAGAGGCCGGCGGCGTCGACGCGCTGCTGCGCGCGTACGACTTGTCGTCCGGCGAAGGCATCGTGCTGATGTGCCTCGCCGAAGCGCTGCTGCGCATTCCCGATGCCGATACGGCGGACCGGCTGATTGCCGACAAGCTCGGTTCCGCGGATTGGCAGGCGCACCTCGGGAAGAGCGAGTCGCTGTTCGTCAACGCTTCGACGTGGGCGCTGCTCTTGACGGGGCGCATCGTGCGTCCGGCCGAGCTGGACGAAGCCCCCACGTCGTTTTTCGCGCGGCTCGTCGAGCGCATCGGGGAGCCCGTCGTGCGCGCCGCGTTGCGCCAGGCGATGCGGATTCTCGGTTCTCAGTTCGTCATGGGCGAGACGATCGAGAGCGCGCTGCGCCGTGCGTCCGAGTCGCCGGAATTCAACTATTCGTTCGACATGCTCGGTGAAGCGGCGCTGACGGCCGCGGACGCGCAGCGCTACTTCGCCGCATACGCCGCCGCGATCGACGCTGTCGGGCGCGGCGCCGCGCCCGCAGGCGAAGCGCGAGAAGCGCCGAGCGTCTCCGTGAAGCTGTCCGCGCTTTGCCCGCGCTTCGACGTCCCGCAAAGCGCACGCGCCGTCCGCGAGCTCACGAGCAAGCTCGCCGCGCTCGCGCTGGCGGCGCGAGACGCCGAAGTCGGAGTGACCGTCGACGCCGAGGAAGCGGACCGCCTCGAGCTGTCGCTCGCGATCTTCGCAGAGGTATTTCGCGACCCGAGATTGAAGCGCTACGCGGGCCTCGGGTTGGCCGTGCAGGCGTATCAAAAGCGCGCGGCGCGTGTGCTCGAGTGGCTCGCGGCGCTCGCGCGCGGCGAAGGCCGCACGGTCCCGGTGCGGCTCGTCAAAGGCGCCTACTGGGACAGCGAGATCAAGCGTGCGCAGGAGCTCGGCCTCGACGACTACCCGGTGTTCACGCGCAAGTGCAACACGGACGTCTCGTATCTCGCGTGCGCGCACGCGTTGCTGACGCAGCACGATTCGCTGTATCCGCAGTTCGCGACGCACAACGCCCACACGGTTGCGTGGCTGCTCGAGGTCGGCGCCGGCAGGCCGTTCGAGCTGCAGCGTCTGCACGGCATGGGCGAAGAGCTCTATGGCGAGCTCCTCGAGCGGCCCGGGTTCTCGCACCGCTGCCGCGTCTACGCTCCCGTCGGCAGTCACGAGCACCTGCTTCCGTACCTCGTCCGGCGCCTGCTCGAGAACGGCGCGAACACATCGTTCGTGAACCGGCTGGTGCAGGCCGAGGCCGGGATCGACGAGATCGTCGCGGATCCCGTCGAGGTCGCACGCGGCTTGGGTGCCGCCGCGCGGCACCCGCGCATCCCGTTGCCGCGGGACTTGTTCGCGCCCGAGCGGGAGAATTCGCGCGGCATGAATCTCGCGTCGCGCCGCGAGCTCGATGCGCTTGCCGCTGCGCTCGGCGCGACCGACGCCGGCCGCTGGCGCGCGCGGCCGCGCATCGACGGCGAGGACGTGAGGGGCACCGCGCAAGAATGCCGCGACCCCGCCGACCGGCGGCGCATCGCCGGCGTCGCCGAGCTCGCGGACGCCGGCACGGCGCGGCGCGCGCTCGACGCCGCGAGCGCGTTCGCGCCGCGCTGGAACGAGACGCCGGCCGCGCAGCGCGCGGCCGTGCTCGAGCGGGCGGCCGCGCTCGTCGAGGCCGACTACGCGGAGCTCGTCGCGCGCTGCGTCGCCGAGACGGGCAAGACCGTGCCCGACAGCCTCGCCGAGGTGCGCGAGGCCGTCGACCTCTTGCGCTACTACGCCGCCCAGTGCGAGCGCGTGCTCGCGCGACCGACACGCTTGCCGGGACCGACCGGCGAGCGCAACGAGCTCGAGCTGCTCGGCCGTGGCGTGTTCTTCTGCGTGAGCCCGTGGAATTTCCCGCTCGCGATCTTCACGGGGCAGGTGGCCGCGGCACTCGCGGCGGGCAACACCGTGATTGCGAAGCCGGCCGAGCAGGGCACCCTCGTCGCGGCACGCGCGGTCGCGCTGCTCGAGCAGGCTGGCATCCCGGCCGGCGCTTTGCAGTTCTTGCCGGGCGACGGCCGCGCGCTCGGCGAGGCGCTGCTCGGCGACGCGCGCGTCGCAGGCGTTGCGTTCACGGGCTCCGTCGAGACGGCGCGTGCGATCAACTCCGCGCTCGCGGCCCGCGAGGGCGCGCTGCCGACGCTGATCGCCGAGACGGGCGGCGTCAACGCCATGATCGTCGACAGCTCGGCGCTGCCGGAGCAGGTCGTTCGCGACGCGCTGACATCGGCGTTCAACAGCGCGGGCCAGCGCTGCTCGGCTCTGCGCTTGCTGTGCCTGCCGCAGAACACGGCCGACGAGATCCTAAGAATGCTGTGCGGCGCCATCGACGAGCTCGTCGTCGGCGATCCGCAGCTCCTCGCGACGGACGTGGGGCCCGTCATCGACGCTGACGCGCACCGTACGCTGACGCGCTACATCGCCGAGCACGAGCGCGCCGTGCTGCACCGCTACGAGCTCGGGGCCGCCCATTCGCACGGGCTCTTTGTCGCGCCGACGATCGTCGAGCTACCGCGCCCGGCCGCGCTCACGCGCGAGGTCTTCGGGCCCGTGCTGCACGTCGTTCGCTACGACCCCAAAGACGTCGACGGCCTCGTCGACGAGATCAACGGCCTCGGCTACGGCCTCACGCTCGGCGTCCACACGCGCATCGATTCGACGGCGAGGGCGATTGCGCAGCGGGCCCGCGTCGGCAACGTCTACGTGAACCGCAACATGATCGGCGCCGTCGTCGGCGTGCAGCCGTTCGGAGGCATGGGGCTCTCGGGCACCGGGCCGAAGGCGGGAGGGCCGCATTACCTGCCGCGGTTCGCGACCGAGCGCACCGTCACGACGAACACGGCGGCCGTCGGCGGCAACGCGACTCTCCTGTCGCTGGACGCGGGCAAAGGAGCCTAGGGTCCGGATTCGGGGCACGGCCCGGCGAAAAACGCCCCCGAACGGTGCAGTCGCGCGTGGTTTGCTACGCAGAACCCGCGAATTTGCTCGCATCGCGACTTGGCACGCACCTTGCTATATACGCAGTGGGCAGGGTCGGTCGCGGTTGTCACTTGAATCGCATCCCCCCCAACGATTTCACTGCGCCGCGACCGCTTCTGCCCCCACCTCTCCCTTCCACCTTGTCGGCGCCCCGTACGGCTCAATAGCCGGCTGCGTGCCCGTCCTTGCGCGATTCAGATGCGCCGAGGTATAGGCCGCGTCGCAAGTCGCGCAGGATCGCCTGATAGCCGCCGAACGCAGCGCGGCCTCCCGCCTCCTCGATGCGATGACCGCGCCGGCGCAGGCCTTCGAGCGCCACGGCGTCGAAGCCGGGCTCGAGGTGCACGGTGCCGCCGCCCGCAACCGGCGGCGCGCCCGTCGGCTCCGTCGAGCCCTCGTGGCGCACGCGCGGCGCGTCGCCGGCAGCCTGCAAGCTCATGCCGAAGTCGAGGATGTTCGTCAGCACCTGCACCTGGCCTTGCGGCTGCATCGCTGCACCCATGACGCCGAACGCGAGCAGCGCCTCGCCTTCGCGCATTGCAAAAGCCGGAATGATGGTATGGAACGGCCGCTTGCCCGGCGCGTAGGCGTTCGCGTGGATGGGATCGAGCGCGAACTGCGAGCCGCGGTTCTGAAGGCCGAAGCCAAACGGCGCGACGGTAACGCCGGAGCCGAAGCCCATGTAGTTGCTCTGGATCAGCGACACCATGTTGCCGTCGGCGTCGGCCGTCGCGAGATAGACGGTGTCGCCGGCGCCAGCTGCCGCGTCGCCGTGCGCCGGCGCCGGAGCTGCGACCTGCGGATCGATGAGCGCACGGCGCGCAGCGGCGTAGCCCTTCGATACGAGCCGTTCCACGGGCACGGCCGTGAACTCGGGGTCGGCATAGAACCGGGCGCGGTCCTCGAACGCCAGCTTTTTCGCTTCGATGAGCAGATGCAGATGCTCGGCGCTGCCCCACTCGAGCGAGCGCAGCTCGAAGCCTTCGAGGACGTTCAGCATCTGCAACACGGCGATGCCCTGGCCGTTTGGCGGCAGCTCGAGCACGCTCCAGCCGCGATACGTCGTCGAGACCGGCTCGACCCATTCCGAGCGGTGTACGCGCAGATCCTCGCGGCCGAGATAGCCGCCGTTGCCACGCACACATTGCTCGATCGCGGCGGCGATCGCGCCGTCGTAAAAGCCCGCACGGCCTGCGGACGCTATGAGCTCATAGGCGCGTGCCAGCCTTTCGTTCAAGAACGGCTCGCCGGCGGCCGGGGCGCGGCCGCCCGGCATGAAGACCTCGGCGAATCCGGGATAGCCATGAAGCTCGCGGGCGCCGCTTGCCCAGGAAGCGGCGATGACCTCGGTTACGAGAAAGCCCGCGCGCGCGTGCTCGATCGACGGCGCGAGCAAGTCCGCGAACGGCAACCGCCCGAAGCGTGCATGCAGCTCGCACCAGCCGTCGACGGCGCCCGGCACGCTGACGGCCAGCGCGCCGCGCTCGGGGATCAGCTCGAGACCTCGCTCGAGCAACCGTTCGAGGGGCAGCGATAACGGGGAACGGCCGCTCGCGTTCAAGCCGTGCAGCCGGCTGCTCGCGGCGTCCCAGACGATCGCGAACAGGTCGCCGCCGATGCCGCAGCTCGTCGGCTCCGTGAGCCCGAGCGCCGCGTTCGCGGCGATCGCGGCATCGACGGCGCTGCCCCCGCGGCGCAGCACCGCGACGCCGATCTCGGTGGCGAGCGGCTGGCTCGTCGCGACCATGCCGTGGCGGGCCGTGACGACGGAGCGGGTGGAGAAGCGGGCGAGGGGATCCACACAGCGATTCTAGTGCGCGCGCGTGCGCGGCACGCGCCAACGAAGGAGGGGCCGCCCTTGCGGACGGCCCCAAGGTGTCGGCGATCCGGGGGGATGATCGCCGACGGTTAGCGACTTCCAACGCCGGCGCCGCCGACGAGCAAGAGCCGCGTGCCGCCCTCGAGCCGGACGTTCCGCGACGCCGACGTGATCAGTGAGCCCTGAGCGCTGCCGGCCGCTGCCGACGCTAGCTCCAAGTCGCCGAAGCCGAACGCGCCGCGGCTGCCGGCCAACCACTGGCCCGAAGCACTCAAGCCGCCGACGGCATTCGCCGACGAGCCGAGCATTGCGCCGCCGCGCGTGGCTGCCCCTGCGGCGCCGCCGGCCGCCGTCTCGACGGCAGGCCGCGGCAGGTGCGTGGCGCCGCCGGCTACGCCGCCGACGACTCCGCCGCCTGCGCCCGCAACACCGCTGATCGAGCCGCCGCCGAGGCCGCCCCCGGCCAAGCCGCCGCCGGAAGCGTGCGACGAGCCGAAAGCGCCGGCGTCGTGCGCCCGCGAGCCGAGATCTCCTTGTGCTTCCGATCGCGCGACCGCGACCGCGCCGATCGTCGCCTGCATCGGCACCTCACGCCCGTCTTTCAGCACGGCTTTGTCGAACACGATGCCGAGTTGCGACGCGGCGGCGCCTTCCGCAGACCCTTCGCCGCGCGCATGCGGACGCGCTTCGGTCACGCGGCCGACGAGGCGCGAGCCGCGCGGGATCGTCGCGCCGCTCTGCGTCGTGAAGTTCTCGTTCATCTTGGCCGTGACCTCGTCGCCCGGCTTCGCGCGCCGCGCGTCGACGGACCGCTCGAGCGTCGCGTTCATCTCCGATGCGCTCGCGACGTTCGCGCCGCCTCGGTCCGCGGAAGCCGATGTCTGCGACTCGGCCGACGCATTGCCGCGAACGTTGGTCTGCTGCGCGAGGGCGGCCGTGCCGGTCGCGAGTGAAGTAGCGATGACTAAAACTAGAGTCTTCATTGCTGTCTCTCCTCCGTCTGTGGGGCGCGTCCTTCGCCGTGACCGCGCGTTGTCGCGCGTGGACATACCGATAACGGCCTAGTCGCGAATCTATTCCCGCCGCAACGTGAGCCGCGCCGTTGCGCGCTTCGTGACATAACGCGGACCCGCAGCGGCAGCACTGGGGAATAGAAGCTCGGGCCCGCTCGTTCTCCAGGCGAGGATCAACCTCATGGAGGACTACGACAATGCGTACTCAAGTGACTCTGATGGCGACGGGAATTGCCCTCGTGCTCGGCTTCTCGAGCGCAGCGAACGCGGGAGACAAACCGAGCAGCGCAGATGCGAACACGCGTGCGACTGCGGAGGCGAGCTTCCGCGAGCAGACTGCGGTCGAGCTTCGCGGTGCGAGGTTGCGCGGCCTATCGCGCGCCGACTTCGACGTGCTCGTCGCCGCCGAAGGTGAGCTCGAGAGCGAGATCGACAGTGGGGCGCAAGCCGAGATCGAGGCGGAGGCCGAGGCCGAGATCGAAGCCGAGGTCGACACCGAGATCGAAGCCGAGTTCGGTACGGCTATCGCCACCGAGATCGAAGGCGCCGTCGCCGACGAGGTCGAGGCGGCCGTCGACGCGGTGGTGGAGCAGTCCGTCGAAGCCGAGGTCGAAGCGGCGGTCGCGGCCGAGGTCGAGAGTGCCGTCGATTCGGCGGTGGAGTCCGAGGTGGCCTCTGCGGTAGAGGCTGCCGTGGAGACCGAGATCGAATCGGCAGTCACCTCGCTGGTCGGCGGCTGATGATGCGTTCCGGGCCGGCGGCCGAACCGCCGGCCCGGGTTTTTTTCGTGCCGGCCGACCGCAATGCCCTGACGGCGATCGACGACAGTCGCTTGCGGCCCGAATGCCGGACAATAGACGCGAGGCACCCAAGAAGTGACTAGGCGGTTCGCAATTCTCGTTGTGGCGGGGTCGCTCTGCGGCGTCCCCGCCGTGGGCTCCGCGCAGGGAGGGGTTCTCGGCGACGACGACGCCGGCGCCGGCGCGAGCGGAGCAGCCGCCGGACAGCCCGCCTCGCCCGCGAGCGGTGCCGCCCCGAATGGTGCGGCAGATGCGGTTTCGTTCGAGGTCGGGGCCGGGCTCGAGTACGACAGCAACGTCGCCATCCTCGAGCTCGACGCGTCGACCGGCGCCGGTGATGCTGCGGCGCTTTTCGAGCTCGGTGCCGCCTACGATCGGCCCGGCGACACGAAGCTCGACTTCGGCGGCGGCTACAACTTCTCGGAGACGGCGCACGACGACTTCTCGGAATTCGACGTGCGCATCCATCGCGGCTCGGCACGCATGGCTTACGACCTCGGGCGGTTCGACGTCGGTGCGACGTTGCAGCACGCGTACGCCGAGCTCGACGGCAGCGATTTCATGACGCTGACGCAGCTGTCGCCGTATCTTTCATGGCTCGTCGGCGAGCGCCTGTTCCTGCGGTTCGCGTACGGCGATACGGACAAAGACTTCGCGGATGACCCGGTGCGCGATGCGACGACGGGCTCGTTGTCGAGCGACGCCTACGTGTTCGTGAACGGACTCAAGACCTATCTCGTTTTCGGGCATCGTTACGACGACGAGGACGCTGGCGAAGCTGAGCTCGACTACACAGGCCAGCGCTTGAGCGTGCAGCTCTCGCAACGCTTCCCGGCGAACGCTCGTGATGTGACTCTACGAACGTATCTGCGCGCCGAGAGCCGTGACTATCGTGCTGTGACGGCGTCCATCGGCGCGCTGCGGCGCGACGACAGGCTCGAGCTCGAGGTCCTTGCGGAGATCCCCGTCGGACGGCGCGTGCTGACGCGTGTCGGCATCAAGCGCGCCGACAACGAGTCGAATCTTCCGTCGGTCGATTTCGCGGAGACGGTGCTCTCGGTCGAATTCACCGCGACGCTGTGACCGGCGTGAGCGGTGCGATGAGGCCGAAGCCGAATACGCTGTCGAAGTCTTTGGGCCCGAGGTCCACGGCGGCGCGCTCGAGCTCGGCGAGGACGGCGGCCGGTGCGGCGCCCGCGCGGTCCGCGAGCGTTTGTACGATGACGGCCGCCGCGTGCGGTGCCGCGACCGACGTGCCCGTGAGCTCGCGATAGCCGCCGGCGCCTTTCGCGACCCGAATGTCGACGCCGGGCGCCGCGAACCGGACGTGCGGACCACGGTTCGCGTAGCGATAGACGCGCTGCGCCGCGTCGACGGCCGTCACGCCGACGACGTTTGCGTACGCGGCCGGGTAGAGCGGCTCGCCCGTCGGGCCGTTGTTGCCGACGGCCGCGACGACGACGACGCCGCGCTCGACGAGCGCCGCAATCGCGGCTTCGAGCACACGGTTCGGCGGGCCCGCTAGGCTCATGTTGATGACGCGGACGCCTTCCGTCGCGAGCCATTCGACTGCGACGGTCAGGCTATCGGCCGTCGTCGCATCGTTGCCTTCGGCGTCGGTGAAGAAGACCGATGCCGCGTAAACGCGCCCGCCGCGCAACTGCGGGCGCAGCCTCGCTGCGTTGCCGACCAGGATCGACGCGACGGCCGTGCCGTGCGCCGTCGGTCGCTCGTTCGCGAACGACACGAAGTCGCGCTGCACGATGTCGGCGTGCTGCAACGCTTGGTGCTCGGCGGCGACGGCCGTGTCGACGATTCCGACCGACAGTGCTGGCACCGGCGATCGTAGCGTCGCGCCGCTCTGCGCCGCCGGCGCGGCCGCCAATGTGTCGTCCGCAAGCTCGGCGCCGGGCCGGTAGACGTGATTGAAGTCGACCTCGGTGCCGGGGGCGTCGAGCGCGAGCTCGAGCGCCGCCTGCGCGATGTCGCGGTCCCCGGGTGCAGCGACGCGCAGTAGCACTCGATCGAGGGTCGCGAGATCCCGGCGCTCGCGGATCGTGAAGCCCCAGCTGGCGATACGCTCGGCGTGCTCCGAAGGAACGAGGATGATCCAGGTCTCGCCTTCGATCGTGCGGCCCGACGCGTCGACATCCGCCGCGAAGCGCTCGGGGCGTGCACTCTCGGCGGCAGTGGCCGCAGTGTCGCCGGCAGCATCGACGATCTCGCCGGCGTTCTCGGCGACGCCCCGCACCGTGTCCGAAACCTCATCGACGATGTCGTCGATCTCTCCTTCCACGGTGTCGAGGAGCTGCTCGCCGATTTCGCCGACCACACTGTCTTCTATCTGCGTCGTGATCTCGTCGACGACGCCGGACTCGACCTGCTCCTGAACTGCGTCGACGATCTCCGACTCGAGCTGCTGCTCGATGGCTCCCGTGACGTCTTCTTGAATCTGCTCCGCCACATCGGACTCGACCTGCTGCTCGACGGCGTCTTCGAGCGCTTCTGCGACGTCCTCTTCGACCTGCTCGGTTATTTGCTGATCGACGACGTCGTCGAGCGCGTCCAGGAGCTGACTCGTCGCCGGCTGGCCGAGCGCGACGCAGCCGACCACGGCGATCAAGCCCGTCAGCCGCCTCATGTTTATGTCAAGAAGGCTGCGGCCGGCCGTGCGGCAGGGTTCACAGCGGTTCGGCATGGCTAGTGCACCTCGATTGCGGACACACTCGATGTGATGACGGTCGATAGCCCTTAGTATTCCGCGACCCCCGGAATAAAACCAACGAGTCGCACGTTGACGACACAGGAAAAGCGCGATCTCGAACGGCAGCGAGAGGAGCTACTGGCGGCGCTGCCGCGGTTGCGGCGGTTCGCGCGCAGCCTGACGGGCAATCGACAAGACGGGGACGACCTCATGCAAACGACGGTGGAACGAGCACTGCAGCGCGGCTGGCCCCAGGGCGTCGAGGCGTTGGCGTGGCTGTTCAAGGTGTGCAAGAACCTCTGGATCGACGAGCTGCGCGCGCGGGCCGTGCGCGTCAAGGCCGCGCACACTCGCGAGCTCGACGAGGAGCCCGCGATCAGCGGTGAAGCCGTGGCATTGGGCGAGCTCGGCCTGCGCGAGGTCGAGCGGGCGCTCGAGAGCTTGCCGGCGGAGCAACGCGCGGTGATCGCCCTCGTCGCCGTCGAAGGGCTGTCATATCGCGAGGCGGCGGAAGTGCTAGAGACGCCCATCGGCACCGTCATGAGTCGTCTCGCACGCGCACGCGCCGCGCTCGCCGAGCGACTCGGCGAGCGCGCAGGCGGTGGAGGCAGACATGACTGAGCAGACGACTTCCGCAAGTGATGACGACGCGTTGTCGGCTCTGATCGACGGCACGTTGCCCGACGACCGGGCTGTCGCGCTGCGGGCCCGCCTCGCGCGCGAGCCGGCGCTTGCGGCGCGATTCGCAGCGATGGAACGTGCGAATCGCGCCGTTCGCGACGCGTATCGCGACGTCGTCGACGAGCCGCTGCCGGAGCGCGTGCTCGAGCTGCTTCGCGCGCCGGAGGCGCGCGCCGCCAAGGTCGTCGATCTCGGCGCGCGCCGGCGTGGTCGAGCGCTACCCGCCTGGTTCCCGCAAGCGGCCGCGGCCGGCATCGCCCTCGCCATAGGGCTTGGGCTCGGTTTTGGCTTGGGTCAGCGCTCGAGCGAGGCGCCGGCCGCGGGCCTGCTCGCCGCGACGGGCGCAGTCGCGCGCGGCTCACCGCTCTACGAGCTGCTCGAGTCGGTGCCGAGCGGCGAGCCGCGCGCGATCGATGGCGCGACGGCGGAGGCGCGCTTCACGTTCCGCGCGCAGGGCGGAGATTGGTGCCGCGAGCTCACGGTGAGCTCGGCTGCCGCGCGCAACGCTGCCGTGGCGTGTCGCCGCGGCGGCGGCTGGCGCGTCGACCTCATCGGTGTCGAGGCCGCGGGTGGCGAAGTCTATCGGCCGGCCGGCGCGGACGCTGCGCCGCTGCGCGAGGCCGTCGACGCTCTGATCGACGGGGAGCCGCTCGAGGCGGCTGCCGAGCGCGCGCTCGTCGAGCGCGGCTGGGCGAACGATTGACCCGAACCTGCGCGCCGCCGCGAGCGCAAGATGCAAATGGCGCAGCCCGCGTGCCACACTCGACTCATGACGACGGCGGATAGGAATTCCGCGTCCGTGGCGTTGATCGGTGCGCCGACCGACGTCGGCGCCGGAAGGCGCGGCGCATCAATGGGCCCCGAGGCGCTTCGCGTGGCCGGGATCGACAAGGCGCTCGCGAGGCTCGGCCGCGGCGTCATCGATCGCGGCAACGTCTCCGGCCCGCGCAATCCGGAGAACCCCCGCTGCGGCGATTACCGGCATCTGCCCGAGGTCGCGGCGTGGTGCCGCGGCGTGCACGACGCCGTGTACGAAAGCCTCACGGCCGGCGAGATTCCGCTGCTCATGGGCGGCGACCACAGCGCCGCGATCGGCTCCGTCGCGGCCGTCGCGCGCCACTGCGCCGAGCGGGAACGGCCGCTCGCGATGCTGTGGCTCGACGCGCACGCCGACTTCAACGTCGCGAGCTCGTCGCCGTCGGGCAATATCCACGGCATGCCCGTCGGCGTCATCGCGGGCCACGGACCGCCGGAGCTCGTCGGGCTCGCGGGCTTCGTGCCGATGCTGCCGGCCGACCGCATCGTCGAGATCGGCGTCCGCTCCGTCGACGCGATCGAGAAGAAGCTCGTCGTCGAGAGCGGCATGGTCGTTTATGACATGCGCCGCATCGACGAGCTTCGAATGCGGACCGTCATGGAGCAGGCCCTCGCGCAGGTCGCCGAGCGCGGGGTGCATCTGCATGTCAGCTTCGACGTCGATTTCCTCGACCCGTCGATCGCGCCCGGCGTGCCGTCGACGGTGCCGGGCGGCCCGACCTATCGCGAAGCGCAGCTCTGCATGGAGATGATCTACGACTCGGGGCTCATGGGCTCGCTCGACGTCATGGAGCTGAACCCGGCTTACGACGAAGGCAACCGCACGGCGGAGCTCGCCGTCGAGCTCGTGCAGAGCCTGTTCGGCTTGCAGATCCTCGCCCGCACCGGCGGCGTGGCGGACAAGTACACGCTATGAGCGGCAGCGATAGCGTCATCGCCGAGACCGAACGTTTCAGCGCGCCGAACTACTCGCCGCTGCCCGTCGTCGTTTGCCGCGGCGAGGGCGTCTGGGTTTGGGACGTCGACGGGCGCCGTTATCTCGACTGCATCAGCGCGTACTCGTCGCTGAATCACGGCCATCGCCATCCGCGCATCGTCGCGGCGCTCGTCGAGCAAGCGGGGCGTCTCACCTTGACGTCGCGTGCCGTGCACAACGATCAAATGGGCGCCTTCTTGAGCGAGCTCTGCGCGCTCGCAGGGCTCGAGATGGCGCTGCCGATGAACACGGGCGCCGAGGCCGTCGAGACGGCCATCAAGCTTGCGCGCAAGTGGGGCTATCGTGCGAAAGGTGTCGCACACGACCGCGCCGAGATCGTCGTCTGCCGGAACAATTTTCACGGCCGCACGACGACGATCGTCGGGTTTTCGTCCGAGGCGCAGTATCGCGAGGACTTCGGCCCGTTCACGCCGGGCTTCGAGCTCGTCGACTTCGGCGATCTCGAGGCGCTGCGCGCAGCGATTACGCCCGATACGGTGGCATTTCTAGTCGAGCCCATACAGGCGGAGGCCGGCATCATCGTGCCGCCGCCCGGATATCTCGCGGCGGCGCGCGCGCTGTGCCGCGAGCGCAACGTGCTGTTCGTGCTCGACGAGATTCAGACCGGCCTCGGACGCACGGGCAAGATGTTCGCGCACGATCACGAGCCGGGCGCCGATCCCGACCTGCTCGTGCTCGGCAAGGCGCTCGGCGGAGGGGTCTACCCCGTGTCGGCGGTGCTCGCGAGCCGCGCGATCATGACGCAGCTGCGCCCCGGCGACCACGGCAGCACCTTCGGCGGCAATCCGCTCGCCGCCGCCGTCGGGCGCACGGCGCTGCGCGTGCTCGTCCACGAGCGGCTCGCCGAGCGCGCGGCGGCTCAGGGCGAGTATCTCGATGAGAAGCTGCGCGCGCTGCGCGCTCCGTGCATCAAGGAGATCCGCGGGCGCGGCTTGCTCGTCGGCATCGAGATCGCAGCGGCCGCCGGCACGGCGCGCTCGTATTGCGAGCGCCTGCTCGAGCGCGGCGTGCTCGCCAAGGACACGCACGCGCAAGTCATACGCCTCGCGCCGCCGCTCGTCGTCGGGCGTACCGAGCTCGACTGGCTCGTCGGGCAGCTCGAAGCCGTGCTTCGTTGACCTCGGCCGGGTATCCTGAAGTCGAGCGGAGGGCGACATGAGTCAAACTGAAACGGCGATTCTCGCGGGCGGCTGCTTCTGGGGCATGCAGGATCTGATCCGCAAGCTACCCGGCATCGTTTCCACACGCGTCGGCTACAGCGGCGGCGACGTGCCGCATGCGACGTATCGCAATCACGGCACGCATGCCGAGGCGATCGAGGTCGTTTTCGATCCGAAGCGCCTGTCCTACCGCGACCTGCTCGAGTTCTTCTTCCAAATCCACGATCCGACGACCAAGAACCGGCAGGGCAACGACGTCGGCGCCTCGTACCGCTCCGGTATCTATTACCTCTCGGACGCGCAGCGCGACGTCGCCGAGGACACGATCGCGGACGTCGACGCGTCGAAGCTTTGGCCGGGCCGAGTCGCCACGGAGGTCAAGCCGGCCGGCGCGTTCTGGGAGGCGGAGCCCGAGCATCAGGACTATCTGCTGCGCTACCCCGGCGGCTACACGTGCCACTTCCCGCGGCCGAACTGGAAGCTGCCGCGGCGCGCGGCACGGACGGGGTAGCGGATGAGCGCCGTACGAGAGCCGTCGCCCGGCGAGCTGCGTTGGAAGCACGTCGTCGAGCTCGGGCGCGTGGGCAACGAGCCGCCGCCGCGGCGCGTCGAGAAGAGCGACGCCGAGTGGCGCGCCCAGCTCTCGCCCGAGGAATACCAGGTCGCGCGCGGGAAGGGCACGGAACGGCCGTTCAGCTCGCAGATGTGCGCGCTGTTCACGCCGGGGCGCTACAACTGCGTCTGCTGCGGCACGCCTCTGTTCGACTCGACGAGCAAGTTCGACAGCGGCACGGGCTGGCCGAGCTTCACGCAGCCGCTGGAGCGAGGCGTCGTCGCCTATCACCTCGACGTCAGCCACGGCATGCAACGCGTCGAAACGACATGCAACGTCTGCGACGCGCACCTGGGCCACGTGTTCCCCGACGGGCCGCCGCCGAGCGGCCTCCGGTTCTGCATCAACGCCGTTTCACTGCGAAAGGCGAAGGCGCCGGAGTAACCACGCCGTGCGCGACAAGTGGTTGGCGATTCTGCTGTGCGCTCACGGTTGCACGACCGACGGCACCGAAGCGACGCGCGACACCGACGAGTGGCTCGGCCGGTGGAACGGACCCGAGGGCACGTATCTCGAGGTCGCCGCCGCCGCGAACGGCGCCTATGAAATCACCGTCAAGGACCTGGACCGTGCGCGGACGTTCAGCGGCTCCGCTATCGGCGGCGGTATCGAATTCAGCCGCGACGGGACGAGCGAGAGGCTGAAGGCCACCGACGGCGACGCGACCGGCATGAAGTGGCTGGCGGGCAAGAAGAACTGCCTCACGATCCAGCCCGGCGAAGGCTACTGCCGAGACTGAGCTCGCCCGGGCGCGACGCTTCGGGCGCGTCGTCGCGCCCCATGACTCGCCGCAGCGCCGCCGTGTCGACGTACTGGTGGAAGCTCGCGACCCGGTCGCCGCGAAAGCGCCACACGTGGCACACCTCGACGTCCATGCGGCGCCCCGTCGGCTTGTACAGGCCCGCGTAACGCCCTTCGACGATCACGGCGCCGACGGCGTCGACGGTCTGCGCGACGCCGATCGTCCAGCCGTCCCATTCGGGGCCTGCGACCGCGAAGAAGCTCTCGGCGACCGCTTGCTTGCCGTGCCACGCGCCCGCGGAGCCGCGATACGGGTGATGCTCGGCGAGCTTGAACTCGACGTCGTCCGTGAACGCGTCGAGGATGGCCGCGGCGTCGCCGGCTGCGAAGTCGCGATAGATCTTGCGCACAACGTCGATGGGCTTCATGGCTGGGTCCTCCTTGCGAACTAAAGGCCACGAGGGCTTGTCCTCATAAGAGAAAGCCTAGAGCGGGCGGCGGAGCGAATCTTGGGGAAAATTGCGGTCTTGCTGAACGACGCCTGCGGCGAGCGCGACCGGCTCGGCGCCGAGCCCGGCCTGCGCGCCCAAGCCCTCGCGGCTGGCGACGGCTGGGCCGTCGAGGACGTGCTCTGCACGTACCGGCCGAGCGACGCGTCGTTCGAGGAGCGGCACGGCCGTTATCGCGTCGCGCTCGTCGGCGCCGGCATGTTCGCTTGCCGGGGCGCCCGCGGCCGGGAGCTGCTGACACCGGGCTCCTTGCTGCTCGGCAACGTGGACGAGGGCTTCGAGTGCGGCCACGTGCACGGGACCGGCGATCGTTGCCTTGCATTCGCGTACTCGGCACAGATGTTCGAGCGGCTCGCGTTCGAGGCCGGCGTGCGCGGGACGCCGAACTTGCGCGCCGTGCGCGTGCCGCCGATCGCTGCGCTGGCTCCGCTCGTCGCGGAAGCGTGCGCGGCCTGGGTCGAGGAGCCCGGCCGCGGCGCGTGGGATGAGCTCGGCATTCGTTTCGCCGCGGCGGCCGCGCGCTTCGCGGGCGAGCCCACGCGTGCGCCGCGCAGCCCTGCGAACGCCGAGCGCGGCGTGGCGCGCGCCGTCCGGCTCATCGAGCGCGATCCGTGCGCGGCACTGGCGCTCGACGTGCTCGCGCGGGAGGCAACGCTCAGCCGTTTCCATTTTGTGCGCGCGTTCGCGCGCGTCACGAGCCTCACGCCTCATCGCTACGTGATGCGCGCGCGGCTGCGCCGGGCCGCGGTCCGTCTCGCGACGGACGATGCGCGCGTCGTCGACGTCGCCATGAGCAGCGGATTTCGCGACGTCTCGAGCTTCAATCACGCGTTCCGCGCGGAGTTCGGCACCACGCCGCGGCAGCATCGCGAGCGCCTTCGCCGCGCAAGCTAGGCCCGGGCCGCGGGCATTTGCGCCATCCCGAGGCCCGAACTGTGAAGGCTATCGCGGACTGGCAACGGCCGATGCGGGAGTCTCCCCGGCGCCCCTCTCGAGAGGACGCCGCTCATGCGCTTTCGCTCATCCGTCGCCGCGAATAGCTCCTGGCTCGCTCTGGTCTGGCTGTGCGCCGGCCCCGCAACGGCAGCGCCGCTCGCGCCGGCATGGACGCGCGACTTCGCGGCGCCGATTCAGTGGCAGCGCGTCACGGCGTTCGGCCAGCTGCTCGTCAGCACGACGGCCGGGCTGCACGCGGTCGACCCGACTACCGGGGCCGTGGTTTGGTCGCACGCCGACCTCGCGCGCCTACCCGCGGAGGGACTCGAGGAGATCGCGGGCTCCCCGCTCGTGCTGATCAGCGACGGCGCTCAGGTTCCGCAGATTCCGCGCACCGTCGTTCTCAATGTCTTCAATGGGGAGCTCGTATTCGATTCGCGTGCCGCGGGCTTGGGCCAGATCTCCGCGCCGCGCGTGCTGCCGCGTGCCGGCGGTGTGTTGATCGCGGGCTTCGAAGCGAACAATCCGCAGCCGACACTGTTCGCGTACTCGATCGACGACGGCCATCTCCTCTGGAAGTCCGATGTGCTCAATGCCGCGATGAATCCCGGCGGCAATCGGCTCGTGGGCCTGCTGATGTCTGCGGCGCTGGCCATGGTCAGGATCGATCCCGTGCAGAGCGCGCCGCTCGAGCTCGGCGACGGGTCGTTCCTGCTCGGTGCCATGGGACACGTCATGCGCCTCGACGCGGCCACCGGGAACGTGCTCTGGAAGACGCCGTTCGCGGGCGGCACCTTCGAGTTCCGCCAGACCGATGCAAGGCCCGGCGTGGTCTACGTCGGGGCCGAAGAGGTCGAGCAGACGATGGGCGCCGATCAGACGACGCAACAGCGTACGCAGACGCATTACCAAGCTTTCAGGCTCGACGATGGCACGGAGGTCTGGAAACGCGCCGTGCGCTTTCAGCGGCCGATGAACCGTTCGATCATTCCGCTCGAGCGCGGTCTCATCGTCAGCGACGGCGACAGCGACAAAGGCAAGCTGCTCCTGCTCGACTACGACACCGGCGAATCGGTCTGGGGCAACAAGGGCCGCGGCATCGAGATCGCGGGCCAAGTGCTCGATCATTCGTTCGCGGGCACGGATCTCGTCCTGACGAGCGGCTACGACAGCATCTGGACGAACAAGGACACGGCGTATCTTCTCTACGTCCTCGACACGACGACCGGCGCCTTCAAGTTCGAAGAGCCGTTCGAGGTCAAGGGCCGCATGCTCGGCACCGAGCTCAAGCCGCAAGGATTGATCTACGTGACGACGCACGAGATCAACATTTTCGATCCCGTTACAGGCGGCTTGCGCCATGCGCCCGTGCTGCGCAGCCGGGAGCCGCTCGTGACGGCCCGCGACGGCGCCGTCGTCTACGCGTTCAACTCGAGTGATGGTTTCCTGTATCGCTTCGACCGCGAGACGGGCGCCGTAGCGAAGCTTTCGCAGACAGCGCTCGAGCTCGTGGACGACGACCGGGCGCGCGCGCTCGAGCTCGTCGACGACACGCTCGTGCTGACGGGCGCACAGACCGTCGTCGGTTTCGGGCTCGACGGAACGTTGCGCTTCAACGAGCATTATCGCGCGCCGCGTAACCCCGCGTGGATGCGCGGGCTGGCTTGGGCAGAAGGTGTCCATGTGGGGATGGCGTCCGTCTCGGCCGGCCTGTACGGGGCCGCGTTCGCAAGCATGGCCGGCGATGCGGCCGAGGGCAGCGCGAGCCGAGAGGTCGCGACGCAGCTGTCGCAGGGATTCGGCGATCTGTCCGACGGCTATCGGGGCCTCGCGGGTGACTACGTGAGGTTCGCCCGCCGCCGCTACGAGGCCTCCGCGGAGTCGCGCGACTTCTTGTTCATGATGGTGCAGCACGAAGACCGGCGTGTGACGCTCGCGCAGATTGGCAAGCGCGACGGGAAGGTCATGGCCGAGATCGACCTCGGTCGCGACAAGGAGCCGGTCTACCAAGTCGACGACATCAGCAGCCAGGTGTTCTACAACCCCAGGGACTCCGTCGTCGCGGGCTATCGGTTCTCGCCGGAGCGCGTCGAGGTCGCGCTCCAGTAGCGCATGCTGCGCAGCGGCATGCCCTAAGATGCCCCCATGCGCTCGGCCTATCTCGCCATTGCAACGGTCGCGCTGGCGCTCGGCGACGCGGCCGGCGCGGACCCGCGCGAGCTCATCGATGATGCCATCCGTTCGCACGCCGGCCTGACGGGCTCCTTGGTCCTCGAGCACGGCGAGCAAGCGCTGCTCGCGCGAGCGTGGCTCGTCGATCACGCGCGCGAAAGCATCGAGGTGCAGTACTTCATCTGGAGCACCGACAACATCGGCATCCTCGCGTCCGAAGCGTTGCTGCGCGCAGCGCAACGCGGCGTCGCCGTGCGTGTGCTCGTGGACGATCTGCTGATCGATGCGCCGGACGAGACGCTGCTCGCGCTGGCCGCGCATCCCCGCATCGACATCCGTATCTACAACCCCGTTCACTCGGTCGGCGTTGCGTGGTACAGCCGATTGTGGAGCGCCGTCACGGATTTCCGCGGCAGCAACCAACGGATGCACGACAAGGTGCTGATCGTCGACGGCGAGCTCGCAATCACGGGCGGGCGCAACATGGCCGACGAGTACTTCGATTACGACCATGCCTACAACTTCCGTGATCGCGATGCGCTCGTGATGGGCGCAGTCGTGCAGCCGGTGCGCGCAAGCTTCGAGCGGTTTTGGGCCAGCGATCTCGCCATGCCCGTCGAACGTTTGCTCGACGGCGCTGGCGATGCGCCCGCCGCGGCCGTCGAAGCCACGTACCGCGAGCTCGCGGCCTACGCGGCCGATACCGCCAACTTCGCGCCCGAGGTGCGAGCGGCGCTGGCCGCGGTGCCCGACGACTTCTCTCGTCTCGCGGCGAATCTCTCTTGGGGCCGCGTCGATTTCGTGAGCGACCTGCCAGGCAAGAACTCTGGGGCCGAGGGCCTGCGTGGCGGCGGCCTGAGCTCGGCGGCGCTCGCGGCGCTCGTCAAGACAGCGCAGAGCGAAGTGGTGATTCAGTCCCCGTATCTCGTCGCCTCGGAGCCGGCGTTCGCGCTGTTTCGCGAGCTCGAGGCGCGCGGCGTGAGAATTCGGATCAGCACGAACTCATTGGCATCGACCGACAACCTGAAGGCGTTCAGCGGCTATCTCGATCAGCGTGAGGAGCTGCTCGAAGCCGGCGTCGAGGTGTTCGAGTACCGGCCTAACCCCGAGATTCAGGAATCGATCATGGACCGCTATGCGGCGCTGCGCGCCGAGGCGCCCGTATTCGCCGTCCACGCCAAGAGCCTCGTCGTCGACCGCCAAGTGGCGTTCGTCGGCACCTACAACCTCGATCCGCGCTCGGAGAACCTGAACACCGAGGTTGGCGTGGTTATTCACGACGCGGCGCAGGCTGCGGCCGTGGCCGACGCCATCGTCACGGACATGCTCCCCGGCAACAGCTGGAATGCGGCGACCGACGCCCCCGACGGCTACGCTTCGACGGCGAAGCGCGTTCGCGCGTGGCTGTGGTCGTGGCTGCCGATCGACCCGGTGCTGTAGGCGCGGGCGCTAGAGCGCCGGCGTATCGTTTCCGAGCATCGCGCGGCGCACGAGCGGGATCGGTGGCCCGCCATACCGCAAGAAGCTTTCGTGAAACTCTTGCCAGGCCGACCGGCCGCCGCGGCTCGCCGTGTAGTCGTCGCGCAGCTTACGAATCATGAGCTTGCCGAGCGTGTAGTTAAGGTACGCGGGGTCGTAAGTGCCGCGCGCGGACTGCTGGCGCGCGGTGCCTTCGTCCTGAAAGCACTCGTTGCGGAACAGCTCGCGCGACTGCTCTTGCGTCATCCCGCGCGCGTGTAGACCAATCGCGGATAGATAACGGCAGTTGCGCAGCAGCGCGTTCGAGAGCTGCCCGATGCGCGTCTCCGCGTCGCCGCCGTCAAGCCCTGCTTCGACCACGAGCTCCTCGGCGTAATGCGCCCAGCCTTCCGCCAACGCGTAGCCGACGAACACGCGGCCGAACAGCGACGGTGCGCGATTCGCGTGCAAGTAGTTCAGGAAGTGGCCAGGCCAGACCTCGTGAACGGACGTGTACAAAAGGTTCTTGATGCCCGGGACGTAGGCGGCTTGCTCCTCGGGCGTCCACTTAGGGTCCGGCGGCGCGATGTAGTAAACGGACGGCATGCCGGTCTCATAAGGCCCTGGGATTTCGATGTAAGCAGAATTCTGCCGGTTGTAGGGCGGCGCCTCCTCGACGAGGGCATCCTCGGTGCCCGGAATCGACACGAGGTGCGTGTCGACGACGAATTGCCGCAGCGCCTTAAGCTGCACGCGCGCCTCGGCGACGGGTCCGAGCGGCGACTTCCTCGCATCCATCCTCCCCATGCACTCGCCGAGCGTCGCGCCCGGCGCGAACTCGGCGCACGCGGACTCGAGCGCCGCTCGATTGCGTGTGAGATCGGCGCGGCCGATCGCTTCGAGCTCGTCGAGGGAGACGGTCACGGCCTCCGTCTCTTCGAGCATGCGCGCGAAGCGCTCCGCGCCGAGCGCGAAGTCCTGCGTCGCCGTCGCACGCTGCTCCGCAAGCCAAGCTGCCGTGTCCGCCATCGCCTCCGCCGCCGTCTCGACGACGGCGGTGAGCTCCGCCTGCAACGCCGCGTCGTCGACCGCCGCGAACGCGGCCTTCGCGTCGCCGCGGTAGTACTCCGCGAAGCCGTTGAAGCCCGCGATGCCGTACTCGACGAACGAGAGCGGCATCGGCGCCGCTAGGTTCGCGCGGATCTGCGCGACGGCCGCCGGAACGTTGCGCGCATACGAGATGAACGCTCGCAAGCGCGTTGCTTCGTCGGCGTAGGGCCGCGCGATGTAGACGTTCGGATCGAGGCCGTTGTCGAAGTACCAGGTAAGATTCGTGTGCGGCTGGTCGGCATCGGCGAGCCAGAACAGCTGGTTGCGCGCGACGTGAGCGAGGTAGTCGCGCTCGAAGCTCTGCGCGGCGGAAAGCTGCGCCGCGTCGAACGCGGCGGCGCCGGCGATCGCGACCCGCAGGAGCTCGCTTTGGCGCGCGAACCCGGCGTCGCTCCAGTCGCCGATCTGGCCGTCGAACTCGTGCCGGCCTTGATCGACGGCGAAGCTCGGATTCAGCTCGAAGTAGCGCTCGATGAAGTCGTCGCGAAAGGCATCCCAAGCCGCGCTTGGCGCGGTAGCGGTCGGGGCAGCAGGCGCCCCCTGCTCGCCGGGCGGAGCCTGGCAGCTGAGCAGCAGCAGTGCGAGCACACCGCAGGCGACGGGTTTCATAGCGCGATCACAGCACGACGCAGCGTTTGCGTAAACTGCTCACCGATGGCAGCCTCGCCTCCCGCCGTACCAACGCTGAGCCGCACCTTACGGTCGCGCCACGTCGCGCTGATCTCGATCGGCGGCATCATCGGTGCGGGGCTCTTCGTCGGCAGCAGCGCGAACATCGCGACGGTCGGGCCGGCCGTCCTCGTGAGCTATGCGATCGCCGGGGCGCTGATGTTCCTCGTGATGCGCATGCTGGCCGAGATGGCGGCGGCCGACCCGCACGCCCTGTCGTTCGCGGACCATGCGCGCGCCGGCCTCGGCGCCTGGGCCGGGTTCGTCTGCGGCTGGCTCTATTGGTATTTCTGGGTCGTCGTCGTCGGTATCGAGGCGATCGCGGGCGCTGCGATCCTGCAAACCTGGATCCCGCTGCCCGTCTGGCAGATCGGCCTCGTCCTCATGGTGCTGCTCACGGCGACGAACCTGCTGTCGACGCGCTCGTACGGCGAGTTCGAATTCTGGTTCGCGTCGATCAAGGTCGCGGCCATCGTGGCTTTCATCGTCGTCACCGGGAGCTACGCGCTCGGCTTGACGTCGCCGGCGGGCGCCACGCTCGGCAACCTGGTCGCCCACGGAGGCTTTGCGCCGTTCGGCGCCGCCGCGGTGCTCGCCGGAGTCACGGGCATCGTGTTCTCGATGACAGGCGCCGAGATCGTCACGGTCGTGGCCGCCGAGTCCTCGGAGCCGTCGCGGGCGATTGCCGCGATGACGACGTCGTTGATCGCGCGAATCCTGCTGTTCTACGTCGGCGCTGTGTTTTGCATCCTCGCCGTCGTGCCGTGGAACGAGATCGTGCCGGGATCTTCGCCGTTCGCATTGACCCTCACGCGGATCGGGATTCCGTTCGCGGCGACGATCATGAATCTCATCGTCCTCGTGGCAGTGCTGTCCTGCCTGAACTCGGGGCTCTATGTCACGTCACGCATGCTGTTCGGCCTCGCGGCGCAGGGCGACGCGCCGCGCTCGCTCGTCGCGCTCGACGCGCGCCGCGTGCCGACGCGCGCGATCCTGATCGGCACGGTGTTCGGCTATCTCGCGGTGCTCGCGTCCGTCGTGTCGCCGCAGCGGCTGTTCACGTTCCTCGTGAACGCGTCGGGCGCGATCATGCTCGTCATCTACTTACTGATCGCGCTCGCGCAGATCCGGCAACGGCGCGCCCTGGAGCAGCGGGCGGAAGGCCGGCTGCCGATTCGGATGTGGCTATTTCCGTGGTTGAGCTACGCGACGGTCGCCGGCATCGTGCTCGTGCTCGCGTCGATGCTGTTTCGCCCCGCCGAGCGCGCGCAGCTCGCAGCGAGCGCGCTCTCGGTCGCAGTAGTGCTCGGCGCGCTTTGGTGGCGCCGCCGGAGCGCGGCCGGCCAGCCGCGCTAGCGCGGCCGGTAGGCCTTGCGTGCCGTCTCGCCGTAGGGCGCCGGCTGCACTGTCGCGCGGATCGTCGCTTGCTGGTGACGCTCGACGGTCGGCTTCTTCGTGCCGCCGCCTTCCTCGCCCCAGACGACAGAGACCTTCGTGCCGGGCTTCGCGTGCTTCACGTCGATGCACGAGAGCGAGAGCATGGCGCGCTCGTTGAAGCTGTAGCCGGTGTACATCGAGAAGCCGACGGCCTTGCCGCCTTTGACGATCTTGTCGAACGGCAGCGTCGCGTAGTTCGCGAGCGGCAGGTCGATGTACTTCGAGAACTTGCCGGCGTGGAACAGCTTGCTGAATACCTTGTCGACGTCGTCGCCATTCCAGACCAGCGTGACCTTCTGGCGCTTCGGCTTCTTGGCGATCTTCTCGAGGGCAGCGCGGCCGATGAACTCGTGGTCGAACCGCACGAACCCGCCATAACCCAAGTCGTACGGCGTCAGGTAGTAGCTCTCGATATTCTTCGAGACGAAGCTGCCGCCGAGCGAGGCCGTCGCCTCGTAGCTCGTGCCCTTGAGCCACTCGCGATACGGTTTCATGAGCTCGCCGGAGTAGACGGCGGGCAACGGCGAGGGGATCCAGCCCGATTCGAGCGTGCTCGTCGGGTAGGTGCGCGCGCCGACCTTACGCAGCCCAAGCTCGCGCCCCGCTTCGACGATCGCTTCGCGGACCTTCTCGGCCTCGGCCCAGGGGCCGAAGAGCTCCCAGCCCGGCTGCCCGACCATGCCGTGGCGCAACGCGCGAACCTTGCAGCCCGCGATCTCGAAGACGTCCATGTTGAAGAACTTGATGTCGGGCACGGACTTGCCCGTGACCTTTTCCATGACCTTCTTCGCGTTCGGGCCTTGCACCTGATAGCGATAGGCGCGGCGGCCGCCCGTCTTGTTGACGAACGAACGCTCGTCGCGCTCGGCCTTCGCGTTGTAGCGGCCGGCCTCGAGGTTGTACTGCACCCAGTTCAGCGCCGGCGGCCGGCCGACGAGGACGAAGCTATTCGGCGCGAGGTGGAACAGGATCGCGTCGCCGATGACGTGGCCGTCGTGGCTGCACGCGACGAATTGCTTCGCCGTGTCGACGCGGAAGTTGTTGAACGTATTGATGCCGAGTGCCGAAAACAGCTTCAGCGCGTCGGGGCCCTCGACGTAAAGGTCCGTCATGTGATGCGACTGATCGAACAGCGCGCACGTCTCGCGCCACGAGCGCTGCTCGTCCCGCCAGTTCGTGAATTCGCTCGGAACCACGGGGAAAGCGTAAGGGCCGATCTGCGAGTTGCGCAGCATCTCGACTGGACTCTTCGCTGCGCTTATTGCTCGTTCCAAGTTCTCGTAGCTCATGACCCTTGCTTCGACTCCCCCGTGAACACTGGTACGCCCAAACCTGTTACGGCCAGCACCCTAAAGCAACTATCGTCTCAACGCTACTTAACAGGCGCTCGTTACGCGCCGGATTTCGTCCGCCAGCTGTCGGCGTAGTGCTCGCGTGCTTCGCGCGCGTACGGCGTCGGTGAGACGCGGACGCGGATCTCGGCCTGCCGATGCGGCTCGGTCGAGGTCTTGCCGGTCTGCTCGGGCTCGCCCCAGATCAACGTGAGCTGATCGCCAATCTGCACGTCGTCGTTGACGACCCCGAGCGAGAGCATGCAGCGCTCGTTGAACGAGTAGCCGTTGAACATCGAGATGCCGGCCGGCTTCTTGCCGTTCAGCAGCACGTCGGCATTCGTCGAGGCGTAGTTCGGCTGCGGGAAGTCGATCCACTTGTACGGCACGCCCTCTTCGAACGACGAGGCGACGACCTTCAACAGGTCGTCGCGGTTCCACTCGAGCGTGACCTTCTTGCGGTTCTTCTGGTCCTTCATCTTCGTCAGCGCGTCCTTGCCGATGAAGTCCGTTTTCCAGCCGATGTAGAAGCCATAGCCGAGCTCGAACGGGTTGACGTAGTAGTCCTCGATGTTGTCGGTGGCCAAGCTGCCGCCGATCGAGCCGATGGCCTCGTAGCTGTCGGCTCCGAGCCAGTCGCGGTACTCCTGGAGCATTCCGCCGCCGGTGTAGATCGCGGGCAGCGGCGAAGGAATCCAGCCCGACTCGAGCGTGTTCGTCGAGTAGGCGCGGCTGCCGACCAATGCCAGGTCGACGCCGACGTCGCGCGCCGCCTGGAGGATCGTGGTTTGGATGTAGTGCTTGTCGGCGTACGGACCCCAGACTTCGAGGCCCGGCGCGCCGGCCATGCCGTGACGCAGGGCTTGGACGCGGCGCGAGCCGATCTTGATCCAGTCGACGTGGAAGAACTTGATGTCGGGGACGGGGCCGCCGTTGATCTTGTCGAAGATCTTGTTCGCCTCGGGGCCCTGGATCTGGAAGCGGTAATGCGTGCGATAGATCGCCTTGCCGTCGGGGCGGCTGTCGGAGCGCGGATCGTGCGTCAGGCGCACCTTCCATTTGCCGATCGCGGCCTGGAACTTCACCCAGTTCGCGGTCGGCGCGCGGCCGACGAGCACGAACTTATCCTCGCGCTCGCGGAAGATGATCATGTCGCCAATGACGAAGCCGGCCGGCGTGACGGGCACGAAGTGCTTCGCGCGGTTCAAGTCGAAGTTCGCGAAGCTGTTGATGCCGACGTGCTCGAGGAACGCGGCCGCGTCGGGCCCTTCGACAATGAGCTCGTCCATGTGATGCGTCTGGTCGAACAGCACAGCCGACTTGCGCCAGGCGACCTGCTCATTGCGCCAGTTCGAGAATTCCGCCGCGACGACGGGATACACGTACATGCCGATCTTCGAGTTGCGCAGCAGCTTGACGGCGTTGCCGTGCGCCTTCAGGACGGCGCTGAGATTGTGTGCGGACATAGTTCCTCGTTTCCTACATCAGAAAAAAGGCGAGCGTCCTAATGACCGCTCGCCTCTTGGATTGCGAACGGAGCGAAGGCTCCGTCCCGGTTCAGGTTCCCGTGCGCCAGCCGGCCGCGTAGGTCTCGCGGACGAACTTGGAGTACGGCACGGCGCTGACGGTCGCTCGGATGTTGAGCTGCTTGTGCCGCTCGACCGTGACCTTGCTCGTACCGCTGTCGGGCTCGCCCCAGACCAACGTGACCTCGTCGCCGATCTGCACATTCGGATCGACGATACCGAGCGACAGCATCGACTTCTCGTTGTAGCTGTAGCCCGCGAACATCGAGGCGCCGACGACCTTGCCGTTCTTGTCGACGATCTTGTCGAACGACGCCGAGGCGTAGTTCGACAGCGGCAGGTCGATGTACTTGTAGTGCACGTCGCTGTTGCTCGTGAACATCGACGCGAACGCCTTCGTGACGTCGTCGCCGTTCCAGGCGAACGTCACTTTGCGGCGATGCGGCTTGTTCGCCATCTTCTCGAGCGCCTCGCGGCCAATGAACTCGTGGTCGAACTTCACGAACGGCCCGTAGCCGATCTCGTACGGCGTGACGTAGTAGTCCTCGATGTTGTCGGAGACGAAGCTGCCGGCGAGGCCGCCCGTGGCCTCGTAGCTGTTGGCCGGCAGCCACTTGCGGTACTTCTTCATGCGCTCGTCCGTGTAGACGGCCGGCAGCGGCGACGGAATCCAGCCCGACTCGAGCGTGTTCGTCGCGTAGGCGCGCGAGCCGACCTGGCGCAGGCCGAACTCTTCTCCGGCCTTGATGATCGCCTCGCGGATCTTCTCGCGGTCCTTGTACGGGCCCCAGATCTCGAGGCCGGGTGCGCCGGCCATGCCGTGGCGCAGCGTGCGGATTCGCTGCCCCGCGATCTTCATGGTGCTCATATGGAAGAACTTGAGGTCCGGCACTTTCTTGCCGTTCAGCTTCTCGATGACCGGCCACGCGTTCGGGCCCTGGATCTGGAAGCGGTAGGAGATCCGGTTGACGGCTTTGCCCTTCGGGTTGCCGGGCGAGCGGTCGTCCTTCTTGATCTTGACGCGGTACTTGCCGGTTTCCGCGTGGAACTGAATCCAATTCGCCGTCGGCGCGCGCCCGACGAACACGAGATTGTTTTTCTCGAGGTGAAACAGGATGCCGTCGCCGATCACGTGCCCGCTGTAGCTGCACGGGATGAACTGCTTGGCGCGGTCGACGGGGAAGTTCGCGAAGGTGTTGATCGCCAGGTCGGACACCAGCTTGATGGCGTCGGGACCCTTGATGTAGATGTCGACCATGTGGTGCGACTGATCGAACAGCACGGCGCTCTTTCGCCATGCCGCTTGCTCGTCGCGCCAGTTCGAGAACTCGCTGGGCACCGTGGGGTAGACATAAGCTCCGATGCGCGAATTACGGAGCAGGTCGACCGGATTTTTGGCGGCTTTGAGGACGTCCTCTAAGTTTTTATGAGCCATGTTCTAGTGCCCTCCTGAGGCAATGAAAAGCGCCCCCTTTCGAGGGCGGCTAGTCTAGCATCAGAACCCCGTGGTTCGGCTATGGGCCGTTGGCCGCGCCGAGAATGGAGTTCAGCGTGGCGCTCGGCCGCATGGCCGCCGCCGTGAGCTTGGCGTCGGGGCGGTAATAGCCGCCGATCTCGACGGGCTTGCCCTGCACGGCGACGAGCTCGGCGACGATCTTGGCCTCGTTGCGCTCGAGCTCGGCTGCGACCTTGCCGAACCGCCCGCGCAGCGCTTCGTTCTTCGTCTGGTCGGCCAGCGCACGCGCCCAGTACATCGCGAGGTAGAAATGGCTGCCGCGGTTGTCGATGCCGCCGACGGCGCGCGACGGCGATTTGTCGCTGTCGAGGAACCGGCCGTTGGCCGCATCGAGGGCCTCGGCCATGGCGACCGCCGCCGCATTGCCCGTCTTGATACCGTAGTCTTCGATCGACACGGCGAGGGCCAGGAACTCGCCGAGCGAGTCCCAGCGCAGGTAGTTCTCTTTCACGAATTGCTGGACGTGCTTCGGCGCGGAGCCGCCGGCTCCGGTCTCATAGAGCCCGCCGCCGGCGAGCAGCGGCACGATCGACAGCATCTTGGCGCTCGTCCCGAGCTCGAGGATCGGAAAGAGGTCGGTCAGATAGTCGCGCAGGACGTTGCCTGTCACCGAGATCGTATCGGCGCCGTCGCGGACGCGCTTCAGCGTCGCGCGAATCGCATTGACGGGCGACATGATCCTGATGTCGAGCCCGTTCGTGTCGTGATCGCGCAGATACCGGCCGACCTTGTCGATGAGGTTGCGGTCGTAAGCGCGGTTCTCGTCTAGCCAGAAGATCGCGGGCTGGCCCGTCGCGCGCGCCCGGCCCACGGCGAGCTTGACCCAGTCGCGGATCGGCAGATCTCTCGTCTGGCACATGCGCCAGATGTCGCCCTGCTCGACGCGGTGCTCCATCAGCGCCTTGCCGTCGGCGTCGAGGACGCGCACGGTGCCGTTGACGGGCATCTCGAACGTCCTGTCGTGCGAGCCGTACTCCTCGGCTTTCTGCGCCATGAGGCCCACGTTCGACACGTTGCCCATCGTCGGCACTTCGAAAGCGCCGTTCTTGCGGCAGTCGTCGAGGACCTCTTGATAGATGCCCGCGTAGCAGCGGTCGGGAATCATGGCTTTCATGTCGTGCAGCTTGCCGTCCGGTCCCCACATCTGGCCCGAGGAGCGGATGGCCGCCGGCATCGAGGCGTCGATGATGACGTCGCTCGGCACGTGCAGGTTCGTGATGCCTTTGCTCGAGTCGACCATGGCGAGCTCGGGCTTCGATTCGTAGCCGGCGGCGAGATCCGCCTCGATGGCGGCGCGCTCCGTTTCCGGCAGCAACTGGATCTTCGCGTAAAGGTCGCCGATGCCGTTGTTCAGCTCGACGCCGATCTTCTTCAGGGTTTCGGTGTGCTTGGCGAGCACGTCTTGGTAATACACCTCGACGCAGTGGCCGAACATGATGGGGTCGGACACCTTCATCATCGTGGCTTTGAGGTGCAGCGACAGCAGCACGCCCTTGGCCTTGGCGTCGGCGATTTGCTTCGCGTAGTAGTCGCGCAGCGCGCGGCGGCTCATCGTCGCGGCGGCGATCACATCGCCGTCGCTGACGCCGACGGACTCCTTGAGGACGGTCCTCTCGCCGCGATTGTTCGTGAGCTCGATCGTGAGCTTGCCAGCCTTCTGCAAGACGGCCGACTGCTCGCTCGAGTAGAAGTCGCCGCCGCCCATGCTCGCGACGTGGGTCTTCGAGTCTTTGCTCCAGCGGCCCATCGAGTGCGGGTGCTTCTTCGCGTACTGCTTGACGGACGCCGCGACGCGGCGGTCCGAGTTGCCTTCGCGCAGCACGGGGTTCACGGCGCTGCCGAGCGCCTTTGCGTACTTCGCCTTGACCGTCTTTTCGGCGTCGGTGCGCGGCTCTTCGGGATAGTCGGGCAGGTCGAACCCCTGCTGCTTGAGCTCTTTGATTGCGCCTAGAAGCTGCGGCACCGAGGCGCTGATGTTCGGCAGCTTGATGATGTTCGCCTCGGGCGTTTGAGCGATCTCGCCGAGCTCGGCGAGATCGTCGCGCACGGCCTGGCCCTTGCCGAGCCGCTCGGGGAATTGCGCCAGTATCCGCCCCGCGAGCGAGATGTCGCGCGTCTCGACGGCGACGCCGGCCGCTTTCGTGAATGCCTGCACGATCGGCAGCAGCGAGTAGGTCGCGAGCGCCGGCGCCTCGTCCGTCAGCGTGTAGATGATCTTGAACACGTGGCGCTTCAGGTGATGGAGGCGCGGTAGATGCTCTCGACGGAGGCGTCGAGTGACGCGTTGAACTCCTTGTCCGATTGCTTCGCGCTCAAGCCCTCGGCAAGCGCGCGCGAAAAGCTCGCGGTCATGCCGTTGTTGCGTGCGAGGCGCTTGTTCGCGTCGTCGCGCGAATAGCCGCCCGATAGCGCCACGACGCGCAGCACGTTCTTGTGCTTGATGAGGTCGGCGTAGAGGTTGTCCTTGTCGGGAATCGTCAGCTTCAGCATGACTCGTTGGTCGGGCTTCAGCGCGTTCAGCTCCTTCAGGAGCGCGGCTTTCAAGAGCGCTTCGGCCTGATCCTTGTTCGGCGTCTTGATGTCGACTTCAGGCTCGATGATCGGCACGAGGCCCGCCGCCAGGATCTGCTTGCCGAGGTCGAACTGCTGCTTTACGACCTTTTCGACGCCGTGCGGGTCGGCCTGCTTGATGACCGAGCGCATCTTCGTGCCGAACACGTTCTTTGCTTTCGCCTTCTTCAACAGCGCGTCGAGGCCCGGGATCGGCTTCATGAGCTGCACGCCGTCTTGCTCGTCGGCGAGGCCCTTGTCGACCTTCAAGAACGGCACGACGCCCTTCTTTTCCCAGAGATACGTCGGCGTCGGCTTGCCTTCGATGTCGCGGTCCATCGTGTTCTCGAACAGGATCGCGCCGATCAGACGTTTGCCGGAGAACGCCGGGCTCGTGATGATGCGCGAGCGCATCGCATGCACGACGTCGTACATGCCTTTCTCGTCCTTCCACGCGGTTTCTTCGACGCCATAGAGCTTCAACGCTTTAGGGGTGCTGCCGCCGCTTTGGTCCAGGGCCGCGATGAAGCCCTTGTCGTTCTTGATCTTGGCGAGTTGGTCGTCGAATGTGCTCACGGGGACTCCTTGGCGGCTTTCGGCTCTTGCGCTGAACGTCGACGGCTATTCTAATCCACAGCCATGCGAGCGGGAGGACTTGCGTTGATCGGCGCGGCCGCAATCGCCGCGCATGCGGCCGCGCACGCGGCGGAGCTGCCGCCCGAGATCGCGCGCGTGCTGACCGGGCACGCCATTTCCGCGGACGACGTCAGCATCGTCGTCCAGGCGCTCGACGACTCTGCACCTAAGTTGAGCCATCTCGCCGACGTGCCGCGCAGCCCGGCGTCGGTCATGAAGGTCGTCACGACCTGGAGCGCGCTCGAATACCTGGGTCCCGCCTACACGTGGCCGACAGAGGTGTATTTCTTGGGCGCCTTCGACGGCCGCAAGCTCGACGGCGATCTCGCGATCAAGGGTTACGGCGACCCGCAGCTCGTCGTCGAGGAAGTCTGGAAGCTGCTGCGAGCGCTGCGGCGCATGGGCCTCACGGAGATCACGGGTGATCTCGTGCTCGACGACAGCCATTTCGCCGTCGACGAGCCCGACCCCGGCGCGTTCGACGGCCAGCCGTATCGCACCTACAACGTGGTGCCGAACGCGCTGCTGATGAACTTCAAAGCCGTGCAGTTCCAGTTCACACCGGATCCCGCCCGCGGCCGCGTCAGCGTCGCGACGGAGCCCGTGCTCGCGAACCTCACGATCGACAACAACCTCGCGCTCGTCGACGGGCCGTGCCGCGGTTACCAGGCCGGCATCGCGTTCACGCATGCGGACCCCGCGTCGCTCGAGCGCGTCGTGCTCGACGGCCAGTTCTCGCGCCGCTGCAACGTCTACGGCCTGGGAAGGACGGTCCTCCAGCACGACACGTTTGCGTTCGGGCTGTTCTCGTCGCTGTGGAAGGAAGTCGGCGGGTCGTTCTCCGGCACGCTGCGCAAGGGCCAAGTTCCGGCTGACGCGACGCCGGCGCTCGCCTGGCAGTCGAGGCCGCTCGGCGAGGTCGTTCGCAGCATCAACAAGAACAGCAACAACGTCATGACGCGGCAGCTGCTGTACACGCTCGGCGCAGAAGCGGCCGGCACGCCGGGCACGCGCGACAACGGCGTCGCAGCGGTTCGCGAGCTGCTCGCGGCGCGCGGGCTCGATACGAGCACGCTGATGCTGCAAAACGGCGCGGGGCTGTCGCGCGACGAGCGCGCGTCGATGCAGTTTCTCGTCGATCTGTTGCGCGCTGCGTATCGCAGCCCGTACGCGCCGGAGTTCATCGCGTCGTTGTCGCTCGGCGGGCTCGACGGGACGACGCGCGGGCGGTTCGACGCGTCGCCGGCTTCGGGCGTCATGCATCTGAAGACGGGGCGGCTCGATCACGTCTCGGCCGTCGCGGGGTACGTGCGCGCGGCGAACGAGAAAACCTACGTCGTCGCCGTCGTCATGAACTCGCCGGAGGCGCACCGGGGGCCGGGGCAGGAGCTCGAGGAAGCGGTGCTGCGGTATACGCTCGCGCTGCGCTAGTCAGCAGCCGGCTGCCTCCAACGGGAGACCCGTGGAGTCGAAATTTGTCGTTTCGAAGTCGAGATTCGTCGGGACGTCGAGCGGCCTCCCCAGCGCTAGCGTCATGATGATTCGCCCGCCGCCGACCGGACTGTTGGTCAGCGGCGTGGTCATCGGCACCTCAGCGAGGCGCACGTCGTCGATCCACGTGTAGCCACCGTTGTAGACAGCCACGCCAAAAACGATGACGTCGGCATCGGGCGGCACCTGGTGCACGATGGGTACGCGTACCCATTCTTCGATGTTACCGTGCCACATGACGTTCTCGGGTGTTTCCTCCATCCGCTCGTAGTCGATGAGCACGAGCTGGTTGTCCGTCGCGCGCTGCGTTCGGAGGAATAGGTGCACGAACTGAGAACGGCCTTGAACCTGCGCCGAGACCTCGATCCGCGAGCCGCGATAAGGCGTGGCGTTGATCGTTTGCCACATGACGTCGCTGTAGAAATGCGCTCCACGTCGATCTTCAGTTCCGAGCCACGCGCTGCGCGAGCCGTTCCATACGACGCGCGAGTCGCTGCGAAGCTCGTGCGGCGGCTCTTCGGGCGGTGAGACGGCGAGCCACGGCCCGGCGCCGCCCGGCCGCGTTCGGAAGCACCAGCCGAGGGGGTACTCGGTCCCGTCATCGGTGGCCGTCGCGGACTCGGCTGCAACCCGATCTTTGTTGCTCGGGGATACAGGCGTCGCAGCCCGTGCGGCGTCTCCAGAGGGTTCAACCGCGTTCGGCTGGCCAATAGGCGGTGGGATGGCTGCGACCACTGCGGGGTCTAGTGCGGTGGGCACGAGCGAATCGTTTTCCGTCGCCAACGTCGGCGCCTGCCGTGGCGAGACGGCGTTCGGAACGAGTTGCGCTATGGCGCCGTCGCGAGTTGCGAACGGTCCCCGTTCAACCATC